>Ga0114129_10011603_pt1 | contig 12543 bp, 14 predicted proteins | sample RhiMetdeltSRZDD1_FD_80071 | JGI IMG/M metagenome (GOLD analysis project Ga0114129, IMG submission 80071) | Populus rhizosphere microbial communities from Tennessee, USA - Rhizosphere MetaG P. deltoides SRZDD1 (version 2) (version 2) | ecosystem: Host-associated > Plants > Roots > Rhizosphere >...
ACAACTTTACTCGCCATTAAAAATAAAACAACAGGCAAGCGGGTCGATAGCATGTTCCTGAAACCACAAACCATTACCGTGTATACAGGAACGGTTACTTATAATGATACTACCGAAGCGTTGCTACGCGCCAAGCTAAAAGACAGCGTGGTGGCTCCTTTCAGCATCAACAGCTTAGGCGGCCGTTTGCAATTCACGCAAAGCTCAAAATATGTTGATCCGGGTATTTATACCATCGATATAAGCGCCAGCAATGTGCGCGGCACCAAATTGCTGAACGATATCTGCGATATCATTGTTACGCCAATCACATCTATCGATACCATTCTTTTTAAGTCATGGTCAACCTCAGATGCCGCCGGTAATTTTTACGGCGTTCCCGAACCGCTGAATGTGGTCATTACTCATAACGAGGCAGGTCCCGAAAAAATCGTATTTAAGTTTTTAGATAAGAACGGAACGCCGTTTAGTCCGGCTAATGGTGAAGTAGTACCCCGCGACGGACGACCTTCGTTTAAGAACTGGAATCCGTTTTACGCCCCGGTTGCAACCGACACATCGCTCGAGTTTAAGTACCTGGCCGGTATTCCCATGATACCTGCCTATTTAAATACGGTGATCGCCAACGGCTCCTCCTGGAACGATGGCATCAGTTACTACCAGGTGAAGGCAAAGTATACCGATATTAATTTAAATGTGAATCCTGTTATCACGGCGCAGTTCTTTGTTACGAAAGGAACGTATATCGTTACTTATTATTTGAGTAATGTGGTGCGGAAGTGAAACAGGTTTAAAGTATAAAAAACCCGTCCCGATAGCTATTGGGACGGGTCAAATTTCCGGAAGTGGGATTTATAAAACACTTTCTCTTTCTAAATTTGATATAGTGGCATTTCCCTGTTGCATATAAAGTTGGGACAATGTAAGCCTGCCTTCGTATCCATTTTGAATACCATGTAACAACTCGGCAGGCCGCATCAATTTTATATTCAGCGGTATGGAATGTTGTATTATCTCTTTTGCAAGGGGATTTTGTAACCCCATAAATAATCCAATATTTCCGTTTGGATCATTTAACGACCATTCGGGAGGAGCGCCATCCATGTCGACCTGTATAGTCAGGTAAGAATTTTTTTCCATTCTTTGAACAAGGTCAGATACGTTCGGTACAATTTTTCCCAGTTCATACACCAGGTTGGCTTGCCAGCTGCTGCTAAAGCTTTCTGCATCTATGATATCATCAGTTTCGAGGTAGATCTCAAACGGATGATTGTTGCCGTCGCTCAAACCTTTGGTTACCACAAATTGTGTATTTCCGTTGGGCTGGAATAATTGTAACCAACGTTCCTGGCCCGGCCATGCAGGATATCCATGATGAATGGGACTTAAATACTGAATTTCAAATTCAGTCAATAGCTGAATCATGATTTATTTTTTTTTGAGTTTTTTATTGCCTTCTACATCTGCATCATAATATGCCTGGTCCCAGGTAAATTCAGCCTCGGGATTCATCTCCCTGTCAAAATGAATTTCAATATTATTAAACCGTTCATCCGTTTGGAGCGCCTCGCTGTATATTCTGAAAAATTCAATAACATCAGGATAACTCATACTATAACTGGTAATCGGCTGATGGTTATCGCTACTGAAAATGCCCCCCTGTGTATATTTATAGGCAATCGTGATTTTATAATAAATGGTTGAATAATCTTCCAGTTTAACTTCTTCCCGGATCGACTTTTTAATCAGGGCCGTCATTTGCGTTCTTAACATAGCTTCTGTGTAATTGATTGCACTGTAAAATTGAAATTATAGTGTTTGTATGATATTTAAAAAGAAATTAATATTCGTGCAGTTTTGAATCATAAGTGTGTTGTTTTTGTCGATAACCGTGCAAATGATTGTATGCAATGTGGTGCGTAAATAAAACAGGGATTCTGTATATTTAATAAAACAAGCCATATGCAGGACATCATAAAAAAGTTCAAATTTAAAGACAGCGGCGTTGTTATTAACGCGCCGGCTGCTTTGGAAAAAGAATTTGTGAAGATGGGTTTCAAAACTGCATTCGATAAAAAGACCAAAAGCACCAATACACTGGTGTTTATCAATAACAATAAGGAGTATCTCGACTTCTTACAAAAACAACTAAAGAACGTGGAGCCCGACAGTGTGCTGTGGTTTGCGTATCCGAAAGGCACTTCAAAAATAAAGACCGACATTAACCGCGACACTATTCGTGTAACCGGTGAAGAATTTAATATCACCACGGTAACGGCGATTTCTATTGACGACACCTGGAGCGCTTTGCGGTTCAGGCCGGTTGGTAGGGTGGGGAAGTAAGCTCATTTCCCCTTCTCAAAATTTCTTTGTATCCAGGCTACCGCTTTTTTCACATAGTACTCCTCATCGTTTTGCAGTGTTTTTACCAGCTGTTTAATTTCCGTATGCTGGTCGCTGTGACGCGTGTACCATTCAACCATTACCAGCGATAGCCGGCGTTGCCAGGGATTTGTTGACCGGCTGAATTCATGGGCAATCACAAATATTTCATCCCGGTGTGTTTTTACAATGCCACGAAAGAACTGCATGCCAAGTCCGTCGCATACGGCCCAGTTGTCGATGCTTTGGGCAAATTGTTTAAACAGTTTTATGGTTAATGCGGGATCAGTTTTACCTGTTTTCTCAACGATCTTTATAGCAATTATTTTTTCTTCCAGCGCACCCGAGGCCCATAGTGCGGCGGCCAGATCAAATGAATAGCTTTTATATTGCTTTGCCAGTGCATTCAGTTCAGGCGTTTTTACGCCGTACATCTTTTGACGGCCTGGCACCATCTTTTCCAAAAAAGCGATGTTGTTTTTATCTCCTTTTTCGGTTAGTGTTTTTTGTATTGCTGTAAGCTGTTGCGACATAAATTATGTTTCTGGTTTGTGGTTTGTTGTTTGTGGTTGCTGCCGCGTTTTGAAAATTATTAGTAAAACCCGGCACCTTAATAGTTCAACAAAATTATAATTACACGGCGAGTATCAGCTAAAGAACCACAAACCACAAACCACAAACTTCAAACTACAAACCAGCATAAAGCTGGTTGCAAAACAAAATTAGCCTGCGCCAAATGCAAAAAAACAGCAACTTTGCGGCAAAACCCGTTACAGGCAAATTATTTCCATTACAAACCTTCTCCTTTTTTACAGTATATAGTATACAGATCAAAACAGCACACACTATGATCAATTCCCGTAAAGGCAACGTCCCCTTATTTGCAGCGGCTCTGATATTGTTCATTGTTTCCTGCCAGTCGGTACAGCAGGCATCCAACGACCAGCAAAATTTTGTACAGTATGTAAACCCCTATATCGGCACCGAAGGGCATGGACACGTGTTTCTCGGAGCCAACGTTCCGTTTGGCGCCGTGCAGCTCGGTCCATCGAATATCATGCAAACCTGGGATCGCTTCAACGGGTGGGACTGGTGCAGCGGCTACAACTATATCAGCAAAGAAATACTTGGATTTACCCATACCCACCTCAGCGGCACCGGTATCGGCGATCTGAACGATATATTGGTTTGTCCGGCTAATGGTGTTTTGCAAACAAACCCTATGCCCTTCAATAAAACCGATAGCGGCTATGGATCATTCTATACACACGATAAAGAAGTAGCAAAGCCCGGATATTATAAAGTGTACCTCGATAAATACAAAGTGCAGGCCGAGCTCACCACATCAGAAAGAGTAGGTTTTCATCAGTACAAATACGAAAAAAGCGACAGCGCGCATTTGCTGGTAGATCTGGCATTTGGCATGGGCTGGGATGCGCCTGCGGCCACTTATATAAAGAAAGTAAACGATACGCTGTTCACCGGCTATCGTTTTTCGACCGGATGGGCCGTAGACCAACGTGTATATTTTGCCCTGGTGTTATCGAAGCCGGTTACTTCGATTAAACTGTTCAATGAAACCGGAATGCAAAAAGGCGATACCGCCAAAGGCAAAAAAGTAAAGGCCGCATTGTATGTAGATGTAAGCAAAGATTCGGTGGTGAAAGTAAAAGTAGGGTTATCGCCCGTAAGCGCCGAAAATGCACTCGCCAACATCAGCGCCGAAATACCACACTGGGATTTTAATAAAACCGTTACCGAAGCAACCGGCAAATGGAATACAGCTTTGGGTAAGATAGCCATCGATGCCGATGCCGACACCCGCACCGTGTTTTACACATCACTGTATCATACGATGATGTTCCCTTCGCTGTTCAACGATCATAACGGCGATTACCTGGGCACCGATAAAAAAGTATATACGGCGCCCGGATTTAACAACTATACCATTTTCTCCTTGTGGGATACCTATCGCGGCATACATCCCTTAATGACCATCATAGAACCCAGCAGAGTGAATGATTTTATAAAATCATTCCTGGCCATTTATAAACAACAGGGCAAGCTGCCCGTATGGCCGTTGCAGGGTAATGAAACCAATTGCATGATCGGCTATCCGGCCGTACCCATTATTGCAGATGCTTACCTGAAAGGATTTCGCGATTATGATACCGCCCTCGCCTATGAAGCCGTAAAGCAAAGCGCCATGCGCGATACCGATGGTGTACAGTTCATTCAACATATAAAATACATTCCGGCCGACAGCATACCTGAATCGGTAGCCAAGGCGATGGAATATGCCATAAGCGACTGGTGCATAGCGCAAATGGCAAAGGCCATGAATAAAAAAGACGACTACGATTACTTCTCCAAACGCGCAAAAGCCTATGCCAATTATTTTGATGCATCTACAAAGCATATGCGCGGCAGAATGAGCAACGGCGGATGGCGTACACCGTTCAATCCGTTCAATGCCGTGCATCGCGAAAACGATTATTGCGAAGGCAATGGCTGGCAATACACCTGGCTGGTGCCACAGGATGTAGAAGGACTGATATCACTCATGGGCGGCGACAAACCCTTTCTGCAAAAGCTCGATTCGTTGTTCACGGTTCCTTCGGCGCTCGATGCCAAAACATCACCCGACATCTCAGGCATGATCGGCCAATATGCGCAGGGTAACGAGCCCAATCATCATATTCCTTATTTATATGCCTATGCCGGCGAACAATGGAAAACCGCATCTTTAGTTAGAAAAGTAGCCGATACCTTTTTCACCAACAAGCCCAACGGCTTATGCGGCAATGAAGATGCAGGGGAGATGAGTGCCTGGTATGTGTTTTCGGCCATGGGCTTTTATCCGGTGAATCCCGCCAATGGAGCGTTTGTATTCGGTTCACCGCTGATCAAAAAAGCCACCATCAATTTACCCGGTAATAAACAGTTCACCATCACTGCTAATAATCAATCGAAACAAAACAAGTACATACAAAAGGTGGAGCTGAACGGACAACCGTATACGCGATCGTACATCCGGTATGAGGATATAATGAAGGGAGGGGAGTTGGTGCTTTACATGGGGGAGAAGCCTTCGGCTGTGTTTGGTGTGAAGCCGGAAGATAGACCTAAAAGCAGTAAGTAATTAGTAAGTGGTAAGTAGTAAGTAGGTGTTCTGCACTGTGGGGCTTTTTTGCCTGGGTTTTTGTGGTAAAATTGTTTCCCGTTAAAAGGTAGTGTATATTAGCAGAAGTACAAACGTTGGTAGTAACGTTTAACTAACGAATACGGGCAAACAACATTATATAAGCTATGATGAGCGCAGATATTCAGGTATATAATGACAAACAATCAACGGTTGACAAAGAAATTTGCGACCTACTTGCATCGACAATTGACAGCGAGCTGACAGAAGCCGAAAGTAAAATCTGGCATGCCCATCCTGTTTGGTTTTTAAACGGCAATCCAATTGTTGGCTATAGTAAACAGAAAGCAGGTTGGCGATTGATGTTTTGGAGCGGAGCAGGTTTTGAAGAAGTAAAATTGAATGTAACCGGCAAAAAATTTAAAGACGCTTCTATTTTCTACAATACAGTTGAGCAAATCAATACTAAAGACCTCAAACGCTGGTTGAAAAAATCAAAGGAAATTCAGTGGGATTATAAAAACATAGTGAAAAGAAAAGGTCGGTTAGAAAGGTTGAAATAATCAGACGCGTTAGTGGCCTTCTTAAAAAAATGGAGGCAACCATGCCAAATAAAAGATCTTTACTAAACTTTTTTCTACTGCTGTTTGGTTTATCCATTCCATTTTGGATACTCGGTGCAATTTATGACGTGCAGATTTTTCCGGGATTTAAGTTATTTCAGCTACCACTTGCTATGCCGATGGTTGCAGCAGTAATACTTATCTACCTGGAAAATGGTAAGTCTGGCCTTATCAATCTCATGAAAAGAACCTATGACTTTCGCAACATTAAGTCCAAAGTTTGGTATCTCCCGATAGTATTCATATTCCCCACCATCGGTTTTCTTGATTATTGGATCCTGCATTTATCGGGAACCTCAATTCCATCACCGCATCTCTCAATTATTACGCTTCTCGGTTACACCCCGGTTTTCTTTATGACCTACGCAGAAGAACTGGGGTTAACAGGATATGCTATCGACCCAATGCAAAAGCGCTATAGTGCGCTTACGTCAGGCATATTACTGGGATTAGTATGGGCCGGTTATCATATTCCGGGTTTCATCATTAGCGGGTATTACTCACTGAAGTGGATTTTCTGGCATGCCCTGTACACAGTAGCGAGCCGGGTTTTGTTCGTCTGGATCTATAACAATGCGGGAAAAAGCTTGTTTTCGATGGCTTTGCTCCATTGGACATTTGGGTTGTTCTGGAGCCTATGGCCACAGGACAATTTACAGAGAGCTGTTCCTTTTTATGACCCGCGCCTCTGCGCTGTTATCGCCATATCATATGTTACGATAGTGACGTGGTTATGGGGAGCAAAAACATTAGCTAAATATAGATTTACGTGATCGCTTATATTGTTTGGTTGCAGTGAGCTGGTACCGAGGCGACGGCGACCAGGTTATATTGCAAAACGGCGATGTAATAGATGTGTCGGGGAGGAAGAAGGATGAGTTTTTGAGGGTGATGGCGGGGTAGGGGGAGAGTTTGTTTTCCGGGAAAAGGTAACGTATATTAGCAGCAATACAAACGTTGTAAGCCATTTTATGAAAACCCTAAAAAAATAATTTTAAAAGACGACTACTAATAGACAATGACAGAAAATAGACCAGTTCCTTTCAAACTTTTATTTGCAATTTTTAAAACAAAGTATCCATTTTCAGGTATTGGACTTGTATTTATCATACTGCCAATATTTGTTTTCATTCCTCTGATAGCTCATTTCGACTCGACGAAAGCTGCTTACGAAAAATACGATTATGATAACTTAATTAAACAAGGTAAAGACTATACTGCAAAAGTAACTTCGGTTCAAACTCAATATAATGTGACAGTTAACGGTGTATATCATCCTCAAATTATTGACTACACTTATAGAGACGATGGGCACACAAAGAATGATAAATTCAAAACACTCCCAAATTCCGACAACCCGGTTTTTAAAATTGGAGACGCTGTAAAAATTAAGGTTTACAATGGTGAATCAGTCATTAAAGACTTAAAACCTTTTTCATTTCCAGTTTATTTATTTTATGGCATACCCTTAATCTTTTTATTAATTGGGATTTCTTTTTTCTTAATTGGGCTATTGCCTGTTTTAAAACATTACAGACTTTATAAAACCGGAATAAAAAAGGAAGCAACAATAATTTCGCTTACAACGACAAGCATAATATCTGTTGGTAGTATGCGCCAGAATACTTTGGTGAACTACTTTTATTTTGGAAAAAATAGTAACAAAATTATAGATAAATCAATATCACCAGGGCTTCTATTAATGACCGATAAAAAGGTGCAAGACAAAATAGACATATTTGTTTCTTCAACGAACGAGAACATTTCCTGTATAGTGCCAAAGGCATTGTTATGAGCCTGCGGGGTAGGAAGGTTCCAGGCTTTTCATTGGTTATTTCACCTTATTTCTAAACTTAGTTGCCGCAACCCGCTCCTGAAATAATTTATCAGCTTCTTCAGTAAACCTGTCAATACGTATTTGACCGCTGGTTTCCCGCGAATCCATGGAATCTATCAGGTAAAGCACCCCAAAAGGGTTGAACGATGTAGCGATTACGCAATATTGAGAAAACAGCATTCTTTTATCAGTGATTAAATCCACAACGATATAAATATATATGTTTTCTTTTAAGTATAAGAAAAGCGGGTAATGCGCTCAGATGTATGTAGTTGTGAATAAAATTTATATATAAATTTGATTAACTGTATTTACCTCCGTCAGATTATTGTCAGATAAAGATTTGTTTCTGTTCCCTGTAAAAAGCTTTCAACAAATGGTACGGGTATCTAAATCTGCAGCTAAATGCAGCTGTAGCAGAAACTATATTTATTAACTGAAAACCTTTTCCAATGAAACTAAATCTTAAAGGAGAAGATGTAGAAAAAATACATTTGGCTAAGGCAATTCTTGAAAAAGAATTCAGACAGCATTATACCAATCATCAGCTGGCGCGAAAGGTGAGCACCAATGAATACAAGCTGAAACATGGGTTTAAGCAAACCTTTAATATCAATCTGTATGAATTCCTTACAAGTATTCGCATAGAAAAGGCTAAAGATATGCTGGAGTATACTGAAGAACCTATATGGCGCATAGCTATAAATGTTGGTTTTCCTGATGGCAGCAGTTTCAGTAAGCGATTTAAACAAGTTACAGGGTTTACTCCTTTAACATACAGGAGAACGAAGCTGGTTGCTCAAAAAAGATGCATCACGGTGATTAACGATAATAATCACCTATAAAAAATCCCGATTTTACAATTTATTATCCCGATTTGACATTTATCTGTTTGTACCTTGTGTATGAATGCAAACACCGACTACTATAGGGAAATCAGCTTAGCTGGGTTTATTTGATTTGTAACCGGCAGGCTGTAAACAGCAGTTTTTATAAAATGTATCTGCGCATGGTATCTGAAGAAGATAGATTACCAGCGAAGAGGGCTATTGCAGTTTCCCGGGTAGTGGTCATCCACTTGTTTCTCCGTTTTTGAAAATGCAATTTCCTCTTTTATCGATGTGCAATTAAGGCGTTTGTTGTTATGAATGGTTTTCATAATTGAATATGCCATGCGGTAGTTCATCTATGTGCATGGGCTGAACTTTTATTGTAATAACCTTTTAATACAGTATTTATGAAATATGGCATTACCGGCAGGCAGCCAAAGCAAAACTTTTATATAAGAATGTATGCATTTCTAACTGAAAAGAGCGATATAATTACTGAGATAATCAGCTGTTTGCTTGTACTATTATTTTCCTATGCAGCTATTAGCAAATTGCTGATATACGATACGTTCGTTCGCCAGTTAAGCAAGTCGCCCTACATCGAAAAATATGCCGGAAGTATAGCGTGGCTGATACCTGTAACCGAATGTATTATTGCATTGCTGCTGGTATTTAAAAAAAGCAGGTTAACAGGCTTGTTTGCCTCATTTGCGATAATGCTTGTTTTTACGATTTATATATACATGATGCTGCACTTCAGCTATTATGTGCCATGCTCCTGTGGTGGTGTGCTGGCAAAAATGACATGGAACCAGCATTTTTGGTTCAATGTAATGTTTACGCTCCTGGCCCTTGCTGGTACCCTTTTACAGGTTATGAAAAATAACAATGCAAAACACTATTAAACCTTTTACCATGAATCGAAAATATCTTCTCATACTATCGGCCATTATTGTTGCTGTATTTGCAGGGATGGCATTTTTAAATAGTTCTATCTACCGCCTGAACAGCGGGAAAAATGGTTTTAAAAGGATCATCAGCAGGTTGACTGTAACAAGATTGTATGAAAAAGAGTTTGATCAGCCCATAAGGGATATTGCCGGTGTAACGCCCGATAATATTTATTTGGCTACAGGTGAGCCGGGTAAAATAATCGTTACGACCAGGGAACTAACTAATGCGAATCAAATCAATCTGCCCATTACGGTAAACAACTTAAAAACCGCTTTTACAACCGAACTGTATTACCCTGATCTGTATATTTTCGGTTACAACGTTCCCGGCATTATTAAATATAACTTAGTAACTAATAAACAAACAATGTATCCTGTAAACAGGGCATTTGGCAGGTGTGCATTGGTTTCTGCTTCTACCGCAATATTAAGGGGCTTTAATGCGAATTATACCGACGAAATAATGCGAAATCGAAACCTGCTTACCGGAGTGGATAAAGAAGAAAATAACGTTACCGACAAAACAGAAGGAGGGGGCTTTGTAACCGATGGAATGTTACACTTCGATCAGCAAACGAACAGAGTTGTTTACAATCATTTTTATTCAAATAAAATTTTGTTTCTCGATACCAACCTTCATTTGTTGTTTAGTAAAACCGGTATCGACACTTTTAAAACCTATACGGCCCGTGCAAAAGCCATTACAACCTCAAACCGTACCAGTTTTTCATTTGTGTCGCCTCCTAAGTTATTAAGCGCCTATAGCTGCGTAAGTAATGGAACACTATTTATTAACTCGCGCGTTATGGCCGATAACGAAACCTATAATCAATTTATGAATAATGCTGTAATTGATATGTATGATATTGAAACCGGTGCGTATAAGGGCTCTTTCCATGTTCCTGCAGCGCGCGGGAAAATAATGCTGAAGTTTAAAGTTTATGGAAAAAGACTGATAGCTCTATATAAGAAATCGGTGGCTGTTTATCTAATTCAATAAATCATTGTTATAACAAGCAGGACGGAAGCTGAAAACCTGTATAAAAGAGTAAGCACATTAATTCAAAAAAAGCTGTGGGCAATATCTTTTAAAATGCTGCTCCGGCTTTTATTAACCATTAAATGTTTTATTTATGAAAAAGATTAGAAAATATCTGCTGGCATTATCGCTGGTAACAGGTATTGCCTTTGGCGCCTCGGCAAAATCGGGCCCCTGGGATGTTTGCACAGTAATTACCAGGCTCGAGCTTGACCTTATGTGCGATCCTTCAAGTCCTATTTGTTGTAAATTTTTAGTAACTACCCTGCTGATCGATACAAATGAAATAATGCAAGCGGGGCAATATGTTTATGGCTGGTATCTTCCGCTTGGTTAAAGAGTTATAGCTGAAAAAACAGGACAAACAAAAAGGAAAGCCTGCGATGAGCAGGCTTTCAAAAAAATTACCGGTCATTTTGCTGCATGGGATTGAGCAATATCTCCTGATCGGGGATCGGTAGTACATATCGGTTGCTGTTTGGTGGAAGCACATATACCGTGTTGTTATACCTGCGTATAAGTGTTGTTGTGTCATTTTCCAGGTTTAATCGCCGCAGGTCCATCCAGCGCAATCCACCCCTGTATACCAGCTCTTTTCGTCTTTCTGCTAAAATAAAACGTAATGCCTTTTCTTTGGTATCGGCCGTAAAGCGATTAAAGGTGCCGTTATTTCTCCATCTTTTTTCCATTAAAAAATTCAGGTCATTTAATCCTTCGGTAATCATATTTTTTCGTGCATAGCATTCTGCACGCATCAGGTACACTTCATCAACTGTTAAACCGCTGAATTTGGCATAAGGCGACGAACCTTCATAAGACCCCTTGAATAGCTTGCTGCCTTTTGTCCCTGCGGTGTAGTACAATTCTTTTCGCAGATCATTATCATCGTATGTTGCATATAGATTACTATCGACCGGGGATAAGCATTTGCCTGTGCTTAGTATAGCAAGCCAAATGACCAAAAGTGCCTGGAATATTGTTTTCATTATTTTGGTTTTTATAGTTTTCAATATTTCTCAAAATAATCCGGGTATCATTTCAACTGCATGAAATGACTACGGTAAGTAAAACCGGGATCCGGTTCAGGTCAGGTTTAAATGAAATTAAACGGAATAACAAATTGGCGACATCAGCTACTTAAATGGGATAAGATACTTTTGTAGCTGTGCGGACAGGTTAATGGTCAGCAGTAGCATTGCTGCCGTGCAGGATAAAAGGCAAGAATAAATTACTGGCCTGCAAATGGGGGAGTCGATACCGGCAGCAAAAAATGCTGAAATATCGCTTGTTACACTTTACCTGTGCAATCCTGCGATTGCACAGTATTGCTGAAGTGATTGCAGGATCCGGAATTATCCTTATTTAAAGGATTGGTTTCCCTAAGGTTCTGATCACTTATTGGTTTACTGGTTTTATGTGTTGCTTATGTTGCAACCGGCTAAAGCAGCACCTGCTTATGCAAAAGAATTAAAGCATATGATAACTGCTTTTACCGGGTGCATGAAAAATCAGTTCTTTCGTTTTATAATTATCGTATTTCCTTCAAACCTATATTGCAGCTTACTGCTGTATTCCAGTATTTTGAGTGTTTTCAGTAAGCTGTCGCTTCGTTCAAACTCTCCTGTATATAATTCATTTTGCACATTACTTTCATATATGATGTCAACATTATACCACCGGGCTATCTGCCGCATGATCGTTCGCAAATCATCGTCTTCAAAAATGAAATTACCATCT
>Ga0114129_10011604_pt1 | contig 12543 bp, 11 predicted proteins | sample RhiMetdeltSRZDD1_FD_80071 | JGI IMG/M metagenome (GOLD analysis project Ga0114129, IMG submission 80071) | Populus rhizosphere microbial communities from Tennessee, USA - Rhizosphere MetaG P. deltoides SRZDD1 (version 2) (version 2) | ecosystem: Host-associated > Plants > Roots > Rhizosphere >...
GTGGCCGGTGCTGCTGATCATCGTCAGCCTGATGATCTCGATCCTGTACTGGGCCGCGCCCAACGCGAAACGGGGATTCCAGTGGGTCAGCCCGGGCGGGCTCATCGCGGTCGTCGTGTGGCTGATCGCCTCCGGCTTGTTCGCCCTCTACCTGGCGAACTTTGCCCACTACGGCGCGACCTACGGCACCATCGCCGGCCTGATCGTCTTCCTGGTCTGGCTGTGGATCTCCAACATCGCGATCCTCTTCGGCGCCGAGTTCAACGCCGAGCTCGAGCGCGGCCGCGCGGCGGCAGGTGGCGGTGTCCCGCTGGGCCAGGAGCCGTACGTCGAGCTCCGCGACACGCGGCAGCTGGAGAAACGCCGCAAGAAGGCCGAGGCAGTCGGCCTCCGCACCCGGGACTGAGGCGCCGGGCGCGGTAAGCGGGGCCGGCCGGTGATGGGTGGAGCCGGGAGCGGCCGGGCCGATCAGCGGGCGGTTGCGGTGGCTGCCCAGATCATGGTTATCGTGAGCCCCATGGCTCACAGACTGGTCACGGAGCGCCTTGCCCTTCGTCCGTGGAGCATCGACGATGCCGGCGCGGCGCTGGGCGCCTACGGCGATGCCGAGGTCGCACGATGGCTGACCCCGGCGATGGACAGGATCAATGACCTGGCGGCCATGCGCGTGGTGCTGGAGCAGTGGGTCGCCGAGGACGCGCGCATGATCACGCCAGCCGGCCGGTGGGCGATCGAGCTTCGCCAGGACGGGCGCGTGATCGGCGGGGCGACCCTGCTGCCGCTGTCACCCGACGAGGAATTCGAGGTCGGCTGGCAGCTTCACCGGGAGGCGTGGGGCCACGGGTACGCCACCGAGGCCGGGCTGGCGCTGGCGCGGTGGGCGTTCGGGCAGGGAATCGAACAGGTCATCGCGCTCGTGCGGCCGGCCAACACGCGCGCGATGGAGATGGTACGGCGCATGGGCATGGAGTGGGTCGGCGAGACAGAGAAGTACCACGACCTGCGCCTGCAGGAATTCCGCCTGCGCCCCGGGGATCTGGCGCAAACAGCGTGAACCAGTGTCCGGGCCCAGATGCGACGATGGTCCAATGAGCGAGCCCCGGCAGGTCACCGATAACCAGGCCGCGTCCCGCTTCGAACTCGGGGCCGACGGCAGCCTCGCCGAACTCCTGTACCGGCGCGTCGGGAACCGGCTCGTCCTGATCCATACCGAGGTGCCCGTTGAACTCGAGGGCCGCGGCATCGGCGGCGCCCTGGTGGCGGCGGCGGTCGACCGCGCGGCGCGCGAGGGCCTGACGCTGGTGCCGTTGTGCCCGTTCGCCCGCGGCTGGCTGCAGCGCCACCCCGACGTGGCCAAGACGGCGACCATCGACTGGGGCAAAAGCGTCGGTTCCTAACTCCGGCTACGCCGGGCTCGGCTGACCGCAACCGCCGCCTCGTCGGTGTACACCAGGAACGTCATGGTCTCCTGGAAGTACAGTTCGACGCTGGCGGCATCGTGGGACAGGTAGCCGATGGACAGATCCTGGCCCAGTGTCAGCTGGTAGTCACCGCCGCGGGCCGACACCACGAAGGCCCCGTCGATGGCGGGAGCCCAGACGATCTCCCCGTCGATCACCTGGTCAAGATGCCGCCGGACGGGGTAGCCGTCGTCCGACGTCTCGTTGACGGCGGTGTAGGCCGCGGCGCTCAGCAGCAGCGAGTACGGCCCGGCGACCCCGGCCTCTCGTAGTGAGGTGACGGCCTGGCTGACGACATCGGGATAGTTCTCGGCCTCGGCCGGCAGCGTCAGGCGGGGGTTCGATGAGCTTTCCCTGATGCCCCGGATCCCCGCCGTGGAGTGGCCCTCGAACACCGCCCGGTCCTCGGCAAAGGCGATCCACCTGGCCGCGTCCTTCACCGGCTGCCAGTCAGAATCCTGGGCCCCCCGTTCCACGTCGTCGATGTCCTGCCGGCTCAGCGTGAACGGCGCGCGCAGCTCGACCAGCGGCATGGAGCGGCGCACGCGGGCGGTCACTCCCTGCCCGGCCGCCTCAGTGTCGCCGAGGTGACCGGTGCCCACGGCGGCCAGCGTGAGACCCCCCGGTCCCTCGACGTCCACCACCCGGCGGCCCGCCAGGTTGATCTTGAAGGTCCGGCGGGCCTCCTCCTCGATGCTGGCCCACGCGGATTCGGAGATGGGGGCGAGCTCGCGGTGCAGGTTGTTCATTGCTGGCTGCTCCTTTTCAGGCCACCGATGCCCAGCGAGCCGTCGGCCGCCGGTGCGGAGGCGGGCGTGGATGGGGAAGAAGTCATGGCCGGGGCCGGCCGGTCCGGCAGGGCCGGCAGGTCGTCGAGGAAGTCGGCCGATGGCGCGAAGAAGAGGTTGCCGGTGACGGCGGTGGAGAAGTCGAGTATCCGGTCGTAGTTGCCCGGCGGATCGCCGATGAACATGCGCTCCAGCATCCGCTCAGTGACGCTGGGCGTGGCGCTGTAGGCGGCGTAGTACGTGCCGAACTCCCCGTCACCCACCGAGCCGAACGGCATGTTGGCCCGCACGATCTGCCGCTCAGTGCCGTCGGGCTCGGTGATCGTGTTCACGGCCACGTGCGAGTTGGACGGCTTGACGTCGTCCGGAAGCTCGATATCGTCCAGCTTCGTGCGGCCGATCACCCTCTCCTGCTCCTCGACCGTCAGCGCGTTCCACGCGCCCATGTCATGCACGTACTTCTGGACGATGAGGTAGCTGCCGCCGGCGAAGCCGGGATCCCCGGCGTCGGCGATGGCCGCCGCCATGCCCGCCTGCCCGGTGGGATTCTCAGTCCCGTCGACGAAGCCGAGCAGGTCGCGGTCGTCGAAGTACCGGAACCCGTGCACCTCGTCGCACACGGTGACCGCCCCGGCGAGCCGCTCCATGACGTGCGTGGCGAGCTCGAAACACAGGCCCATCTGCTCGGCCCGGATGTGGAATACCAGGTCACCAGCGGTAGCCACCGCCCGGTGCCGGGACCCGGTCAGCTCACGGAAGGGGTGCAGTTCGGCCGGCCGCGGCCCGGCGAACAGCCGGTCCCAGGCCCGCGATCCCACCCCGGCGACGCAGGCCAGCGTGTCTTCCGGGGCTCGGAACCCGACCGACCGCTGCAGCGCGGCGAGATCGCCGAGCAGGTCCCTGGCCGTTGGCTCGCCGCCCTCGCCGACCGCCACCACCAGGAAGATCGCCGCGCGGGTCAGCGGGTTCAGCACCGGCTGCGGCTCAGGCGGCGCGGTCATGTCCGTGCGCTCCTTTGCGTTCGTGTGACAGCAAGCTTCGCACAGGCGACGCGGCGGCGTTCGCGGCACCTACGGGGCGACGAGGGCGTCGGTGAGCGTGCCGATGGCCGCAAGGTTTCCGGCCAGGCCAGGGCCGAGCCGGTGGCGGGCGGCGAGCTCGGCAGGGGCGTAATAGGAGACCTTGGTCTGCCCCGCGTCGTCCCACACCAGCACCTTGAGTGGCAGGTCGAGTCCGGCCAGGGGCGAAGCGGCCATCACCGGTGTGCCGGCCGCCGGGCTGCCGAAGATCACCAGCGTGGTGTCGCGCAGCTGAAGTCCGGCCTGGCGCGCCTCGGCGCTCTGGTCGATGACCGCGAAGAGCTTGACTCCCTTGGCGCCGAGGATGTCGACCAGCCGCGCGACGGTGTCGGCCACGGGCCGGGGGCTGAGCTTGGTGACCACGCCTGGCTCGCCCGCAGCAGCGTCTCCGGCCATGGCTGACTCCTCTCGGCCGCATCGGTGTCCGGTGGGGTTTCCAGCTGGCATGCACGGCAGAGGCTACGCCGCGCGTCACGCACGCCCGGTATCCGGCCCACGGCAGCAGCGCGGACACGGCGCTGGAGCGCCACTCCACCCTGATCGACCGGCACCGATTCCACGGCATCCTCGTCACGCTCTGGCTGCGGCGCTGAGCCGCGCCGGGTCCGGGCGTATGCTTCGGCATCACCCCCCATGGGGGAGCCCGGGTACCGGGTCCCGCATCAGGATGGGCGACGGGGTCGTGATCAGTCAGACTGGTGGCGGGGCAGCCCGACGTTCACCGCACGTTCACCTGTCGAGAAGGGACCGACCGGCGATGGCCGATGAGAGGGCGAAACGCATCGCGGAGCTGATCAAGCCGCTGCGGGTCAAGCCGGGATCGAAGGTGAACCTGGGCGAGGACTACGACCCCGGTTACAAGGCGGACTCCCTGAAGAAGAAGGACGGCGCCGAGCTGCTGCGGACGGGTATCGCGCTGCTGGCCGACTACCAGCGGCGGCTGGCCGCGCAGAACACCTACGGGGTGCTGGTGTGCCTGCAGGCGCTGGATGCAGGCGGCAAGGACGGGACGATCCGCCACGTGATGAGCGGGGTGAACCCGCAGGGCGTGACGGTGAGCGGGTTCAAGGTGCCGTCCGCGGAAGAACTCGACCACGACTACCTGTGGCGCTACGCCTGCCGCCTGCCCGCGCGCGGGCAGATCGGGATCTTCAACCGGTCCCACTACGAGGAGGTCCTGGTGGTGCGGGTGCACCCGGAGAACCTGGACCGCCAGCAGCTGCCAAGGGCGGCGAAGGGCAAGGGGGTCTGGGAGCGGCGCTACCGGGAGATCAACGACTGGGAGCGGTACCTGACCGACAACGGTTTCAGGGTCGTGAAGCTGTTTTTGAACCTGTCGAAAGAGGAGCAGCGGACCCGCTTCCTCAAGCGGATCGACGTGCCGGAGAAGAACTGGAAGTTCTCGGCGGCCGACGTCCGGGAGCGGGAACGGTGGGACGACTACCAGCACGCGTTCTCACAGATGCTGTCCGCCACGAGCACCCGCTGGGCGCCCTGGTATGTCATACCGGCGGACCGCAAGTGGTTCGCCCGGATCTGCGCCGCTGCGGTCATCGTGCACACCCTGATGGAGATCGACCCGCGCTACCCGACGGTGAGCGCGGACCGCCGGCAGCAACTGCTTACCGTCAGGCGCGAGCTCGAGGATGAGGCGCCCAAGGGCGCTCCCGCCGACCCGTTCGCGGCCAAGGAGGCCAACGAGGCCAAGGAGGCCAGGGAAGTGGCCGCAACCAAGGCCAGGGCCGCCCGCAACGGGGCGGCGCGGGCCAGCTCCCGGGCAGGCAGGCCCCGTGCCGCGGGCCGGACAGGATCGGAGGCCTAGGAATGGCCGTGCGAGCCGACACGACGGAACAACCGGCCGCGGGCGGCCAGAACTGGTACTCGCGTTCTCCGGCCGAGGTGACCGCCGCGGTCGGAGTGGATCCGGCGGTGGGGCTGACCGCAGCGCGGGCGGCCGAGCTGCTGGCCGCGAACGGCCCGAACGCGCTGCCCGAGGAGAAGCCGAAGCCGGGCTGGCGCAGGTTCCTGGATGAGTACCGCAGCTACATGCAGATCATCCTGATCGCCGCGACGGTGGTGTCCCTGCTGGTCAAGCAGTGGAGTACCGCCATTCTGCTGTTCTTGCTGACGATCCTGAACGCGGTGATCGGGCTGCGGCAGGAGGGCAAGGCCGAGAGTGCGATGAACGCGCTCAAATCCATGATGAAGGCTACCGCCCGGGTGCGGCGGGACGGGTCCGAGTCCCAGATCCCGGCCGAGCAGGTGGTCGTGGGCGATGTGGTGCTCATCGCCGCCGGGGACGAGGTGCCGGCCGATGGCCGCATCATCGCCGCCAGCGCCCTGCAGATCGATGAGTCGGCGCTGACCGGGGAGAGCGTGCCTGCGGCGAAGGACGCCGAGACGTTGTCCGGCGATCAGCTGGGCCCGGGGGACCAGACGAACATGGCGTTCATGAACACGCCGGTCACCCACGGCAGCGGCGCCATGATCGTCACCGGAACGGGCGCCGGAACCGAGCTGGGGAAGATCTCCGGGATGCTGGCGGCCACGGCCAGGGAGGAGTCACCCCTGACCAGGGAGCTGAACAGGCTCACGCTGTGGATCGCGGCGGCGGCGGGGCTGACCATGATCGTGATGTTCATCCTCGGGCGCCAGCGCGGCCAGGCGTGGGACGCGCTGTTCGTGGCCGCGGTGTCGCTGGCCATCGCCGCCATCCCCGAGGCGCTGCCCACGGTGTCGCAGACGATCCTGTCGATCGGCGGGGTCGACCTGGCCAAGCGCAACGCGATCGTCAAGGACCTTCCCTCGGTCGAGACGCTGGGATTCACCTCGGCGATCAACTCCGACAAGACCGGCACCCTGACCATGAACCAGATGACCGCCGTCGAGGTGGTCAACCCGACCGACCGCTACACGATTTCGGGTATCGGCTACGGCCTGGAGGGGCAGGTTCATCACGCCGCGGGCACGGCGCCATCGATCGATGCTGCGATCCTGCCGTACCTGCTCGCCAGCGACGCCAAGCTGGTGGACGGCAAGGTGGTCGGCGATCCCACGGAGGGCGCGCTGCTGGTGCTGGCCTACAAGACCGGGTTGGACATCGACGAGACCCGCGAGCGGCTGCCACGGCTGGCCACACTGCCGTTCGACCCGACCTACAAGCTGATGGCCACCTTCCACACCGCCCTGGGCGCCAGCGGCCGGCCGGTGGTGCGGTGCTTCGTCAAGGGCGCGGCGCCTGCGGTGATGGCCCGGGCAGCCTCCGCTCTTTCCGGCGGCACGAGCGTCCCGTGGGACGACGACCTCGAGGAACGGCACCAGGGCCACGTGGAGCGCATGGAGGGCGAGGGCCGGAGGGTGATGGCTGCCGCCACCCGCGATCTCGACCCAGCCGGGTTCGACCCGGCTGGCGACCTGCTCGGCTACGTCACCGAATTGCAGATAACCAGCCTGGTCGGGATGGTCGACCCGCCGCGGGACGAGTCCAGGGATGCGGTCGCTGCGGCCCAGGCGGCCCACATCCAGGTTCGCATGGTCACCGGCGATGACGTCATCACGGGCGCGGCCATCGCCAAGCAGGTCGGGATCCCGGGCGAGGCCATTCTTGGCGCGGACTTCGCCGGCCTGCCCGAGCAAGAGCGGCTGGCCCGGATCGACGACATCGGGGTGGTCGGCCGGGTGGCGCCCGAGCACAAGGTGCTGCTCGCCGATACGCTGAAGAAGAAGGGCTATGTGGTGGCCATGACCGGCGACGGCGTCAACGACGCCCCCGCCATCAAGGCCGCCGACATCGGGATCGCCATGGGCACCGGCACCGAGGTCGCCAAGAACGCCGGACGGATGATCCTGTCCGACGACAACTTCGCCACGATCGTGTTCGCGGTGGAGCAGGGCCGCAAGATCTATGACAACCTCACCAAGTACATCCGTTTCGTACTGATCTTGCTGGTTGCCTTCGTCCTGACGTTCCTGGGCGCGACCCTGTTCAACATCGCCAACGGGGAGCCGTTCACGCCCGCGCAGGTGCTGTGGATCCACTTCATCGTCAACGCCCCGTTCGGTTTCGCACTCGGCTTCGACCGGGAAACCCCCGGGCTCATGGGCCGCAGGCCCCGGCCGCGGGGCGAATCGGTGCTGACCACCCCGGTGCTCGCCACCGTCGGGCTGGTGGGCCTGGCCATCACCATCGGCCTGCTCACGCTCATCCAGCTCGGCACCTCCCAATTCCACAGCGAACACATCGGCAACTCGATCGCGTTCACCGCCTTCGCGCTGTGCCTGATCGTGGCCGCGGTCGAGTGCCGCAGCCAGACCGACACCGCGCTCACCACCGCCACCTTCGACAGCAAGCAGATGAACTACGCGATACTGGGGGAGTTCGTCCTCGCGGTGCTCGTCACCCAGATGGATGTCTTTCACCGCCTGCTCGGCACCACCGACATCAACTTGCGCCAATTCGGCTGGGCACTCATCCCCGCCGTCGCGCTGCTGATCCTCTGGGAGGCCGGCAAATACGTAGCCCGGCGCTGGCTGATCCACGAGCCGTCAATATCCGGCAACCCGGCGTAAGTGCCGCGGGCCCGGGCCGTCCAGTCGCCCTGAGCGGCGGGTAGGGCAGCTACACTCAACCCCCTGCCTCCTTACCGGCGCCCGTAAGACAGCCGGCCGGCGGCGGGCAATACAGGCCACGGAATCGAGGGACGATGGCAAAGAAAAAGCAGAAAAAGGCGGATAAGAAGGCCGAAAAGGCGGCCCGGAAGGCCGAAAAGGCGGCCAAGAAGAGCGCGAAGAAGGCCCAGAAGACCGCCGCCGCCAGCGCAGAGAAGGCCCAGGGAAGCGCGACCGTCGCCGGGACGAGGACTCGGCGGGCCGCGACGTCCAGCGCGGCGAAGACCCGGCAAGGCGCCACCGCCGGGGCGACGAGGACCCGGCGGCCCGCGACGTCCAGCGCGGCGAAGACCCGGCAAGGCGCCACCGCCGGGGCGACGAGGACCCGGCGGGCCTCGACCGCCAACGTGAAGAAGGCCCAGCAGGCCGCGACCGCCAAAAGGACGATCGCGCACCTGCCGGAGAAGACCCGCACCGCGCTGGGGAAACAGGGCGCCGCAGTGGCCCAGCGACGGCGCACCGGCGCGGCCTCGCCCAAGACCCGGGCGGAGCTGTACGAGATCGCCAAGCGGCGTGACCTGCCGGGCCGGTCGAGGATGGGCCGCGACGAACTGGCGAAGGCGCTCGGCGAGAAGTAACGCCTGCTCGCCGGCGGCTGCCGCTGGCACGATAACGGCCTGACCGGTCCCGCCGCGGCCGTATTCTGCACCTGCCCCGCATGGACCCACCGGGATTGGTGAGGAGAACGGAGCGGAAGTGGAGGGTTGGGGCAGGCATGCTTGAGACTTTGCTGCTGGCGGCGATCGTGGCGGCGCCGGTGGGCTCCGCCTCCTTGTTCCTGCCCGCACGGCGGCGTACCCGGGCAACCGGGACCTGGTCGGCCATCCGCCGGTTCGTGCTGGCTGTGGTGGGCACCGTGCTGCTGATCGCGGTGGTGGCGGGCGGGCTGAGGCTGCTCGGGGTGTCAAGACCCAACCTGGGTACCGCGATCGCGGGCGTGGCGTTCGCGAGCCTGGTCTGGCTGCCGGTCACGCGGCGGTGGAACGCCCGCGCCCACCTGGCCTGGGCGTCGACGGTGTTCCTGTTCGTCATCTATCTCACGTACGCGCTGGACTGGACGTTCGCCAGCAACCTCGGGTTCGCGAGCACCGTTGGCGGGCTGCTGCTGTGGGTGTTCGAGGTCTTCGCCGCGATCCTGTGCTGCGCCTACCTGTGGGAGATCTGTGACGCGCTGGGCACCGAGCACTGGCGCAGGCGGGTGACCCCGCAGGTGTCGTTCGGCGCGAAGGACAGCGAGCTCCCGATGGTCAGCCTGCATGTCCCGGCGCACAACGAGCCGCCGGACATGGTCATCGACACGCTCCGTTCGCTGTTGCGCCTCGACTATCCCCGTTACGAGGTCATCTGCATCGACGACAACACCGACGATGAGCGGCTCTGGCGCCCGGTCGAGCAGTGGTGCGCCCGGCACGGCGTCAAGTTCGTGCACCTGGCGGACTGGCCGGGATACAAGTCCGGGGCGCTGAACTACGCCCTGCGCAACATGACCGACCCGGGCGCCGGGATCATCGGCGTGGTCGACTCCGACTACCAGATCGAGCCGGGGTTCCTGCGCCGCTGCGTGCCGCCCTTCGCCGACCGCTGGATCGGCTTCGTCCAGGCGCCGCAGGACTACCGCGGCTGGCGGGAAGCGCCCTACTACCGGCGGCTGTACTACTCCTACAAGTACTTCTTCGCGGTCTCGCAGCCCGCACGGAACGAGCACGACGGGGCGATCTTCGCCGGCACCATGGGGCTCATCCGGCGGGTCGCGCTGGATGAGCTCGGCGGCTGGGACGAGTGGTGCATCACCGAGGACGCCGAGTTGTCCCTGCGGCTGCTCCGGGCCGGCTGGCACGGGCTGCACGTGGACCAGTCGTGGGGCTACGGCATCATGCCGCTGACGTTCGAGGCGCTCAAGGGCCAGCGGTACCGGTGGTGCTTCGGCGGCATCCAGATTCTGCGCATGCACTGGCGCTCGCTGCTCCCCGGGCGCGGCACACGCGCCAACCACCTGACCCCCGCGCAGCGGTGGTCGTACCTGGCGGGCGGGATCCAGTGGTACGGCGACCTGCTCGGCCTGGTCTTCTTCGTCTTCCTGCTGGCCGGCGCGTTCAACCTGGCCACCGGCGGCGGCGAGCTGTTCCGCAAGCTCACGATCTTCCTCGTCGCCGCGGTGCCGGTGATGGTGGGGCTCGGGCTGATCCGCGCGGTGGCGCTGCTGCGGCGGGGGACGGGAGCGTCGTGGCGGGACGCGATCGGTGCCTTCTTCGTCTGGCAGTCCACATCCGTGGTCGTGGCGCGAGCGTCGGTGCTCGGCCTCGTCGCCCGCAAGGCGGCGTTCCTGCGGACGCCGAAGACAAGCGAGCGCGCCAAATGGTGGGAGGCGCTGCGGGCGAACTGGGCGGAGTCGTCGCTGGCCGTGCTCGGCGTGGCCGGCATCGCCGGCGCGCTGACCAAGTGGAACCAGCTGAGCGGGCCGCTGCTGGCGGCGCTGCTGCTGTTCCCGACCCTGGGCTTCGCGGCGGCGCCGTTCAACAGCTGGGCCGCACAGCGGGCGACCCTCCCGGCGTGGCTGCGTGAGCGCAGGCGCACCGAGAACCGGCGGGACCGGCGGGCCTTCGCAACTGGCGCGGCGACCGGCGGCGCGGTCGTCGTGGCCGGCGTGGTCGCGGCGGCGGTCGCGCTGATGTTCTGGCCGAGCCAGCACGTGCAGTCGCCCAACCTGGTCGGTCCCGCCCAGGGCGCGAGTTCGGCGCCGGCGAGCCCGTCGCCGTCCCGGAGCGCGACACCGACGCCCTCCAGCACGTCGCCGTCGCCTACGCCGACGTCGGTGTCGCCAAGCCCGTCCCTCTCGCCCACGCCCAGCCTGACTCCCACGCCCACGCCATCGGCGACGACGCCGGCGCCGTCCACGTCCCCTCCGGGCTGAACAGCCGCAACGCTCGGCGCGGTGGCCAGCAGCCCCGGCGATCGCGCCGAGGTGTAGGGTGACGACACTGGACGGGGTGGCGCGCCGCTCACCCGGAGTGGGTGATGCCGGCGGGCAGCTGATGTCCTTGAATCTCCATGCGCGACGACAGGAGGTGGCCGGCCGTGACAATCGGAGGCAGCATCGCGCTCATCATCATCGGCGCCATTCTCCGGTACGCGGTGACCTGGACACCGAACGGCATAGACCTGCAGGTAGTCGGCCTCATCCTGATCATCGGCGGCGTGGTCGGCCTGATCATTTCCCTCGCGTTCCTCCTCGCGCGCCGGCGCCGTGCCTCGTCGACGCAGGTGTACGAGGAACGCCGCTATACCGAGCCACCGGGCCGCTACAACGACCCACAAGGCCGCTACACCGACCCACAAGGCCGCTACAACGACCCACCGGCGTGAGGGGACGCGGCTGCAGCGGCACGGTCCGGGTGTGACAGGCTTTCGCCATGGGAATCGTGTCACCCGGCTTCTCCGGGCGCGGGAGGTCCTCCGACGAGCGCCTGCCGCCAGGGCAGTACCTGGTCACCGACTTCCCGGTGCTCTCCGCCGGGCCCACGCCCCGCGTAGACACTGGTAAGTGGGAGCTGCGGATAACGACCGAGACCGGGCAGGTCCACCGCTGGGACTGGGCGGCCTTCCAGGCGTTGCCCGCTGAGGAGCCGACCGTCGACATCCACTGCGTGACCAAGTGGTCCAAGTTCGGCACCCACTGGCGGGGGGTGTCGCTGGACACGCTGCTGGCCGACGTGAAGACCAGCGCCGGGTTCGCGACCGCGAAGTCCTACGGCGGCTACACCACCAACCTGCCGCTGGCGGACCTGGTCGACGGACAGGCGTGGGTGGCCTTCGACTTCGGCGGCGAGCCGCTCGAGGCCGAGCACGGCGGCCCGGCCCGCCTGCTCGTTCCGCATCTGTATTTCTGGAAGTCCGCGAAATGGCTCCAGGGCATCGACCTGTCCGACCACGACACGCCGGGGTTCTGGGAGAGCCTGGGCTACCACAACTACGGTGACCCGTGGCGCGAGCAGCGGTACTGGGGCGACTGAGCTGGCGGGTGGGCACGGTGGCGGCCCTCCGCGACGAGACCGCCACCGCGCGCACGATCGTGCTTGATGTCCCCGGCTGGCCTGGGCACCTGGCCGGCCAGCACGTGGATGTGCGGCTGACCGCGGAGGACGGGTACTCGACTGAGCGGTCGTACTCGATCGCCTCCGCCCCCGCTGACGGCCAGGCCGACCGGCCGGTGGTCGAGCTCACCGTGCAGCGGCTTGCCGACGGGGAGGTCTCCCCGTACCTGACCGAGACTCTGGCCGTCGGCTACCCGCTGGAACTGCGCGGTCCGGTCGGCGGCTGGTTCGTCTGGAACCCGGACGGCCCGGCCAGCACCGGGCCGGTGCTGCTCGTGGCCGGCGGGAGCGGCGTAGTGCCGCTGATGGCGATGATCCGCGAGCGCGCCGCCGCGGGCAGTCAGGCGCCGTTCCGGCTGATCTACTCGGTCCGGGATCCCAGTGCCCTGCTGTACGCCGATGAGCTGGCGCGGCGGGATCGGGCCGGTGACGGCCTGCAGGTGAGGTACGTGTACAC
>Ga0114129_10011605_pt1 | contig 12542 bp, 9 predicted proteins | sample RhiMetdeltSRZDD1_FD_80071 | JGI IMG/M metagenome (GOLD analysis project Ga0114129, IMG submission 80071) | Populus rhizosphere microbial communities from Tennessee, USA - Rhizosphere MetaG P. deltoides SRZDD1 (version 2) (version 2) | ecosystem: Host-associated > Plants > Roots > Rhizosphere >...
CACATGGGACGACGCGCTGGCGGCGAAAGCCCAGCACCCCGAGGCGGTACCGATCGCCGGCGGTACCGACGTGATGGTCGAGCTGAACTTCGACCGGCACCGGCCGCCGGCCCTGCTCGACCTGACCCGGGTCGGCTCGCTCGCCGAGTGGTCGCCGGACGGCGGGGCGCTGCGCGTCGGCGCGGGTGTGACGTACCGGCGGATCATCGACGAGTTGGGCGGGCGGTTGCCCGGTCTCGCGATGGCTTCCCGCACGGTCGGCTCGCCGCAGATCCGCAACCGAGGCACGGTCGGCGGCAACCTCGGTTCGGCGTCCCCGGCCGGGGATGCCCACCCGCCGCTGCTGGCCTGCGACGCGGTCGTCGAGGTCGCCTCGGTCCGGGGCACCCGGCAGGTGCCGGTCGGCGAGTTCTTCACCGGGCCCAAGCGCAGCGTGCTCGAACCGGACGAGCTGATCGCCGCGATCCTGGTGCCTCCCGCGGAAGGACCCCAGCAGTTCGCGAAGGTCGGTACGCGTAACGCGATGGTGATCGCGGTCTGCTCGTTCGCCGTGTCCATCCACAGTGGACAGAAGCGACTGGGTACCGGGATCGGCTCCGCGGCACCGACCCCTTTGCGTGCGCTGTCGGCCGAGGCGTTCGCCGCCGAGGCGCTGCCTTGGGACTCCGGCGGCCCGTTGCCGGAGGACGTGGCGCGGCGGTTCGGTGAGCTGGTGGCGGAGGCCGCGGTGCCGATCGACGACGTGCGCGGTACCGCGGCCTACCGGCGGCACGCGCTGGCGGTGCTCGCCCGGCGGACGCTGGCGTGGGCGTGGGGGGGTCTGTCATGAGGCTGACGTGCACGGTCAACGGCGAGGAACGGATCGCCGACGATGTCTGGCCCGGCGAGAGCCTGCTCTACGTGCTGCGCGAACGGCTGGGCCTGCCCGGCGCCAAGAACGCGTGCGAGCAGGGCGAGTGCGGTTCGTGCTCGGTGTACCTCGACGGCTCACTGGTGTGCGCGTGTCTGGTCGCCGCCGGGCAGGCCGAGGGCCGCACCGTGGTCACCGTCGAGGGCGTGGCCGGCGACGTCGTGCAGCGCGCGTTCCTGTCCGCCGGTGCTGTCCAATGTGGATTCTGCACGCCGGGTCTCGTGGTCGCGGTGCACGACCTGCTGGCCCGCAACCCGCGCCCGACCGATCCGCAGATCCGCGAGGCGCTGGCCGGCAACCTGTGCCGGTGCACCGGATACGAGAAGATCCTCGACGCGGTACGGCTGGCGGCCTCCGGATGATCGTCATCGAGGGATGCGCGGTCGCGACGGTCGACGCGGCGGGCACCGAGTACGTCGACGGCCACGTGGTGGTGGACGGTGACCGGATCGTGGCCGTTGGACCTGGCGCCTTCCTGGGTGACGCCGAGCGCGTCGACGGGCGCGGTTGCCTGGCCACTCCCGGGCTGGTGAACACGCACCACCACCTCTACCAGTGGGCCACCCGAGGGCTGGCGCAGCAGGCGGACCTGTTCGGCTGGCTCACCGAGCTGTACCCGGTGTGGGCCGGCATCGACGTCGAGAGCGTTGCCGCGTCGGCCCGGGCCGGGCTCGGCTGGCTGGCCCTGTCCGGCTGCACGACCACGACCGACCACCACTACGTGTTCCCGCGCGGGGCGGGCGACCTGCTGGCCGCGACCGTGGAGGCGGCGGGGGCGATAGGGCTGCGGTTCCACCCGGGCCGCGGCTCGATGGACCTGGGCGCGTCGGCCGGCGGTCTGCCACCGGACGACCTCGTCGAGGACACCGACGCGGCGCTGGTCGCGACCGAGGAGGCGATCGACCGGTACCACGACCCGTCTCCGTCGGCGATGGTGCGTATCGCGGTCGCCCCGTGCTCGCCGTTCTCGGTCACCGAACGGCTGATGCGCGAGGCGGCTGAGCTGGCGCGGCGACGCGGGGTGCGGCTGCATACGCACCTGGCCGAGACGGTCGAGGAGTCGACGTACTGCGCGGAGCGGCACGGCTGCACGCCGGTCGAGTACGCCGAGCGGCTCGGCTGGCTCGGTGACGACGTGTGGCTGGCGCACGGCGTGCAGTTGAAGGCCGCGGCCGTGGCGCGACTGGCGGCCACCGGTACCGGCGTCGCGCACTGTCCCAGCTCCAACGCGCGCCTCGGCGCGGGTATCGCGCCCGTGCGTGACCTGCTGGACGCCGGCGCGCCCGTGGGGCTCGGCGTAGACGGGGCCGCGTCGCAGGAGGCCGGCCAGCTCGGTGCCGAACTGCGGCAGGCGCTGCTGGCCGCTCGACTGCGGGGCGGCCCGACCGCGATGACGGCACGGGAAGCCTTGGCGCTGGCGACGACCGGCGGCGCCCGATGCCTCGGTCGCGCCGACGAGCTGGGCTCGCTCGAGTCGGGCAAGCTCGCCGACATCGCGCTCTGGCGGCTCGATACCCTCGGCCACGCCGGCATCGACGACCCGGTAGCCGCTCTGGTGCTCGGCTCACCCGCCCCGGTCGAGCTGCTGCTCGTTGGCGGAAGGCCCATTGTGGACCGTGGTCGGCTGTTGACGGCCGACGAGGAGGAGCTGGCCGCCTCGGCGCGCCGCCTGGCCATCGGGAGGTCGCGATGACCACAGTGGACCGCCGGGTCGACGCACCGGTGACCGGAGGGGTCGGTGGCAGCCCGGCACGGCCCGACGGGGTGCACAAGGTACGGGGGGAGTTCGCGTTCTCCTCGGACATGTGGGCCGCCGACATGCTCTGGGGCACCACGTTGCGCAGCCCGCACCCGCGCGCCCGGATCCGCGGCATCGACCTGACCAAGGCGCTCCTCGTACCGGGCGTGTATGCCGTCCTGACCCACGAGGACGTACCCGGTGTGAAGCTCTACGGGCTCGAGATCGTCGACCAGCCGGTGCTGGCGTTCGACGAGGTGCGGTACGAGGGTGAGCCGGTCGCGATCGTGGCCGCCGACCACCCCGAGACGGCTCGCCGGGCAGCGGCCCGGATCGCCGTGGACTACGACGTGCTACCGCCCATTGTGGACGCTGAACGGGCCCGCGACCCGGAGTCGCCGCGCATCCACCCCGGCGGCAACGTGCTGCGGCACGTACCGATCCGGCGCGGCGAGCCCGACACCGCTACCGCCGAGGTGGTCGTCGCCGGCGAGTACCGGGTCGGCATGCAGGACCAGGCGTTCCTGGGACCCGAGTCGGGTCTGGCCGTACCGGCCGAGGACGGCGGGGTGGACCTCTTCGTCGCGACCCAGTGGCTGCACGTCGACCAGAAACAGGTGGCCGCCTGCCTAGGACTGCGCCCGGAACAGGTACGCCTGACGCTGGCCGGCGTCGGCGGGGCGTTCGGCGCGCGCGAGGACCTCTCGATGCAGGTGCACGCCTGCCTGCTGGCAATGCACACCGGTCGGCCGGTGAAGATGATGTACGGCCGCGAGGAGTCGTTCTACGGCCACGTGCACCGGCACCCGGCCACGCTGCGGTACGAGCACGGCGCCACGCGGGACGGCCGGCTCGTCTACGTGCGCGCCGAGATCGTGCTCGACGGTGGCGCGTACGCCTCCAGTTCCACCGCGGTCTGCGCCAACGCCGCGACCCTCGGCATCGGCCCGTACGACGTGCCGAACGTGGCGATGGACGCGTACGTGGTCTACACCAACAACCCGCCGTGCGGGGCGATGCGCGGCTTCGGTGCGGTACAGGCGTGCTTCGCGTACGAGTCGCAGATGGACAAGCTGGCGGCGGCTCTCGGCCTCGACCCGGTCGAGGTACGGGTCCGCAATGCACTGTCCACAGGGGACCGGATGCCGACGGGTCAGGTCGTGGAAGGACCCGCCCCCGTCGCGGAGCTGCTCGCCCGGGTGCGGAACGCGCCACCTCCACCGGGCCGCGGCTCCGACATCCGCGAGCTGCCCGGCGGTGTCTCCAACACCACCCACGGCGAGGGTGTCGTGCGCGGTGTCGGCTACGCCATCGGCATCAAGAACGTCTGCTTCTCCGAGGGCTTCGACGACTACACCACGGCTCGCGTGCGGCTCGAGCTCGTCGGCGGCGAGCCCACCGCACTGGTGCACACCGCGGCCTGCGAGGTGGGGCAGGGGTTGGTCACGGTACAGGCGCAGATCGCGCGTACCGAGCTGGGCATCGAGCGCGTGGTGGTGGCGACGGCGGACACGTCGGTCGGCAGCGCGGGCTCGTCGTCGGCGTCCCGGCAGACGTACATGACCGGCGGCGCCGTGAAAGCCGCCTGCGAGGCGGTCCGTGCGCACCTCGAGCGGCGGCTCGGCCGGACGCCTGACGGCGAGGCGGACGTCGTCGCGGCGCTCGGCGACGGGGCGATCGAGGAGACCGTGGAGTGGCGGCACCGGCCGACATCGCCACTGGATCCGGTGACCGGGCAGGGCGACGCCCATGTGCAGTACGCGTTCGCCGCCCATCGGGCCACTGTGGACGTCGACACCGAACTCGGTCTCGTCCGGGTAGTCGAAATCGTCACCGCCCAGGACGTCGGCAAGGCGGTCAACCCGCAGGCGGTCGAAGGCCAGATCCACGGCGGTACGGCCCAGGGCCTCGGCCTTGCGCTGATGGAGGAGATCCAGGTGGTCGACGGCGTCGTGCGCAACCCGTCGTTCACCGACTACCTCATCCCGACGATCCTCGACATGCCACCGATGCGGGTGGACGTGCTGGAGCTGGCGGACCCGCATTCGCCGTACGGACTGCGTGGCGTAGGGGAGCCGCCCACGATCTCGTCGACCCCGGCGATCGTCGCCGCGGTCCGCGCCGCGACCGGCAAGCCGCTGACCAGGGTGCCGATCCGCCCGGAGCACCTTATCCAGGGTTTAAGAACCTGATCCCGTACGTTAAGAACTGCTCATCTTCGTTGACACTGTCTGCCACCAAGGCAACGATGACCATCGGGGTGAGGGCAACGCGTCCTGAATAGGGCGGAGGCCCCTCCGTGTCCCGACGAGCAAGCCGCCAGCCTCGCCACGGCCGGCCCCGGCGTGGACGAGTTCTCTTCACGATCTTGGTCACCGCCGGTCTCGTACTGGCCGGTTCAGCCACCGCCCTGTCCAGCCAATGGTGGGGCCGGCCCAGTCGTTCCCCGCTGTCTTCCCTCGAGGCCCAGCGGCTCGACGGCAACAACAACAACCGCTTCCACCCCGACTGGGGTCGCGCCGGCACCGCCTACACCCGGGTGGCGCCGGCCCGGTATGCCGATGGCCACAGCGCGATGGTCGACGGCCCCAACGTGCGGTTCATCAGCAACCGCGTGTTCAACGACACCAGCCAGAACATCTTCTCCGAGGGCCGGGTCACCCAGTGGGGTTTCGTGTGGGGCCAGTTCCTGGATCACACGTTCGGCCTGCGGAACGACGCCGGTACGGCGGCGAACATCGCGTTCGACGCGAACGATCCGCTGGAGTCGTTCACGAACGACCTGGGCACGATCCCGTTCGTCCGGTCGGCGGCCGCCCCCGGTACCGGGGTCACGAACGCCCGCGAGCAGATCAACACGATCAGCTCGTACATCGACGCGGGTGCCGTATACAGCGATAGCGACACCCGCCTCGAGTGGCTGCGCGCCGGCCCGCTCGACGGCAACCTCGGCAACAACCGGGCGGAGCTGCTGCTGCCGAACGGACTGCTGCCCAGCAAGGCCAGCCGCGGCGATCCGGCCAAGGCACCCACGATGGCCATCGACGGCCGGCTGCTCGCCGACCCGAACCAGGCGTTCGTCGCGGGCGACGTACGGGCCAACGAGAACATCGCGTTGACCGCTACGCACACGCTGTTCGCGCGTGAGCACAACCGCATCGTGTCCAAGCTGCCGCGGTGGTTGAGCGAGGAACAGAAGTTCCAGATCGCCCGGCGGATCGTGATCGCGGAGCAGCAGTACATCACGTACACCGAGTTCCTGCCCGCGATGGGCGTGCGGCTGGCGTCCTACCGTGGCTACAACCCCCGGGTCAACGCGAGCCTGAGCAACGAGTTCGCGACGGTCGGGTACCGGGCGCACAGCCAGATCCACGGCGAGCTCGAGGTCGAGGCCGAGGCCGACCGGTACACCGCCGAGACGCTCGAGGCGCTCGAGGAGGCCGGGGTCGAGGTCGAGACCAGTGAGGACGGCGAGGACGTCGAGTTCGTCATCCCGCTGAACGTCGCGTTCTTCAACCCGAGCCTGGTGCCGGCGCTGCAGCTCGGCCCCCTGCTGAAGGGGATCGGCAGCGAATCGGAGTACAACAACGACGAGCAGATCGACAACCAGCTGCGCAGCGTGCTGTTCCAGGTACCGGTGGCGGACAACCCCGAGTGCCTGGACGGGCCGGAATTGGCAGACTGCTTCAACGGCGTCGTCGACCTCGGCGCGGTCGACGTGGAGCGCGGCCGTGACCACGGGATGCCGAGCTACAACGACCTGCGCCGGGCGTACGGCCTGTCGCCCAAGCGGTCGTTCCGCGCGATCACCGGCGAGGCGAGCGAGGAGTTCCCAGCCGGCTACGACATCAACAACCCGGACCAACTCGAATTCACCGAGCTGTCCGACGTCGACGGCAACCCGATCGAGCTCGGCAGCGAGGAGGCGGACACGTCGGCCACTCGCGGGGTACGGACGACCCCGCTGGCCGCGCGGCTGAAGGGGATCTACGGAACCGTGGACAAGGTGGACGCGTTCGTCGGCATGGTGGCCGAGCGGCACGTCGAGGGAGCGGAGTTCGGCGAGCTGCAACTGGCCATCTGGCGCAAGCAGTTCCAGGACCTGCGCGACGGCGACCGGTTCTTCTACCTCAACGACCCCGGGCTCAGCCTGATCCGGCGGACGCTCGGTATCGACTACCGACACTCGCTCGCCGAGATCATCGCGGCGAACACCGACCTGCGGCTGTCCGACCTGTCGGAGAACGTGTTCATCGTGTCCGAGGAGCCGGCCGGCGGCGAGCAGCCGGAGGCCAACCAGTCCGGTGACTCGGATCCGGCCGCCACCCCGGCCCCGACCCCGTCGGTCCGGCGGCGCAGGAGGTAGTTCGCGCGATACTGTCACGAACGTGACCGAGATCCTCACCGGCGAGGCCCGGGCGTTCGTGGTGGACCTGCAACAGCGGTTCGGCGCCCGGCGGGACGAGCTACTCGCCCGCCGGGCGGCGCGCCGAGCGGAGGTCGCGCGGACCGGCCGGCTCGACTTCCTGCCGGAGACCGCGGGCGTCCGCGCCGCCGAGTGGACGGTGGCGCCCGCACCCGCCGACCTGACCAACCGGCGCGTCGAGATCACCGGGCCGACCGAGCGCAAGATGGCCATCAACGCGCTGAACTCCGGGGCCAACGTCTGGCTCGCCGACCACGAGGACGCGAACACCCCGCATTGGTCCAATGTGGTCGGTGGACAACTGAACCTGTACGACGCCATCCGTGGCACGATTTCGTACGACGGACCGGATGGCCGGCACTACGCGCTGGGAGACGGTCCGCACCCGACGATCGTCATGCGTCCCCGTGGCTGGCACCTGCCCGAGCGGCACATCATGGTCGACGGCCAGCCGGCGGCCGGGGCGCTCGTCGACTTCGGGCTCTACTTCTTCCACAACGCGCGGGAGCTGCTCGCCCGCGGCAGCGGCCCGTACTTCTACCTGCCGAAGATGGAGAGCCACCTCGAGGCGCGTCTCTGGAACGACGTGTTCGACCACGCCCAGGACGCCTTGGGCATCCCGCGCGGGAGCATCCGGGCGACCGTGCTCATCGAGACGATCCCGGCCGCGTTCGAGATGGACGAGATCCTGTACGAGCTGCGTACGCACGCCTCCGGGCTCAACGCCGGCCGCTGGGACTACCTGTTCAGCGTCATCAAGTACTTCCGCGACCAGGGGACCGCGTTCGTCCTCCCGGACCGCGGGTCGGTCACGATGACCGCGCCGTTCATGCGGGCGTACACCGAACTGCTCGTCGCCACCTGCCACCACCGCGGCGCGTTCGCGATGGGTGGGATGGCGGCGTTCATCCCCAGCCGCCGCGACCCCGAGGTGAACGCGGTCGCCCTGACGAAGGTACGGGAGGACAAGGAGCGGGAGGCGCGCGACGGCTTCGACGGCTCCTGGGTCGCCCACCCGGACCTCGTCGAGATCTGCCGCGAGGTGTTCGACAACGCGCTCGGCGAGCGTCCCAACCAGCTCGACCGCCACCGCGACGACGTATCGGTCACCGCCGCCCAGTTGCTCGACGTCGTCAGCACGCCGGGTGAGGTCACCGAGGCGGGGGTACGCAACAACGTGTCGGTCGCCCTGCAGTACCTCGCCGCGTGGCTGGGCGGCAACGGCGCGGTGGCCATCAACAACCTGATGGAGGACGCGGCCACCGCCGAGATCTCCCGGTCGCAGATCTGGCAGTGGGTCCACAATGGAGTGGTCGCCGAGTCCGAGGTGCGGCGCATCCTCGACGAGGAGGAGGCCGCGCTGGGATCCGGGTTCGAGGCCGCGCGGACGCTGTTCGAGCAGGTCGCGCTCGCCGACGACTTCGTGGACTTCCTGACGCTGCCGGCGTACGAGCTGATCGACTGATGCTCCCCGCCGAGGTGTACGCCGACCTCGACCGTCGACTCGCCGGGGTCGACGAGCTGCTGCGCCGGCGCTACCCCGGGGACGTGCCCGGCCGGCAGCCGGTGCACACGGTGTACGTGCCGGCCGACCGGGTGCGCTCCGGGATCGTCGCGGATTGGGGCGCCGCTGCCCTGGCCGCGCTGGACGCTCATCCGCCGCTGCCGTTCGGTGCGGAACTGCGCGAGCGGGTGGTCGCGAAGCTGGCCGCCGAGCCGATCGAGGACCTGCGGATCGACTTCGAGGACGGGTACGGCGTGCGCTCCGACGCCGAGGAGGACGCGGCCGTCCGTTCGGTCGCCGCGGCTCTGCCGGACTGCTTCTCCGTTGGGATCCGAGTCAAGTGTCTGGAGGCCGCGACCCGGCGGCGGGCAGTCCGCACGCTCGACCTGTTCCTCGACTCCATCGAGTCGCTGCCCTCCGGCTTCGTCGTCACCTTGCCGAAGGTGAGCGACGCCGCCCAGGTGGCCGCCATGGCCGTCCTGTGTGGACAGTTGGAGCAGGCACACGGCCTGCCGGACGGGTTACTGCGCTTCGAGCTGCAGATCGAGACGCCACCGGCCGTGCTGGCCGCCGACGGTACCGCGACCGTCGCGCGGATGATCCACGCCGCCGATGGCCGCTGCACCGGCCTGCACTACGGGACGTACGACTACAGCGCCGCCTGCGGCATCGCCGCCGGCCAGCAGAGCCTCGATCACCCAGTGGCCGACCACGCCAAGGCGGTCATGCAGGTGGCCGCGGCCGGTACCGGGGTGCGGCTGTCCGACGGCTCCACGAACATCGTGCCGGTCGGGGACACCGCGGCCGTCCACGCGGCCTGGCAGGTCCACGCGGCTCTCGTCCGCCGCTCGCTCGAGCGCGGGTTCTACCAGGGCTGGGACCTGCACCCGGCCCAGCTGCCGACCCGGTTCGCGACGACGTACGGCTTCTACCGCTCCGGCTCGGCGGAGGCGGCCCGTCGCTTGGCTGCCTATCTCGATCGTCGCTCCAGCGGCATCCTCGACGAGCCGGCGACCGCCCGCGCACTGGCCCGGTTCCTCCTGCGCGGCCTGGACTGCGGCGCGTTGGACCCGACTGAGGTCGTCTTCGACCGCCCCCTCCTGGAGTCGCTGTGACACCGCTTTGCTCTGCGCACCGATGCGCAACTTTGTTTACTCCTGGTAGGCAGAGCAAAGCGAGGCGAACGTGACCTATGACCTGGTCGTTCGCAGCCGGCGCACCGTGCTGCCGGACGGAGAGCGGGCTGCTGCGGTATGCGTCCGCGACGGTCGGATCGCGGCGATCGAACCCTACGGCGCCGCAACCGAAGGGGAGGACCTCGGGGATCTCGTCCTCCTGCCGGGGCTGGTCGACACGCATGTGCACGTCAACGAACCGGGGCGTACCGAGTGGGAGGGCTTCGCGACCGCCACGAGGGCGGCCGCGGCCGGTGGCATCACCACGATCGTCGACATGCCGCTGAACTCGGTGCCGCCGACCGTCGACGTCGCCGCGCTGCACACCAAACAGGCGGCGGCCACCGGACAGTCCTATGTGGATGTCGGGTTCTGGGGCGGCGCGGTCCCGGAGAACCGGGACGCGCTCCCCGAGCTGTACGACGAGGGCGTCTTCGGGTTCAAGTGCTTCCTCGTGCCGTCGGGGGTGGACGAGTTCGGCCACCTCGACGCTGCCGGCCTCGACCGGGCGCTGCGGGCGGTACCGGACGCGCTGTTCCTCGTCCACGCCGAGGACCCCGAACAGCTGCGGGAGGCGCCGCCGTCGGACCGGTACGACGACTTCCTCGCGTCCCGGCCGCCGGCAGCGGAGAACCGGGCGGTGTCCACAGTGGTCGAAGCGGCGCGGCGTACCGGTGCCCGGGTGCACGTGCTGCACCTGTCGTCGGCCGAGGCCATCCCGATCGTCACCGCCGCCCGGCGTGGCGGGGTCCGGATCACCGCCGAGACGTGCCCGCACTACCTCACGCTGGTGGCGGAGGAGGTGCCGGACAGCGCGACGGAGTACAAGTGCTGCCCGCCGATCCGCGAGCGAGCCAACCGGGAGGCGCTGTGGGCCGGGCTCGCGGCCGGCGCGCTCGACTGCGTGGTGTCCGACCACTCACCCTGCCCTCCGGCCCTCAAACGCGGGGACTTCGCGACCGCGTGGGGTGGCATCGCCTCCCTCCAGCTCGGTCTGCCGTTGGTCTGGAGCCAGGCGCACGAGCGCGGCTACGCACTGCACGACGTGGTGCGTTGGATGGCCCGACGGCCCGCGGAGATCGCCGGTTTGCCGCGCAAGGGCCGGATCGCCGTGGGAGGCGACGCGGACCTCGTCGCGTTCGCGCCGGACGAGTCGTTCGAGGTCGACCCGGCCCGGCTGTACCACCGGCATCCGGTCACCCCGTACGCCGGCCGGACGCTGCGCGGCGTCGTGCACCGCACCTGGCTGCGCGGCGTACCGGTCGACGACCGTCCATTGGGGACACTGCTGCGCCGGGAGGAACGATGAACAAATTCACCGCGCTGCCGGACCTCGCGTCGCGAGCACTCGGCGGTGGCGTCGTGTACGCCAACGACGAGTTGTTCGCCGCGGCCGACAATCTCGTCACCGCGGAGCCGCCCGGGTTCACGCCGCGGACCTTCGGACCGAAGGGGCAGGTGTACGACGGCTGGGAGACCCGCCGCCGCCGGGAGCCGGGGCACGACCACGCGATCGTCCGGCTCGGCGCGCCCGGCGTGATACGCGGGGTCGTCATCGATACCGCCTTCTTCACCGGCAACTATCCGCCGTTCGCGTCGGTCGAGGCGTGTGGCGTCGAGGGCTACCCGGCACCCGAGGATCTGGCCGCTTCACCTGGGATCGACACTGTGGACTGGACGCCGATCGTGCCGAAGTCTGCGTTGACCGGCGACACCCGCAACGCGTTCGCGGTCGACGTGGAGCAGCGGTTCACCCATGTACGGCTGTCCGTGTACCCGGATGGAGGGGTGGCCCGGCTGCGGGTGCATGGTGAAGCGGTACCCGATCCGCGGTTTCTCGGCCAGGGCCCGGTGGATCTCGCGGCGGCCGAACTCGGCGGCCTGGTGGTCGCGTGCAGCGACAAGTTCTACGGCGCACCGGGCAACCTGCTGCTGCCCGGCCTCGCGCGGGTGATGGGCGAGGGGTGGGAGACCCGGCGGCGGCGGGACAGCGGCAACGACTGGGTCGTGGTGCGCCTGGCCGCGCCGGGTGTGGTGCGGCTGGCCGAGTTGGACACGACGCACTTCAAGGGCAACGCCCCGGGTGCGGCGGCGCTGCGGGCGACCAACGGCGACCCCGCCGGGGAGGACTGGGTCGATCTGCTGCCGCGCACGCCGCTGCGACCCGACACCCGGCACCGGTTCCGCATCGGATCGGACGCGACCGTGACGCACGTGCGGCTCGACGTCTACCCCGACGGCGGGATGGCGCGGCTGCGGCTCTACGGCGAGCCGGTCGGTAACGATCTGGCTCGGCGGTGGTTCGCGCTGCTGCCGCCGGCGCAGGCCCGGGCGGTCGCCGACGACGGCACGAAACCAGGATTAGCCGAGCTCGGTATCGCCCTACCGTCGTAGCCATGAACACCGCCAGCGAGCAAGGTCTGCTGCTCACCGTCGTCGCGATGGTCCTGTTCGGCGTGGTAGCCATCCTCCTGATGGCCACCTAGTACGAATGGTTGACCTTCGATCGGTCGGGAGTTACGTTCGGGTCCTCCAGGGATCGGAGGACAACGATGCGTTCCCACCCCTTCATACGCTGTGCTGCCGTCCTCGTCACGCTCGGTACGGCGGTAGCGGCCTGCAGCGCGATCGAAGCGCCAAGCCCGTCGACGAACCCGGGCGCCGACAACCGTCCCATCCGGGCCGGCGGTGAACTCCGGGTCGCGCTCGCCAACGAACCCGACAAGCTCGACCCCACCCTCGCCCGCACCCTCGTCGGCCGGACGGTGTTCAACGCCATCTGCGAGAAG
>Ga0114129_10011606_pt1 | contig 12542 bp, 9 predicted proteins | sample RhiMetdeltSRZDD1_FD_80071 | JGI IMG/M metagenome (GOLD analysis project Ga0114129, IMG submission 80071) | Populus rhizosphere microbial communities from Tennessee, USA - Rhizosphere MetaG P. deltoides SRZDD1 (version 2) (version 2) | ecosystem: Host-associated > Plants > Roots > Rhizosphere >...
GTCCGAGCACGCCAGCGCCGTCGTCGTTCCGGCCGGCACCGCGAAGTACGGTGCCGCACCCGGATCCCCGTCAAGCGGCGTGACATCCCTCGACTGCGCTTCTCGGTATCCGCGCCTCGAGGCAGCGATCGATGCGGTTTGGGCGCGGGCCTCGAACCGCGCAGCACGCGGCGCACGTTAGGTTGGGAGGTCGTCGTGTACCACCGGCGTCCCGCTAGGCAGGAACGGCCCCGCAACTGAGGTCGTCGCAGGGCCGTGAGTTCCTTCGTTCCGGGCTGCATCAGGAAACACGCGACCGGGCGAACGTCCTAGCAGCTGACCGTCGGGTTCCACGGATAGAACATCCCGAGCGGATTCGTCGTCCAGATCCACACGTGCAATTCGTAATGCGGGATGGGATTCGGGTTGCCTGGAAACGTATGGATGCTTGGCAGCAACGGCTGGCCGAAGACCTCGGGAGGCGCAGCCCCTGCCCCGTTCACTCGTTCCCACGCCGCGGTGAACACGAGATACTCGACCCCGACCAGGTGCACCGTCCCATCGGGACGCTTCTCGTACAGCAGCATCTCGGGGCGGAGCGGGTCGACAGCCGCGTCGCCCGCGGCCGGGTTCGCGGCACCACCGCGGAGACTCACGTTCACCCGGTGGTAACCCATGTTGCCATCTGCGCTGCTCGGACATGTCGCGTCCGCCGCGAACGGGTCCGGCGACCAGACGGTGTACCCCGCCGCGGACGCTGCGCCCAAATCGTGGTACCGGGCAGTAGCCTGGCGCACCCGGGCGAGGTCAGCGAGCGCGTCGGGACCGAGCTCCCCATGACCGCGGGAAGCCATCGCGTGGCTCGAGTGGTCCGAGGCATCCGGCGTGGCGACGGTCGGCCCCCGATCGGCGCACCCGGCAGCGACGAGGAACGAGACCGCGGTGAGACTCTGGCGAAGCATCCGTACCTCCCTGTTTGGTGGCAGTGCGTGCGAGAGCCGATCGAGCGCCACCAGCGGGCGGTCAGCGCTTGACCTGCTCTGAAGCTGAGTCTACCCTAGCCTGGCCGGCTCACACCGATCTCACACCGCGGTCACAGCGCCGATTCGAGAGCAGCATGCTCGTCGTAAAGGTCTTGGGTGGGTTGTCCGTCGAGAGTACGGCTGGTCCGTTGCCGACAGGAGTCCTGCAACGTCGGCGACTCAGCCTGCTCGCGGTGCTGGCTCTCGCCAATGAGGGAGGCCTTTCCCGCGAGCGGATCCAGTCATACCTGTGGCCCGAAAGCGACGAGGCGCGCGGGCGTCACGCGCTCGACCAGCTCGTCTATGCGACGCGACGCGACCTTGGCCACGACGCGATCATCTCCACCGCAACGGAGCTCCGTCTCAACCCGGCGGTCGTTGACGCCGACGTCTGGGCGTTCGACCGGGCGATCCACGACGAACGATGGAAGGATGCTGTCGAGACTTACCGCGGGCCGGTCCTGCACGGGCAGCACCTCGCGGATTGCGCGGAGCTGGAGCGATGGATCGACGGCGAGCACATGCGACGGGAGCAGGATCACGTCCGTGCACTCGATGCGCTGGCCGTTGCGGCGAGTCGGCGCGGCGATGAGATGGACGCCGTTCGCTGGCGGCGACGGCAGGCGGCTGCGGACCCGCTGTCCGCCGCCGTCGCGCTCGACCTCATGCGCGCCCTGGAGGCGGCCAACGACCGCACGGGCGCTCTCAACCACGCCCGGCTCTATCAACAGTTCGTCACCTCGACGCTCGAGATCGAGGCAGATCCAGCAGTCACGTCGCTGGCGAACGCCATCGCCGCGCGGCGTAACGTGGCGACCGGTGACACGGTGCCTAACGTCGCCAGCGGGGTCGCAACCGTGGCACCTAACGAGGGCCGCGCGATCAATGCCGATGCGACGGTTGCGGCCGCCACCGCAGAGGACGCGACGCCATGGCGGCGACCTTCCGGCCGACTCAGTGTGCTCGTCCTGGGTCTGAGCGCGGTTGGAGCCGTGCTCGTGTCGCGCAGCCAGTCGGCCCTAACCGGATCGACGGCAGACGCAGCGGCTCCAGCGCCTGGTGTCGCTCGCACGGCGACCCAAGCCACCGCGAACAAGCGGCGGCAGTACCAAACAAACGATGCGGAGGCGCGGTCACTCTTCCTCCGCGCGCGGGCGTCGTGGGAAAAGCGTACGAAGGAGCCGTTGGAGGAGGCCGTGGTGTTGTTTCGCCAGGCGACGGAACGGGATCCCGAATACGCTGCGGCCTACGCGGGCCTTGCCCAGTCGTACGCGATGCTCGGCTACTTCGGCTTCGCCGCCGGGGACGCGATGTTTCCGAAGGCGCGGGCCGCTGCCCTTCGCGCCATCGAGCTGGACCCGAGCGAGGGCGATGCCTATGCCGCGCTCGGGCAGGCGTTCGCCTGGCAGCACGCGTGGACGGAGTCAGAGGCGGCCTATCTCCGCGCACTCGAGCTCGCCCCGAACGACGCGACTGCGCACCAGTGGTACGCGCTGCTTCTCGCGTACCTCGGGCGGGCGCGGGAGGCGGCATTGCACACCGGCCACGCCAGCCAACTCGATCCGCTCTCCGTGCAGGTGAACAACATGCACGGCATGATGCTCTACTACGCCGGTCACCTCGACAGTGCCTTGCAGCAATACGAACGTACCGTGGACGCCGAGCCCGACTCCGCCTGGGTGCGGCAGAACCCGTGGGTCCTCACCAATTTCAGTCGAGTCGCGGCGGCGGCCGGCCGCCACGCGCTGGCGGTCAGGCTCGTCGAGCGCGCGCTCGAGCGCGTGCCATCGCACCCGCGACCACTGTTCGACCTGGCGTACGCGGAGGTCGCTGCGGCAAGGCCGGACAGCGCCCGGGCGGCATTCGCGCGCGCCGACAGCACGCATCCGCACTATGCCGTGTACCGCGCTTTGCTGCACGGCCTGCTCGATGAGCGCGACGAAGCGTTTGCATGGCTAGATCGGGTGACTGAATGGCCACTGCCGTCACTCGTCACGCTGAACTCGGAGCCGCGGCTCGCCCGCCTCCGCGCAGACCCGCGATTCGCGCGCATTCGCCAGCGGCTCAACATGCCCGCGCGCTGATGTCGCCTAACGCTTTTGAGCTTCGATCGTCGGTCGATCGATACTTCCGCCGTAGCCACCAATCCGGTGAAGCCGGGGGCGCCTTCAGATCGGCGACATCCTTGTCCAAAGACCCGTGGCGATAGCGCCACTCGCAACATCGACCTCTGGAAGAGCGGAATCGCTGGTGCTCTGCCGGAAGCAGAGCTTCAGGCGACCGTCGTAGCGACAGGGTTCGTCGGCGGCATCGTCGATCAGCTCTGCAGCTCCCGGTAGAGCCAAGCCTTGGCCAGCCGCCACTCCCGCTTGATCGTGCGCGGTGACCTGTTGAGCACGCTCGCAGTTTCTTCAACAGAAAGTCCCGCGAAGAAACGGAGCTCGATGATGCGAACCTGATCGGGATCCTGCGCGCCGAGCCGCTCGAGCGCCTCGTCGATCGCCACGATGTCAGCGACCGAAGCGTCGCCCGATTCGTCCGCCGCGGCCTCGAGTGATACGAGCACCGCACCCCCACCACGCTTCCTCGCGGCGCGTGCTCGCGCATAGTCGACGAGGATGCGGCGCATGACCCGCGCGACCACTCCATAGAACTGCGCCCGGTTCTCCCACGTTGCGCGCCGCTGATCGGCCAGGCGGAGATACGCCTCGTGCACGAGGGCAGTGGGATCGAGCGTGTGCTGCCGGTGCTCGCGTCGCAGCTGTCGCGACGCGATCCGGCGACACTCATCGTAGATCAGCGGAAGCAATCGCTCGAGTGCCGCGCGGTCGCCCTGCGACCATTCGATGAGCAGGGCAGTCACATCGGTCGGGGCTGGCGGGGTAACCTCGCTCACTTGAGCCCGACGCGTGCTACCATGGCCTCGTAACGAGGATTGCCGTGCAACGGAGCGTTATCCGGGTTGGCGACGAGATAGGCGATCGCGTTCGAACGTTCGGCAAACGCTTTCTCGAGCCACGTCATGGCGGAGTCGGTCTCGCCCAAGGCGACGAATATTCCCGAGATGGTCGAAGCCGGCACGTACTCACTCCGTGAGCGCGCGAGCAGCTCGCTGAGCAGTGCGCGCGTGCGATCACTCTCGCCCGCTTTCGCATACACCAGGGCGACTAACCCGACCGCCGACGACGAGCGGTGGCTCAATGCGACGAGCCGCTGGGCTTCCTCGCTCGCTTCGCTCATGCGCCCCATGCGCTGTAGCGCGTCGGTCAACCGCCAGTGCGCCTGTACATATGTGGAATCCAGCTCGATGGCTTGGCGCAGCTGCACCACGGCCTCGTCGCGGCGGCCGGCGAAATCGAGCACCCAGCCCACGTTCGTGTTGACGATCAGCGAGAAGGGATCGAGCTCGCGCGCGGCGAGTGCGTGTTGCACCGCCTCGCTCATGCGCCCGCGCGACATGAGCAGATTCGCGTACCAGATGCGTACGAGCGAGTAGTTCGGGTTCAGGTCGATCGCGCGTCGGAACTCCTTCTCGGCGTCGGCCCACTGCCAGTTGTAGTGATGCACGTAACCCAGGGCAGCGTGCGCCTCTGCCGAAAACGGATCGAGCTGCAGTGCCTTGATCGCCTCGGCGGCCGCGCGTGGACGGAACTGCTGCGGGGATCCAGTTCCAACCATGACGGTCCCGAGCTGATTGTAGCAGTCGGCGAGCGCGGCGTGCGCGGGAGCGTAGGTGGGATCCAGATCGATCGCGCGCGTGAAGTGGTCGATCGCGCGCTGGAGTGACTTCGGCGTCCGGCTGTTCCACTCGTACCGCCCCTTGAGATACTCCTCATAGGCTTCGGGTGTCACTGCCCGCACCGTCATCAGGCGGTCGCGTGCATCGGCCCGCAGCGTTAGGCGGACCGCGATAGCCAGGGCACGAACGACGTCGGCCTGGAGAGCGAGCACGTCAGGCGCGTCGCGCGCGAATCGTTCTGACCAGAGAATGCGACCACTCGCGGGATGCACGAGGTGAACGTCGACCTCCACGCTGTCGCCGGCCCTGCGCACTGAACCGCGCAGCACCGCGTCGGCGCCCAGCTGCATGGCCGCCTCGCGAACCGTCTTCGTATGCGACGCGACCCGCGCGGCGGAGGCGCGAGAAATGACGCGCACGCTGCTGGCGGCGCCCAGCTGGGCGGTCAGCGCCTCAGTGATGCCGTCCGCGTAATAGTCCGCATCACGATCGCCAGTCGCATTCTCCAGCGGGAGTAGAGCCAGCGTCGATACGCCGCGTGCCGAGCCGCCGAATCGGCGAATCGCTGCAGGACTGGCGAGCGTCAGCGCGGTCACAAGGGCGAGCGCGCTTCCGGTCGTGACAAGCGTTCGTCGCCGCGCCGAAATGAGCAACGGGCCAATCAATGGCCAGCCGCGCCGGCGTCTGATCGCGTCGAGCGCCGCTCGCACCTGGCTTGCCTGCTGATACCGGCGGTCCGGCTGCTTGGCGAGGCATCGCTCGATGACGAGACGGAGCGCGAGCGGCACGCGACCGGTCATCGGTCGCGGCGGCTCCCCGAGGATCGCCGAGCTCGTCTCGTACGGCGTGCGTCCGGTGAACGGCAGCTCACCCGTCACGAGCTCGTACAGCAGAACGCCTAACGCCCAAATGTCGCTGCGCACATCGGCCGGCGAGCCCAGCAGCACCTCGGGTGCCATGTGGCTCAGCGTGCCGGCAAGGCTGTCGTGCGCGGTGACGGTCGGCTCTCGCGACTGAGTGGTACCGTCCACGCGAAGCTGCTTCGCCAAGCCAAAATCGAGCACGACCGGCCGACCGTCCGGTGTAACGACGATGTTGGAACTCTTGAGATCGCGATGGATGATCCGGTGCTGGTGCGCGTGGTCGAGCGCGTCCACGATCTGCAACGCGTAGGCGAGCGCCCCATCGGTCGAGGGTCGTGCCTCACGAATGATCGCCTTGAGCGGCCGGCCGGCCACATACTGCATAACGATGAACGGGCCATCGTCACCTTCACCGACCTCGTAGATCGTACAGATGTTCGAGTGGTCCAGAACCGAGGCATGTTTGGCCTCGCGCATGAGTCGCCGCGCCGCTCCGACTTCTCCAGACGCGTGGCCGACCAGCGTCTTGATCGCGACCTCCCGTCCGAGGAGCGTGTGGCGTGCGCGATAGACCTCGCCCATTCCACCGGCAGCGATGAAGTCGCAGATCTCGTAGTTGCCGACGCGAGCGCCGGGTTGCAGCCGCGGCTCCGGGAGTCCGGCGTCCGGCGCGTCATCATCGCCGATGAGACGAACGGCGGGGGTCTCCCAGAGACTCGCCGCAGCGATTTCGCTCTCGAGGAGTGACTCGACCTCGGCCTTGAGACGAGTGTCACCGGCACACGCTTCAAGGAGAAATGCGCTTCGCTCCGAGTCCGGCCGGTCGAGAGCTTCGAGAAACACGGCCTTCGTCCGCGCCCACAACGCCTGCTCGTCGGCGCTCGCCTTGACCGGCGAATCTCCGAGCGGCGGACTGCGACGGGATCGGTCTGGCGATCGCATGCCGTGTCGAGCATACGCCGGCGCTTTGTCGTCAGCAACCCGTGGCCCCGACCGACGTCGTTTCTCGCGGACTAGATAGGCGCCGAGGACCCGCCCGACGAAGGCCGGGATCCGGCGCATCGCCCTTGGGTTAGCCCATCGGGCCGTACCGCCGTGCTATGCGACTGGAGGAGAACCATGCTTGTCGCTCGAGTCTCGCTGATCGTCTCGGTCGGACTGTTGATCTCCGCTTGCGAGCGGCCGGTCCCATCCGACCCGGTGCCCGTAACCCACGCGATGCGGCAAGTCGGCGTGCATGGCGTGGGTGCACGGGGGAGCCTGGTCTTTCACAGCGCACGATCCGGAAACCTCGACATCTACCTGGCGAATCCGGATGGGAGCGACCCCGAGAGGCTCACGAACGACCCTGCCGAGGATTCCTGGCCCGATATCTCGACGAACGGGCGCTACGTGGTGTTTGCCTCGCTACGGACAGGAAACCGAGAGATCTTCGTCCTGGACCTCCAGGATGGGTCGCTGCTGAACGTGAGCCAGAGCCCCGGCGACGACAACTGGCCGCGGTGGGCGCCGAACGGCAAGGAGATCGCGTTTCACAGCAACCGCGACGGCAACTACAACATCTACGTCGTGAACGCCGACGGCAGCGGGTTGCGTCGCGTGACTAGCAGTACGCTCCTCGACCAGTGGCCCGACTGGTCAGCGCACGGGCCGCGGATTGCCTTCAGACGTGGATTCGACGTGTACGCGATCGATGCCGACGGCGAGGAACAGAACCCGGTGCAGCTCACGAACCTGCCGACGATGATAAACCAGATGCCCGCCTGGTCGCCTAACGGGCAGCGAATCGCTTTCATGAGCCTTCGCGAAGGGTACTGCGCCGTGTTCCTCATGAGCGTCGACGGAGACACGCCCGAGAACCCCGCGGTCAACCTGACGCCGAAGGGGCTGGGCGATGCGAACAGTGCGTGGTGCAGCCGAGCACCGTCGTGGTCACGCAACGGGCAGCGGATCTACTTTCAGTCGATGCGCCCGAGCACGGGCGGGGATGTTGAGCTCTTCGTCATGAACGCCGATGGCACCGAGGTCCAGCGCCTAACGACGTCGCCCGGCGAGGATGGAGGCCCGAGGACTCGGTGAGGGACGTCGCCGCGGCTGCCCGCGAAGAGAACACGGGCGTACACATTCAGGACTACTGTGTATCGCCGGAAGGTGCCAACCGACGTAAGTTGGTATCAAAAGGGTCGCAGAAAGCCCTTTGGTGAGAGTAGCAGCGGCGTCGTTCCGTCTCGTCTGATGTAGACCGCGATCATCGCGCGAGGACTGCTATCCCCGACCTCGAGGAGCGGCTCGAGCTGAGCCTTGGCCCCGCCTACCGCGTCGAGCGCGAGCTCGGCGGCGGAGGGATGTCGCGTGTCTTCCTCGTGTACGACACCGCGCTCGATCGACGGATCGTCGTCAAGGTTCTTCCCCCCGATCTTGCCGCCGGCCTCAGCACCGACCGCTTCAAGCGCGAGATCCATCTCGCCGCCCGTCTCCAGCACCCCCACATCGTCCCTATGCTCACCGCGGCGGCGACGGACGGGCTGCTCCACTACACCATGCCGTACATCGCCGGCGAATCGCTTCGCGCGCGCCTGGCGCGACAGCACGAGCTGCCGGTGCCTGACGTCGCTCGCATCCTGCGCGACATCGTGGATGCGCTGGCATATGCGCACGCCAATGGGGTGGTGCACCGGGACATCAAGCCCGACAACGTGCTGCTCGCCGGACACCACGCGCTCGTCACCGATTTCGGCGTCTCCAAGGCGCTCTCGAACTCGACCGGCGAGTCATCGCTCACTTCGGCTGGCATCGCGCTCGGCACGCCCGCCTACATGGCGCCTGAACAGGCGACAGCCGATCCAGGTACCGACCATCGCGCGGACATCTATTCCGTCGGCGCACTCGCCTACGAACTCCTGACCGGACGGCCACCGTTCACCGGTATGACGCCGCAACAGATACTGGCGGCGCATCTCTCGCAGACGCCGGACCACATCTCGCAACACCGTCCCGCGGTCCCGCTGGCGCTCGCGAAGCTCGTTATGCGATGCCTGGAAAAGCGCCCTGCCGACCGCTGGCAGAGCGCCGAAGAGCTCTTGTCGCAGCTCGAAGTGCTGGCCACGCCGAGCGGGGGAATGGAACCGACGGGTCGGACGGTTGCGCTCCGTGGCCGCCGCGTCGACGCACGTCTCTTGGCCGCCGGCGTCGGCGTCTTGCTTATCGCCCTCGCCGGCGTGTGGTGGGCGATGTGGCCGACGCCGTCGTATGTCGTCGGCTCGACGACCCAGCTCACGAACGCGCCCGGTCTCGAGCTCGACGCGCAGGTGTCGCCCGATGGAAAACTCGTCGCCTACGTTGCCGGCACGATCGGCCACACTCGCGTTTTCGTGCGGCAGATTGCCGGTGGCACGGTGCGGGCACTCGTCGACTCCGCCCTCGAAGGCCAACGAACGCCGCGATGGACTCCGGACGGGCAAGCCCTAACGTTCCTGGTCGGGCAATCGCTCTACCTCGCGCCCGCGCTCGGCGGAGTCCCGCAGCGGCTGATCGATGCCGGTGGCTACGAGTTCGCCAGCCCTGCGCTTTCTCCGGACGGAACGACGATCGCGTACGCCGATCAGGATGCGATCTATGTTCGGGCAATCCAAGGGGGGCCTGCTGCGAAAGTGGCAGTCTCGCACTACCCGAACTATCTGGTGTGGTCGCCGGACGGCCGTCGTCTTGCCTATGTGTCCGAGAATGCCTGGTTCATCTACGGGCTCGGCACGTTAGGCAATATTGCTCCGAGCTCCATCTGGGTCGTCGACGTGAATGGCGGGGGCGGGACACCGGTGCGCATCACGGATGTCGGTCACCTCAACACGAGCCCGGTCTGGACGCCGGACGGCCGCGCGCTATTCTTCGTGTCCAGCCTGGGTGGTGGTCGCGATATCTTCGTGCAGCCCCTGTCGCGGTCGGGAGGGCCTCACGGGTCGGTCCAGCGCCTAACGACGGGCATCAACGCCCATACGATCTCGCTCTCCGCCGACGGGACGCGGTTGGTCTACAGTGTGCTCGCGACGCGATCGAATCTGTGGTCGGCTCCGATCTTCGAGAGCAGCCCCACTCCCGCCTCCGCCGCCCGGCCGGTCACCGACGAAAACCAAACGGTCGAAGGAATGGGCGTCTCGCCCGATGGCGCGTGGCTGGCGTACGATTCGAATCGCGGCGGGACGCAGCACATCTACAAGGTCCGCGTCGACGGGGGAGAGCCGATCCAGCTCACGCGCGACTCGACGGAAGATTTCCTCCCCTCGTGGTCTCCCGATGGGCGCGAAATCGCATATCACTCCTGGCACAACGGCAACCGGGATATCTACCTCGTGTCCGCCGATGGACGCGAGCCCCGCGCGGCGACCGCGTATCCCGGACACGAGATGAATCCGATCTGGTCACCCGACGGCAAGCAACTGCTGTTCATCTCCGACCGGAACAAGCGCTGGGAGCTGCATGCGATCAAGCAGACCGGGGAGAGGACGTGGAGCGCGCCACGTCAGCTCACGAGTGATTTCGGCTATAACGGGCGCTGGTCGCCGGACGGGAAGACGATCGCCTACGTGAGCCTCAACGACACGACGGTGCACGTCGTGTCCGCCGATGGTACGGGAGCGCTCCTCCTGTTCGACGGCCACCCACTCGGCCTAACGACTCCGCAGGTCGCATTCGGCCGCCGCGCCGACGTGCTGTACGTCCACGCCATCGATCGCGAATCGCACCATGCGTTTTACGAGTTGCCGCTGCGCGGTGGAACGCCAAGACTCGTGCTCCGATTCTCTGACCTTGGCAAGCAACCGCGTCGCGCCGAGTTCGACACCAACGGGCGACGGCTTTTCTTCACCGTCGCGACCGACGAGAGCGACGTCTGGATGCTGGAGTTGCACCGGAAATAGGATCCATATGACGCGGTCCGACGTCGCGGCGGACGGGGGCCGGGCGACCTACTCCTTCCAGGCCGCCGACGGCCGTAAAGTCGATCGAGCTCAGCGCCGAGCCGAGCCTGCCGATCGCGCAGCGCGTGTCGCTGAGCAGAGATAGCCCATCGCGAGATCCGGCATCGTCCCCTTGATCGCCGGCCCGAACCCGGGCTTCGCTGGGGCCGAGTGCTGATACACGTTGTTCGACTTCTCGTCGTGGTAATACGTGTTCTCCTTCACCGCGACGACCTGCTTCGCACAGTCGAACATTGCAACGGTGCGCGACGCCGTGATCGGCCCCTTCGGTGTAGCGGCCGGCTTCACGAACGTCACGCGCACCGTCGCGGTCACGATGCCATCCGCGCCCTTCTTCACACTTTTCGGGTCGACGAACACCGGGTTCCCAGTCGACGTCTTCCCGATCTCCTTCCATTTCGCCTGAGCCGCGCCGACGAGCAGCGCGGCTCCGAGAAGCACGATTCGCATCGAGTGCCGTCAGCTGGCGCGCAGGTAGATCGCTCCTGCTTCCTGTGCTCTGATCGCTGCGAAAACTCCCGACGGCTGCAGGATCACTCCCGGTACGAGGTAGCTGATCGCCTGCTTGCGCGCATCGGCGTCGTTCAGGTTCTCCTTCCCCTTGACGAGCTCGACGCAATCCGCGAACGCGAGATTGCAGGCCAGCGCGATCCCGCCGCGCGCGATGAACTTGTCCAGCGCCATCGGGTCGAACATGTCCGGCACCTCGCCGCGCGATGACGACAACAGCGCCGGGTTCTTGTCCGTCGGCTTCTGCGTTATCGGGTCGAGCGCGTTCTTCGCCTTGCCGATCCCGTACTTGTCCCAGAACGGCTGCTGCATGGCGAGCACGATGCCGTTGTGTCGAAGCACGAGCACTGCCGACATGTCCTTCGGGGAGACGCCGAGGACGTCCTGGTACTGCTTGCCCCAGATCGTCGCGCGCCAGACGCCATACCCGCTGTCCACCTCCGGCACATCGAAGATCGCCTTGTGCTTCCCGGTCACGCGGTTCGTCCAGCTGACATCCCACTTCTCCCCTTGAGCCGGGGCAGGGGTCGCGGCGAACGCCGAGGAAGCGAGATCGAACGAAAGCGGCATTGCCCCAAGGGCGGCGGCGTTCACGGCCACTTTGCCGAGGAAATCGCGTCGACTGGTATCCATGAGTTGAGCTCCGTTGAGATCGTTCAGTAGAGACATTCTCGTATATCGGGAAAATCGAGCTGTTTCCCTCATTTCTCGGTTAATGAGGCCGACCTACCCGCGCGCCCCCAATCCGCGCGCCAGAGCGACTGCCACGAACACCATCAGGACCACGAGCAGCGCCTCGACGTGGCTCAGGAGCGCTATGCGCCGGCCAGCGCCGCCGGTCATCAGCCGTTCCGCCGACTCGCCTGCGCTGAACGTCCGCCGCCAGCGAATGAGCGTCATCATTGGCCACAGCTCGAGGAGGAGGATGAGCAGGAACAACCCCATCTTCGCGTGAAAGAAGGGGTTCTTGAAGTAGTAGCTCGAAGGCTTTTCAAATCCCCCAAGAAGTCGCCAGACGCCGGTGGAGATCCAGAGCAGGGCGGCGAATCCCCACGTGCTATCGGACCGGAAGGCACGGCGCAGCGCGGCGTTGCTGGGCGATTCGCGGAGCGCGGTCCCGCGAGCGATCACGGCGCCGAGGCCCAGGCCAAGGGCGATGAGGTGGAAGCCGGCGAGGACAATGCGGAGTAGCATGCGACAATTCTAGCTCCGAGCTGCGTGCGGCTGCGAGCTTCAACAGACCGCCGACTGCCGCGAGCCACGAGCTGCTAACAGACCGCCGCGTGCCGCGAGCCGCGAGCTGCTACCAGACCGCCGCGTGCCGCGAGCCGCGAGCTGCTGTTCCCGCTACCCGCTACCGAGGCCTATCCCCCGCCTCCGGCCCGAGACGCGCGAGTGCCTGCCTCCCCTCGTCCAGCAGATGCTTGTGAAGACGCGTCGGCGCGTCGTACAGCCA
>Ga0114129_10011608_pt1 | contig 12541 bp, 10 predicted proteins | sample RhiMetdeltSRZDD1_FD_80071 | JGI IMG/M metagenome (GOLD analysis project Ga0114129, IMG submission 80071) | Populus rhizosphere microbial communities from Tennessee, USA - Rhizosphere MetaG P. deltoides SRZDD1 (version 2) (version 2) | ecosystem: Host-associated > Plants > Roots > Rhizosphere >...
AAATCCTCAAGAGCCGAACACTCGCTGCATGGATCATCCAAGAGCAGGGTTTGAAGACCAATCGCCTCTTTACTGGAGAAGGAAGCAAAGAAGGGAGTGTAGCCAATCTGTGGGCTACAGCGAAGGAATGGGTGACAAAGCAGGGGTGGGCCCGGCAGTTTTTCCCACCGCCCCTAGAGGCTGGTGGAGAAGACCCGCTTGGGGTCGAGCCTGCGCTGATTGATACCTATATGGGAATCTTGGAAATTAAGCCCATCCAGCGCACCCGCTTGGTGAAGGTTGTTTTTAACACCCCTGACCCCGCGCTTTCTGCCCGTCTGGCCAACACACACGCCCAAGTCTATATCCGGCAGGGGCTTGGGCTGCGCACCCAAGCCAATGAGGAGGCACAGCGTTTTCTGCAAGAGAAGCTCGTGGAATTAAAGGGACGGATAGGGCAATCTGAAGCCGCCCTCAACAACTACCGCCGGGAAAGGAAGATCGTCTCCCTCGATGACAAAGAAAACATGGTGGTTGAGCGTCTGTCAGACTTGAACAAGCGGGTGACCGAGGCCGAGGCCGAGAGGATTGGCCTGGAAGCCCAGATCCGCGCCATCCGCAAGCAAGACTATAAGTCTCTCCCCGCGATCAGCGCCAGCCCCATCGTGCAGACGCTCAAGCAGCAATTGGCCCAACGGGAGGGGGAGGTTGCCCAGCTTTCTACCCTGGTCAAGCCGGGTCATCCTCGCCTCGACGGCATGAAGGCTCAGGTGGAAGAGACCCGACGCCAGCTGATGGGAGAAATCCACAAGGTGGTAAGGGGGGTGGAATCGACCTATGTGGTCGCGACGGCGAAAGAGAGCGCGCTTCGGGATAAAATGGAAAGGCAAAAGGCGGAGTCCCTCGGCCTGAAAGACGCCGCGGTGCAGTACGCTATTTTGGCTCGTGAGGTCGACACCAACCGCCAGCTCTACGATAGCGTCCTGCAGCGGATGAAGGAAACGGGGGTGGCGGCCGAGTTACGTGCCTCCAATGTCTCTATCATCGATAAAGCCCAACCCCCTCACACACCTTCCAAGCCCCAAAAGAAGAAGACTCTTCTCCTCGGTGCGCTCATAGGGCTGATCGGGGGGGTAGGCTTGGCGTTGGTCCTTGAGTATCTCGAGAATACCTTAAAGACCCCGGAGGAAGTCGAGCGCTATCTTCGCCTGCCCCATTTGGGCATCGTGCCGGATTTCGCACGCTTGAACAGGCGAAGATATGCTCCGCTCCGCTCCCTGGCCTCTGGAAATGAGCTTGCACCTGTTTCCTTCCACCATCCCTACGCTGTGGTTACTGAGGCGTACCGGACGCTGCGCACGGCCATTTTGCTTTCCCGGGCTGGCGAGCCGCCTAAAACCATTCTCTTTACCAGCGGAAACCATATGGAGGGGAAAACGGTCACCGTGATCAACACCGCCATTGTCTTCGCCCAAATGGGCGTGCGGGTTTTGGTGATCGATGCCGATCTGCGCCGCCCCAACTGTCATAGGGTTATGGGATGGGGTCTAGGAGTAAGCCATGGACTGGGCCTGACAGAGGTTCTTACCGGACAGAGAGCGCCCGAAGAGGTGATTCGCCCCACAGCGATCAAGCTCCTCTTCTTGCTCAGCGCCGGCTCGTCCCCTCCTGATCCCGCAGAGCTGGTAGGCTCCAAAAAGATGCAAGAGATCCTTGCCTCTCTCCGGGAGCACTACGACTATATTCTCATCGACTCTCCTCCGGTGATGCCGGTGAGCGATGCCGTACTTTTGTCCACCATAGTGGAGGGAGTGGTGCTGGTGGTCAACAGCCAGGAGACCTCAAAGTATGTGGTCAAGGAAGTGCACGCGCGGCTGAGTTATGCTCGGGCCAAGATATTGGGGGTACTGCTCAACCGGGTGAATCTGCAGAGTGGGGACTATGCATATGACTACCCCCCTCTCGCTCGTATGACACTATGACTGAGAGGGGCGGTGGGACGGTGGGCCTCGATCACCGAGTCGCCCACTTTTGGCCATTCAGAAGGACGTCGGTGTCTTCCAATGCCGCTTTCATCCAGTACTTAGAGGAAGGTTGGCTGAGGAAAAAAGCCGATGGAAATGAAGAACAAAGGATAGTAGGGAAAGAGTCTTAACAACGGGGTCAGAAGATCGCATCCCTCTGCGGGGGGCATTTGGGAGAATGGCCTGCAGGGGGATAACCTCTGGCTTTCCGGATTGCATAACCCGGTAGAAACCTGTCTGTGACAGGCTGCCATTTCTCTGCCCTGTTGCATTTTTAGTGTAACGCAGCTTGCCCGGGGCTGTCGAATTCATTTTTTATGAAGGAATTCGCTATGTCGCATCGCGGGAAGGTTGTCGTCACTGGAGCCGGAGGGTTTATAGGCCACCACTTGGTCGCCTATCTAAAACGCCAGGGATATTGGGTAAGGGGAGTTGATCTGAAATATCCCGAATTCAGCCCTACCGCTAGCGATGAGTTTTTACAGCTGGACCTTCGGCATCGGGAGAATTGCCTGGAAGCCACACACGGCGTGGACGAGGTCTACACCCTGGCTGCTGACATGGGCGGCATGGATTTTATCTCCTCGCACCATGCCCAGATCCTGCACAATAATGCGCTCATCAACCTCCATACCCTGGAGGTGACGCGCGCCAATAGTGTCAAGCGTTATTTGTACACATCGTCAGCCTGTATTTATCCGGAGTACAGGCAAATGGACGCCAACGTTACCCCACTGAAAGAAGAGGATACTTATCCTGCTCAACCTCAGGATGCCTACGGCTGGAAGAAGCTTATCGCCGAGAGGTTGTGCTTGTACTACCAAGAGGAGTATGGGATCGAAACCCGTATCATACGCTTTTATAACATCTTTGGTCCGTTGGGCACGTGGGATGATGGACGGGAGAAAGCGCCGGCTGCTCTGTGTCGCAAGGTGGCCGTGGCCAAGCTGACCGGCAACCCTGAGGTGGAGATCTGGGGGGATGGGGAGCAGACCCGCTCCTTTTGTTACATCGATGACTGTGTCACTGGTCTCTACAAACTGATGCAGTCCGACTACCCCGCACCCCTGAACTTGGGCCAAGATCGCCTGGTCACGATCAACCAGTTGGCAGATACCATCGCCGGGATTGCCGGCATCTGCATCATCAAAAAGCCTGTGCCTGGTCCTCAGGGTGTGCGGGGTCGCAACTCCGATAACACCCGTCTGCGGCAGGTGCTGGGCTGGGAGCCGGAGATTGCGCTCGAAGAGGGGCTGGCCCGTACCTATGCGTGGATAGAGACACAGGTGCGAAAAAAGCTGGGGCTTTAAGGGGTCTGGAGCAAGAGGGCGGAGCCCCAAGCGCGGCGGAGGGCGAACGGTGGACATGACGATACCGCGGGCCAACATTCTCGGTGTAGGGGTCAGCGCCATCAACATGGCGCTGGCCCTGCGCGCCATCGGGGGCTGGATTGCTCGGCGAGAGCCCCACTATATCTGTGTCACTGGGGTGCATGGGGTAATGGAGAGCCAGCGGGATGAGGAACTTCGGTGTATCCACAACGCCGCCGGGCTAGTAACCCCTGACGGGATGCCTCTGGTCTGGCTGAGCCGTTACATGGGGTTTCGCCATGTTGAGCGGGTCTATGGCCCTGACCTGCTGCTGGCCGTGTGCGAGCGCTCCATAGCGTCGGGTGCCCGCCACTTCTTCTATGGTGGGGCGCCCGGTGTCGCCGAAAAATTAGCAGTCCGGCTGCAGTCCCGCTTTCCCGACCTGAGGCTTGCTGGCACTTACTCTCCACCCTTTCGCCCGCTGACCCTTCAAGAAGACCTGGCGGTGGTGGAGCGCATCAATGCGGTGCAGCCTGACATCGTCTGGGTAGGGATGAGTACCCCGAAACAGGAGCGTTGGATGGCAGAACATGTGGGGCGACTGAGCGCTCCTGTGCTTGTGGGGGTGGGTGCGGCTTTCGACTTTCATGCTGGTTTAAAAAGGCAAGCCCCGCGCTGGGTGCAAAAAAGAGGGCTAGAGTGGCTTTTTCGGTTGCTGATGGAGCCGCGGCGCCTGTGGCGGCGCTACTTTATCAACAATCCCTGGTTCCTTTGGTTGATCCTGATCCAGACTCTGGGCAAGGAGCCTTACGCGCTAGAGTATAGGAGAGGGCTGAAAAACTGGGAAGATATGTGCTGAGGGGACCCTTAGGCGATGGCGCGCCTACAGTTTTCAACTCTGAGGATTGGAGAGGCTTCTCGCTCCCTGCGGTGGCCACGGATGGTCTGCATTGCCGTCTTGTTGCTGACCGATATGGTGGCGCTTTCGGTGGCAGTGTTTCTGGGATACCTCCTGTGGACGCGGCCTGTGCTACGCCAACCCTCTTCAGTCTATATGGATCTCATCCCTTTACTGTTGCTCTTTCCGCTGGGGTATGCCGGGGCAGGGCTTTACCCGGGCTTTGGCATGGGAGCGGTGGAAACCCTGAGGCGACTGTCCTGCTGTACCAGCGCTGTGTTTCTGGTCATGGCTGCGTTCAGCTTTGTGTTCAAGTTGCCCCCCCACTACTCGCGCATGGCTTTTGCCATCGCCTGGGGCGCCAGTTTGGTTGCCCTGCCGCTCTTACGTTTTCTTGTACTTGTAGTGGTCAGCCGGTGGCGATGGTGGGGGGAGCCAACAGTGCTGGTGGGCAGCGGGCGGTGGGTGCAGTGGACTCTTGGGGCTTTGGAGAATGCCCTGTCGCTGGGGTATCGGCCGCTGGGGGTGCTTTCCCCTGATCTCCACCGGCACGGCAGCGATATGCAAGGTGTGCCAGTGTTTGGTGGGCTGGAGCTGGCGCCGCATCTGGCGGCGCGGGGCACGCGTGTGGTTCTGATAGAGGAAGGCACGGAAAGCAACAGTGGCGCGACCCTGAGCTGGCTTCAGCAGCACTTCCAGCATGTGGTGTTGATCCGGGAGTATCAGGATCTCCCCGTTGAGCGGGCGCAGGTCTGCAACCTCGGCGGTGTGCTTGGCATCAAGTTCATCAACGGCCTGCTGTCCTGGCAAAATCGCTTCATCAAGCGCACGCTGGATATCGTGCTCGGAGCCATATTCCTGGTCCTCGCATCGCCCCTGATCGCACTGGGGGGGCTTTTAGTGCGGCTCTTTAGCTGTGGCCCTAGTTTCTTCTGGCAAGAGCGGGAGGGTCTTTGGGGGAGGCGCTTTAGGGTGTGGAAGCTCCGCACCATGTACCAGGATGCCGAAATGCGGCTGGAAGAGTGTTTGTCGGCCAATCCGGAGCTACGCCGCGAGTGGGAGGAGCACGTTAAGCTTACCTGCGACCCGCGGGTCATTTCCGGGGTGGGGGTTTTTCTGCGGTGTTTTAGCGTCGATGAGCTGCCACAACTGTGGAATGTAGTCAGGGGGGAGATGAGTCTTGTAGGCCCACGTCCCTTTCCGGAGTATCACCTGCAGCGGTTTCCACCGGAGTTTCGGGAGCTTCGGCGGCGAGTGCGTCCCGGCCTCACCGGCATGTGGCAGGTGACGGTGCGCAGTAACGGCGACATCGAGAAACAGCGGATGTACGACACATACTACATCCGCAACTGGTCCGTCTGGCTTGACCTCTATATCCTGGCTCGGACCATTATGGCGGTGCTGGCGAGCCGCGGCGCCCATTGAATCCTGGCCTTTCTGAAAAAATGGGCAAGGGTGGAGATGATCTTGAGATTCTGCTTGATTTACTTGGAGAACTATCCGATTTGCCAGTGTCCTCCGTTACTCGGTTCTGGAAACCATTGTGGAGACTGCTGGGTGTTAGCATGCAGCGCGGGGGTGTGGTAGTGCAGGCCTGGAGAATCCGACTTGACAGGCGGCACCGAAGCAGCCTGCGTCAGAATAGCCTGGCCCTCTATGGGGCCCAAGGCCTCGGTCGGTGGTTGGGAAGAGGTTTTTGGGCCGTCATGGACCAGGGATTGTTTGCAACTTCAAACTTTGTCCTTAACATGCTTTTGGCCCGATGGCTTACTCTGCAAGACTACGGTGCCTTTACCATAGCTTTTGCAGTCTTTCTATTTTTCGGTACCTTTCACACCGCACTGCTTTCCGAGCCAATGCTGGTCCTTGGTCCTGGTAGGTATAGTGGACGCCTCTCCGAATACATGGATGTTCTGTTATACGCCCACTTAGGGTTCGCTGCCCTAGGCTGCCTTATGTTGCTACTGGCCAGCCTGGGGTTTGGACTTTCGGGCTCGAGGGTGTTCGCTTTGCTTCTACTCGGCTTGGCGCTTGCGGGACCGTGCATTCTCTTTCTGTGGTTAATGCGCCAGGCCTGTTATGTCCGCCTCGAGCCCCATCTGGCGGCATCAGGGGGTGCCCTGTACCTGGCCCTCATGTTGGTGGGTGCCTACGCTTTGCATCAGCGCGAGTGGCTATCGCCGATTTCGGCACTCGGCGTGATGGGGTTCAGCAGTTTGGCCGCGGGCTTGTGGCTGGCCGTACATCTTCACATAGGTCGACCCCCTTTGGTGAGCCATGGGTTGTTCCGTGAGGCCCTTAGGGACCACTGGGGCTACGGGCGTTGGGCCGCGGCCACTGAGGCGCTTAGCTGGATTCCCGGAAACGTCTATTACCTGCTCCTGCCCGCTTGGGGTGGCCTCGAGGCCAGTGCTGTTTTGAAGGCGCTAGGGAACCTGACCATGCCCATCCTGCTTACGAACGCAGCCCTTTCGGTACTTCTGGTGCCAGCCCTGATGCGGGCTCGGAGGGATGGCAGGTTCGGGCACCTTGTGCGCTTGGCCCTGACCCTGTTCACCGCTGGTGCGGCGTTATATTGGGTCCTCCTGGGCCTGTTTCAACAGCAGCTGGTAGCCTGGCTTTATGGGGGGCAATACCGGGAATACGAGCACTTACTTTGGCTGCTGGGATTTTCGCCACTCATCGCGGGAGCGGTGAAAGCGCTGGGGGCGGCCTTGCGTGCCCTTGAACGACCCGATCGGCTGTTCTGGGCTCACCTGCTTTCCACCATAGTGACCTTGACTCTGGGATTGGGGTGCATGGCTGCTTGGGGGATAGTTGGAGTGGGAGTGGGGTTTGTCCTATCGGATGCGGCAAAAGCGCTCGCCATAGGGGTTTATTATCGGCGGTTAGGGAAAGCACATTTTTCTGAGGAGAGTTAAGGTGTCGCTGACACAAAGCAAGTGCTCTGAAATGTTGCTCAAAGTTTCCGCTGCCTTGGACCAGGTTGGGATTCAGTGGTGTATTCCCAGCGGCTACGAGACCTATCCCGAATACATCGACCCTAGCGGCGATGTGGATATCATTGTGGAACCGCACAGTGTTGTTGACGTAGCAAAGGTTATGGCTAACCTGCCTGATATCAAGGTCATGCAGTATTGGCTGCATGGAGCGATTGCTGTCCGGTATGAGATCGTGTCGTATACCGATGAAAGGGCCCCAGTGCTCCTTGGGATAGATGTGTGGTCCGGTTTTGGAAACCTGGGGGCAGTTTTTATGTGTGCGGAAGAGTTCCTTAATAAACGTAGACGATTCAAGGAGGTTTTCTGGATTACGGACCCTGCTACCGAATTTGCCTATTCTCTATTAAAAGGACTGGCGAAAAGTATATATCTTGCTCCCTTTGATGCAAGGCGCGGAGTCCGCTTGAGCGAGCTTTATCGCCAAGACCCGCAAGGCTGCTTTCGGCAGCTGGCTCGCTTTTTTCCGGAAGTGGAGGCGAGACTCATTGCCGATGTTGCAGCAGGCGGCCAGTGGGAACCGGTCTGTACGCGAAGCACGAGGTTGTTCAAAACTCTGTTGCGCAAGGTAGAGTGGGAGCACCCGTTAAACGTGCTGCGATATTGGGTAGGTGACCTACGGAGACGGCTAAGGCGCATCGCACAGCCTGTCGGGCTCATGGTCGCTTTTCTCGGCCCAGATGGCGCCGGCAAGAGCACGCTGATAGCACGGGTGAAACAAGACTTACCCCGCCAAGTCTTCGAGTTCGTCAAGTCGTACCACCTGCGCCCCTACCTGGGCGGAGTTGAACGTGAGCCCGGAGGCGTCAGAGGTCCATATGCCAAGCCGCCTCGAGGCGCGATCCTATCTTTAGCCAAGCTGGGGCTCTTATGGGTAGATTACACGGTGGGATACTTCGTGGCCATACTCCCCTGCTTGGTGCGTTTGACGTTTGTCCTGTTTGACCGCTACTACCACGACCTACTGGTGGACCAAAGACGTTATCGATACGGGGGGCCTTTGGGGCTGGCGCGGTTTGTCGGACGGTGTGTACCGCAACCGCATCTCGTTATTCTGCTGGACGCTCCGCCTGAAGTACTGCAAGCCCGCAAGCAGGACGTTACTTTCGAGGAGGCGGTCCGGCAACGGGAAGCCTATTTAAGGCTGGTACGTAGTTTGCCCAACGGCTATGTGGTGGACGCATCGAGGCCGCTTGACAACGTCGCGAACGAGATCGAATGGATCATTCTAGACTACATGGCCGAGCGTACCGCTCATAGGTTAGGGCTCAAGGGGAATAGATGGACTGGGAGGCATTTGTTCTTCGGAGAACATCCGTCATAGTGCTTCCCGGTTGGGAGCACCCGCGTCTTTACATGCCTGCACAGTGCTTTGGTAGTGTCCCTATAACGTGTGATAGGTGCAAAAATGCACTTGTTTTTCCGATGTTTTCGAGGGGTTTCACGTGATACAGGGACACTACCCTGAAGTGTATTAAGGTGCATAAGCAGTTCAGCCATGTGCCGGAGAGAGAGCTTGCTGCCAAGGACCTGTTTTTGGTGGCCAAACATGGAGGCGCTGATGTTAGTTTTCCTAGTCTATCATAGAATACAAGATCGTCATCGTGAAAGCGGTATCTATACAGTGAGCCCGACGAGCTTTATGGCACAGCTCTCGATGGTGCAACAGGCCAGTTTGCCGATTTTGAACCCACGTGTACTATCTGGTTCAAGGGGGCACTGGCAGAGCGGCGTCATCTTGACATTCGATGATGGGACTACGGATCACTTCGAGGTCGTCAGGCCTTTGCTTAGGAAGTTTGGTATCCAAGCGCTCTTTTACATTTCCACAACCAGACTCAATTGTGACAAGTATCTCACGTCAGAACAGGTACGACAGCTGTGGGAAAGCGGTCATACAATCGGTTCTCACTCACACGTGCACAAAAGGCTAGATGTGGAGCCCTGGGAGCAGGTAACGCAAGAATTAGAGCTATCAGCGATGGCTATTCAAAACATTGTAGGTCAGCCTCCAGTTCACTTTGCCCCACCCGGCGGCTTCTACAACCGCAGTGTGCAAGAGATCGCACAACGAGTTGGATATTCGTTTTGTCGAACGATGGATTGGGGCTATAACAGAGTATTTGACCCCATGCGAATTGAGATCGTTCCGGTGACAGAAGTGTTAGGGACCTATTTTCTCAAGTATGCTCTCGGGGGTAGGTTAGAACGGACGCTGAAGTTCTCATATCACTTGAAGAATGGGTTAAGAACTTTTCTCCCTAGCTTTAGCTACCGCAAATTTTGTGTGAGGATCATGCTTGATTAGCAGTAGGAGCTCAACATGACTAGAGAGTTACAGCATTGCATTATACAAGATATCTATCGGTATTGCCTGTTTGTGTTGGATCCGATTCTACAAACGCGGCCAACCTTATGTTCTGACATTCACGTTGTTGATAGACATGTCAAAGGGATAAAAGGGCAGACAAATGCTGCATGAGCAGGTCGTCATTCTTGGGGCGGGTGTGACGGGATTGGCGGCCGGTTTAGCCTCGGGTCTACCGGTCTACGAGGGCACCAGAGTTCCTGGGGGTATCTGCGCCTCATACTATGTTGTGCCGGGCGAGCAAGAACGTCGTCATAGCGTCCCATCCCATGGGAACGCGTACCGCTTTGAAATAGGCGGCGGTCATTGGTTATGGGGTGGAGAGCCCTTGGTATTACGCTTTATCCGCTTCTTGACGCCACTTAAGTCATATACTCGCAAAGCTGCTGTATATCTGCCCGCGCAAGATCTTTTCGTTCCTTATCCGATTCAAAACCATCTGTGCCATCTTGGCTCTAAGATAGCGCTGCAAGTGCTGCAGGAAATGCTCGAGGCAACCCCAGCCAATCGTTCCATGGTCACCTTGGCTGAATGGCTGCGGGCGCATTTCGGACAGACTCTTTGCCAACTCTTCTTCGATCCGTTTCATGAATACTATACGGCCGGGCTATGGCAAAGCATAGCACCGCAGGATGGGTCCAAGTCTCCCCTCAACCTCGCCCAAGCCCTGCAGGGCGCTTTCGATAAAGTCCCGCAGGCGGCCGGTTACAATGTCAACTTCCTATACCCTATCGACGGCCTGAACGTGCTGTGTCAGCGGATGGCCCAGCAATGCGATATACACTATGGCTGGCGTGTGGTGCGAATCGACGTGCAAGAAAAAACGATCTTCTTTGACCACGGGGTCAGGCTTCCTTATAAAGCGATACTGTCTACATTGCCCTTGAATAGCATGGCGCACATGGCGGGTCTCACCGTCCATAGCGAGCCAGATCCGTTCACATCCGTCATGGTGGTCAACATTGGGGCTAGGAAAGGACCCCGCTGCCCACAAGAGCATTGGGCGTACATTCCTCAGAGCAAGGCTGGCTTCCATCGGGTCGGCTTCTACAGCAACGTGGACCCCTCCTTTTTGCCTGTTTCGGCTCGTAACGATGCAGACCGCAGCAGTATTTATGTGGAAAAAGCTTATCGGGGCGGGCAAAGGCCTGGTGAGGCTGAAACGGCATCATTTTGTCAGGCGGTAGTCCAAGAGCTGCAGGCGTGGGGCTGGATTGAAGAGGTGGAGGTGGTAGACCCTACATGGGTCGATACGGCTTACACATGGGTCTGGCCGAGGTCACAGTGGCAGGGGGAAATGATGTGCGCTCTCGAAGCGCACGATATCTACCAAGTGGGTCGCTACGCCCGGTGGGCATTCCGGGTGACTGACCAAGGGATTTCGCAGTCCATCAGAGACGGTCTCATGGCTGGAGCGTCTTTTAAAGGGTGCGCTTGATGCAGGTGCACAACATCTATCTGGAGTTCTTAGACTATCTCAATGCGATCGGTGTCTGCTACGCCATATTGCACAGTTGGGAGTTGGTTGTTCAGGGTAAGACCGCAGATATAGATCTCGTGATCGCTCGGGATGACCTTCAACGGCTCGAAGCGGCTTTACACCGGCAGTATCGTATTTTGACCATGTTCCACTATGAGGCGTCAAGTTTTGGTTTTGTGCTTGCCGCCAAAGATCACGACGAGGTTTCTTTTCTTATTGCCGATTTCACTACGGATTATCGGTGGCAGGGGCGCATCTTCTTCACCGATACAGAGCTTCTTCAAGAGAGGCGGCGATGGCGGGGTTTTTGGGTGGTTGGCCTGCGACTGGAGTTCGCCTATCTTCTCGTGGAAAAAACTTATGAAAAAGGAGCTGTACCAGCACATCAAAGAGTTCGCCTGAAGGAACTCATACAGGAGTTGGACCAAGAGGCACATGCTGTGGTATCGAGACTCTTCGGGAAGGTGTGGGGGAAAAAAGTCATCGACTGGGTTGTTCGGGAACGGTGGCTTGAGTTAGAAGCAAGCATCGAGCCGTTACGGCGTAGCCTCCGGCGGCAAGTGGTAAAACGCGACCTTCTAAACCCTCTCTGCTATTGGCTGCGAGAACTTCAGCGCCTGTGGCGGCGTGTGTGCTATCCAACGGGATTCTTCATAGCCATATTGGGTCCGGACGGTGCAGGCAAGAGTACATTGGTTCACCACATCGAGGCAACTTTCCTTCGGGCCTTTCGGAGAACCGCACTCTTTCATCTACGCCCGGGTGTGATGGGTTGGAAAGGCACAAACGGCCCAGTCACAGACCCGCATGCAAAGCCACCCCACCCCTTGTGGCTCTCGCTGCTCAAAGTCCCATACTATCTCCTCGACTACAGCCTGGGCTACCTGATCAAACTGCGCCTGAAGTTGGTGAGGTCCACCCTGGTGCTGTTCGACCGCTACTATGATGACCTCCTTGTGGACCCGCGCCGCTATCGCTATGGCGGTCCACAGTGGCTTATTCGCCTGGCTCGTTGTGTTATTCCAAAGCCGGATTTGTTTCTAATTCTTGACGCTTCGGAAGATCAACTGCTGTTACGGAAATGCGAAGTATCGCCGGAGGAATTAAGGCGTCAGCGGACAGCCTACCAGCTGCTGTCTATGGAGGTTCCCAACGCAGTCCTTTTGGACGCCTCTTTACCATCAGGCGAGGTTGCACGAAACGCCAGCGAAATCTTGCTGGATTTCTTGCATGAACGCTACTGCAAGCGTCGCCACCTCTGGTTTCGCAACGACGGCTCGGAAACCTTGCACTGGCTGTCGTCGGTTCTGTGTGCTCCTGAAGAGGTGCGCCTTGCTCTTGTAACCCCAGCACGTCACAGGCCCGAAACACCGTGGCAAATGAATAATGCCTTGGGATGGGTAGCTCTCAAAGACGGTCGGGGATTTTTGATTCCTCTAGCGTCTCAGCAAACCAGGGTGAATGCTTTGCGTCTTTACAACGC
>Ga0114129_10011609_pt1 | contig 12541 bp, 14 predicted proteins | sample RhiMetdeltSRZDD1_FD_80071 | JGI IMG/M metagenome (GOLD analysis project Ga0114129, IMG submission 80071) | Populus rhizosphere microbial communities from Tennessee, USA - Rhizosphere MetaG P. deltoides SRZDD1 (version 2) (version 2) | ecosystem: Host-associated > Plants > Roots > Rhizosphere >...
CCCCGAGGCCGATCCCAATCGGGTCTGGACCGAGATCACCCGCGACTACCTCCGGATCCAGCCTCATCCCGAGTGGTCCTGGTGGGCAATGCGGGGCCAGCTGGTGGACGCCCCCGGCTACATGATCAACTACGCGGTGGGGGCGGTGCTCATCGCCGCGATCCGGGCCCGGACCACTGCCCGGCACGGGCCCTTCTTACGGGGCGACTCGACCTGGTACGCCTGGGTGGCGCCACGGTTGTATCGCTTCGGGCTCGAGCGTGAGAGCCGCACGGTCATCACCGATTTTCTCGGCGGGCCCATCTCACCCGAGGCGATCCTGAGCGACATGCGACGGATGTCGACCGACCGACGCCGCGCGCGCGGGACGCTGTTGCGATACTATTGAACCATCCGTCACGACAGCCACGTTCCACCCTGGAGGTGTCTGGATGCCACGATATCGCCGGTATCGGCTTGCCAAGCTCCAGATCGAAGCGATGGGAGAGCGCCGAGCCTCCTGGACCTTCACTCGGGAGCCAGTCTCCGGCACCGAGTTCACCTACGCCGTCGTCGACGCCAATAATTCGAACCGGCATTTCTGGGAATTCCTGGTGCGAGTGCCCAACTCCGGCGACGAGCGTATCGAGGTCCGGCCGCGACTAACACCGGGGCTCAAGGCGTGGGTTGGCCTGGAGCGCCGCTCGCTCACCTTTGCACGAGCCAGCCGGCCGGGATACCGCGGGTCGTACTACTGTCAGATTGCTCTGGCCGACCCGACAGGCGAGCGGACCAAGGATGTGCTGAAGAAGCACGAGCGGGCGCTGCTGCCGCCCTGGTTCGACGAGGTGAGCGCAAGGCTGCGGGTCAAGGGGACCGTCCGCAGCACCAAAGGCAACGACGCCGATCAGCTCGTGGCGATGGTGCGTCCGGCAGAGCACGAGCTGATGATCAAGCTCTTCTTCGCCACCAAAGTGTGGGTCCTCAAAGAGAAAGTCGTGCTGGCGGAGGCAGGGTGATGGCAGAGGAGCACGTGGTGGTGCGCCGGTTCACCACCGAAGTCGAAGCCGAGTTGGCTCGGGCCATCCTGGAATCGAACGGGATCACGGCCGCAGTGCTGCGCGACGATGGCGGCGGCATGCTGCCGGCCATGTCGCTCCTGTCCGCGGTTCGCCTGGTGGTGGCTCCCGGCGACGCGGAGGCGGCACAGGAGGTCCTCGAAGCGGGGGATGGCTAACCGGAGGCTTCGATGTCTCTATTGTCGACTGCGGGTCTCCTGCTCTGGGCATTCCTTCCTGGGGAGCGGCTCACGACCCCACCGTCTCCCGCCCGCGTCACCATCCTCTACGATGCATTTGCCGAGCGAACCGACCTCACCCGGGACTGGGGCTTCGCCGCGCTGGTGGAGTACGGCGGCAAGCGGGTTCTGTTCGACACCGGGAACAACGCAGAGGTGTTCGAGCGGAACGTGCGGGCGTTACGGATCGACCTCCGCTCGCTCGATTTCGTGGTGGTTTCGCACCGGCACGGCGATCACACGGCAGGGCTCAATTACCTGCTGCGGGTCAACCCGAAGGTCCGGATCTACGCTCCCAAGGAGGGCTTCGGCGTGTTCGGCGCCGCCCTGCCCGGGACCTTCTTTCGAACCGATTCGGCTCTGCCGCCCCGCATGCGCTACTTCGGCGGCGCGCCGCCGGCCGAGCTCCGTTTCGGCACGGCGTGGCCCGCGGCGAAGTTCGTCTGGGTCGACACCCTGACCGAGGTGGCACCCGGATTCTTTCTCGTGTCCACTGTCTCCAAGAACCCGGGCACTCTCGAGCTACACGAGATCTCCCTTGCGGTTCGCACGCCGGCGGGCCTTGTAGTCGTGGTTGGGTGCTCGCACCCGGGCATCGAAACCATTCTCGAGGCGCTGCGCGGCGCCGGCGATCACGTCCATCTGATCATCGGCGGACTCCACCTCGTGAACACGCCCGACCCGGAAATCGATAGGATCAGCGCTGCGCTCGACCGGACCTGGCGGGTCGACCTCATTGCACCCGGCCACTGCACCGGGGAGCCCGCCTTCGCCGCATTGCAGCGGGAATTCGGGGAGCGGTATCTCTACGCTGGGCTGGGAACCGTCATCAGCCTGCGGGGGCCAACGTAACAGGGGTGAGGGCGACGAATAAGCGACTTGCGGGACAGGATAGACTGTCGTAAGGTGGACCATCAGTCCCGAGGGTGTGGGTGGTGTCGGTGCACGCGAATCAACCAGGGTTTGTCGCCCGCGCTTTAGCGAGGTCGCCAGGCCGCGAGCCGGGCCCAAACCGAATCGATCAGCGGATCGCGCAGCCCCCAGAGCTCAAGCGCGTGGAAGATGGTACGAACGTATTCCACGCCTCGGCCTACGGTGCCATGAGCCGCCAGCAGTCCCTCGACAACTGCATTTTCGTCGCTCCAACGCGGACCACTCTCCCCAGGTCTCGCCCCCGAACGGCTCACCCATACCACCGCTCGCACCTCCGAACCGTCGCTCAGCTTGATCGGGCGGTGCACCCGGCGGTATTCGTCTTGGTTCTCGGTCGGCGCCAGGCGGCGAAGCAGCATTCGCCGCATCAGCCACGGCGCCTTGAACGCCAGGCCCGGGCAGGTCCCACCTTCGGCCAGACCGATCAGGGGACAGGGGTGCCGGGGGGTGCCCCAGAGCAGCGTCGATCCGTGGAGAAAGCTGCGCTGATAGCCAGGGAGCACGGCCGGCTGAACCCCATAGCTTCGCAGCAGATGTTCCCCCATCAGCTCAGCGTGCGCAAAGAGCCACGTCATGCGGCGGTTGCTTCCCTGGTGGATGGCAATTCTGTGCTATCCCGCCCTACCGGGCTCGCTGCAATCTGTATCGTCCGGGCCTCCGGAGTGAGAGCAAGCTGATGGCGCGGCTGCAGATCCTCGACCTTCTCAACGCGGTGAGCAATGTGGCACCGGGGCACGACGACGTGGTAACCTGGTGGTATCGGCCGCCGGGTGGCTCGTCCAATAGTGACATGATGCCGGATACCCAACCGGCCGAGGTCGTGGTCGAGCCGATCGCCGGGGCCGCCCCGGATCTGGAGGCAATTCAGGCGCGTCTCGCCAGCCAGCTGGGAGGCCGGAGCGTGACCGTGCGGCCCCACGGCGGTGAATCAGAGCGTTTTCACCTCTACCGGCTGCTCAGCCGGAGAGCCTGATGGTTCATCTCGAGTGGTTGCTGGCCCTTGGTTACATCGATTCGCTGTTCGCCGAGCGCACAGCGGTAACCAGTCGCCCCCTCGGCACTCTGCCCGAGACCCTGGCTCAGCTGTATCTCCAGGCAATGCGCCACCACGCTCGCGAGGCAGTCCTGCTCTGGCGCGACGGAGACCAATGGGCCCCGGTACCGGACTGGCGCTTCGATCGCCAGGTCATCCGTATCGCTCTTTACCTCAAAGAGCGCGCCGGGGTAAAGCCGGAGGATCGGGTGGCTATCGTTTCCGAGCTGCGTCAGGAATGGCTCGCAGCAGAGTGGGCCGCGATCGGCCTGGGGGCCGTATCGGTCGCAGTGGATCCCGACTTGGCCCCCGCTCGGCTGACTGGCGCGCTCGTCGAGGCTGGGCCACGCGTCGTCTTCGCCTCGGAGACCGCGCTCTCCAAGCTGGACAACGGAACGATGTCCCTGCCCGGCCTGACGGAGATGATTGCCTTCACCACGCAAAGACCCACCGACAGCGTGAGAACCATTGCCGAGATCGTTGAGCTGGGTGGCACCCTGGATACGGCGGAGCGGGCCCAGGCTTTTCGTGCGTATGCACGGAGCATCCCGGCTGACCAGCCCGCTCTTTCCCAGCACGATGCAAGCATCGAAGGCCGAGTGGCGTGGCAGGAGGTGAGTCACGGACAAGGGGTCGAGCGAGTCGGTCAGTGGTGGAAGCTGAGACCGGCGCAGGAAGGCGATCGAACCTACGTGTTGGCGGGCTCGCCGAGCCTCGCGCTTCGTCTCGCGTTGCACGCCTGCGTGGCCGACGGATATACCATGACCGTGCTTGGCGGCACCGGCCGGGCCCAGGCCGAGCTGAGGGAAATCGGCCCCCAGCGGATCGTTGCTCCCCCTGCGATGCTGGAGGATGCGGTTCATGACGCGGAGCAACAGCCGCCACCGATGAAGCCGGAAGGATGGCGCGAGCGCGCCAATCGTGCGCTAGGGCGTGGTGGCGATACGTCGTCGAAACACCCGATCAGCACCGCGCTCGGCGGCCGGGTGCGGGCGATCGATCCGCTCGGCCCGCTCGATCCGCTGCTCGCGGAGAGATTGCGCAGGGTCGCAAGTGTTGGAAGGGAGATCATCTAGTATCGCAGCTGGTATCGCAGCGTTTGCTCAGGACGTTGGTGGTCCCGAGAGGGAGGACAGGGTCATGAATGATTTGGTGGCGGCGACAGTCAAAGAACTGGCGAACGCGGGCTGGCATACGGTCCAGACGGTCAATGGTTTGGTCCCCGAAAATGCGTCTCTGCAGCCTGGCTGGGCGCCCGGTCCGCTGATCAAGAGTCGCGAACGAACCAAGCCCCCGCTCGGCTGGCCGCGCGAGACCGACTCGCTCTGCCCGCGGTGCGTCGTAGACACTCGAAATGCAATCATCAGCGGCGAGCGTGATCTGGCCGATCTGGTGCAAGGGCATAACGGTGAGATCAAGGCGACGATTCTCGAAGAGAATGGTCGCGTGATCGTCCGGAAAACCTGCCCGGAACACGGCACCTTCGAGGACCTGCTCTCGATCGATCCGGAGTTCAGCCGTGTCATCGAGGCCCGCTACCCCGGCCGCGATTTCCGCACGGCGGGGGACGAACGGATTCACCGGCACGGTACCTCCACGATTCGGTATGGTCGCGGGGCGGTCCTGACAATCGACCTCACCAACCGCTGCAACATGATGTGCAATCCCTGCTTCATGGATGCGAATCAGGTGGGGTACGTGCACGAGCTCACGCTGGATGAGATCAAGCAGATCCTGGACGACTCGATCTCGTTCAAGCCCAGACGACAGATGTCGGTTCAATACTCCGGCGGCGAGCCGACCATGTCGCCCCATTTCCTCGAGGCCTGTCGGTACGCCAAAGACCTTGGCTACTACTCGGTCCAGGCGGCAACCAATGGACTCCGGTTCGCCCTCGAGCCCGAGTTCGCGTACCAGGCGAAGGAAGCCGGGTTCGACATCGCGTACTTCCAGTTCGACGGCGTAACCAACGATGCCAACCGGCACCGCCACATCAGCAATCTGTTCGACGCGAAGCTGATGGCGATCAAGAACATGAGGGCGGCGGGCATCGAAATCGTACCGGTTACCACCGTCGTCAATACGGTCAACGACTCGCAGGTCGGGCCTTTGCTCCAGTTCATCATCGACAACTGCGACGACCTGGGCGGCATCTCCTTCCAGCCGGTTTCATTCACCGGCCGGGACGAGGGCATCACCGACGCGGACCGGCACCGGCAGCGGTACACCATCTCTCACCTGGCGCACGAGCTGCACCGCTACTTCGACGGAAAGGTCGACCCTTATCGCGACTGGTATCCGCTTGGAGCAGTGGGCGGGTTCACCACTGTGGTGGATCATCTCCGCGGCGCCGAGGCCAAGTTCGGCGGGCTGGCCTGCTCCTGCCATCCCAACTGCGGCTCGAGCGTGTTCATCGTTGCCAATCGGCGGAACGGAACCTGGGCCCCAGTCACCCAGTTCTTCGACGTCCAGGCATTCCTGAACGATCTGGCGGTGATCGCCGACTCCGCGCGGGGGCGTACTTTGAGTCTGGTCCAGATCGCGCTCGGCATGCTGCGGCACTTCGATCAGCGCAAGGCACCCCCCGGCTTCACGCTGACGGAGTTTCTCAAGATCCTGAACAGGAAGACCAACGGGGCGCTCATGGCCGGGCGGAAGCCGCCGCCGCAGGACTGGAAGATGCTGTGGGTCGGCGGGATGTGGTTCCAGGATCTCTGGACCTACGATTTCCGGCGAACCGAGATGTGCGTGATTCCCTACGCCACCCAGGAGGGCGAGATCTCGTTCTGCGCCTACAACACCGGGGTCGGCTGGCGGCAGGTCGTGGAGAACATGCACATGGTGGCGAACACGAAGGACTGGTTCCAGCGCCGAGGACGGCACAAGATCTACGCCGGTGACCGGCCGATGGACCTGCCCAGCAGATCCCTACCGGTGGTGAGCGCACCCGAGCCTGTCGGGGCGGGCGCCCACGCCTGCGGGTGCGGCGGGCACTGAGGGTAGCTATCGGCTACCAGCTATCAGGTATCAGACAAGGCAATAACAGATGGGGCAGCGTGTCTCGCAACGCCGCCCCATTGTTTTGTTTGACTGCTAGCTGATAGCCGCTAGCTGATAGCTTCACTACCCCATCGCGGCGACGGCCCGCTCTGTCAAATGCGACCGGGAGCGCTCCACCCAGCTTACTCTCCCGAAGTCGGCAGGCACGAAGTCCGGTCGCGGAGTGGACCCTGGATACTCCAGGTACGCCCGCGGGTTCCGCATTTCCCGGGAGGCGCTTAGAACCCGTCGCACTGCAAATGTCTTACCCTCGAGAACCATCTTCGCGAGCTTGATCAGTCCCTTGGGTGTGAGCCGCGCGGTTTCGTCCATCATGCAGTAGAGCCGGGCCAGACGCTCGAAGAATCGCTTGGGCGGAAGCTTCGCCGGCAGGACCAGGTGCATCACATCGAACAGATTGTAGTCGGTGGTAGTGACCCGTGATTTGCTCGTCTCCCACAACTCGGTTCCCGGCAGCGGAGTGAGCACGGTGAACGTAGGGCACGGGAGGTGGGCCAGCCGGATGAATTCCTCGAGTCGGTCGAACTCTTCCTCACCCCACGCCGGGTCGGTGATGAGCGAGGTCATCGGCGTGATTCCGTGCTGGCGCAGAATCTCGATGGCTTCGAGGTTAGTGGCGGCACCGCCCTTGGTGCGTTTCCTGATCGAGTCGAGCCCGTCGTCGTCCACCTTCTCGATGCCGAGGAAGATCGTCTTCATCCCGACTTCCTTCCACAGCTTGAACAGATCGCGGTACTTGACGACCAGGTCCGCCCGTGTCTCGCAGGAGTAAAGCAGCCGGAGGCCCGCGTCGCGGATCCGGTACGCCAGCTCCTCATAGGCATCGTGCTGGAGGAAGGCGATGTCGTCGGTGAAGAAGACGCGGTCCTCGCCCAGAGATCGGACCTGCACCAGGTCCTCGACGATCCGTTCGGGTGAGCGACGGCGGGCACGCCGCTGGTAGAACACCCAAATGCTGCAGAAGTTGCAATCGAATGGGCAGCCCCTCGAGGTCTCGACGGCTGCAGACGGGGTATCGAAAGCGTGATGGTACCAGCGACGGTATCGCTGCGTGAGGTAACGGTTCGGTAACGGAAGATCGTCGAGATTGCCCGAGTGACTGCGATGAATGACCTCGCCCCGCAGGTTTGCCAGCGTGGCGACTCCCGGCACTGTGGCGGGGTCGTCACCGCGCTCGAGTGCATCCACCAGCTCCAATCCGGTCCACTCACCTTCCCCAATCACGACGCAGTCGACCGGAGAGCCCGGGAAAAGAAAGTCACCGGGAATCAATGAGGCGTGATGGCCTCCCACGAAGATCCGAGCTTGCGGCAGCAACTCCCGCACCCGCCGCGCGGTGTGCAACGTACTGTAGACGTCGGTGGTGAAGCCGCAACTGATGCCCACCGCCGCCGGACGAAAAGAGCGGAGGTGGTTAGCCAAGGCTCGGATGTTGTCCAGACGGAGATCGATGAGGTGCACGTCATGCTGATGCAACTTGAGCGCCGCCCCCACACATTCGAGCCCGAGTGGCTCGATCAGCAGGATACGGGTGAATCCGAACCGGGTGCCCTGCGGCGGCTGGACCAAGGTGATGCGCATCGGCAGCGACCTCCTCCCCTGTGATGCCGATCGAAACGCACCCAGACGCACGGGTGCTCGCGCCAACCCCGATACAACATGGGAAAGGAAGCCGGAATCGGCCAGACTGGGGGGATCGAGTCAGGATCGAACAACCACCGCAGGTCCACGGAAGACGCTATCGTCCCGTGGCTTATCCCGGGAGGGCTTTCATGAGGCGGCTCTTTGACTTCGTCGTCAGTACGTTGGTCGGCGGACTGCTGATCCTGGTTCCGCTCTACCTCGCCGTCCTGCTTCTGCTCAAGGCAATGGCATCGCTTGGGGGAGTCGTCGCCCCGCTGGCCAGGCTGCTCCCCGAATGGCTTCCCGCGGCACAGGTTCTCTCGATTGCGCTCGTCCTGGTGGTTGCTTTTCTGATCGGCGTCGCCCTGCGAACGGGCGTCGGGCGACTCGTGCGGGAGCGCATCGAGACCTCGTTCTTCGAGCGGATCCCCGGCTACGCGCTCTTGCGCAGCCTCACCCAGCAATTGGCCGGCCAAGGCAAGGAAAACGTGTGGAAGCCGGCCCTGGTCGAAATCGAGGAGGCCCTGGTCCCGGCCTTCATCATCGAGGTGCACGACGACGGGCGATTTACGGTCTTCGTTCCCTCGGTGCCGACACCCCTCGCCGGCGCTGTCTATGTGCTCACTCCGGAACGCGTGCATCCCCTTGACGTCCCGTTCACCGAGGGCGTCAAGCCTCTCTCCCGGTGGGGCTCGGGCTGCAAGGAGCTGGTTGCCGCCATGAAGGCCTAGGATGGGCTAGAGCTCGCCCGTGAGGAACTGTCCCCGGCCGTTGCCGAAGGACCAGTCTTCATCCGTATTGGTGGTGATCGAGACCATGACATCGGAAGGCGCTATGCCGCAGCTGCGTTCGAGTTCCTCGCAAAGCAGCCGGTAGAACGCTTCCTTGGCCTGCCGGGTTCGCGGTCGGCTTGTCACCTGAACCACGACGACCTTGCCCGTGCGCGGAATCTCGAGCCCGGTGTCCTCGATGATCATGGCGGTCGGCTTGTGCTCGTGGACGATCTGGTAACGGTCTCGCACCGGCACCTTGAAGGCGGACACCATCGCACGGTGCACGGCGTCGAGCAGGGTTCGCAACTCGGCCTCCGTGCGGCCCTCGAGCAGATCGATCCGAAGTAGTGGCATGTTCAAACCGTCACTTTGCGAGAGTTTTTCTGCTGACGTGCACCGTGGGGGAGCTGCGTATGGTTTGCAGCACGACGCAGTATCGCTCCGTCAGGGCCAGCAGCCGGTCGAGCTGTTCCGCGCTCGCGTCGGTATCTAGCTCGATCGAAAGGCGAATCTCGCGGAAGCCCACGGGTGCATCTTTTGCCACGCCCAGGGTGCCCCGAAAGTCCAAATCTCCTTCTGCCCGGAGCGTTCCTGCCCTCATCGGCACCTCCAGGGCCGTCGCAACTGCGCGGAGCGTCACCCCGGCACAGGCCACCAGCGCTTCGAGCAGCATGTCGCCCGAGCAGATCTCGAGTCCTGTACCCCCCGTTGCCGGATGGAGCCCGGCCTGCACCAAGGCCCTGCCGGTGTCTACCTTGCAGCTGACGGACGCGGTATCGAGGGTGCCGGTCGCCGACAGCGTGATGAGCGCCGCCTCAGGCTGGTCACGGTACCTTTGCTTGAGCGGAGCCTGAAGGGTCCGCAACTGCTCGGCGTCCATTCGCACTCTTCCCGTTCGGTTCTTGGGAACAGTAGCACCGGCCTCATCGGGCTGGTACACCGACTCCGATTTACCAGGATGCAAGTCATGCTGCCGCCCACGATCCCTCCCGGGTCTGATGAATACGCCCCAGCGTATCGGGCCTACGTCACCAAGGTTCCGGCGGGCAATGTGGTGGAGCTGTTGGAGCGGCAGGGCGCTGCCACCGCAGCGCTGCTCGCGGGAGTGACTCCCGATCGAGCCCGCTATCGGTATGCTCCAGGCAAGTGGAGCGTGACTGAGATCATCGGTCATTTGAGCGACGCCGAGCGAATCTTTGCGTACCGCGCTCTGCGAATCGCCCGGTGCGACGAGACACCCCTGCCCGGCTTCAACGAGAACGCCTACACGCCCGCCGGCGAGTTCGATCGCCGGGAACTCCCCGACGTCGCCCACGAGCTGGCGCTGGTGCGCGCCGGAACAGTCGCGCTCTTCCGCGGGCTCCCCGACGAAGCCTGGAGCCGCCGGGGAACCGCCAGCAACCACCCGGTATCGGTCCGGGCGATGGCCCACATCATCGCGGGCCACGAGCTTCATCACCTCGAGGTCCTCCGCACCCGTTACCGGCTCGGCGCCAAAACTGCCTGACCGCGTCGCTGTGCCCTGCTGAGGCACAGCGCTTGCCCCCTCCGAGCGGGTCGCCCGCCACAAGTGACGGCGGCACAGTCACCTATCCCGCGGAGGCAGCATGACTCGGGGCGGTTCCTTCCTGCGCTTTGCATTCGTGACCGGCGTCTTGCTCGGCTCGATCGCCGCTGTCGCCAATGCTCAATCCAAGGATCGCGAGAAGCATCACAACAGCGGGCACAAGCCGGGCGAGTACGTGGTCGCCACCGACCGCGCGATCGTGGTTACTCGCGACGTGCTGGTTCACCACGGATATCAGGTGGTCCGGGTGGAAGATGAGGGCGACAGCCGGGTAGTCTGGTATCGCGCCGGCAATCAGGGTCACGGCAAGGGTAAAGGCAAGCTCGAGAAGGTCGTCATTCGGCGGGAACGCGATCGGGTCGTCTTCGTAGACACGCCGCCGGTCTTTCTCGCGGATATCGACGTCCGGCTTCGCCTTTAATCGGTTCGAGCAGGGGCCGCGCGACCGGGCGCGGCTCCCTGATGCTGGACCTTGGGGCGGGTCCTCGCGATCTTCCGCGAGCCCGCACCCATCACTCACCCTGACCCGGTCCCATGCGCATCCTTTCCCATTCGCTGTTTTGCTTCGCGACTCTTTCGCTGCTCGTGTTCAGCTCGCCGCTCTCGGCCCAGACAGCAGACCCGCAAACTCTCGAGCGGGACATCCTGAAAGAGCTGGTCGAGATCAACACCAGCGACTCAGCCGGAAACACGGCGGATGCCGCCAAGGCAGTGGCCCGGCGCCTGATCGCCGCGGGCGTCCCCGATACCGATATCCGCATCATTGGATACGATGCGAAGCATCAGAGCCTGATTGCCCGCTACCGCGGCCGGCCGGGCACCGTGAAGCCGATTCTCCTGATGGCGCACATGGACGTAGTAGACGCGCGGAAGGAAGACTGGTCGTTCGATCCCTTTCAGTTTCGCGAACAAGACGGCTACTACTACGGCCGCGGCTCGAGCGACAACAAGGCCGGCGTCGCGACCCTCACCTCGATGTTCATGCGCTTCAAGCAGGAAGGATTCGTTCCGGACCGCGATCTGATCATGGTCCTCACGGCCGACGAAGAGACTACCAGCGAAAGCATCAAGTGGCTCCTCGAAAAGCACCGCAACCTGGTCGATGCCGACTTTGCCTTGAACACGGATGGCGGCGGCGGCGAGTTGCGAGATGGAAAGGCCGTGACGTTCGCCGTGCAATCCGCCGAGAAGGTGTTTCTCACCTTCAACCTGGAGGTGCGAAACAAGGGAGGCCACAGCTCGGTCCCGGAGCCCGACAACGCGATCTATCGCCTCGCCGACGGCCTGGGACGGCTGGAGAAATTCAGCTTTCCAGTGCGCCTCAACGAGACGACACGTGCGTTCTTCAGGCAGGCGGCCGCGGGACAGCCCGCCAGCATCGCCTCCGACATGCGGGCGGTCGCCGGCTCGGCCGATGCGGCCGCCGCGCGTCGGCTGTCGGCGGTCCCGTACTTCAACTCGGTCCTTCGCACGACCTGTGTCGCCACCAGGCTGTTCGCCGGCCACGCCGACAATGCCCTGCCCCAGCTGGCGCGCGCCACGGTCAACTGTCGAATGCTGCCGGACAATCCTCCTGACAGCGTCGAGGCCGTGCTGAAGCGGGTCGTCGCGGACACGGCGATTCACTTCTCTCGCGCGGCCGAGCCAACGCCGAGCCCGCCCTCGCCGCTCAGGCCGGACGTGATGCAGCCGGTCACGGCTCTCGTGAAGCAGCTCTGGCCCGGGGCGGTGGTGGTTCCGGAAATGTCGACCGGAGCGACCGATGGACTCTACACCCGGAAGGTCGGGATCCCCACATATGGTGTGGGTGCGATCTTCGAGCGGATCGACGACGTGCGGGCTCACGGACGCGACGAGCGGGTGGGAGTGAAAGCCTATCATGATGCGGCTCGGTTCTGGTACGAGCTGCTCAAGACGATGACATCCGGGCCACCGGGAGCCTGAAGCGGAGCGATGGACGACGAGCCGATCACCTTTCAACGCGACCGGCTATCGGTCTCCACTGACCGGCGCCGCCTCGATCTGAATGCGGTGCTGGAGATGCTGCGGAACACGCACTGGGGCGGCGATCTCACCCCCTCCATCCTCGAGCGAGCGGTCGCCAATTCCTTGTGCTTCGGTTTGTACGAAGGTCCCCTTCAGCTCGGATTCGCCCGAGTCGTCACCGACCTCGCGACCTACGGTTATCTGACCGATGTCGTGATCGTGGAAGGGCGTCGCGGGATGGGCCTTGGCGAGTGGCTGGTGGAATGCGTTCTCGCTCACCCCGACTTGCA
>Ga0114129_10011610_pt1 | contig 12541 bp, 6 predicted proteins | sample RhiMetdeltSRZDD1_FD_80071 | JGI IMG/M metagenome (GOLD analysis project Ga0114129, IMG submission 80071) | Populus rhizosphere microbial communities from Tennessee, USA - Rhizosphere MetaG P. deltoides SRZDD1 (version 2) (version 2) | ecosystem: Host-associated > Plants > Roots > Rhizosphere >...
ACGCGTATCCCAACGATCTCGAGGCGGCCTGCCTGTACGCGCTGGCCGTGCTCGGCACGGCGGCGATCGATCGGCCGGACGAGCGCGTCGAGCTGGCCGGCGCGATCGCCGAGCGCGTGCTCGCGAAGAACCCCGAGCATCCGGGCGCGGCGCACGCGATCATCCACGCCTTCGACGATCGCGAGCATTCCGCCCGCGCGCTGCCGGCGGCGCGCGTGTACGCGCGCATCGCGCCGGCGTCGAGCCACGCGCGCCACATGCCGGCGCACATCTTCATGCAGCTCGGAATGTGGGACGAGGCGGCGGCTTCGGACCAGGCGGCGTTCGACGTCTCGGACGCGTCGGTGAAGCGCGACGGCCGATCGCTCGCCGAGCGCGACTACCATCCGCTGACGTGGCTCGTGTACGAGCACCTGCAGCAGGGACGCTACGCGCGGGCGCGCGACGGCATGAAGCCGTTCGAGGAGGCGATTGCGGCGACCGGCGACATCCGGATCGCGAACGACCTCGCGACGCTGCGAGCGTACTACGCGGTCGAAACGAGGGGCTGGACCGAGTTGCGCGATCGGACCAGGTACGACAACGCCGACGAGCTGTTCGCGTCCGGCCTCGCGGCCGCGAAGCTGCGCGACACGTCGAAGGCAGACCAGACGATTGCCGCGCTGCGCCAGACCGCGGCCGGCGACGTCGATCCGACGCGCCGCGACATGGCCGCGCTGATGGCGCACGAGCTCGACGCCCTCGTCCGGCTCGCGCGAGGACAGCGCGACGAGGCGCTCGCGGCGATCGCGCGGGCCTGCGCGATCGAGGATCGCTATCCGCGGCCGATCGGCCGGCCGCATCCGGTCAAGCCGTCGCACGAGCTGTTCGGCGAGATCCTCCTCGAGCTCGATCGGCCGTCCGACGCCAAGGGTCAGTTCGAGCAGTCGCTCTGGCGCGCGGCGAACCGGTCGCTGTCGGTGCTGGGGCTTGCGCGCGCGGCGTCGCGCCTCGGCGATCGCGCCCTCGCGGAGCGCCAGTATCGGCAGCTGCTGGCGAACTGGCACGCAGCCGATGCCGGCCTGCCGGAGATCGCGGAGGCCCGGGCGTATCTGCGTCGCTGATCAACGTTCAACTTTCAACTTCCACCTGAAGCCAAGTTGTGAGTTGTGAGTTGTAAGTTGAAAGTTGAAAGTTGAGCGTTGAACATCGATCGCGCTACACCTCCTCGATGCGCACGCTGCGGACGTAGAAGTACACGTCGAGGCGCCGCGTACGAATCCGCGGATCGCCGACGCGCAGGGCGATGTCGTACCGCCCCGGCTCGGGCGGCCGCCACCAGTGCGACCACAGGCTCCACGTCCTCATCGTCGGCGGCAGCGGGCAGTCGTCGACGCCGACCCACGGCTGGTTCTGCCGGAACCGGATCTCGAGCGCGTTGGTCGGCTGCGAGCCGCCCCAGATGATGCCGACAATGCGATACACGAGTCGGCCGCCGCGAAGCCGCTTCTCGACCCGGATCGGCATTGCGGCGGTGTCGATGACGGCAGGCGCGAAGTCGCGCGCCAGCTCCAGATTGCCGACCTGGTGCGTGCGCGCGGCGAACTCGCGCATCTGGCTCGTCGGCAGCGCGTCGGCGGGCACGATATCGATCCGGTCGACCCATTTGATCGCGGCGCACCCGTACCAGCCCGGCACGACGAGGCGAACGGGGAAGCCGTGATCGCGCGGCAGCGGTCCACCGTTCAAGCGCGTGGCCAGGAAGGCGCCGGCGGTCTGGAGATCGTCCTGCGAGAACATCCAGCTCGCGCCGGGGATCGACGTGCGCGGCGTCTGCTTCATGTCGTCGACGCCCGACACCAGCACGCGGAGCGACCGCGCGAACGGCCCGGCGCGCTCGAGGAGCGCCGTCATCGGGACGCCGCCCCATTCGGCGGCGCTCAGCAGCCCGAAGTTGCTCGGGTCGTTGTTCCCGGCGCATTCGAGGAGATGCGTCCCGCGAGCGCCCGCCAATCGTTCGAGGCTCGGGAGATCGATCACGCTCGGACGCCGGACGAGGCCCCCGACTCGAACCGTCCAGCGTCGCGTCCGCGCGATCGCCGCGGGACAGGCTGTACGAACGAAGAAGCGATCGCTCGGCACGACGAGCGTGTCTCGCGTCAGCGTCGACAGGTCGGTGAGCAGCCGCGCGTCGAGTCCCGATCCGATCGTCGTCGCGAACGGCGACGTCGGCGCGCGGCGATACGGATCCTCGAGCGGCACGGACGCGAGCAGCTGTCCTTCGTCGCTCGTGGTCTGAGCGTCGAGGAGGCCGCTGAGCGGCCGCGCGACGGCAGCCGCCGTCGACGCCGACGCGACGAGCAGCTGCCGCCGCGAGAGCACGCGGAGGACGCTCATCCGAGAAGTGTAATGGAGTACAATTCGCCGCGATCACTCACAGCGGAGGGGATGCGATGACGCGTCGGATTGCCGCCACCGTCTGCGCACTACTGTGCGCGGCCGGCGTCGGATACGCGGGCCAGTCGTTTCAGGGCGGCCTGCGCGGATCGGTGAAGGATCCCGGCGGCGTCGTGCCCGGCGTGGAGCTGACGCTCACCAACGAAGCGACGAACGTCAAACGCTCGATGGCGACCAACGAACGGGGCGAGTACAACTTCGCCGCGCTCGATCCCGGCAACTACACCCTGAAGGCGACGCTGCCCGGATTCAAGACGATCGAGCGCAGCGGTCTGCGGATCGGCACGCAGCAGTTCCTCGTCATCGACCTGACGATGGAGGTCGGGACCGTGTCAGAGAGCGTGACTGTCACCGGTCAGACGCCGCTCATCGAGACCGCGAACGCGTCGCACGGCGGCGTGCTCGACAGCAAGATGCTGGAGACGCTGCCGGCGCCCGGACGCAACGCCTATCTCATCGGCGCGACGATGCCGACCGTCACCTTGTCGGGCGACGCGCAATTCAACCGGCAGCAGGACCAGAGCAACGCGTCGCTCATCTCGCTCGGCGGCGGCGCCCGCCGCGCCAACAACTACCTGCTCGACGGCGTCGCGATCACCGACCTGCGCAACCGCGCGTCGGCCAACGCCACCATCGAGGCGCTCGAGGACGTCAAGGTGCAGGTTCACACGTACGACGCCGAGATGGGGCGGACCGGCGGCGGCGTCTTCAACGTGACGGCCAGGTCGGGCAGCAACGACTATCATGGCTCCGGCTTTTTCCAGACGCGTCCGCGGTGGGGCCAGGCGAACAACTACTTCAACGCCCTCGCCGGCAAGCCGCTGCCCAAGGGCTATTACTATCTGGGCGGCGGTGCCGTCGGCGGTCCGATCGTGCGGAACCGGACGTTCTTCTGGTTCGCGACCGAGAACTACGGTTCGAACACGTCGCGCAACGTCTCGGTCCGCATGCCGACCGACCTCCAGCGTGCCGGCGACTTCTCGCAGACCTTCGACGCGCGCAACAACCTGGTGGTCATCTACGATCCGCTGACGACGAGGACGGATCCGGAGACCGGCCGCCTGATCCGCGATGCGTTTCCCGGCAACCGGATTCCGGCCGGCCGCATGAATGCGGTCGCCGTGAACATGATCAAGTACCTGCCGCGCACCACGGCGGCCAGCGACACCGGCCTGACCAACTACGACGTCACGGGCGAGATTCTCGATCGGGCGCAGATGTATACCGGCAAGATCGAGCACCGGTTCAGCGACAAGGTGTCGCTGAGCGGCTTCTACGTCTACAACCGGACGAACGAGCCGTGCGCCGACTACTTCGCGACCGGGTTGAACGGCCCGAACCGCTTCGCCGATCCCGCGGACTACATCCTGAAGCGGCGGCCGAAGATCCTCGCGATGAACAACACCTGGATCCCCAGCAACAACAGCGTGCTGACGTTGCGGTTCGGGCTGACGCGGTTCCCCGACGACAACACGCTCAGCATCGACTTCGATCCGGCGACGCTCGGATTCAACCCCGCATTCGCCGGCGCACTCCCGATCCGAAAGTTCCCGATGGTGTCGGTCACCGACTACAACTACAACAACATCCCCGCCGGCGGCGGCGGCAATCGCATGATGGGTGCCGTCAACCCGACCGAGATCAACTGGTACTCGCAGGGCTACAACGGCAGCTACTCGCGGTTCATCGGCACGCACACCGTGAAGCTCGGCGCCGATTACCGCAAGGTCGGTGTGGACTTCCTGATCCCGGGCCAGGGCTCGGGCGTGTTCAACTTCGACCGCGAGTTCACGTCGTGCGATCCGACCGTCAACGGGATCAACACCGCGACCGCGACATGCCCGGTCTCGGGCAACGCGTTCGCCTCGATGCTGCTCGGCTATCCGAGCGGCGATCCGGGGAACCTGAGCAGCGTGCCGATCTCGACGCCGTTCAACGCCTTCACGCGCTACTACGCCGGCTACGCGCAGGACGACTGGCGCGTCAACTCGCGCCTCACCGTCAACTACGGCTTGCGCGTCGAGCACGAGGACGGCCTCCACGAAAAGGAGAACCGCTTCAGCGTCGGCTTCGATCCGGCGCTGACCAACGCGCTCACGAGCAAGGTGACGATCCCCGCCGATCCGATCGCCGGCACACCGTCGCGCCAGGTGGTCGGCGGCCTGCTCTACGCCGGTTCGAACGGCGCGCCGACGGTCCAGGGGAACCAGCCGAAGGCGAAGTGGTCGCCGCGCGGCGGCATCGTGTACATGTTCGACGCGAAGACCGTCCTGCGCAGCGGCTACGGCATCTACTGGGCGCCGTGGAACTATCAGGCGCCGAACACGACCAACTACGGGCAGATCGGCTACACGCAGACGACGCAGATGACGGGGCAGAACCAGTTCACGCCGACGGTCACTCTGGACAATCCGTTTCCCGGCGGCCTGCAGCAGCCGAACGGCAACGCCGGCGGTCCCCTCACCGGCGTCGGGACGGCGATCAACTACATCGACCAGCACAAGCGCGCCCCGCGCGTGCAGCAGTACTCGGTCGATCTCCAGCGCGAGCTGGCGTTCAACCTGTCGGTGACGCTGTCCTATATCGGCGCGCGCGGCGATCGCCTCGGCCTGGGCGGCAGCAACGACGCGACGATCAACATCAACGCGATCGATCCGAAGTACCTCACGCTCGGCGCGGCGCTGCTGCAGACGGTCCCGAACCCGTTCTTCGGCGTGGCGGAGGCGGGCCCGCTGAGCACGCAGGCGACCGTGCAGCGGCGCGTGCTGCTCCGCCCCTTCCCGCAGTTCGGCAACATCAGCGCGCGGCAGGTGACCGAGGGCAGGAGCCGCTATCACGCGGTCGTCATCGAGATGCAGAAGCGGATGTCGCACGGGTGGGGAGGCCGCTTCAGCTATACCCGCAGTGTGCTGAAGGACAATCAGTTCGCCGAAGGCAACTTCTTCTCGGCGACCGACGGCGGCACGCCGTATCCCTACTCGTTCATCCGCGGATCGGCGTACTTCAATCCCAACGTGGAGTACAGCTACGGGATCCTCGACGTGCCGCACCGGATGGTGCTGTCGCCGATCGTCGAGGTGCCGTTCGGCGCCGGCCGGAAATGGCTGACGCGCGGCATCGCGAACGCGATTCTCGGCGGGTGGACGGCGTCGGCGATCGTGAACCTCGAGAGCGGGTTCCCCATCAACGTGTCGCAGACGGACAACTCGAACAGCTTCTCGGGATCGCAGCGGCCGAATGCGAGCAACAGCGGCGACCGGAACACGCCCGGCGACGATCTGAGCCGCTTCACGACCTGGATCAATCCGCTGGCGTTCACGGCGGCGCCGAGCTTCGCGATCGGCGACGCGCCGCGGACCTTCAACGATCTCCGCACGCCGCGCCGCTTCAACGTCGATGCCGTCTTCGCCAAGGACGTGCCGATCACCAGCGGCGTCCGCGCGCAGCTTCGGTTCGAGATGCTGAACCTCACGAACACGGTCAAGGTCGTCGGGCCCGTGCAGAACCTGAGCGCCAGCAACTTCGGGCAAATCAACACGCAGTCGGGGTTCATGCGCCTGATGCAGATCACCTTCCGGCTGTCGTTCTGATGTGAAGCGCGGCGTCCTGTTCTGCATCGTCGCCGCGTTCGTCGTTCTTCACGCGCAGCAGTCGGACCTCGGACGGATCGCTTTTCCGACCTCCGGGTCCGCGGCGGCGCAGCCGGCGTTCATTCACGGCGTCCTCCTCCTCCACAGCTTCGAGTACGACGACGCAATCGCGGCGTTCCGCGAGGCCGAGCGCATCGATCCGTCGTTCGCGATGGCGTACTGGGGCGAGGCGATGTGCTACAGCCAGCCGCTCTGGGGCAACGAGAATGTCGAGAAGGCGCGTGACGCGCTGACGCGGTCGCTCGCGCGCGAGCGCCGGAACGCCCCGCCGGTCACGGCACGCGAACGGGCCTATCTCGACGCGGTCGGGCAGCTGTTCGGGCCCGGCGATCGGCTGGCGCGCACACAGATGTACGCGAGCCGGATGCTGCAGCTGACGCGCGCCTACCCGAACGACGACGAAGCGGCCGCGTTCTACGCCCTGTCGCTGCTGGCGACCATCCCGCCGGCCCAGCCGAATCCCGATGTGTCTTTCCGGGCGGGCGCGATCGCGTCGGCGATCCTGAGGCGCAATCCCGAGCATCCGGGCGCCGCGCACTACGCGCTCCACGCGTACGGAGGCGGCGAGCATCCGGCGATGGGGCTGAAGGCGGCGCGCATCTACGCGCGGATTGCGCCGGCGTCGAGCCACGCGCGGCACATGCCGTCGCACATCTTTCTGCCGCTGGGGATGTGGGATGAAGCCGCCGCGTCGGACGAGTCGGCGTTCGCCGCGTCGGTCGCGCGCGCGCAGGCGCAGGGATTGTCCGCGGCGCAGCAGGACTTCCACAGCCTCTCATGGCTGCAGTACGAGTATCTGCAGCAGGGACGTTTCATGAAGGCGCGCCAGGCGCTCGAGCCGGTTCGCCTTGCGCTGGGCTCCGCGAACGCCGCGAACCACGCGAGCCACGTGGAGAGCGAAATCGGGCGCGGCTTCGGCCCGTTGTCGCTGACGAACGAGCTCGCCTCGATGCGCGCGCGGCTCGTCGTCGAGAGCGGGCGCTGGACCGACATGACCGGGCAGGGCACGTTCGACAACGTCGACGAGCTGTTCGCGCTCGGGCTCGCCAGCGCGAAGCTGGACGACGTCGCGCGCGCAGCGGCGGCGCTCGAGCATATGGGGAACGCGAAAGCGGCAGCGCCGGATCCCGACAACCGCCAGCTCGCCGAGATCATGGAGTTGGAGGTCGACGGCGCGTTGAAGGCGGCTCGCGGCGACGTCGGCGCCGCGCTGGCGTCGCTGAAGCAGGCGGCCGCGCTCGAAGCGCGGCGGCCGCGGCCGACCGCACGGCCGTACCCGATCAAGCCGGCGGGTGAGTTTTACGCGGAGACGCTGCTCGCGGCCGGCCGCGCCCAGGACGCCGTCGCGCAGTTCAGGGCGTCGCTCGCACGGACGCCGCGGCGGGCCGCGTCGCTCATCGGGCTGGCGCGGGCAGCCGCCAAGGCGGGACTTCAGGCCGAAGCTCGGCGCGCCGCACGCGAGCTCGTCAAGATGTGGCACGCCGCGGACGCGGATCGCCCGGAGCTCGCCGACGCGCAGCGCATTTCAACTGCCAACTTCGATCTTCCAAGTCGGAAGTGAGTTGCCGGTTGAAAGTTGAAAGTTGTTAGTTGAAAGTTGTTATTTGCCCTTCGGCCAGACCACGCCCTGAACCTCGCGGACGTTGTCGATCCCTTTGTACACGAACTTCTGGAGCCGTTTGCCCTCGTAGGTCTCCGTCGTATAGATGTTGCCCTTCGAGTCGGTCGCGATGCTGTGCACGGCGTAGAACTCGCCCGGCTGGCGGCCTCCGTCGCCGAAATTCGTCAGCTCCTTCTTGGCGACGCGATCGAACACGTGGATCTTCTCGTTGGTGCCGTCGGCGAGGAACATGTACTTCTGCTGCGGGTCGCGTGAGAAGGCGATATCCCACGTCGATCCGTCGCCGAGCGTGTTGGTCTCGACGAAAATCTCGTCGACGAACTTGCCGCTCTTCTGGAAGATCTGGATTCGATCGTTGGGCCGGTCGCAGACGTAGACCAGGCCATCCTTGGACAGCTCGGCGCAGTGCACCGGCGTGCGGAACTGCCTGGCCGGCGGCTGGCCCGGCTGGTAGCGCCCGAGGTTCGTATCGTCGGGCTTCTCGCCGTACGCGCCCCAGTAGCGCTAGATGTCGCCGGTGTCCATGTCAATCACCGCGACGCGGTGGTTGCCGTAGCCGTCCGCCACGTACGCCTCGTTGGCCGCATCGTCGAGGAAGACCTTGGCGACGCGGTTGAAGGCCCACGTGTCGTTGCTGCCGGCGCCCGCCCAGGCGAAGCCGAACTGCTTGATGAACTTGCCGTCGTGAGTGAACTTGAGGATGTGGGCGTCGCCCTGGCCGTTGCCGCCGATCCAGAGATTGCCTTTCGCGTCGACGCTGATGCCGTGGTTCGATTCGGGCCATTCGTACTCGTCGGCAGGGCCGCCCCACGCGCGCACGACGTTGCCCTCCGGATCGAACTCGAGCACGGGCGGCGCGATGTTGCAGCAGTCGGAGGCGGGCGGCTTTTCCGCGGCGTAGGCCTCCTTGGGGTTGATGTTGCCGGTCGTAATGGCCGTGCGATGGATGATGAAGATGTGATCCTGCGCGTCGACGCCGAGCCCGATCACGTTGCCGTAGATCCAATGGTTGGGCAGCGGCTTGGGCCACAACGGGTCGACCTCGAAGCGCGGCGCCTGGACCATTTTCTTCGCCGGCTGCGCCGACACGCGCCGCTGCAGCGCAACCTGTCCGATCGCCAGCGCGAGGAACACCAGGACGAACGTCCCGCCAATCACGGCCTTTCGCATGTGCGCCCTCCGAAACGGGCGCCAGTATACACTCTGCTTATACGCGATGCCACGCCGCGTCCTTGCACGATGGGCGACGACCGCCGCGATCGTCGGCGCGCTCGGCGCCGCCGCGTCCGCGCACGACATCCCGTCCGACGTCGTGGCGCGTCTGTTCGTCAAGGCCGATGCGGGACACCAGGTCGACGTCATCCTGCGCGTGCCGCTCGCGGCGATACGCGACATGAACGAGCCCATCCGCCAAAACGGCACGCTCGACCTCGGACGGGTCGACGAGCCGTTCCTGCTCGACGCGGCGCAGCTCTGGATCGCGAACAACCTGGAGGTCTTCGACGGCGACGGGGAGTTGCCGCTGGTCCGGATGAAGGCGCGCGTGTCGCTGCCGTCGGACCAATCGTTCGACACGTTCGAGGCGGCGCGCGAGCACGTCCTCGGCCCGCCGCTGCCGCCGTGGACGGAGCTCCGATGGGTCGACGGCGTCCTCGACGTGCTGTTCGTGTACTCGCGGCGTGCGGATGGATCCGACCTGTCCATTCATCCGCGCTTCGCCAGACTCGGACAGCGCGTTGTCACGGTCGTGCGGTTCGTGACGCCGAGCGGGGCTGTGCGAGCCTTCGAGCTGCCAGGCGATCCCGGCGTCGTCCGTCTCGATCCGCGCTGGCACCAGGCCGCGCTGCGGTTCGTGGCGCTCGGCTTTTCCCACATCCTCGACGGGATCGACCATCTGCTGTTCCTCTTCTGCCTCGTCATCCCGTTCCGGCGGCTGCGGCCGCTCGTCATCGTCGTGACGTCGTTCACCGTCGCCCACTCGGCGACGCTGATCGGCTCGGCGTTCAATCTCGCCCCGGACGCCTTGTGGTTTCCGCCGCTCGTCGAGACGCTGATCGCGGCGTCGATCGTCTACATGGCGCTCGAGAATATCGTCGCCGTCAGCCTGACGAGGCGATGGCTGATCACGTTCGCGTTCGGGCTCGTGCACGGCTTCGGCTTTTCTTTCGCGCTGCGGCAGACGCTGCAGTTCGCCGGCTCGCACCTGCTGACGTCGCTCTTCGCGTTCAACGTCGGTGTGGAGCTGGGTCAGCTGCTCGTGCTGATCCTGCTGATTCCGGCGCTCGATCTGCTGTTCCGGTTCGTCGTCGCCGAGCGCATGGGGACGATCATCCTGTCGGCGATCGTCGCGCACACGGCCTGGCATTGGATGACCGATCGCTTCGATCGGCTCCGGCAGTACCGGTTTCAGTGGCCGGCGATCGACGCCGCGTTTCTCGTGAGCGCGATGCGGTGGGGCATGGTCGTCGTCGCGGCCGCGGCGCTCGTCTGGCTCGCACGCGAACGTTGGAAAGAACGGCGCATCTGGAGGTCACTATGACGGGACACTGGCGCGTTTCTCTGCTGGCGCTGCTCGTCCTCGTTCCGCTCGCGCGCGACGCGCGCGCGCAGGTCGAGCAGGGCGCGATCACCGGCCGTGTGCTCGACGAGGGCGGCGGCGTCGTGCCCGGCGCGTCCGTGACGGTGACGCACACGGGGACCGGCATGGCGCGAGAGACCGTCACCAACGCGGTCGGTCAGTACACCGTTCCCTACCTGCCGCTGGGGAGCTATGACGTCAGCGCCGCGTTGGCGGGATTCACCGGCGCACGCGTCACCGGCGTCGCGGTCCGAGTCGGGCTGACGGCCACGGTCGATCTGGTACTGAAGGCCGGAGCGGTGCAGGCCGAGGTGACGGTGACGGCCAACGCGGTCCAGCTCGAGCTGCAGAGTCCCGCCCTGGGCAATGTCATCTCGGGACGGCAGATGACCGAGCTGCCCATCATCAGCCGCAATCCCTACTCGCTCGTGACGCTCACGCCGGGCGTCGTCGATCGCGGCAACACGGGCGTCGGCCCTCTCATCAACGGCGCGCGATCGAACTCCACGGCGGTGTTTCTCGACGGCGCCGAGCAGCGCAACAGCACGACCAACGACCTCAATTACTCGCCGCCGCTCGAGAGCGTGCAGGAGTTCAAGGTCGTCACCAACGGCCTGTCGGCGGAGTTCGGCCGCACGGGCGGCGGCGTCATCACGGCCGCCACGCGATCGGGAACCAACAGCTTCCATGGCAGCGCGTACGGCTACATCCGCCGCGACACGTTCAACGCGAACAGCTGGACGAACAACCGCAACGGCGTCGCGAAAGGGAAAGAGGACATCAAGCAATCCGGCTTCACGCTCGGCGGCCCGATTAGAAAGGATCGGACGTTCTTCTTCGTCAACGTCGAGCGATCGAAGAGCCTCAGCCCGGACAACCTGATTCGCACCGTGCCGACGCTGCTGCAGCGCAGCGGCGACTTTTCGCAGACGCGCACCAGCTCCGGTCAGCTCATCACGATCTACGATCCGCTCACGACGCGGCCGAACCCGGCCGGCGGGTTCATTCGCGATGCGTTTCCCGGCAACGTGATCCCCGCCGACCGCATCGATCCGATCGCGAAGGCGATCCTCGACTACTACCCGCAGCCGACCAACGGCAACGCGACGCAGAATTTCGTCCAGGAGCGTTCGCGCAGCAGCAAGACGGTGCCGATGGTCTTTCGCGTCGATCAGACGGCCGGCCGGCACCACCTGTTCGGCTCGTTCCGGCGCAGCAACACCGAGGACAACTCGCCGACCGTCAGCATCGCCTTTCCCGATCCCGGCACGAACGGCGAGTTCGGGACGCGCGCCAACGAGCGGCTGTCGTCCATCCTGAGCGACACGATCGTGTTCGGGTCGAGCCTCGTGGCGGAAGTCCGCGTCGGCTACACGCGCAACCGCTTCACGACGACGCCGGCCACGCTGGGCATCGACTTCTCGAAGCTGGGCATCGGCAGCGCCGATCCCGCGCTCAAGGCGCATTCGGCGCTCGCGATGTTTCCGCGGATCGAGGTCGGCGGCGGCATCGACTCGCTCGGCATGAACCGCGCCGGCCTGATCGACGACCTCGAGGGGACGCGCGAGCTGCAGGCCCACGTGACCTGGCTGCGCGGCAGGCACGCGATCAAAGGCGGGCTGCAGATCGCGCGCATGGGCTTCGACGTCTTCCGGCCCGAATACCCGTCGGGCCAGTACGTGTTCGGCGCCGGCTTCACGCAGGGGCCGAACCCGGCGGTCGCCTCAACGACGGCGGGCTTCGGATTCTCGACGTTTCTCCTCGGCGCGCCAACCGGCGGACAGATCACCGGCGATCCGCGCTTCCATGCGTCGCAGGGGTACGTCGCGCCTTACATCCAGGACGACTGGAAGATCGCCAGTCGCGTCACGATCAACCTCGGCGTCCGCTACGACTACCAGAGCCCGTGGATCGAGCGCGACGATCAGCTGACGTTTTTCGACGCCGACGCCGCCGATCCGCTGACGGGCCGCAAGGGCATCGTGCGGCTCGTCGGCCAAGGCAGCGGGTCGCGGTACCAGAGCAATCCCGATCGCAACAACATCGCCCCGCGCCTCGGCGCGACGTGGCAGGCGGCGAAGACGATGGTGCTGCGCGGCGGCTACGGCATCGTCTATTACCCGGGCAGCGGCGGCATCGGATCGGCGCCGAGCGATCTGGGCGGCGGCGGGTTCCTCACCGCGACCGCCGTCAATCTCGTGGGCGCGGCCACGCCTCCCGCCGCGCCCAACACACCGCCGCCCGGCGCCTCGCTGC
>Ga0114129_10011611_pt1 | contig 12540 bp, 11 predicted proteins | sample RhiMetdeltSRZDD1_FD_80071 | JGI IMG/M metagenome (GOLD analysis project Ga0114129, IMG submission 80071) | Populus rhizosphere microbial communities from Tennessee, USA - Rhizosphere MetaG P. deltoides SRZDD1 (version 2) (version 2) | ecosystem: Host-associated > Plants > Roots > Rhizosphere >...
CAGCAGGGACGGCCGACAAGGCGGTCGCGTCAATCGCACCACGCTGCGCATCGGAAACGATGACGATCTCGCGGCGGCTCGGCGGAACATCACGAAGCCAGGCGACAGCGCGGGCCACGTCTCGCGACAGACCATCGCTGTCGATCCTGACAGCATGCGCGGCCGCCAGCTGCTCGGCAGCAGCCGCTTCCTCCGCCGCGTCAGCTGAGCTCCGGCCGGACGGCCCGGCGCGACGCATGCTGTCGCTGGTGTCGACCAGGATGGCCGTCGAGGTCACCGCGTTCCAGCTCGTCATGCGTCCGGGCGTCAACAGAACCGGGCGAGCCAACGCAAGAACGGCAACCGTGACAATCGCCGTGCGGACCGCGAGCAGGCTCCAGTCCGATGGTGATCGCAACCTGACCGCTGCCGTTGTCGAAGGCCTGATGAACCGAATGCTGGGGAACTGAATGCGATCCGCCCGCCGCGTGCGGAGCAGGTGAATGATCAGTGGAATCGCGGCGAGCACCAGGCCGAAGAGCGCCGCGGGTTGCTGCCAGCCAATCATCGCCCAGGTGCCCCTATGCGCCGCAACAGATAGCCGCGCAGCGCTTCATCGAGGGGCATATCCGTGATCACGCGCGTGTAGTCGATGCCGTATCGCGTACAGCGCGTGCGCCAGCGCTCGAGGAACGCGCCGAATGCCTCGCGGTACGCGTCGGCCGACGCCTGCCCGGCGAGCACGGTGCGGCCGGACTCGAGATCCTGCATCTCGAACTCGCCGCCGAACGGGAACTCGACTTCCTCGCGCGTCAGCACGTGAAAGACCGCGACCTCGTGTCCAATCGTCACCGCCCGCCTCAGTTCCTGCTCGACCGATTCATCTTCGTCGTACAGATCGGAGACCACGAGCAGAAGCCCGCGGCGCTTGAGGAGGTCGGTCGCGCGCCGAAGCGCCAGACCTCCGGCCGTCGCGCCCGACGCCTGCATTCTCGCCAGAGCGACCAACAATGCCCGCAGTTGCGGCTGCCCGACGCGGCTCGGCAGGTACTGCCTGATCGCATCGTCGTAAACAACCAGGCCGGCGGCGTCACCCTGGCTCGCGATGAGATGCGCGAGTGCGGCCGCGATCAACCGCGCGTAATCGAGTTTCGACACTGCGCCCGCACCCGCGTACGACATCGAGGCGCTCGCGTCCACGGCGATTTGCGCCATCAGGTTCGTGGTCTCCCGATACTGCTTCGTGTAGACGCGGTCGGTTCGCGCGAACAGCTTCCAGTCGACGTACTTCAGGTCGTCGCCGGGCCGGTAGTGCCGATATTGACTGAACTCGGCGCTGTAGCCGTGAAACGGGCTTCGGTGGAGACCCGAGATCGTGCCGTCGACCGTGACGCGGGCGACGAGCTCGAGATCGCCGATCGAGCTGAGAAGAACGGGGTCGAGCATGATTGTTTGGCGATCGGGCCGTCAGTCCCCATGTTTGCGTGGCGCTACTCGCGCACGAGACCGACGACCTTGCTGACGATCTCGTCCTGTGAGATACCGTCGGCCTCCGCCTGGAAGTTGACGAGCAGGCGGTGCCGCAGCACAGGGAGCGCCACGGCGCGAATGTCCTCGTGCGCGACGACGGTGCGTCCTTCAAGCAGGGCGCGAGCCTTCGCCCCCAGGAGAAGCGCCTGGCCAGCACGCGGACCCGCGCCCCAGCGCACCCACTTCGTCACGAAGTCCGGGACCGCCTCGTCGGGAGCGCCGGCCGGCCGCGTCGAGCGAACGAGACGCGTCGCGTAGTCGATGACGTTCTCCGCAGCCGGGACCTCACGCACGACCGAGTGCATCCGCTCGATCTCGCTTCCGGATGCGACCACGGCGATCTGCGGAGATACCGTTCCGGTGGTGGCCGCGAGGATCTGACGCTCTTCCTCTGCGGACGGGTAGTCGATCACGACGTTGAACATGAACCGATCGAGCTGCGCTTCAGGCAGCGGGTACGTGCCTTCCTGTTCGATCGGGTTCTGCGTGGCAAGGACGAACAGCGGGCGTTCGAGATCGAAGCGCACGCCGCTGACCGTGACCTGATATTCCTGCATCGCCTCGAGCAGCGCTGCCTGCGTTTTCGGCGGCGTGCGGTTGATCTCGTCAGCGAGGATGATGTTCGCGAAAATCGGGCCGCGGATGAACCGGATGTTACGCCGGCCGGTCGCGCGATCCTCCTCAATCACCTCTGCCCCGATGATGTCGGAGGGCATGAGGTCTGGCGTGAACTGGATGCGGTTGAACTTGAGGTCCACCGCCTCCGCCAGCTTCTTGATCAGGAGCGTTTTCGCCAGTCCAGGGACGCCGCGCAGCAGGCAGTGCCCACCCGCCAGGAACGCGATCAGGATCTCGCGAACGACGCGCTTCTGCCCCACGATGGCCTTGGCCAGCTCACGTTCGAGCCCCGTGGCGAGCTCAGCTACCCGCTCGAACGGGATCGGGCCGTCCTCGTCGCGGGGCGTGAGCTGTAGATTCCGATCGGGCATCCGATTGGAGTCTAGCATCGTGGAGAGGCGGAGGACACAAGCCGCCCACGCGATCAATCGCGGCTTGTGACCTCGGGGTGTCGATCGCTCGCCGCGCACGCGGGCGGCATCGGCTGCACAGCGTCGCTTGCCCTGGCCACCCCGCGTACCTCCGTTTCTCCGCGTCTCCGAGTTAAAGCTCGTTCCGTTTTCTCCGTCGTCTCCCCCTCGTCTCCCCCTCGTCTCCCCGTCGTCTTCCCCGTCGTCTCCCCCGTCGTCTCCCCCGTAAACCCCGTCCCTGCCATCATGAGTCCTGAGTCCGTTTGACACGTCAATGAGCGAGGAGTAGTGTACGCGGTTGGCCAGGGTCGTTCCGGCACTCAACCTTCATGCCCACGCAGTCGAAGTGGCAGTCGCTGCCCACCGAAGCTATCAATCCCGTCAGCCTCGCGGTTGACAAGGCGCCCGTCATCGACATCGTCGACATGATCGTCGGCGAAGACAAGAAAGTCATCGCGGCGGTGCACAAGGAGCGCGAACGCATCGCCCACGGCGTCGAGATCATCGTGCAGACCCTGAAGAAGGGCGGACGGATCATCTTCGTCGGCGCCGGCACGAGCGGCCGGCTCGGTGTTGTCGAAGCGTCGGAGATTCCGCCGACGTTCGGGACGCGGCCGAACACCGTGCAGGCGATCATGGCCGGCGGTCAGGAAGCGGTCTTCCGGGCGAAGGAAGGCGTCGAAGACAACTACGAGGAAGGCGCGCGCAGCATCGCACGGCTGCGGCTGACCAAGAAAGATGTGGTCATCGGCGTCTCCGCCAGCGGCATGACGCAGTTCGTCCGTGGCGCGCTCACACGCGCACGGAAGGCGAACGCCAAGATCATTTTCGTGACGTGCTGGCCCGGCTCAGAGCTGCAGACCTTCGTCGACCTGCAGATCGCCCCCGCGGTCGGCCCGGAGATCATCGCGGGATCGACGAGGCTGAAAGCGGGCACCGCGACGAAGATGGTGCTCAACATGCTGACGACGATCTCGATGATCAAGGTCGGCAAGACCTACGGCAACCTGATGGTCGACGTCCAGACCGGATCGGAAAAGCTGAAGGACCGCGCGCGCCGCATCCTGAACGTCGTCACGGGGCTCGACTACGACGAGGCCGACAACCTGCTCAAGCGGGCGAAGTGGAACGTGAAAGCCGCGATCGTCATGCAGAAGGGCAACCTGACACTGCCCCAGGCCTTGAGACGGCTGAAGAAAGCCGACGATTCGATTCGCGAAGCGATTGGCGAGGATCTCGAGGCCAGGCTGCGCGAGATGCTCAAGGCTTGAGAACGTCAACTGCCAACTCCTAACTCTCAAAAGGTCTCATCCGATCGACTGCGAGCGCTCTGAGTCTCGCACGTCTTTCGCCGCCGCCTCGTCGAGCACGAGCTCGACGTCGCGGTGAAGCTGGAGAAACGACGCGGGCATGCGCGTCGTGACCGGGCCCTGAACGGCCTGCGCCACGCACGAGACCTTCGACTTACCGGTCGCAAGCAGGACGATCGACTTCGCCCGCAGGATCGTCGCCATACCCATCGAGAGCGCTTCCTTCGGCACGGCCGCCTCGTCACCGCCGAACAGGCCGGCGTTACTGTGGCGTGTCGACGCCTTCAGCGCCACGCGATGCGTCCGGGCGCAGAGCTCCCGCGCGGGCTCGTTGAAGCCGATGTGGCCGTTCGTGCCGATTCCCAGGATCTGAATGTCGATACCACCGGCGTCGGCGATCGCGGCCTCGTAACGGTCGCACTCCTCTTCCAGGTTCGCCGCCGCGCCGTTCAGAAAGTGTATGTGCTCGGCTGGAATGCCAGCCGGGCCGAAGAGATGCGTCTGCATGAACTGCCGGTAGCTGCCGGGGTGCGAACCATCGAGGCCGACGAACTCATCCAGATTGAAGGTCCGCACCTGCGACAGATCCGCCTGGCCACGCGAGACGAGATGGCTCAGCTCGTGGTACAGCCGAATCGGTGTGCGGCCCGTCGCCAGGCCGAGCACGAGCGATGGCTGTTCAGCAATGGCGTCGGCGAGTCGTCGCGCCAGCGCGCGGGCGGCGACCCGGTCGTTCGGGAAGACGGTGACGTGCAGATGCCCCTGGGGTGACATCAATGCAGGTAGGCAGGAATCCGCGCGCCGCCGCGCGCTTCCTGAATCGCGAACGCGACGGCGCCTGCGGCTGGTTCACGGTCGAGCAGGCTGACGGTGCTGTCCGGAATGGTCTGCGGGAGCCGTCGCTCGAGCTCTTGCCGAAGCCACGGGACCGCGCGAAAGATACCGCCTGAAAGAATGAACCGGAACGGATCGCCAACCAGCCGCAACCGGCGCGCGACGGACACGCCCGATCCTTCGAGCTCGTCGGCGGCGCCGACGAGGATCGCGGCGGCAACCGCATCACCGTCGGCGTGCGCCGCCTGAACGCACTGCGCCAGGGCTCCGATCGCGTGCGGCTTGAGGTTGTTGTGGTAGACCTCGTGAATCAGGTTCTGCGCCTGCGCGACGCCGAAATGCCGAAGCAACAGCGTCGTCAGCGCCGTCTTGGAGCCGCGTCGATCAGCCTCGCGCAGCACTGCACGAAGCGCGGCGCGACCGATCCAGTACCCGCTCCCCTCGTCGCCGAGCACGTATCCCCAGCCGCCGGCGCGCGCGGCTTCACCTGCTGAGTTTCGCCCGTACGCGATCGAGCCGGTTCCCGAAACGATCACAACGCCTGGCTCGCCGGGCGCTCCCGCCTCCAGCGCGACCAGCGCGTCGTTGACGACGAGCACGCGCGCCTTGTAGCCGATGCGCTTCATGATCCCGCGGACCACCGTTTCGTCGTCTGCGCGGTCGACGCCGGCGATCCCAAGACAGATCGCGGCCGGCACGATCGGCAGATCGCCGATCGCTTCTTCCATCGCGTCGTGGAGAACCTTCTCGACGTTGAGCTCGCCTGATGCCTGAAGGTTGGCGCCGGGACCGCGAACTTCCGCGAGGATCACGCCCCGATCGTCGGCGAGCTGACAGACGGTCTTCGTTCCACCTGCGTCGAGTCCCAGTACGTGAAATGAGGTCACTATCGTGATTCGTGGCTCGTCGCTCGTAGCCCATCGAGCTTATCATCCCGCGAATTCGCGTTGACAGGTTGCGACGTAACCTGTTAATTTTTAGCAGTTTATGCGCTCTACCGTAACCCGTACCAAGCTGGTGCGCGCGCTCGCGGCACTGGCGGTGCTGGTCTGGGCTGCAAACCTTGCCGCCCCGAACGATTCCCTTTCCGCACGGCAACCACCATCTGAGATTCGCGCTCTCTGGGTTCTGCGTACCTCGTTGACCACTCCGGCGTCCATCGCGGCGCTCGTGAAGTCCGCGCACGCAAACGGATTCAACACGCTGCTCGTCCAGGTTCGCGGGCGCGGCGACGCGTACTTTTCCGGCGGCATCGAGCCGCGGGCCGCGGATCTCCAGCGGCAGCCGGCGAGTTTCGATCCACTCGAATCCGTGATTGCCGCCGCACGCAACAGCGGCCTCAGCGTGCACGCGTGGGTCAACGTCAACCTCGTGTCGAGCGCTGTCGATCTGCCGGTCGCTCGCGCACACATCGTTCACCGTCACCCGGAATGGTTGATGGTGCCGCGAGAGCTTGCGCCCGCGCTGGCGAAGGTGAATTACACCAGTCCCGCGTACGTGGGCCGGCTCGCGCGATGGACGCGCGCGCAGTCCGAGGGGGTCGAGGGTCTTTACGCCTCGCCGATTCAGCCTGGCGCCGCGGCGCACGTCGAATCGGTCGTTCGCGATCTGGCCCGCCGCTACGCGATCGATGGCGTGCACCTGGACTACGCGCGATATCCGGGCGCGCGATTCGACTACAGCCGCGCGTCCATCGCTGAGTTCAAAGCTCACATCCGGCCGGACATCAGCGCAGCCACGCGACGATCAATCGACAACCAGGAGCGCGTCGATGTGTTCGCCTATCCCGACGCGCTGCCCGACGAGTGGAAGGCTTTCAGGATCAGCCGGATGACTGCGCTGATGACACGGCTCAACCGCGCGGTGAAATCCGTTCGGCCAGAAGCGCTCGTCACCGTGGCCGCCGCGCCGGATATCCAGGAAGCCTACGATCACAGGCTTCAGGACTGGCGTGCCTGGCTGCAGACCGGGGTCGTCGATGCCGTGTGCCCGATGGCCTACACCCCGGAGCCAGCGCGATTCGCCGAGCAGATCGCGGCCGCCAGACAGGCTGCGGGCTCTCGCGCGATCTGGGCGGGCATCGGTGCTTACAGGCTCACCGCGTGGCAGACGGTTCAGAACATCCAAACAGCACGACGACTCGGCGCCGCGGGTGTCGTGCTCTTTTCGTACGACAGCCTGGTCGATCCAAAAGTGACGTCGTCTGATTACCTTGCTGTCGTGGGCCGGACAGCGTTCGGCGAGACCCCGTCCCTCGAAGGTTCCCGCACCCCGTGGTGATCGCCACGAATCCCTGAATGCGCTGATGGTCCTTACCTGGCTGGACTATGCCGTCATCGCCGGATATCTGATTGCGATCACGGCGTTCGGTTCCTGGTTCGCCCGCTTTCAGAAGAGCACTCGCGACTACTTCCTCACAGGCCGGTCCGTCCCCTGGTGGGCGATCTGCTTCACCATCGTCGCGACTGAAACGAGCACGCTGAGCTTCATTGGCGTTCCCGCTGGAGCGTACGCCGGGAACATGACGTTCCTACAGCTCGCCATGGGCTACATCGTCGGCCGCCTTCTCGTCAGCGTGCTGTTCATCCCGGCCTACTTCCGCGGCGAGCTCTACACGTCGTACGAGCTCCTGCAGCGGCGCTTCGGGCCTGGCGTGAAGAACATCGCTGCGGCAATTTTTCTCGTGACGCGAACTCTTGCGGACGGTGTCCGGCTGTTCGCGACGGCACTGGTCATCACGGTCGTGACCCAGATGCCGGTCACCTTGACCGTGATCATCGTCGGTACGGCGATGATCATCTACACGACTCGCGGAGGCGCGTCCGCCGTGATCTGGACGGACGTGGTCCAGATGTTCGTCTACATCGCCGGCGCCTTCGCTGTGCTTTACGGACTCCTCCAGAACATCGACGGCGGCTGGAGTGCCGCCGTCGCCATGGGCAGCGAGGCGGGCAAATTTCGGATCTTCGATTTCAGCACCGACCCGCGGCAGATCTACACGTTCTGGGCGGGAATGCTGGGCGGCGTTGCGCTGACGCTTGCGACCCACGGTACCGATCAATACCTGGTTCAGCGGCTACTGAGCGCGACGTCCTCACGTGCGGCGGCAACCGGCCTCGTGCTGAGCGGCGGGATCGTCTTCGCACAGTTCACGCTCTTCCTGATCATCGGCGTGCTGCTCTATGTGTTCTACCAGCAGACGCCACTGCCACGGCCCCTCGTGACCAACGACGAGGTGCTCCCGCTGTTTGTCGTGACCTCGCTCACGCACGGCGCGGCCGGGTTCATCGTCGCAGCGATCGTGGCAGCGGCGCTGTCGCCGTCCATCAACGCCCAGGCGGCAACGACGGTGAACGACTTCTATTTGAAATATGTGCGTCCTGACGCAGATCAGGTTACGCTGATGCGGGTGTCCCGGGCGGCGACGATCTTCTGGGGCATCGCGCAGATCTGTGTCGCACTTGGCGCGCAATGGATCAGGTCGGTGCTGGACACTGGCCTCGCGGTGCTCTCGCTCTCCGCCGGACCCGTACTAGGCGCCTTCCTCGTCGGTGTACTGACTACGAGAGTGGATTCACGAGCGATGATCACGGGCATGGTCGCCGGCATCGGGGTATTGATGTGGGTGTGGTGGACGGGCGCGACCGGCTGGACGTGGTACGCATTCATCGGATCGACCGTGACGTTTACGATTGCGCTCGCCGCGTCGGCCGTCCTGCCTGCTGCCGGTCGTGCCTGAAAGATTTCCGGGGACCTCGGCAATCATTCGAGGCGCTGTCGCCAGGCGCGCCTTCCCCGCCGCCGCAATCGAGGTCGGCCGCGCCGCCGGGCCGCTCTGGAATCAGGCGTTCGGCACGCTCACCTACGATCCTGGCGCGTTCATCGCGGCGCCAGACACAGTCTTCGACATCGCCTCGCTGACGAAGGTCATTGCCACGACAACGCTCGTCATGCGCGCGGTTGACGAGGGACGGCTGACGCTCGACGCGCCGATCTCGACGTGGCTGAGCGAGTGGCGCGGCACCGATCGAAACTACGTTAGCATCCGCGATCTGCTGGCGCACTGCTCCGGCCTGACCGCCTACCTGCCGTTCTATCGCGAGATCCAGGGCCGCCCCGATTTTCAGGCGGCCATTTGCGCGCTGCCACTGGAGTATCCTCCGCGCACGCAGTCGATCTACAGCGACCTCGGATTCATCCTGATCGGGTTCATCCTCGAGGACGCGGCTCGAGCGTATGCCGCACCAGCGTCCGGAGCACCACTCGCCGCCGACGCGTGCTCGCTCGCCGCGCAGTTCCAGCGCATCGCCGTCGCGATCAATACCCGAGACCTGACGTTCAATCCCCCGCGAGCGAACCAGCGGTTCACTGCGCCGACCGAGGTCGACCCCTGGCGCGGTCGCCTGCTCGTGGGTGAAGTCCACGACGAGAACTGCTGGGCACTCGGCGGGGCAGCCGGTCATGCGGGGCTGTTCGGCACCGCAGCCTCTGTCGGCACGTTCGCGCGCGTCGCACTCCGTACGATAGCGGGCGAACCGCTGCTGGCGCAGCCCCAGACGATGCGCGAGTTCATCATGCGTGCCTCGGTGCCAGGCAGCTCGCGCGCCCTGGGCTGGGACACGATGCTCCCCACCTCGTCATGCGGCAGGTGGCTCTCGCCGTCGTCAATCGGTCACACGGGGTTCACGGGCACGTCACTGTGGATTGATTGGGAGCGCGATCTCTACGTGGTGTTCCTGACCAATCGCGTGCACCCGACGCGCGAGAATGACGCCATTCGACAGATTCGACCCCTCGTACACGACGCGGTCATTGGGGATTTGGGTTAGGGGCGAGCCGATCGACTGAGAATCCTTCGACGTTCGCGACGGCAATGATTTTCGGTGTCGTGGTCGTCGTGGTCGTCGCGATCGCTCCGAGAACTCGTCGGACCGTCGGCTTGGGAGTTTTCAAAGATCTACGCCGATCGTTGGGCATCCAGGTCGAGCACCGGCTCGAGCCACTCTGCCGAGCGCGGATGCACGCCGATGGTGACCGCGCGGTACGCGTCCTGAAAGCGCCGGGTGATCGCACCCGTGCGGCCGGCGCCGATGCGGCGGCCGTCGATCTCGCGCAAACCGATCACCTCCGACGCCGTTCCGCATACGAAGACTTCGTCAGCCGTGTACAGCGCGTCGCGTGAGAGCGGCGTTTCGATGACGTCGTAACCGAAATCCCGCGCGAGTACCAGGACGGTGTCTCTCGTGATGCCTTCCAGAATCGCAGCGGCGGGCGTTGTTATGAGCCGCTCCCCTTTGACCACGAAGAGGTTTTCGCCGGTGCACTCGGCGACATAGCCCTGCGGATCGAGCATGATCGCCTCGTCGAACCCCAGGCGGCGCGATTCGGTCCGCGCGAGCACGGAGTTGGCGTAGTTACCCGCGATCTTCGCCTTCGTCATCATCACGTTCGGATGATGACGCGTGAAGGATGAGACGTTCGCGCGCACGCCGTTCTCCAGCGCGTCGCGGCCCAGATAGGCGGTCCATTTCCAGACGGCGATACCGACGTGCGGCCGACCGTTATCGATGGTGAGATCCCACCCGCCCTCGGCGAGGTAGATCAGCGGCCGGACGTAGCACTCATCGAAGCCGCTCGCCCGGATAGTCTCCTTCGTGGCCGTTGCGAGCTCTGCAGCCGTATACGGCAGTTCCTGAAACCCGAGGATGTGCGCGGACTCCAGAAGCCGTCGCAGGTGTTCAGGAAGGCGGAACACAGCCGGGCCCCGCGTTCCGGCATAACAGCGAATGCCTTCGAACACGGCAACGCCATAGTGCAACGCCGGCGTCAGGAAGGGAACCTGCGCCTCTGCCGCCGCCACCAGTCGCCCGTTGAGCCAGACTCGCGAGTCCATCACAACTTCGTGAAGCTAGACTGGTACGCCGTCTGGTTTGACGGACACCGGGTCGAGGAACGGCATCATGCCGCGCAGCCGCGCGCCGACCTGCTCGATTGCATGTTCCTGTTCGCGCGCGCGCGTTTCCGTGAAGCGCGGACGGCCTTGTTCGTTCTCGTCAATCCAGCTCCGCGCATACGTGCCATTCCGGATCTCCTCCAGCATCCGGCGCATCGTTTCCCGAGTCTCGTCCGTAATGATGCGCGGGCCGCCGGTGTAGTCGCCGTGCTCGGCCGTGTCGCTGACCGAGTAGCGCATGTAGTTCAGACCCCCGCGATACATCAGGTCCACGATCAGCTTCAGCTCGTGCAGGCATTCGAAGTACGCCACCTCCGGCTGGTAGCCCGCGTCGACCAGCGTTTCGAATCCTGCTTTCACCAACGCGCTCACACCTCCACAGAGCACAGCCTGTTCGCCGAAGAGATCCGTCTCGGTTTCCTCGGCGAACGTCGTCTCGATCACGCCTGCTCGGGTCGTGCCGATGGCCTTCGCGTATGAGAGGGCCAGCGCGCGCGCTTGACCCGTCGCGTCCTGATGGACCGCCAGCAGCGCTGGAGTGCCGCCACCCTCGATGTACAACTCGCGCACCCGGTGGCCTGGAGACTTCGGCGCAACCATCGCGACATCGACCCCAGATGGGGGCGCAATCGTTCCGAACCTGATGTTGAAGCCGTGCGCAAACATCAGCAGTTTGCCTGCCGTGAGCGACGGCGCGATGTCACGCGTGTAAAGAGACGACTGCGCCGTATCAGGTATCAGCACGACAATGACATCCGCCCACCCGCACGCCTCCGCCGGGGTGCAGACCGTGAGCCCTGCGCTTCGCGCCTTCGCGCGCGAGAGGCTGCGCTCCGGTAGGCCAACCCGGACCTGGACACCGCTGTCGTGCAGGTTCAACGCATGCGCGTGGCCCTGCGATCCGAAGCCAAGGATCGCCACTCTCTTTGCCTGGATCAGGCTCACGTCTGCGTCGCGGTCGTAGAACATTGTCGTCATGTTGGCATCCCTCGTTCGACAGCTACACGGAATACGAGACTTGCGTGTCCTCTACCTCTTGGTGAATCGCCGGGTCGCCGTTTCCCGCTGCGACCCGGGTCCCACGCGCCATCGCGACGCGACCGGTCCGAGCCATCTCGAGCACGCCGTACGGCCGCAACACTTCGAGCAGGCCGTCGATCTTGTCCTCCCCACCCGTGATCTCAATCGTGAGTGAATCGGGCGCCACGTCGACGATCCGCGCCCTGAACACCTCGACGAGGTGCACGAGCCCAGGACGGCAGGCCTGGCTGGCCGCCACCTTGATGATCGCCAGGTCTCGATACACGGCCGCCGCCGACGTGATGTCCGACACCGAGATCACGTGAACCAGCTTGTAGAGATTCGCTTCTATCCGACCCGCGCCGGCGTCGTCGCTCATCACCACGACGGTCATGCGCGAGACGCCGGGGCGTTCCGTGCGGCCGACCGTGAGCGATTCGATGTTGTAACCACGACGGCGGAAGAGCGACGACACACGGTTGAGCACGCCCGGCTGATCTTCGACAGTGACGATGAACGTATGCGCCTTCATCAGGCATCCTCCGCAGTTTCTACGAGTGGGCTGGGCCGGCGAATCATCGCGTGGAGATCGGCGCCAGCCGGCACCATCGGGTAGACCGTGTCTTCCTGCTCGACTCGAAATTCGAGAATCGTCGTAGCCGCCCGCGCACGAGCGGCTTGGACGGCCGGAATCACGTCGGCTCGGCGAGAGATACACGCGGCTGCCAGCCCGTAGGCCTCCGCGATCCTGACGTAGTCGGGACTGTAGAGCGGCGTTGCGGCATATCGGCGCTCGTAGAAGAATTCCTGCCATTGCCGCACCATGCCGAGATAGCCGTTGTTGATGATCGCGATCTTGATGTCGAGCTTCTCTTGCGCAATCGTC
>Ga0114129_10011612_pt1 | contig 12539 bp, 9 predicted proteins | sample RhiMetdeltSRZDD1_FD_80071 | JGI IMG/M metagenome (GOLD analysis project Ga0114129, IMG submission 80071) | Populus rhizosphere microbial communities from Tennessee, USA - Rhizosphere MetaG P. deltoides SRZDD1 (version 2) (version 2) | ecosystem: Host-associated > Plants > Roots > Rhizosphere >...
CGAGGCGCGGACGCTGGATCGCGAGCCGCTCGTCCAGGCGGAGTTGTACCAGACGCTCGGCGGCATTTACGAGAAGCTCGGCAAGCTCGACGACGCCGACAAGCTTCTTCGCGCATCGCTCGACATCCGTCGCTCGCTGCTCCCCGCGAACGCTCGCGACGTGACGAGAGGCACGACCGCGCTCGCGCTGCTCCGCGCCGATCAAGCGCGATTCGACGAAGCCGAGCGACTGGCGCGGGACGCGCTCGACTCGGCGCGCGCGACCAGGCGTCGCGACAGCCGCGAGCTCGCGGCGGCGACCGCGGCGCTCGGCCAGATTCTCGAGCAACGCGGTGTTTACGATCAGGCGATCGCGACGCTTCAGGACGCCGTGACGCTGCGGTCCCAGCCAGGCGCGGACCCGTCGGATCTGGCAGGCGCGCTCTACGAGCTGGCCAATACGAACTTCTATGCGGGGCATTTCGATGTGTCCGAGTCGCTCAACCAGCGCGTGCTGACGATCCACAAGGGACTGTTCGGGGAGGCGCATCCACTGGTCGCCGAGGATCTGATCAATCTTGGCGCCATTCAGCACGAGCGCGGCCGGTACGCGGACGCCGAGGGCTTCTATCGACGCGCCCTCGAGATCAATCGTGCGTGGTACGGAAAAGACAGCTACCGCACAGCCTCGAACCTGACGATGCTCGGTCGTACGCTCTATCTCGAGAAGCGTTTCGACGAGGCGCGCGCCCTGCTGACCGAGGCGCTCACCATTCAAGAGCACGTGTTCGGCCGCGTGCATCCGCGCGTCGCCTCCGCCCTCAACGACCTCGGCAACGTCGCAATGGGGCAGGACCGGCTGGACGACGCGGACGCGGACTTTCGACGCATCGGGGAGATCTACCGATCGGTCTACGGCGACAAACACTATCTTGTAGGGATTGCGACGTCGAACCTCGCAGGCGTCTATCTCGCTCGCGGCGATTACTCGACGGCGGAACGGATGTACCGCGAGGCGGCCGCGATCTTTTCGCGGGCGCAGTCGCCGGAGCATCTGAACACCGGCATCGCGCGCATCAAGCTCGGTCGGTCGCTGCTGCGGCAGGGCCGAACGGCCGACGCCGAGCGCGAGTCGAAGGCCGGCTATGACATCGTTTCGAAGCAGGCGGCTGCAAGCGTGAGCTGGCTGAAGTCGGCACGCGAGGACCTGGCGGCAGCATACGACGCGCTGCATCGGCCCGAGGAGGCGGCCAGGTTTCGCGCCGAGGAGGCGCGCGTGAGGCAGGCCACCGAGCGCCGCTGATCGAACGATCGGCTCCCGGGACGTGACAGCTCTCTCACCTCTCTTGCGCAATGGCGGGGTAAGGCGACGTCGTGCGCCGATCGAGCGCAAGGAGAAACCACCATGGGCCTCATGCCGGCAGCGGGCGGTAACCCGTTCACGAGACTCGACAAGCAAAGCATCATCGGCACTCTGAAGTCCTCCGGCTCACGCGATCCCGACGTCCTCCATGCACAGAAGCAACAGCTCATCGCGCCGGCCAGGCACCTGAAGCTCCTGGGGTACATCTGCCTCGCCGCCGGCGCGTTCTTCACCGTCACCGTCGTCCTGGCAATCGTCGGCATCCCATCGATGATTTTCGGCTGGTGGGTGCAGCGCTTCGGCAAGCGGAACATCCAGACCGTCGAAGCTGCCTACGCCGAGTTCCTGGCGTCGGCGCACATGTGACACCCACCCGGCACCTAGCACCCGGCACCTCGCACTGGCACCTGGCACCTGGCACCCGCACCTGGCACCCAGCACCCGGCACCTGGCACCGCGAAGCTATGATGTCTGCCCGTGACCGTGACCGACATCGACGTCGTCGGCGCGCGCGCCATTGCGCGAGTCAAACGACGCCTCGTCCCGTTTCTCGCGCTGCTGTACTTCATCGCGTACCTCGATCGCGTCAACGTCGGGTTCGCCGCGCTTCAGATGAACGCGGCGCTGGGATTCTCGTCGAGCGTCTACGGCCTCGGCGCCGGAATCTTCTTCATCGGCTACTTTCTCTTCGAAGTCCCGAGCAACCTGGTGCTCGCGCGCGTCGGCGCCCGCGTCTGGATCGCCCGCATCGCGATCATCTGGGGGTTCGTCTCCGTCGCGGAGATGTTCGTCGTCGGGCCGCGAAGCTTCTATCTCGTCCGGTTTCTGCTTGGCGCCGCGGAGGCGGGTTTCTTTCCGGGCGTCGTCCTCTACTTCACCTACTGGTTTCCGGCCGAGCAGCGGGCGAAGGCGCTGGCGCAGTTCTCGACGGCGAGCATGGCGGCGGGAATCGTCGGCGCGCCGCTGTCGGGAGTCCTGCTGTCGATGCGCGGGATGGCCGGCCTCGACGGCTGGCAGTGGCTGTTCCTCGTCGAGGGTTTGCCGGCTATCGTGCTCGGAGTCGTTGCGCTGTTCTACCTCACGGACGATCCGCCGGCGGCCGGCTGGCTGCCGGACGACGAGAAGGCGTGGCTCGCCGCCACGCTGGAGCGCGAGCGCACGCAGGTTGCCCGCGCGTCGGCGTCGGGCACCGACACGAGAGCGCGGGCGGGGCTGCTCGATCTCACCGTCTGGCGCCTCGCGCTGATGTTGTTTCTCATCGTGACGAGCGGCTACGGCTTCAGCTTCTTTCTGCCGCAGATCGTGAAGGTCCTGTCGGGGGGATCGGATCTGAAGGTCGGATTGCTGACGGCGCTGCCGTTCAGCGCCGCTGCGATCGGCATGGTGACGGTCGCGGCGCACTCGGACCGCACCGGCGAACGGAAGTATCACGTCGCCGTGTGCGCGGTCGTCGCCGCGATCGGGCTGGCGACGGCGTCGCGCGCGAGCTCGCCGGTCGTCGCGCTCGGCGCGCTGTCGTTCGCCGCCGTGGGGTTGTACAGCTTCACGCCGCCGTTCTGGTCGCTGCCGACGGCGTTCCTGCGCGGCGACGGCGCCGCCGCCGGCATCGCGCTCATCAACGCGACGGGCAATCTCGGAGGATTTATCGGACCGTATCTGATGGGATGGATCCGGGACCTGTCAGGCGACTTCAAGTTCGGTCTGCTGACGCTCGCAACGGCGGCGACGCTGTCGGCGATCCTCGTCGCGTCGCTGCGAACCAAGAATCTGAAATCTGAAATCTGAAATCTGAAATTCAGAGTGCCCTCGGAAATCCCGCCGTATCGCTGTTGGTCCCCGTCACGGCCGCCCCGCAGCGCGCGCCGGCCGCGAGCGCGTCGGCGATTCGACCGCCCCGCAACCGCACGGCGATATAGCCCGCGTTGAACGCATCGCCCGCGCCGATCGGATCGACGACGGCGTCGCGGCGGATATCGTGGACGTGCCAGGCTCCGCCGCGATCGAGCGCGGCGATGGCCGTGGCGCTCCGAACGACGATCTCGCGCGGTCCGCGAGCGGAGACGCGTCTCGCGAGATCCAGCGGGTCATCGATCGATCCGCCGACGAGCTCCACGAGCTCCGCCGCGCCCGCGAGCAGAAGACCGCATCGCTCGACGAACGGCAGCACGAGCTCGGCGCGCCGATCCGATCCCCAGAGTCCGTTTCGCAGATTCGGATCGACGATGCGTAAACCGCGGGCCGCGGCGAGGCACGCGAGGCCGGCGGCGTGCGGCTGCGGGCCGATGAGCGCCGTCACGCCGGTGACGAGCACCGCACGCGCATCGGCCACCGGCACATCGACCAGCGCGTCGGGACCGAGCACGCTCGCGGCCGATTCGGATCGGTAGTAGCGGACGCCGGCATCCGGATCCTTGATCATCATCCCGGTCGGGCGCCGAGCGTCGCGGACGACCCACCGGATGTCGACGCCTTCCGTCGACAGCGCATCGCAAATGCGATCGCCGGCCGCATCGGCGCCCAGACGGCTCACCCACGCGACGCGAAATCCCAGCCGCGCGAGCCCGACGGCGGTGTTGCTCTCGGCGCCGGCGTGGTCGACGGTCAGCGCGCGCGCCGTTCGCGGCGATTCACCGGGCGGCGCCGCGAGCGCGAGCATCGTCTCGCCGAGTGTCAGGAAGTCGTAAGACATTTGGGCCACTTTACCGCTAAAGTGCCTTGACAGCCGAGTTCACCATGCGATATAGCATTTCACCCAATGAAACAGCGGCCGCACGTCGTGTCGACGACCCGCTACACGGTCGACGCCGCGGCGAAAGCGCTGGAGCTGCTCGGGACCTTCTCGTTTCGTGAGCCGCGCCTGTCGCTGGCGGCGCTCGCGCTGCGCACCGGCATCCCGCGCGCGACCGCGTTCCGGCTCCTCTCCACCCTCGAGCAATCGGGCTTCATCGCCAAGGTCCGCGGCGAGTATCAGCTCGGGATCAAATGCTTCGTCCTCGGCAACATCGTCGGCGGCGGGCTCGACATCCGCGAGACGGCGCACCCGCACCTCGTCGCGCTGCGCGACGAGACGGGCGAAACGACGCAGATTGCGATTCTCGACCACTGGCAGGTCGTCTACCTCGAACGCATGCTCTCGCCGGTCCCGGCCGGGTTCATGCGCTCACGAGCCGGTGCGATTCTACCGGCGTACTGCACCGCGCTCGGCAAGGTGATGCTCGCGCATCGGCCCGAGGCGGACGTCGAGGCGTGGGCCGCGCGCGAGAAGTTCGCGGCGCTGACGCCGAACACCATCACGTCGGCGAAGCGGTTGATCAAGGAGCTCCGCGCCATCCGCGAACGCGGCTACGCGCTCGATCGGGAAGAACGCGAGCGCGGCGTCTGCTGCGTGGCGGCGCCCGTCTCCAACCACACCGGCGAGGTCGTCGCGGCGATCAGCGTGGCGGGGCCACGCCAGCGCATGCCGCGCGATCTCGAGAACAGTGATGTCGCCCACGCGGTCGTCGCGGCGGCGCGCGCCATATCCACGGATCTTGGCGCGGTGGCATTCGAAGAGTCGTACCGCGCCGCATCGCCGGCGCAGGGAGGACGAAGGTGAAGAGAGTACTGGGTCTCCTGATCGCGGCGAGCCTGCTGCTGCCGGCCTCGCTTGCGGCTCAGGCCGTGACGGGCACTATCCTCGGAACGATCACCGACACATCCGGCGCCGTTATGCCGGGCGCCACCGTAACGCTGAAGAATCTCGGCACCGGCCTGACGCGCACGTTGACCACCGACGCCTCGGGTGAATACACCGCGCCGTCGCTGCCGACCGGCAAGTACTCGGTGACCGCGGAGCTCACCGGATTCAAGACCGTGTCGGTGCCCGACGTCGACCTCGGCGTCGACCAGCGGGTCCGGATCAACGTCAAGCTGGAGATCGGCACCGTTCAGGAGTCCGTCACCGTTGCCGGCGTCTCGCCATTGGTTCAAACGTCATCGTCCGAGCTGGGCACCACCGTGCAGGAAGAGCAGATCAAGACGCTGCCGCTGAACGGACGGAATTTCGTGAACCTCACGCGAACGGTGCCGGGCGTCGTGCGCGGCATTCCGGGCGCGAACATCGACGGCGCCGGCAGCCTGGCGTGGCGGGCGTCGGCGTCGTTTTCGGCGAACGGCCAGCGGCCGCGCGACAACAACTACATGCTCGACGGCGTCGACAACAACGAGACGTGGCTGCAGACGGTCGTGCTGTTCCCGAGCGTCGACGCGCTCGACGAGTTCAAGCTGCAGACGAGCACGTACTCGGCGGAGTTCGGGCGGTCGCTCGGCGGCGTCGTGAACCTGCAGATCAAGTCGGGCACCAACACGCTGCACGGCAGCGGCTTCGAGTTCCTCCGCAACGACGCGTTCGACGCGAACAACTTCTTCAACAACCGCGCCGGCCGGCCGAAGCCCGATTTCAGCCAGCACCAGTTCGGCGGCACGGTCGGCGGTCCGATCGTCCACGACAAGACGTTCTACTTCTTCGATTACCAGGGCTACCGCGTCAGCCAGGGCGCCACGTACCTGTCGAGCGTTCCCTCGGCGCGAATGCGCGCGGGCGACTTCTCGGAAATCAACCGGATCATCTACGACCCGCTGACGGGACAGCCGTTCCCCGGCAACGTGATTCCGCTGGCCCGGTTCAATTCGGCATCGAAGAATATCCTCGAGCAGATCATTCCGGAACCGAATACCGCGGGCACGCGCTCGGCATCCGGGCAGACGATCAACAACTTCCTGATCAACCCGACGCTCGAACGGCAGGACAACCAGATCGATCTCAAGGTCGATCATTCGCTGACGTCGAACAACCGGTTCTTCACGCGCTACAGCTACGAAAAGACGCACCGCGTCCTGCCGGCAACCCTGCCGAAGGCGGGGGACGCCGGGTTCACCTTCGGGGCGGGCGACGGCAACATCAAGGCGCAGGGGCTCGCGTTCAACGACACGCACACGTTCGGCTCGAACTGGCTGAACGAGTTCCGATTCGGGTGGAGCTCGATCAAGTTCTTCATGACGCCGATCGATTACGGGCAGAACTGGGCGCAGAAGGTGGGCATCCCCGGCGTCAACCTCGGCGAGACGACGTCCGCGATGAGCCAGATCATGTTCAACAACGGCGGCATGCGGAACATCGGGTCGAACGGGAACCAGCCGCTCATCACGAACCAGAACGATTTCCAGATCTTCGACAACGTGACGCGGGTGATGGGGAAGCACACGATGAAGGCCGGCGGCCTCTTCACCCACCGGTCGCGCGAGATTCTCAACGCGGACACGATCGTCGGGCGCTTCGACTTCAACCAGAACTCGACGTCGAACTGCGGCGGCGCGACCGGCTCCTGCACGCCGATCGCCAACAGCGGGTTCGACTTCGCCAGCTTCCTCCTGGGCTATGCGGTCAACGCGAGCCGGACGTTGTTCGATCCCGGTACGTACACGGAGCTGCGGCCCGAGTACGGCGCGTACTTCCAGGACGACATCCGCGTGACCAGCCGGTTGACCGTCAACGCCGGTGTGCGCTGGGACCTCTTTGTGCCGTGGGTCGAGGAAAACAACAAGCAGTCGAATCTCGATCCATCGACCGGCAAGTTCGTGGTCGCGTCGGACGACGCGGCGATCGGCGGCGTAAAGGTCGGCCGCTATCTGCAGACGTACTCGAAGAAGGACTTCGGCCCACGCCTGGGCTTTGCGTACGACCTCAGCGGCGACGGACGGACGGTCGTGCGTGGCGGGTACGGCATCTTCTGGAACTTCACGCCGGGCGGGACGTCTTCGTCGAAGGCCCAGAACCAGCCGTTCCTGCAGGCGCAGGCGCAGACGACGAACTTCGGGACGAACATCATTCTGTCGAATGGCTTGCCCGCTCCGCCGGGCGTGCATCCGGAGCTGCCGGCCACGGGCACGACACGGTCCGCGTTTCTTCGTGACTTCCGCGACGCGCACGCGCACAACTTCAACGTGAACGTGCAGCGGCAGCTCGGCGCGAACTATATGGTCGAAGCGGCGTATTCCGGCTCGCGAACCCGCGACGCCGCGCTCAAGACCGACCTGAATCAGGCGCCGCTTCGCCTCGGCGTCATTGATCAGAACGTCAATCGTCCCTTCGCGGCGGTCGCGCCGGGGCTGCGCAGCGTGGGCACGCTGTCGTCGACCGGTTATCTCGAGTACAACGGCCTGCTGATCAAGTTTCAGCGGCGGTCGGCGAATCACTTCTCGTTCATGAACTCCTATACGCTGGGACGCGCGATCGATCTCAACTCCGACAACGACGGCGGCGTCACATTGACGAACATCTTCGATCCCGAGTACAACCGCGGACCCGCTCAGTACGACGTCAGGCACACCTTCAGCTCGAACTGGATCTACGAGCTGCCGTGGGGCGCGAAACGCGCCTGGGGGGCATGGCAGCTGAGCGGCATCCTGTATCTCCGCTCGGGCCTGCCGATCGACATGACTCAGTCGCAAAACGTGCTGTCGGCCGGTGTCGGGAACCGACCGAACACGATCTGCGATCCGGTGCTCTCGGATCCGACGATCGACCGGTGGTTCAACACCGCGTGCTTCCAGCAGGTGCCGGAGACGACGGCCACATTCGGCAACACCCGCCGAAACTCGGTACGCGGCCCCGGTCAGTTCAACATCGACATGTCGGTCATCAAGAGCAATACAATCGGCCCGCTGACATCGGAAGTGCGTATCGAGGCGTTCAACATCCTCAATCACCCGCAGTTCGCCAACCCGAACGGCCAGCTGGGCAACGCGGCGTTCGGGACGATCTCGGCGATGCTGGCGAGCCCGTCGTGCGCGCTCTGCGGGACCACGGAGCGGCAGGTGCAGCTCGCGGTGAAGTTGCGATTCTGAGGGCGGGAAGGGCAGGAAGGGCAGGGGCCAGGAGGGGCAGGATGGGTGGCAACGGCAGGATGAGTACGTCGACGTCGTTCCAGCCTTTCCTGCCCTACCTGCCGTTCCTGCCCTTGTCCGCGCGCAGAGGTTCTTCGTGAGCGCGCGGCGACGGTGGGGGGTTATCGGAGCCGGCGACATCGTCAAGCGCCGGGTCGCGCCGGCCCTTCGCGAGTCGCCGCGATGCGAGTTCCTGGCCGTCAGCCGCGCGCGAGCCGATCTCGCGGACGACGCGAGGGCCCTCGGTGCGGCCCGATGGTATCCGCGGTGGCGCGATCTCGTCGCCGACGATGACCTCGAGTGCGTCTACGTGGCGACGCCGGTGAGGATCCATGCGGAGCAGACCATCGCCGCGGCCGACGCCGGCAAGCACGTGCTGTGTGAAAAACCGATGGCGATGACCACGGCCGAGTGCGATCGTATGATCGCCGCGTGCCGCGCGAACGGCGTCCGGCTCGGCATCGCGTACTATCGACGGTTCTATCCGGTGATCGGCCGCGTGAAGGAGATTCTCTCGAGTGGAGCGATCGGTCAGTCGGCATTCGCCGAGATGACCGCGTTCGAATGGTTCGATCCGGCGCCCGATCATCCACGCCGGTGGCTGCTCGATCGGGCGAGCGCCGGCGGCGGCCCGATGATGGATTTCGGCTGTCATCGGCTCGAGGTCCTGCTGAATCTGTTCGGGCCGGTGGCGCGGACGGCGTCGCTCGCCGCGAACGTGGTGTTCGATCGGGACGTCGAGGACACTGCGGCCGTGCTGCTTCAGTTCGATCGCGGTCCGTGCGCATCGCTCGTCGTCAGCCACGCGGCGCACGAACGGCAGGACACGCTCCGCGTGTTCGGGACGCGCGGGTCGATTCACATCGCCGACCTGAATTCAGGCGAGCTTCGTCTCCTGGTGGATGGCGCGGAGCGGATCGAGTCGCATCCGCCCGCGTCGAACGTGCATGGCCCGCTCATCGAGGACTTCGTCGACGCGGTGTCGGCGAACCGTGATCCCGCCGTCGACGGCGCGATGGGGCGCGCCGTCGCTCGCATCGAGGACGACATTTATGCTCTCGCGCCGTCAGGCGGTTAAACGAATCGGCGCGGTCGGCGGCGCGCTGCTCGCGCGGCCGCTCGCGGCCGCGGCGGCGCAGGGTGCGCAGCAGCCGCCCGGACCGCCGAGCACGGTGACGAACCCGCCGCGCGATTTCGGCCCGAACGCGCCGCCGACCACCTATTTCACCGATCCCGACATCGTCGCTGTCGATCCATCGTTCTCGGCGCTGGTCCAGGCGAACAGCTCGATCAAGCGGCTGTGGACGGGTGCGTTGTGGGCCGAGGGTCCGGCGTGGTCGGGGCAGGGGCGGTATCTCGTCTGGAGCGACATTCCGAACAACCGCCAGCTGCGCTGGGTGGAAGACGACGAGCGGATCACCGTGTTTCGCAGCCCGTCGAACAACTCGAACGGCAATACGTTCGACTTCCAGGGCCGGCAGCTGTCGTGCGAGCACCTGACGCGCCGCGTGGTCCGGTACGAGCACGACGGATCCGTGACCGTCATCGCGGACTCATTCGAAGGAAAGACGCTGAACTCGCCGAACGACATCGCGCCGCACCCGGACGGCAGCTACTGGTTCACCGATCCGCCGTACGGACGCCAGCTGTATGAAGGCGCGCCTGCGAAGCGCGACCTGCCGAACGCCGTGTACCGCGTCGACTCGAGCGGAAAGATCGTGCGCGTGATCACCGAGGAGCAGGTGCCGGATCCGAACGGCATCGCGTTCTCGCCGGACTACAAGAAGCTGTACATCGCCAGCACCGGCAAGGGTCCCGGAGACACGCACGCGGGTGGCAAGGGCAACATGTTCGTCTGCGATGTCACGTCGAACAACTCGGTCTCGACGCCGCGGGTGTTTTCGGAGTTCATGATCGATGGCGTCAGATGTTCCACTGACGGCGTCCGGTGCGATGTCACCGGACACGTGTGGTGCTCGTCGAACGCGGGCCGCGCGGTCGGCTACAGCGGCGTCACCGTGTGGACCCCGCAGGGAAAGCTGATCGGACGCATTCGACTGCCCGAAGTGTGCGCCAACCTGTGCTTCGGCGGTCCGAAACGGAATCGCCTGTTCATGGCCGCGAGCCAGTCGGTTTACGCGGTGTACGTCAACACGCAAGGTGCTTCGCCTGGATAAACCAGATGTAGGCCGGGTCTTTCGGAGCCGGCTCGAGGCGGGTCTAAAAAGCAAGACCCGCCCTGCACCGGAAAGCTGATACCCGATGGCTGATTCGACGCCCGTGAACGTTCTGAAGCGCGCGCTGCGCGAAGGGCGGCCGCAGATTGGACTCTGGAGCTCGCTGTCGAGCCACATTGCCGCCGAGATTGTGGCCGGGTCGGGGTTCGACTGGCTGTTGCTCGACACCGAGCACGCGCCGAACGATCTCGAAACCGTTCATCGCCAGCTTCAGGCGATGCAGGGAAGCACCACGAGCGCCGTCGTCCGGCCGGCGTGGAACGACGCGGTGATCTTCAAGCGCCTCCTGGACATCGGCGTCCAGAGCTTCCTCGTGCCGTTCGTGCAGAACGCCGACGAGGCGCGCGGCGCGGTCGCGGCGACGCGCTATCCGCCGCAGGGCATCCGCGGCGTCGCATCGACGACCCGCGCGAACCGGTACGGCCGGCTGTCGGACTATTTCGCGCGCGCGAACGCCGAGGTCTGCATCATCGCGCAAATCGAAACGCCGACCGCGCTCGAGCACCTCGAAGCAATTGCCGCCGTCGAGGGAATCGACGCGTTGTTCATCGGCCCGAGCGATCTGGCGGCGAGCATGGGTCACCTCGGCGACAACGCGCACCCGGACGTGCGCGCCGCGATCGACGCGGCGATCGCGCGCATTCGCCGGGCGGGCAAGGCGCCCGGCATCCTCGCGCCGGTCGAGGCGGACGCGCACCGCTGGCTCGAGCTCGGATGTCTGTTCGTCGGCGTCGGGAACGACGCCGGCGTCCTCGCCCGCCAGACCGCCGCGCTCGCGGCGCGCTTCAAGGACCTGCCTGTCCGGATTCCCTGACGCTTCATGGCTGAGGGCTGAGGGCTGAGGGCTGCTGAAAGCTGACAGCTGACAGCTGAGGGTTGTTGGGATAGGCTTTGCCCATCATTGACGGAGGTTTGACGATGCTACGAGCGAGCCTTCGAAGTCTTCTCGCCATCGCACTGCTGTTTGCCGTGGGCGGCGTGCGCCCCGACGCCGCCGACAAGGCGAAGCGCATCAACCGCGCGATCGAGCTGCTCGATCAGGGTCAGCCGATCTACTACACCGGATCGCACGAAGGGACCGACGGCAACTTCCAGCAGGGCGTGAAGGACGCGCAGACGTACGCGGACTACATCAGCTACGACATGGAGCACGCGCCCTTCGACGTGAAGGGGCTCGCCGAGTACATGAAAGGGCTCGCGCAGGGCGGCCCGACGAAGAGCGGCCACCGGACGCCGGCGGTGATCGTCAACGTGCCGGTCAACGGCACCGACGAAGCGACCGTCCGCGCGAACGCGTGGATGTTCCACCAGGTGCTCGCGACCGGCGTCCACGGCATCCTGCTGTGCCACGCTGACGCACCGGGCGCCGTCCGGGCGTTCGTCGAGGCGGTGCGGTTTCCGGCGAACGGCGGGCGCCGCGGCGTGCACGGCAATCCGACGGCCGCGCGCATCTGGGGCGTCACGCCGGACGAATACGCCGACAAGGCCGACGTGTGGCCGCTCAACCCGAAGGGTGAGCTTCTGCTCGGCCTGAAGCTCGAAGACAAGTACGCGCTCGAGAACGCGGAAACGAATGCCAAGGTTCCCGGCATCGCGTTCGCCGAATGGGGGCCCGGCGACATGGCGTTCTCGCTCGGCGTGAAGAGCGGACCGGGCGGCCAGACGGCGCCACAGATGGTGGCGGCGCGGACGAAAGTGTTCGCGGCGACCAAGGCGGCCAAGATCTTCTTCCTCAACTCGATGAACGCGAACAACGTCGTCGACATGATCAAGGAAGGCGTCATGATCGGACCGGCCAGCCAGGAAGCGGCGGAGATCGGCCGGAAGTACTCGAAACGCACGATGCCCTGGTAAGCCCGCGCGGGCGTCATCGCGAACCTGCGTCGTGTCGGACCGGCAGTCGGAGGCTGCGCTCACCTACGCGAGCTACCTGCGCGTCGATGAGCTCCTGGCGCTGCAGCAGCCCCGATCTGCCGGGCCCGAGCACGACGAGCTCCTGTTCATCGTCATCCATCAGGTCTACGAGCTCTGGTTCA
>Ga0114129_10011613_pt1 | contig 12539 bp, 12 predicted proteins | sample RhiMetdeltSRZDD1_FD_80071 | JGI IMG/M metagenome (GOLD analysis project Ga0114129, IMG submission 80071) | Populus rhizosphere microbial communities from Tennessee, USA - Rhizosphere MetaG P. deltoides SRZDD1 (version 2) (version 2) | ecosystem: Host-associated > Plants > Roots > Rhizosphere >...
CCCTACAGAAATTACGCGGCCTCTACATGTCGGATACTCGGCTTCCCCAACCCTTTCATCAGTTCTGCGAAACCTGGTAAATCCAATGATTGTGGTCCATCGGATAGCGCCCGTTCGGGACATGGGTGCACTTCAATCAGCAAACCGTCTGCTCCGGCCGCAACAGCGGCCTTTGACATCGGCGCGATCAAACTTCGCATTCCAGTGCCATGAGAAGGATCAGCGACTACGGGCAGGTGCGACAGCTCCTTCACCAGAGCTACTGCTGCCAGATCAAGAGTGTTGCGCGTTGCGGTCTCGAATGTTTTGATGCCCCGTTCACAAAGCACCACATTGGGATTGCCTCCAGCCAGCAGGTATTCAGCAGCTAACAACCATTCTTTGACCGTCGCGGACGGCCCACGTTTGAGAAGAATTGGACGTGGCAACGTGGCCAGCTTCCGTAACAACGAAAAGTTTTGCATGTTGCGCGCGCCGACCTGAAGCATGTCCGCGTACTCAGCTACTGTTTCAGCATCTGTTTCGCTCATCACCTCAGTGACAATTCCCAGGCCGGTTTCTTTGCTAGCCTGACGCAGTAAACGAAGTGCTTCTATTCCCAGCCCCTGAAAATCGTAAGGCGATGTCCGCGGCTTATAAGCACCGCCGCGCAATAAGTTTGCGCCGCTGCTTTTGACTGCATGTGCTGTCTCTCTTAACTGCTCGGCCGATTCGACCGAACATGGACCAGCGATCACAACCAATTCACCGCCGCCAATTTTCACACTCGCAACATCCACGACCGTGTAACGCTGTTGTAACTGCCGGCTGACCAGCTTAAACGGGTGCGCAATCTCAATTACATCCTCCACGCCTGGCGCAGCTTTGAGCGCTTCTATTTCTGATCGCCGTCCGTTGCTGCCAATTGCGCCAATAACTGTTCGCTCAGCGCCATGAATAACGTGAGCTTGATAGCCACATTCTTTAATTCTGGACACGACGTGATCGATCTCCGCGTCAGTGGCGGATTGAGACATGTTAACAATCATGATCTTTTTCCTTTTTCTTATCTGAACTCTGAATGTTAGCTGCAACGGAAAATGACCGGGACGACCCACCCTCTCTGTTCTCTGCCTGCAGAGAATTGAGCGCCATGCGCGCCGCCTTGCGAATGAATTCCGTTGAGGACAAAAGCAGGAACCGCGTGTAATTCTCGTTATCGTCCTGAATGTTCTCCATCAAGATCTGACCGCCGTACAACGCAGCTGCACGTTTGCCCGCAATTGCGGCTCTTCGACGGTCACCACCTCTAATTACTCGAGCAACAGATCCGGCTGTATCGTCTGCCTCGATTCGCTCCAGATGAGGTTGCGACTGAAAAAACTTTTCACACTGAGCCAAAGCAACCGGATGTGATTCGACACTCCTGATCTCGGCGAACGTGGCCCCCGATATTCCAACTAACTGTTGAGCGATTGGAATGATGACTTCACCGGTGATCACTAACGAACTCCTGTGGAGCAAATCACGACAGGGTTGAATTGTCCCTGCGAGACTGTTTTCGATTGGCACGATGGCATAGTCAGCTACCTCCGCCTCGATGCTTTTGAAGAGATCGGCGAACGTTGCTCGCGGCACCAATAAGATCTCGTTCCCCAGCAGTTTGATTGCGGCTTCTTCGCTGAAAGCTCCAGGTTCTCCCTGAAATGCCACCCTTGGTCGAACACTGCTCACATGAATACTCCGCGCGATTGTGTAACGACTGGTTGTGAGACTTGTGTTTCGACTCGTCTCGATTCGCGGATGATCCGGCCAAAGACTTTGGCAATAGCGCGCTGATCAAGAGGTCCTGTGTTGGCCTTTTGCAATCTGCGCAAGACGAGAATTTCTCGGTCGGGATCAACTAACGGAAGACCAGCCGCGCGTTTAAGCCTGCCAACCTTTGCTGCGAGCCGTGCTCGTCTATTCAAGAGGCGAAGTAATTCGCTATCGACCTCGTCAATTTCCGCACGCCAGTATTCGATATTCATGACAACTGCTCCTCTTTGGTCATCTGAGTCTTGAACAAAAAAAGCCAGCCGCGACGTTCCCATTGGAAGTCGCGGCTGGCTGTTAAAAGCTGCTTGGGCTCTACTTAATCCGTAGTGGGCACCTCACGCTTACGATTCGCCAGTCCGCTTCTTCCAAAGAAGAAGCGGTAAGTAAAGGCGAAATAGAAATTTGCGCGGGTGCTAAGCATTTTCCTAAGCGCTTACTAAGAAGCGCATCTACTATAAGGAGGTAGGCAAAAACCTGTCAAGGATAATCTTGCCTAACTAACCAAACACGCTGCCGACTTTCTTAACAACTCCTCGCAGTAGTCGAATGAGCTTGGGCAACAGAAAAATTGAAATCACGACAAATGTAAGGATGAGAATAATCAACAACACCGGGACAACGTAAGCCAGGATGATCGAGACAATAGCCACGAAGTCTTCAACTAAACTCATCACAATGTTTGTGGCTGGTTCGGGACTCAGGTTGATTGCCGCCCGGGCGGTTGCTTTCGTTCCGTGTGCACTGAACGCCAATCCGCCGCCCAGCAGGAGCGCTATCACCTGTATGCTTCGATCAAAATCACCGAAGGCGGCCGCAGCCAGGACTGCGCCCGCGGGAATTCTGATGAACGTTTGAACGACGTCCCAGCCAGTGTCGAGATAAGGGATCTTGTCCGCAAAAAACTCGACAAGAAATAGCACTGATGCGATGCCTATAATCCACCAGTTCGTGAGGACATGAAGCTCCCCAGGCAACTGCAGATGCGCGAACCGGCCGAGCAGTCCGAGTGTGGCGACGGCAGCGTACAGGCGAATGCCTGAAACCCAGCTGCTGCCCATGGCGATAGCTATCGTACTTACTAAATCCATTACTTGCCTCCGCCTTCGCAAATACGACGGCCGCCGAGCAGATGTTTACTCTTCAAATTGCCCATAGGCGATGACAGTTTCGGGCAGGTTGACCGAGCATCGGTGACAACAATTGATCCACTCAACGGGCCATCTCTGCGCGTAAACCCCTATAGAATAAGGTGTTAAATCCCTGACTGGCCCACTTGGACCATCGAGGCATGAAGGTTGCTGAGATTCAGGTTGGCGCGCAGTTAGGTGCGTCGAGATTCACCCTCCTAAATTGCCCCAAAAGATTTCACGCCGTTGCCGCTTAGTATGGCCGATGAGCTAGGCGCACGATACGCGCTCTTCATCGAGGACGCAATGGATTCTCTCTCCCGAACAAAGAGAAAACGACCGATGAAAAAACTTGAAACTTCTGAGCTTTTGTCGACTCTGCTAATTTTTACGTCAGTGTCGCTGGCGTGTGCACCTTTTGTCCTGGGAGACCGTCTGGTTCCGATGGTGGCTAGTTTAGTGAACGAGACGTTTCTGGTGTTTGACCAACTTTCGAGCTTCCTATTGGGATTGCTTTCATAAGTCACTAGTCTGGCGATAGCTTTCGTAAGTTACTCTCCGGCGCATAGCCGTTTAACCCGAAGGCCACCGAACACCTCGGTGGCCTCCTCATCTTTATTCGTCTGTTTTCGTGTTGATGGTCTCGGCACGCGAGACCCGAGTGGGCCTTATCAACCTTCTATGACGCTCATCGCGCTGACCGCTTTCTTTTCGTAAGCGGCAATCGTCGCGATGTTCTGCTTCTCCACTGTCGTCAGTTGAGCGTCTGTGAAGTCTGGATTAGGTTTGTACCAGGCGAAGCTCGAAAAGTATGTCTGGAACCAGGGCTCTTTGAAAACCTTGCCGCGCCGCGCGTAGATTTCCTGGCGCATCTTGCTGGTATCTTCGACAAACAATCCCTCGAGTAAACTGCGGCTAATCGGTTTTGTACTCAAATCTTCGTGCAACCGATTCTCGTATGCGACGATCGTCTCTACGTTCTGCTTATCAAAACCCGATAGCTGCTCATCCTTAAAATTTTCATCTGGCGTATACCACGGCTGACTGTAGAAGTACTGCTGCAGCCACGACGCCTGAAACTGCCGGCCGTGGCGCGCATAGATCTCATTTCTTAAAAGCCGCAGCTCGTTAAGACTCAAACCGCGAAGCATTTCTTCTGAGATCGGTTTGTTCTCAAAAAACTCCATGTCGCCAGGCGCGAGCGCGAGTCCTCGCCTGAGCTTTTCCGCCGCCGCCATCGTCAACAGATTCTTCTTTTCAACGTCAGTGAGTTGCTTCGCGTCGTATTGCTCACTCGCCGTGTACCAGTACCTCTCGTCGAAATACTGTTGCAGCCAGGGCTCGTCCGGGAATTTCTTTCCATGGATAGCTTCCACCTCAGAACGAAGGACGAGCCACTCTGTGGAACTGTGCTGCCCCAGTTGCTTTCGGGTTACGAGCCGCTTACGCCAGTAGCGCATGTCGCCAGGCTGGACGAAGTCGTGTTTGCTTGCCTCAGCGTCTCGAATGAGATCGAGATTTCGCCGTTCAATGTCATTAAGCATTGAGTTCTTAAAGTCGGAGTTGGCATGGAACCAGCTCTTCTCTTTCAAGTAGTACTGAATGTCAGCGTCCTTGAAAACGCGTCCGTGTCGTCCGAAGATGATGCCTCGCATCAACTTTAGGTCCTGGAGCGGTAAACCGGATATGTCAGCCGACCTGAGAGACGTTTTGGCAAAATCTAAGCTCTCCCAGCGCTGCATTGAATCCTGTGCACGTGTAGTAATGGCGCCAGTACATAACAAAACGCCAATGATGAGCGCGTTATTTAAGCGGGGGATAATTCTGGACATGACTTACTCCATTCTGGGCTGAATGTCCGTTTAGGGAGGTTTCGGTCACACGTAAAGACGGTGGTTTCGCCGATGTTTTGCGGCCACTAATTCGATACACGAAACCACACGAAAAGATGCGAAATACGCTGAAACTCAACCAAAAATATCTCGAACCTTGTCGACTAACCCTCGGTCTTCGAGATCCTGGCTTTCAACTTCCGCCAGTTGTTCCAGCAGTTTCCGCTGTTCTCTCGTTAGGGATGTAGGCGTAACGACTGTGACGGCTACGAACAGATCACCTTTTCCTCGACTGCCGAGCACAGGCATTCCCTTGCCCTTTAAACGAAAAACTGTTCCTGTCTGCGTCCCGAGCGGGATCTTGAGCTTCTCTTCACCTTCGAGCGTCTGAACCTGAATGTCGGCGCCCAGCGCTGCTTGAGCAAAAGTAATCGGGACAGAGGCGTAGAGATTACTTCCCTGCCGCTCAAATTGATCGTGCTCGGCAACGTGAATGACGACGTAGAGATCACCCGCTGGTCCACCTTGTGTACCTGATTCGCCTTCTCCCTGAACGCGCAGACGCGATCCCGTCTCAACACCTGCAGGGATCTTTACCTCCATCTGCTTCTCACGTTCGATTCGGCCGGCTCCGCGACAGTCCTCACAAGGAGTGCGTATTATTCGACCGGCACCGCGGCACGCATGACACGTGCGAGCAACGGAGAAGAAACCCTGTTGGTATCGAACCTGACCGCTGCCGCCGCAGGTTTGGCACGATTCGGGTTGGGTTCCGGGCTTTGCGCCTGTGCTCTTGCACGTTTCGCAAGCTTCTAATCGCGGGATTCTCAACTGAGCGGTCATCCCGTGCGCAGCATCTTCCAGCGATATTTCCAGGTCATAACGAAGATCAGCGCCGCGCTGTGCGGTGGAGCGTCGTGTCCCTCCACGCGACCCGCCAAAGACGTCACCGAACCCAAACAGGTCGCCGAGAATGTCCTCGATGCCACCGAATCCGGGTGCGCCCCAAGTCGGACCTCCGCCACTTGACACGCCTGCATGGCCGAAACGGTCGTAGCGACGCCGCTGTTCGGCGTCTGACAGTACGCTGTAAGCTTCCGCAGCTGCTTTGAATTTCTCTTCAGCTGCGGCGTCGTTCGGGTTCTTGTCCGGGTGATGCTTTACGGCTAACCGGCGGTATGCACTTTTTATTTCTTGTTCTGTAGCGGTTCGGCTTACGCCGAGTATTTCGTAATAGTCTCTCTTCGCCATCTGGCCTAATTACTAACCTCTTGGTATGAATAATTCATTATAACAATATGTATTAGCGCGGTTCTTCAGCTCCGTGTGTAACAGCGTTCGCAGGATTCATCATCGCAGCCGTCAACTGCGAAGCAACTCTACCCAATCCGTTCAAAGCCTTGTTGATCTCATCAACATTATCCGATTTCAGAGCCGCCTGAGCTTCGGCGAATACTCGTTCGGCACCATCCTGGTTATTCTGCGACAACAAGCCTCCAAACTTTGTAAATGACTTCTGTGTATTCCTCAACATCGAATCGAGTTTGTTGCTCAGGATTACTCGTTCTTTAGCTCCCCGGTCGCTTTCGGCGAACCCTTCCGCTTCCTGAATCAGCCGTTCAATTTCATCCGGCGTGAGGCCGGAAGTAGGCGTAATGCGCATTTGCTGTTCACGTCCAGTCGCCTTGTCCTGAGCCGACACTGACACAATGCCGTTTGCATCAACCTCAAAAGATACTTCGATCTGTGGGACTCCCCGAGGGCTGGGGGGGATGCCTACTAGTTCAAATTTTCCTAACGACCGGTTGCCGGCAGCAACCTCGCGTTCACCCTGCAACACGTGGATTTCCACGGACGCCTGGTTATCAACCACGGTGGTAAACGTCAAGCTGTTGCGCAACGGAATGGTGGAATTGCGTTCGATTATTTTCGTGAACAGCCCGCCGCGGGTTTCGAGTCCAAGACTAAGGGGCAGCACGTCCAGCAGTACGATGTCCTTGACTTCACCTGTCAGGACGCCGCCCTGAATCGCTGCACCCATTGCGACGACTTCATCCGGATTGATCTCGGCGGACGGCTTCTTTCCAAAGATCCTTTCAACCGTACGCTCCACAATTGGAGATCGAGTTTGCCCGCCGACCAAAATTACCTTATCGATATCTCCCGGCTGCAACTTTGCGTCTTTGAGCGCCTTATTGCACGGTTCAACTGTCTGCGCAATCAAATCTGAAACCAACGATTCAAATTGCTGACGACTAAGCGACTTATTGAAGTGCTTGGGTCCCGTGGCGTCCGCAGCAATAAACGGCAGGTTGATGCTCGCTTCTGTCGCGGAGGATAACTCGCATTTCGCACGCTCCGCGACTTCTTTCAAACGCTGCAGCGCCAGCCGATCCTGACGCAGATCAATTTCGGTGTCAGCAATGAACTGGTCGGCCATCCAGTTCATGATGCGTTCGTCAAAATCCTCGCCACCGAGAAATGTATTCCCGGAAGTCGACAACACTTCAAACACGCCATCATTCATCTCAAGAATCGAGATGTCGAAAGTGCCGCCGCCCAGATCGTACACGGCAATTCTTTCTACGCCTGGCTTGCCTAAGCCGTAAGCGAGAGCTGCCGCCGTGGGCTCGTTGATGATTCGCTCTACTTTTAAGCCGGCAATCTTCCCAGCGTCTTTGGTGGCTTGCCGTTGCGTATCGTCGAAGTAGGCCGGTACCGTCACGATTGCGTCCGTAACGGGTTCGCCGAGGAAATCTTCCGCTGCTGCTTTCAGCCGCTGTAAAACGATTCCGGACAACTCGGGCGGGCTGTAACTTCTACCTTGGACTCGAACTCGAGCATCACCATTCGGCGAATCCACAATTTCAAACGGAGAAGTCTCGCGCATGCGCCCGACTTCCCCGGAATTGAACTTACGTCCGATCAATCGCTTGACGGCGTACACCGTGTTCGCTGCGTTGGTTACGGCTTGCCGTTTAGCGATCTGTCCAACCAGGCGCTCACCTTTGTCCGTGAAGCCGACTACGCTAGGCGTCGTACGTCCGCCTTCCTTGTTAGGAATGATCTGAACGGCCGCACCCTCGAGGACGGCGACGCAACAATTCGTCGTACCGAGATCGATTCCAATCGCTTTTCCCATTATCTAACTTCCACCAAAATCCTATGCTTGCTCGTGAGGGTTACTTTCGCACGGCTACTTTGACCAATGCCGGGCGAATCAGCTTATCACCAAGGCGATAACCGGTAACGATCTCCTGAACTACGGTATCCGGCTCATATTCGTCGGTGGGTTCGGTGACTACCGCTTCATGAACATGAGGATTGAATTGCTCACCCACGGAAGGGATTGGTTTTACCCCAAGATTCTCGAGCACTCCATTAAGCTGTTTGCAGATCAAATCTACCCCGCTGAGAAAATGTCGAAACTCATCTGATTCACTCGCCTCGACCGAAGCTTCCGCATCGAGTGCCCTTTTAAGATTGTCCAGGACAGGTAACAACTTTGCCGCAATATCAGCGACAACTCTATTGTAAGTATCAGCGCGTTCCCTTTCCGTCCGTTTTCGCTGATTTTCAAAATCGGCCTGGCGCCGAGCCATCCTGTCTCTGAGCTCAGCGTTCTCAGCTTCAACGCGCTTCAATTCGGCCCGGGTGGCAACTAGTTCAGCCATCAACGGCCCGGCGAGTTCACCCGTAGGTCTTTCCGAAACCTCAGACTGCGCCAGGAACTCAGCAGGGTCTCCTGCTTCATCGATCACGTACGCGTCATTGTCCTGTTCAGCCATATCCGTTTCTGTTAGTTCGGGCTCGCCATCGCTATAACCATCGGGAATTTCATCGTCTCGCGCGGAACTCACGTCTCTTTCCGAATCTAGAAACCTGATCGGAATACGGTTCGCGCGTCTTGTTTTTTTATCTTGCGCCATTAGGGAGTTCTTAACAGGAAGTGGTCAGTCTGGGCGCATTAGTTGCAGGTAACTCAAAATGCAGCGTCCTCGTTCAGGCGCTGCTCAACGAGCCTCGCCATGTAGTTTACCATAGCCATGATCCGGGCATATTCAATTCTCATTGGGCCGACAACTCCAACGGTGCCGATGCTGTCACCGCCGCCAATACGATAGGGGGCAGTAATCAATGCGCAGCTTTGCATCGACGACGAAGGATGCTCTCTTCCTATCACGACAAGCACGTCGCCAGGATAGCTGTGAGAAACACACTCGCTCAGAATTTTGACCAGGCGCGACTTCTCTTCGAATGTGCGGAATAATTCCCTCATTCTCTCGACGTCGACGAATTCAGGCTTGGTCAAAATGTTTGAAGTTCCATCCACGTAGACTTCGCCTGCATTTTCCTCACCTTCGAGACTGCTCTCGCACAGCACGATCGCGTCTCGGAGAAGCTCGTCATATAAAGCCTTCTCCTGCTTCATCAACTCCAGTATTTCGGAGCGGATTGCGGTCAAACTTTTCCCAGCAAACTCTGTGTTCAAGTAACGGGCGGTTCGGTCGAGCGCGTCCTGTGTAAAACTCTCATCGATCCGAATCACCTTGTTGTGAATCAGGTTCGAGGCAGATACCAGCACCACCAGAATTCGTGTGTCAGGCAGCAGAACGAATTCGATGTGTTTCAACCTGTTTTCAGCAAGTGATGGCGTTACAACTATCCCAACGTTTTCAGATAAGGACGACAATGCGTGAGAGGCGGTTTCCATCACGAAGTCGGAAGAATTTCCGGAATCCGCTGCGCCCGAAAACAAACTTTCGATTGTCTTTAAATCGGCAACAGACAGTTGCGCCTCATTTAGCATGTGGTCGACGTAATATCTATATCCCTTGTCAGTGGGTACTCGTCCTGCTGATGTATGTGGTTGCTCAACAAGGCCTGCCTCTTCCAACTCCGCCATCACATTCCGAATGGTTGCGGGACTCCAACCGAACCCGTGAGCAAATCGATCTGATAGCACACGTGAGCCCACAGCCTCGCCCGTACCTAAATGCTCTTTGATCAAGGCTCCGAGAATGGCTTGGCCGCGAGGATCAGGTGCGTGCTTCTCTGTCTGGAGGTTTGAATGTCGACGGGGCATCAGGGCTAAAGTGTGTCTTTCCACCACGTACTCAGCGGCTCTGGGGGGCCTCTAAGCGTTGAGACAACTGCTCGAATAGGCAGCCTTTTGCAGTATAAAGTATTGGTTAAATGCTTGCAAATAAAAGGCCAAATTGACCTGTTTTGCTCAATTTGAACCCTGATTTCCTTCCGTTCGCTGCCAACTTGCACGGATGCCGGCGATTGCAAATTCACGACTGGCCGAGCAGGCCCTGGTTTTAGCACGTTTTCCCGGCCCGGGGCAGCTAAGATATTGATAAGTTTGGGATTAGCTCCCCCAGCGGACAACTCGCAAAACATTTTTCAGCTGAATTTCCGTCTGAGCGACGTCAGAAGACGCCCTCAGCACCCTGTTCCGAATCGTTTGACCTTTAAGCCCTACCATCCTTAAGATGGGTATCAATTGCAGGTTGAGCCAGTCGTAACGGGAAGTAATTTCCCATCCACTCACTGCAGTCTTCTCTTCTGTTGTGATGTCAGTTCCAAAGCTAGCGATGAAGGATCTGAAAGATTACTTCGTGGATGCGTTTCGTCACCTGGCAAATGGTCGTGGGGTGCCTTCTGTTGAAGTACGCTTCTACCCCTACGCTGGACTACATCACACGATCCGGCTTCGCTCGGGACGCGTGTATGTGCGTCTGTCAGATATTTGCAAAAACTCTCCACCAGAAGTGATGCGCTCACTCGCTTTTCTGCTGGTTGCACGACTGCTCGGACGTCGAGTGCCGAAACTGCATGACCGAATCTATCGCGAGTACTCTTTGAGTCCCGAGATGATGCGATCATCGGATATCGCACGGCGCCGGCGCGGACGAAAGGTACTGACGTCGTCGCAGGGCGAGGTTTATGATCTTGAAAAGATTTTTGCGCGATTGAATCGGCGTTACTTTGCGAACGAGCTGCCGAAGCCTACGATCACCTGGTCGCGAAGAAGAACGCGAAGCATCCTGGGACACCACGACCGCGTATATGACCACATAACGATCAGTAAAACGTTGGATTCTGTTGACGTGCCCGAATGGTTTGTCGAGTACATTCTTTATCATGAGATGCTCCACATTAAACATCCCGCTCGTTTAATCAATGGAAGGCGTTACTACCACACGACAGCGTTTAGACTCGACGAACGACGCTTTCCCTACTATCAGGAAGCGCAGCAATGGCTCGAACGGATCGCTCGCCAGCGCAGACATCCACGAGCTCGCGCAGCCTGAATCTTTTGGAACTAAACAAATCTTTTAGCGTTATCACGAATGAGGTAGGTGGGCTCCTCAAAGAAAGGGCGGTCCGGCCGAAACTTTGGAAGTTGTTTCGGTCAGGACCGCCTTTTAGCGCTTAGGTACAGTAGCTATTTAGATTCTAAATGGCTCCCTACGAAAGTTAGCTCCGCTGGACAAAAATACGGCCCTCTCGCTAGACTACGCCGTTTGCTAATGTACCGAATTGGTTCATCTAGCAGTCCCAACTATATTTACAACGGAGATTGAAAACTTTTTATGGCCATTAATGCCACGCAAATTAGACGGGGAATGGTGATTGTATTTGAAGGCCAACCCTGCAAAGTAATGGAGTTCCGCCACCACACCCCAGGAAATCTAAGAGCCATGGTGCAAACCAAGCTACGAAATATTCGTACGGGATCTTCGTTCGAGCACCGGTTCCGGTCAGCAGATACAATTGAACGCGCCACAATGGAACAGCACGAGATGGAATACCTGTATTCAGACGGCTCTCATCATCACTTCATGAATACAGAGAATTATGAGCAGATCGCTTTGAGCGAAGACGACCTGGGTGATGCCGCACAATGGCTGACACCCGGTTTGAAGATCCAGGCGGAGTTCTATGAAGGCAGCCCTATCGCTGTTGACTTGCCGCCCTCAATGGAACTAACCGTGACCCAAACTGAGCCAACGATGAAAGGAGCGACCATCTCCAACGTCAACAAACCTGCCACGCTTGAAAATGGCGTGACGATTCAGGTTCCACCTTTTGTCAACGAAGGGGATAGAATTCGAGTCGATCCCACTGAAGGTCGCTACATTGAAAGGGCGAAGTGACTGACGATATATTGCTGGATATATTGTGGGGGCGGCACTCTGTGGCCGCCCTTTTTCAGTTCTGAACACACAGCGCGCTATGTATCAACTGTACAGTCTGCTGCTGACGCTTGGATTCACAGTTCTTCTGCCGCGATTTCTCTTTGACGCTCTTCGGCACGGCAAATACGTAGCCGGGTTTCGTGAACGACTCGGGTTTCTCGAAAAGTTACCTTCAAACAAAAGAGTCATCTGGTTGCATTGCGTATCAGTCGGCGAAACGCAGGCAGCGCGACCCCTGGTAGAACGCCTTCTCGTTAGGTTTCCCGACTACTCGCTCGTCATTTCGACCATAACCCTTACCGGACAGAAGCTTGCTCGTGAAGTTTTTCGAAGCAAGGCAGAAAGGGTGTTCTACTTCCCTTTCGACTGGCGCTGGTCGGTTCGACGCACATTACGAGCAATAGATCCGGCAACAGTGTTGCTCATGGAAACCGAGCTCTGGCCGAACTTCTTGCACGAGTGTCGAAGGCGGAATATTCCAGTCGCGCTTGTTAATGGCAGAATCTCAGCAACTTCCGAGCGCCGCTACCGGCTGATCAAGGCATTCTTTCGCAACGTTGTTGCCAACCTGAACG
>Ga0114129_10011614_pt1 | contig 12538 bp, 10 predicted proteins | sample RhiMetdeltSRZDD1_FD_80071 | JGI IMG/M metagenome (GOLD analysis project Ga0114129, IMG submission 80071) | Populus rhizosphere microbial communities from Tennessee, USA - Rhizosphere MetaG P. deltoides SRZDD1 (version 2) (version 2) | ecosystem: Host-associated > Plants > Roots > Rhizosphere >...
AGCTGCCGGGTCAGGAACAATCGAAGTGGTTGAATCACTGACGAAGAATGGAAAACTTGTCGCCTATGAAGCCCAAGTGAGGCATGGGAGAAAACGATCTGAAACTCAGGTTGGACCAAACGGCGAGAAGCTCAAGCGACCCGAATAACTGCATTGACCAGGAAACCGTTAAAACGGTTAGCGATGGTCACGTGCGCTCTGGTCCCAAGCTAAAGCTTGGGGAGAATGAGAAGTTTTTGTGAAACAATCCTTCGCACTGGATGAATTAAATCGGATCCCAATCGCATTTAGCTTTCATCAGAAAGGAAAAAATCCATGAGCACGACGATACTCCTGGTCTTATCAGTTGCATTGATGACGTTGCAAAATGGCACCGGATACAAAGTCGAGACTCGCTATCCCGTTCCCGGTAACGGCGGATTCGACTATGTGACAATTGATAGCGCAGCCAGACGGCTTTACCTGTCGCACGGAACACAAGTGGATGTTGTTGATGCCGACACTGGCAAATTGATCGGTACCATTCCCGACACCCCCGGCGTCCATGGGATTGCCATTGCTTCGGAATTCAAACACGGATTCACGAGCAATGGCCGCGAAAACAAGGTATCGATGTTTGACCCGAACACGCTGCAACTCATCAACAAAATCGATGTCGGCAAGGGACCTGATGGCATTTACTACGATCCCCAGACGAAGCGAGTCTTTACAAACAATCACGGCTCACACGACATCAGTGTCATCGATGCAAAATCGGGCCAGGTTATTGGTACGGTAAAGATTGAAGGTGACGGCGAAGAAGCAGTAGTTGCTGATGGAGTTATTTACGTCAACAGCGAGGACACGAACGAAGTCATTGCGTTCGATCCGAAGTCACTTGAGGTCAAAAACCGCTTCCCGATCGGTGTCGCCAAGACGCCAACCGGCCTGGCTTACGACGCGAAGAACAAGCGACTGTTTATCGGATGTCGCAACGATCCCAAGATGGTAGTAATGGATGCCGTCTCAGGTAAGGTGATTAACAGTTTTCCAATTGGACGCGGCGTTGACTATGCCAGTTTTGATCCGCAATCGAAGCTCATTTTCCTTTCCTGCGGCGAAGGTGTCTTAAGTATCTTTCACCAAAAGTCAGCAGACGATTACGAGGACGCCGGCCCAGTTAAAACACAGGCGAGCGCTAAGACGATGGCGTTCGATCCAAAAACCAAGAAGGTGTTTCTGACCGCTGCCGAGTATCTTGAAACACCGGCAGCTACACCCGGTGGCAGGCCGCAGCGGAGTGTGAAACCGGGAACATTTGTAGTGTTGGTGGTTAGCAAGTAGGGTGTTGTTGTGAAGGGAAAGTACCATGCGAAGAAATAGAGAATTAAATTGGTTGTTTGGCATCATGCTCTTAACGATTTTGGGAACTATTCAAGCAACTGCGCAAACGCCACTCGCAAGACCTTCACCAGCACCAAGCCCCTCGCCCACACCATCACTTGAACGCCAGTTCGTCAGGAACATTCTTAAGGACCAGGTAGCGATCTGGACCTTTCCTCTGCACCTTCACGGAGACGATGCGAAGTGGGCGGTGCCTCTGGCAGTCGGCACCACTGCATTGATTGCAACAGACCGTCAGACCGGCGATGAGATGGCCGAATCCGATGGTCTAAACAATGCTAGTCGCATCGTTAGTTATGCGGGATCGGCTTACGGCACATTCGCGGCCGCTGCGACGTTTTACATCGTCGGCCGCACAAACCATGACTACCGTGCTCGCGAGACCGGCATTCTAGGCGCTGAAGCATTGGTGAACAGCGCCATTCTCGTGACGGTGGTTAAGGAAATCACACAGCGTCGCCGGCCGACCGCTGAAATGGGCCGCGGCGATTTCTTTGACGGCGGTTCGTCGTTCCCATCAGGTCACAGCATCGCAGCGTGGTCGTTGGCAACAGTTGTCGCCAATGAATACCACGATCATCTGGCTGTTCAGATTGCCGCCTACGGGATTGCAAGCAGTGTCAGTATCGCCCGTTTCACTGGTCACAATCACTACTTGTCGGACATTTTGATCGGAAGCGCGATGGGGTATGGGGTAGGTCGCTATGTTTATCACGCGCATCATCGCCAAAGCGCTGAACCAGGCGGAGGTGAAGAAGAAGAAGAAACAATCGCGCGTCGCGGGGGTTTTCGTCGCCACCTTATGATCTTGCCACTATATGATCGCGCCGCGCGGTCATATGGGGCGACGTTAGTGTCGAGTTTTTAGTTCGACCCGATTTAAATTCGCGCCGTCTTAGATGCTTTACGTTTTATGTTCGATTCAGTCCGAACACGACTGACACTCTGGTACGCAGCGGTACTCGCCCTGTCGCTCATCGGATTTGGCTTCCTGGTTTACTATGCCGCCGCCGGAATCTTCTATGAACGACAGGACGAGTCACTGCGTTCGACAGCACAAACAGTCGCCAGCGCGTACCTTGAAGAATTAGAGGAGGAACATTCTGTCGCGAAAGCCAATGAGGTTGTTCTCGCGCAAATGGTCTTTCCGAATCGTTATGTAGAAGTGACTGACAGCGCCGGTCAGGTAGTTGCCTGGTCAGGCAATCTGTCAGGCAATGTTTTGACTATTCCCCCGGACACGCTCTCGCATGCACGACTGCACGCAGTCAGCTACGTCGTGATCAGCGGACTGAGAGTTGCCGTAGTCCCGCTTTCCTCGAATCAACAACTTGGGTTTGCCGCAGTAGCCGAACCTCTTAGCGTAATCGACGTGGCGCTGCATCGACTGCGTCTAGATTTCTTTGCCGGCGTTCCGTTGATTCTATTAATCGCATCCGGAGGAGGTTACTTCCTCGCGCGCAAAAGTCTTTCACCGATTGCTTCAATGAACCGGCAAACTCAACGGATTACCGCAGAGAGTTTGTCGTCGCGCCTCGACGTACCAAGTCCGCGAGATGAACTGGGACGCCTGGCTACAACGATCAACGATCTACTCGCGCGTCTCGAGGCTTCATTCAAAGAGCAGCAGCGGTTTATCGCAGATGCATCTCATGAACTGCGTACGCCACTCGCAGTGCTCCGAGGTGAAACTGAAGTCGCATTAGGTAAGACGCGCGCGATTGGTGAGTACAAAAACTCATTAATATTAATCAAGGACGAAGCGGAGCGACTTTCGCGTATCGTTGAGGATTTGTTCCTGCTTGCGCGCCAACCAATCGATGCCCCGCTCACCTTGGTGCAGCAGCCATTATCGCTCAACGAAGTTGTTAACGACTGTGTGCGTGCGGCACAGGTGCTGGCTGCGTCGAAGGATTTGCGACTGAGAGTCAGCAATGGATCAACCCCGCTGGTTCTTAAAGGTGATGATGAATTGCTCAAACGGATGCTCCTTAATCTGCTGGATAACGCAGTGAAGTACACTCCTGAGGGTGGTGAGATTTCTGTTGAATTGGCCGCACAAAACGGGAATGCCCAGATTATCGTTAAGGATACCGGCATCGGTATTCCAAAAGAAGATCAAGCCCATGTATTTGATCGGTTTTACCGAGTGGACAAAGCGCGTTCGCGCACACTGGGTGGCGCCGGTCTGGGCTTATCGATCGTCTGGTGGATTGTGGAGGCTCACGGAGGCAGGATCGAGATTGAAAGCGCGCCGGGCCAAGGCAGCGCCTTCACGGTACACCTGCCGTTGAGGGGTTGAGTCATCTACAGATTACGCATCAGATTACACAGATTACTCAGATAAGCACCCATGTTTCAAGGTCATGCGTCATTGCGCAGCTCGGTTCTGCCGCAATTTGGGCATGTGTGTACTTCTTTCAATACGCCACCGAAAACCGGATCGACCACAGCCCGATCATCGACGCCGTAATCGATCTTGGTTGCGTGATGGTTCATTTCCGCGCCACAATCCGGGCAAGTCATTTTTGGTTGTGACATTTCGTTTTTGTATCCTTCGTCGGTTAGTCGCCAAGAAACTCCAGACCTCACGTTTGAGTCGAAGGGAAGATTCAATGACTCGGCAAAGACAGCGGCAGAATTTGGTTTCAGGGAAGCGATGCGGAACTTGTTGACGCGTCGCCTAATACCGAGTCAGCTTTTTTTCAATTCCTTTATAAAGTAATTCCTCCAGCTTTCGGGCAGTGCCTGAACTTCGATTGCGCGGCGCAGCAACACTACGTTGTCCTTCTCGCTTACATACAGGCGAGTGATGTCGCTTACCTTTACACCCAGTGGGTGGCTTTCAATTAATTCGAAGCGATCGCCCGGTCCGACTTCCCCCTCTTGCAAAACAGCAAAATAGAAACCGCTGCGTCCGCTCTGCAGAAACATCCTGATGATGTCCGAACGGCCAAACTTGAGACCGAGCTTGTAACAGGGCATGCGTGGCTCAGTGACCATAATTTCAGCTGCGCCAACACGAAACTTGTCTCCGATGTTTATCTCGCTTTCCAAGAGACCAATGGTCGTGAAATTCTCGCCGAACATTCCGAACGGCAATTCCATTTCCGGCAGTTTCTGTTTCCAGTAAGGGTAATGCTCGGATGGATAAGCATAGACGGCCTTGCTCGGACCACCATGAACCGACAGATCAGCCTGCCGATCACCGTCAATATTGAGTGTCCGCAGCATAACCCGGCCCTCGACGGGCGCTTTGAAGATTCCCGTCGAGACCGGCTCACCATCACGCATTACTAAACGAGGTAGACCAACATTCACCGACACAAGCGTCATGCCGGGAATTTCAGATTGATACGTTTTCACGTCCATACCTCAACACCTTGCTCATCCAGATTAATTCTCCGAGGAATTGATCTAATCGTTTCTCGTACGTTGCACGTTCCTTAATCATTCCGTGTTCATCAAAGAGGCCCTGCGCACCTGAGAAATTGCCATCCCAGAAAATAGTTACAAGCCCAAGCTCCCTCATCACGGGTAACAGATTCTGGATTACTCGCGTACCGCCAAAGCCGCCGGCTGATACTCCACAAATGCCGACAGCCTTATGGATGTATTCCTTCAAATTTGAGTCGAGGACGTGCTTAAGTAATCCTGGGTAGCCATGGTTGTATTCCGGCACGACGAGAATCAGACCGTCAGCGCGCGCCACAGTGTGGCAGAAGCGTGCGTCCTTCAGCGCTTCGCCGGCATCATCATGGGGAAAATTCAACTCGAGAATGTCGATAAGTTCCGTCTCGACGTTTTCACGCTTCCCGAGCTCGCCAAGAACGAACTTTGCAACATTTTCACTCGCGCGGCCTTTACGTGTGGTGCCGATAATCACCGGGATGAAAAGTGGTTTAGTATTCATGTCGGTTAGGCTTGCAGAGAGTCGGCGTCATCCATCGCGATCATTTCTCGATAAATTGCATTACGTGGCCATCGGGATCCCACCACCAAAGCTTTTGAAAAACCGAGAACGCGATCGGCGAAGCTAACGGCGTTTTTTGACACGACTCGCGATTTGTCGAAGGTCATCCGTTGCGCGAGTTGATCTATCGATCCGACCAACAATGTTGCCTGACAGTGTAAGAGATCGTTTGCGCGTGCATCGGCTGGATATTCTCGGCCATCACGCGGCGTAAGGTACTCGAGAAATTCGATGCCTGGCCCACGCTGATGGCACGAAGACTCGTTATGCGCAACCTTGCGCCGAAGACATTGTTCAAGTGTTCCTGCTCAGTACCATAATTCTCGCTCGAGCCAGCAATACTTAGGCCAAGAAGATCTCGATAGAATCTCAGGCTGGCTTTAGTGTTGCTGACAACTATCGCTGTGTGATCGATCCCCAGAAAGAGTTTGTCACTTCGATGATGCCACTTCTCATCGCCTTTGTCTTCGGGAAACTGCAGAACCTCCAGCCAGTGCCTGTCCGGATCACGAAAGTAGAATGCTTTGATGCCTCCAGCGTTCTTATTCCAATAAGGCAACGCTGCAGGCCAGTTGAAGCATGTTCAACCTTATTTTGTCACAACCATGCGAGTGGCTGTGATTTTAGTAGCGGTCGCTCTGTTTTACTTGTTACGCTGAATCCGAGTCAGCGAGCAAATCATGGATCCTCCTGCATAATTCCTTCTGAAATGACGACCTTGGCATCACGATCTGATAGCGCTGCATTACGCCGCGCGTTGACTTGCGGCCGCTTCAGCTTGAGCAAGCAAATTAATTGCCTGGCGGTCACTGACTGTTTTCGAAGTCTATGTAGCACGAGCTTATGCCACGAACTGTAATCCACGTTTGTTCCGGCAAACAACATACCCGCACAGAACAAGTGTCGAAGAGCCTTTTCGAAACATTACCGACAGACCGCCGAGTTCAGAGTGCGCTTTTACTGAAGAACCTGAGGATATTTTCGCAGTGATCGGGCTTGCAGAGTTCGTTTTCTGAGCGGTTACTGCTGGAGTCTCCGGCTGTCCATTGCTGACGAGTCTAGAAAACACATTTACTCGATGAATTCTACACAAGCGTAGAGGAGAATGGTGTGTTTCGAATTGCAGGATTCGCAAAGCTGATGTTGGCAGACATGCCGGCTCAGATCAATGGAGGGATTATGAAGGTTAAAGAGGTAATGACCGCAAACGCGAAGGCTTGCACTCCCACAGATAGCCTGGCGCAAGCTGCGACCGTAATGTGGGAAGGCGACTGCGGTATTGTGCCGGTAGTTACCGATGGTGGAAGAGTTGTTGGCCTGGTCACAGACCGTGACATTTGCATGGCAGCGAATTTCGAGAAGCGGAACTTAGCGAACATCGCAATTGAGGACATAATTTCGAAAGAAGTCTTTAGTTGTAGACCTGACGATGACGTTCATGCTGCGCTAAAGACGATGCGGGAGAATAAGGTTCGTCGACTTGCGGTAGTTGCAGCTGACGGAACTCTCGAAGGACTTCTGTCAATGAACGACGTTGTGCTTAAAGCGGAAGAGGCAAAAGAGAAGAAGCTTCCCGAGCTTTCCTTGAGCGATGTGGTAAATACCTACAAAGCTATTTGCGAGCACCGTCGTCCTACGCAGCAAGCACAAGCGGCGACTGGAGTCTGAAGCCGTTTTGGGAAAACCGAGTGCGATTTAGAAATCCCGATTCGGGGATTTGAAGGTTAGGTGTGTTTAAAGGGAAGGAAGAAATCCATACTTCTAAATTCGCGACCGATTGGCCAACTAGTCGCTGCGCAAACCATCACGTCTGAACATTATGCGGGCGCCAAGAGCTCTCGGCGCCCGACTACCGGCTGCAGCTCACGAGAGAATGCTCACTGCTTGGAGGAGGTCATCTCATCCTTCATATGCCAGAAGCCAATGCCTCAGACAAGGCGCTTCTCAATGCAACGTCGCGCGGATCACCTCCCATCGTTACGCCTTTCTTGTTTGGAACGTAAGCGTAGCCGATTTGTGCTTTCGGATCGGCGAAGCCCAACGAACCACCCGCTCCGGGAAATCCAAACGCGTCAGAACTTCCGAACGGGAATCCCGAATTGGGTTTCATAAAGCCGAGTGAAAACGGCGCCTCGCCTCTTAGACATTCGTCGAAGAATCCATTTTTTGCGGGAACTGCCGGCTTGGTTAACTCCTGCAACGTCTCAGGCCGCACTCCCAACTCCTTCCCTCCCATAGCGAAAACGTTGTACGCCCGTGCGATTGCTCGCGCGGTGCCGACGCCACCGCCCGCCGGAATTTCAAGGTTGCGGGGATAGATGGATTTCTCGTCATGTGCTAACTCGGAGCCCAAGAGCGCTCGACGGAAGTTTGAGCGCGAATTCAATATCGCTAACGTCATTCTGATAGGAAACCCAAACAGCATCTCCGGAAAACCAGGGTCAACCAGCGGCGCTAGCCTCATATCGGGAACCGATTCCGGAAGACGGATATAGAAGTCGAGGCCAAGTGGCGTCGCAATTTCATCCTGGAAGAACTGGCCCAGGCTGCGGTGCCTTGGATCAATGCGGCGCAGCAGTTCACCTTCGTAGAATCCAAGCGTGATTGCGTGATATGCCTGCCGCGTTCCGGGTTCCCACGCGGGTTTCTGTCGCGCCAGAATTTCAGCTAAACGATCGAGATTCGCAACCGTATTTTTATCAAGTGGCTGATCCAAGGCGAAGAGTGCGGCTTGGTGGGCCAGCAGTTGGCGCACGGTGATCTTCTCTTTTCCATTCTGCGCAAACTCCGGCCAATAAGTGCAGACGAGTTCGTCGTAATCGAGCCAACCGCGAGAATGGGCCACTGCTAAAGTCATCGCCGCCAAACCCTTGGTAGCCGAGTAGACCAGCGCCATGGTGTCTTCTTCCCAAGGCTCGCCGGTTCTCTTGTTCCGCACGCCGCCCCACAAGTCAACCACCTTTTCGCCCTTGTGATACACACAACAGGCCGCTCCTATTTCGCCTCGCCGGACGAAGTTCTCTGCAAAGGCTTCGCGCACAGCCTCGTATCCGCTGCTGACAAACCCGTGAACTGTAGCCTGATGTGAGACTTCGCTAGCCACGAGGTGTCTTCTCTTTTGAACGAGGACGTATGCCGTTCCCGCCGCGGTTAAGCCGATGGCGGCTTTTGTTAGTGAATTCAGTTTCATGTCAAAGCCTCAGCTATTGTCTGGCCCATGTCACACCTCTTCCCTGAGCTACTTAGCTACCCGCTGCGAATCAATCGCATTCGTCGTGCCATCACCGCTATTCATCTCCTGGCTCATCTGCGGCACCCCGGGTCATGAAGAATGCGCAGTTTTCTTCGTTGGTTGCGGACTTTTACTCATTATGCCGCCAGATTTCGTTCGAAAGCAGCGCAAATCATCGCCTTGGATGAAGGTACGATGGTTGCCACTTAATTTTGTGGTGAAATGCCAAAACCGTGAACAACAACGCAGTAATCGAGTTCCGGAACGTATCTTTGAGTTTAGCTGAAAACGAATGTCCTGACTAAGAGCTGAGGAATCAAGACGTCATGGAAAAAATGAAAGCGAATGTATTTTACGGCAGAAACGAAATTCACGTGGAAGAAGTCGAGCGGCCTCATGCCGGAGCCGGTGAAGCGGTCATACGAGTTACGTTAACGACAATATGTGGCACCGACTTGCACATTCTTCGGGGCGAATATCCAGTTAAGCCAGGCTTGATCATTGGTCACGAACCGGTCGGAGTTATTGAAGAGCTTGGGCCAGGTGTGACTGGATATCAGATAGGTGAACGCGTGTTGGTGGGAGCAATCACACCGTGCGGTCAATGCAGAGCTTGTCTTTCAGGTCAACTATCCCAATGCGGCCATGGTGAAGGGTACGAAGCAATTGGCGGCTGGCGCTTCGGCAACACAATCAACGGAGCGCAAGCCGAATACTTATTAGTGCCGAATGCGCAAGCAAACCTGGCAAAAATTCCTGATGAGTTATCAGATGAGCAGGTCGTGCTGCTGGCTGACATTGCTTCGACTGGTTTCAGCGGCGCAGAATCCGCCAGCATTCGCATCGGCGACTCGGTGGTAGTTTTTGCGCAAGGACCTATTGGCTTGTGCGCGACGGCCGGAGCGAAGTTGATGGGGGCGACTCTCATCATCGGTGTTGATGGCGACGACAACCGTCTGGCGATGTCAAAACGCATGGGTGCCAATGTTGTGCTCGATTATCGAAAAGTCGATGTGGTGAGTGAAGTGCAGAAGCTCACCGGGGGCGGAGTCGATGTGGCAATTGAAGCGCTCGGAACACAACAGACGTTCGAAAGCGCCTTGCGCAGTCTCCGACCGGGAGGAACGCTGTCAAGTCTCGGTGTCTACTCAGGCAAATTACAGATACCATATGAAGCATTCGCCGCCGGTATCGGTGATCACCGCATCGTTACGACTCTGTGTCCGGGAGGCAAAGAACGCATGCGCAGGCTAATGGAAGTCGTCCGCAGTGGCCGCGTCGATTTCCGGCCGCTCCTGACTCACAGATTCAAGCTTGATAAAATCACCGAAGCGTATCAACTGTTCGGTGAGCGTGCAGATGGAGTAATGAAGGTTGCTGTAAGACCATAAGCGTGTCACCGAAGGAATGGGTGACCCGATGGAGTCTGCGCCTGCCATTTCTGGACCATCGCCGGTTTCAGCGAGCGGCCTTACAACCGGAGAGGCAATTGCCAGGTTCTCACGCTTCGGACCAAATGAACCCGTTGTCGCCCGCCGCAAGGCAGGTATCACTCAACTCCTCCTTCTTTTCGCAAATCCACTCGCAATAATTCTGTTGGTCGCCAGTGCCATTTCGGCTGCCCTTGGTGAAGTTCTAAATGCGTCAATCATCGCTTTGATGGTGCTGTTGAGCGCCGGTCTCAATTTCTTTCAAACGTATCGGTCCCAACGCGCCGTCGATCGTATTCGGAAAGAGGTTGCCCCCACAGCAACAGTGTTACGTGATGGGAACTGGAGTGAGATTCCCCGACGTCAATTGGTTCCGGGTGATCTAATCAAGTTGTCAGCCGGCGATTTAGTTCCGGCGGATTGCAAATTGCTGATAGCGCGCGATCTCCACGTGCAGCAGGCCGCGCTTACGGGCGAGTCCTTACCCGTCGAAAAGAAAGCTGGAGATTCCGTCACCGGTGAGACTGGAGATATCCACAAAGTCTTTCTGGGTACCTCCATTGTCAGCGGGACAGGCACGGCCGTTGTCGAGACTACCGGTACGAGAACGGTGTTTGGAGATATTGCGACACGCCTCGCCAGTAAAGCTCCCGAAACAGAATTCGAAAGAGGCACACGCCAGTTCGGCCTCTTAATCATGAAGACAATTATCTTACTGGTGCTGTTCGTTGTCCTGGTCAGCGTGGTGTTGCATCACAACTTTCTTGAGTCGCTGCTTTTTGCCGTGGCGTTGGCCGTGGGACTGACGCCGGAGTTTCTGCCGATGATTACCACTGTAACTCTCGGGCAGGGCGCAGTGCATATGGCGCGAAAGAAAGTGATAGTCAAGCACCTTGAGGCGATGCAGAACTTTGGCAGCATTGATGTGCTCTGTAGCGATAAGACAGGAACACTGACTACCGGCGAAATGGCTCTCGACCAACATATAGATCCGTTTGGAACTTCATCGGAACGCGTTTTTCTGTTTGCTTATCTCAACACACTGCATGAAACCGGTGTTGCTAATCCATTAAGCGACGCAATCAGGGAGAGTCGTAGCCGAGATCCATTGGATAGGGCTGTCCAACAACACGATCATCCGGATGTGCATGCCTACCGGAAACTCGATGAAATCCCTTTCGATTTCGAGAGGCGGCGCGTATCGATCGTCGTAGAGCACGAACAGGACAGGATGTTAATTACCAAAGGAGCGCCGGAAAGTGTCTTACCAGTCTGTTCTGCTTACGAAGTAAATGACCAGCAGCACGTGCTGGACAGCGACACGCGGTCAAGGGTGGAAAAGACTTACCGAGAATTATGCGCGAAGGGATTTCGCATACTCGCGGTTGCTTACGCGCAGGAGGCACAAAAGGACGTCTACACATCTCAAGATGAAAAAGATTTGGTGCTCTCAGGGTTTCTGGCCTTCTCTGATCCGCCACTTGAGAGCGCGAAGTTCGCGCTGCATGCGCTGAAACGAGATGGCATTAACGTGAAGATTCTCACCGGAGACAACGAACTGGTGACCCAGCATGTTTGTTCACAATTCGGACTCGACAATGAACGGATTATTCTCGGTTCCGAAATCGAACGCATGAGCGATCCCGCGCTGGCGCACGTTGCGGAAGAGACTTCGATATTTGCGCGCGTCTCTCCTGCGCAAAAGAACCGAATCATCATCGCTCTTAAGAGCCGCAGTCATGTGGTCGGGTATTTGGGGGACGGTATTAATGACGCTCCTTCACTTCATGCCGCCGATGTAGGAATCTCGGTATCCACAGCCGTGGATGTTGCCAAAGATGCGGCAGATTTCATCCTGCTTGAAAGAAGTCTGCGAGTTTTACATGCGGGCATAATTGAGGGAAGAAAAGCCTTCGGCAACGTGATGAAGTATTTGTTGATGGGAACAAGTTCTAATTTCGGTAACATGTTTAGCATGGCTGTGGCGGCAATCTTTCTTCCGTTTCTGCCGATGCTGCCAACACAGATCCTACTCAACAATTTCCTCTATGATTTGGCGCAGGTAACCATACCCACAGATAAGGTTGACCAAACTTTTATTCACAAACCACAGCGCTGGAATATAAAAATGATTCGCGACTTTATGATTTATATCGGGCCGCTCAGCTCAATCTACGATTTCCTGACGTTCTACGCGCTACTCAAGGTCTTTCACGCGTCTGAACAATTCTTTCACACGGGGTGGTTCATTGAGTCACTGACGACTCAAACACTCGTGATATTTGTCATCCGGACTGCGCGCAACCCATTTCTCAGCAAGCCAAGCTCAGCCTTGACCGTCACGACGGCTTCCGTGGTGCTCTTTAGCGCTGTGCTGCCGTTCACTTCCCTTGGCTCATTGTTAGGTTTTACTCCTATCCCGGGTAGCTTTTTCATTTTTCTATTCCTAGCTACCGGCACTTACTTGATACTGGTTGAGATCGTAAAACGACGACTGATGCGGACACTTTTACATTAACT
>Ga0114129_10011615_pt1 | contig 12538 bp, 12 predicted proteins | sample RhiMetdeltSRZDD1_FD_80071 | JGI IMG/M metagenome (GOLD analysis project Ga0114129, IMG submission 80071) | Populus rhizosphere microbial communities from Tennessee, USA - Rhizosphere MetaG P. deltoides SRZDD1 (version 2) (version 2) | ecosystem: Host-associated > Plants > Roots > Rhizosphere >...
GGAAAGCTGTACAGCAGGTCAATACCATAACAGAACTGAACAGAACAAGAAACAACTTCCTACGACAAACACGAGAACCAAAAAACGCATCCCGGAAATTCAGTCAACTCTTTTTTTTATTTTTGAAGTAACTAATGAGAGATCCTAGAGGCGAAGGGAGTATCAGGGGCTGGTAAATTCAACGTGGGTGAAATAATTACGTGAGTAACATCGTTCTCCTTCGCCCTTTAATTGTATTGGAAAATGAGCCTCAAGACAACGATAGAGCTCTCGCAGGAATCAATCCTGAGTTCATGACAAGTTGAACTTGAATGATGGCGAACTTGTGCACATCACAGGAGAATCGAAAACTAGAGTAATGATATTTCTAGCTCTGTTTACATCAGATTCTCCCATAGTTGGAAAAGAGCGTTTGATTAACGAATCTTCAGTGTTAGTTTCTGGTTCTTGTATCGATTTTGAAACTGAAAGGCCTAAACAATGAATCACTTGAGTGGTTTTGACTCGAGTCTTTTTGTTTTTCGTGCTTGCACAAATTGACGATGGTGAAAATCAGTTGGGTTCAAATATCAGGGCAAGATTGAACAGATAATTCCGAACTTGAACATACCCCGAAAAATATTGGAGTACCTAAACATAAGCGCTACCGGGGGAATTGCGCTAATTGGTTGTAGAGCCCAGGACCAAGTAAGCTCCTTTCCGTGTTGCGAATATGATATAGCGTGCTTTGAACATCGTCCTCCAGATATCAGAGTGATTCACCTCCAAGATAGCACGATTGAGCTCATTAATTTTAAGTCCCAGAAGTCTAATCCAATCTCTCTTTACCGTATGATCCCTATCTCATATCAGAACATGCCCTTTTTGCCAAGTACTTCAGTTACTAAAAATTTAACCATGAACGGAGTGTTTATGGGTGAGAGCAATAAGATGATTGTAAATGCACTATTTAATATTGAAACTGCTTCTAGACACTTTAACTTAAGAATTGACTTGTCATCCCTATATCTAAAGGCTGCATCTTACGATCTTATTGCAGGAATTTTATTGAGAACAGGAGTAAAGCCAATGCCTTCTCATGAATTGAGCCAATTAAGAAGTCTGAGTGATGCTACGGATCAAATTAAAGACGCAATCGAATCAACACTAGATTGCCTAGGATTGGAAAGAGCGTCGAAATCATCAATCGCAAGATCATATAGGGCGTTGAAGGAGATTGTAAAGAATAGAGCTGATAAAAATATTATGTTTTCAAAAATAGATTATCTCGAGGAAAATGGTCTCTTATCTGACTGTTATTACTACATAGGCAAAATTGGTTTAACTCATTTGGAATCTAATGCACGCAATATGGGAGAGATTTATCCGAAATTAGTTAACTTAACCTTCGATCTTAATTTGGATACAGAATTCCTCAAGAAGATGTCTACAAAGCTCGTTACTTCTTGTAAAAATGTACTAAAAATTAAGTTATAGGGACAGTTAAAATTTGTTCCACGTCCTTAACCCTCTTGGCTCTTAACTTTGCTTTATACTTTAAATTTCTTGGTTTCGTCCTCAGCCTGTATCCACAACATGGACACCATAATCCATCCCATTTTATGAAAATTTCGCAGATTTGGCAACGCTTCTGACCGCTGACATACCTGCCTGAGCCAACCGGTTTTTGCGCCTTATGACGTACGCATATTCCTTTACAAGTCATCTACTTTACCCTAAATCGATTAACATAGCAGATATTTAAATATGAGTAACAAATGTTTATGATTTTCTATACCTATTTTACAACTAATAAAAAAAGAGGAAATTCCTACTTACTGAACATTTACTGATTTCGTTTGAAATGCTTCATTCATCGTCAGATATTCGTCGAGTCTCATCTTAATGTCGTCTGGTTGAGTATCATCCATGCCAGAAAATCCGGCTGAAAACGATATTTTGTTTCCTGACACTTTAATGTTATCTATTTCCATATCAGCATATACGTTTGCGAGCTCTTGTGCCCATGCGGAAGCTTCCTCCTGGTTTACGCCATTAGTATCTATTGTTACATTCAACATTTTGGTCATCCAAAATCACCTAAAGAAAAGTTAATGAGGACATTAATAAAGTTGACGTATACGAAAACATGCTAAACTGCTCACATTTAAACACCTTAGCTAACGTCTTAAACTTTATTTCTTTGCTTCAAATCCCCAATATTTTATAAGTTCTTTCTCAAATTTTGAGAATTGATCATCTGAAAGGTAGTCTCCACAATTCTTGTGTGTAGGTACTACTTTCATGCCAACCAATTTGAATTCAACTTCATAGAAATGAATATTAGGACAATTACACATCGTTGTGCATAGTTCTTGCATTCACTTATTAGTTTATCTCTAGACGCTTAAGAAACGGCCAAATTTTTGATCTGCAGAGTGATCCAATATTAAATTTTTGATAAAGAAAAATTGGATTCTAAAGATTCAAGATAAAAGTATTATACCGAGAACCAATTTTGGATTTTGATGGGAGACAACCATACTAAATTAATGTTCAACGGAAAAGCGTAGGAAATCCTAAGTTCGTTTCACGTCCACAATTCGAAGCAATTATGATCTCTTCAATTAGAGACAGGTACTGATTATCGTCAAGAGAGCTTTTCAAGGTATAGATAGAATGAAAATAGTTAATTGACCATTCTGTCATGTAATATCATTTAGTCTCTGATTTACGTCTTGGGCAAAATTTGGTTGAACTATAATCTTAGATTTATATCAGTTTCCTTACAAAGAAACACATTAATTATTAGGTAGTGGAAATCCAAGAGGATTGTGACACCCAAAAAGACGCTTCTTGTATCTTCAGCCATTATGGGTTTTTTCGGAGTTTTGGTGAGTATAATTATAATAGCTATTGGAGGAGGATTCACGGGTCCTGGGCCTTCAATCCTCAATCCACCTTCTGCAAAAGATCTTTGGACTACAGGCAATGGTTTGGTAAATGGGACTCGGCTGATTTACTCATTGACCATGGGTAATGGGGAACAATTGCCTACAAATCAGATTGTGTCAATGAAATTCATCGATGAAGGAAAAGATTGGAGAGTCCTATTTTCGCTTGGAAAAATTAGGAATGCTCCAGTACATAATATCACCCTTTTAAAAGGGTCCTTTACGCCTCTCGGGATATTAAACAAAAATTCTGATATGATATTAAGACCAATTAGCTCGACTATATTTTCTATTCGCGACATCGCAAGGGAGCCAAAGTATCTTGTTGTTGGGGCAATTTGGGACACAATTAACGTAGGTACTTTGACTGTGCCGCTGAGAATAGCAGGACTAGAAGATGTTAATACACTTGCGGGCGCATTTCATTCGTATGTACTTAGTTATCATATCGGTAACAAAGATAGTAAAATATATTTGGTGAAGGGCTTTCCTTTACCAATAAAGTCAGATATTTACAATGCGAACGGTACTCTTGAATACAAATATGAGTTGACATCCATTGGAAAGTAAGCGACTGATATTTTTGGATGTCGAAGGAAATATTCCAAAAATTCTTTCTGCTGTCGGGAATCTTAAGATGTGTGGGGGCAATCCTTCGTTTTGAATCTGTGACTTATATGCATTGAGAATTTATATTCGCTTACCATTAGGAGACTCCGTATGATAGAGATTCTTAAGGCTGCTTGCGAACATGCATATGTTGAAACTTTCAAACTGATAGGCACGCGCGAAGGGTCGGTTAAGATTAGTGCCGGTGCGGGTGGAGACGTTTCAAGGAAGATAGACCTCGTTGCAGAAAGGGCAGTCATTGAAACAGTCAGGAATGCGGGTGAAGACCCTACCATAATAGGAGAAGAATGTGGGGTACTAGCTGGAAGCAACGGTTATCTAATAATGGATGCAGTCGATGGTACTACTAATGCAACTAGGGGTATTCCTTACTGTTGTTGTTCCTTAGCGTACGCAACTGCACCTAACTTGAATTGTGTTACCGAGGCAGCGGTCATTGATCTCACGAGCGGCGATATGTATTATGCTTCGGAAGGTGCTGGAGCATATCTTAACAAGAACAGGATCAATGTTACGAATAAGACAGACTTGGACTACAGTGATTTGATAGGCGGAATCAACGTTTCCTCTAGTGATAATCATACAATTACATCTTTGGGACCTTTCATAACAAAGCTTAAACATGTAAGACATTTTGGAGCAAATGCTTTAGAGTTATGTTATTTAGCAAATGGCATGATAGACATTTCTGCGGATCTAAGAATGAAAATTCGCCCCACCGACGTGGCGGGATCCTTCATGATAGTGCGCGAAGCAGGTGGAATAATATTAAGTCCGACTGGAGACCCCGTGGATTCATCTGTATTTCCCGGAACAACTTTGTCTTATGTTGGCCTTGCAGACAAGTCGCTTTTCAAGCACTTTGAAGAGGAGATCAAATACTTTATCAAACAAATCAGCGCCCGGGCCGGGATTCGAACCCGGGTCGGAGGAGTGACAGTCCCCCATACTGGACCGGACTATACGGAGTAAAATCGTTGTTTGATCATACGCCACTATACTACCCGGGCGCAGATCGAAATTTTTCTTACTCGCGAATTAAAATGTTTCTTCAAAAATTTGGAGTTGAATCAATAAATTGCTCTGGCAACCCGCAGCCAAACATATATCCAAATGTAATTCTGCATAACATTAAATTATAGCAAGGTTGAGGTTACGTAATTTCTAGGGCCCGTAGCTCAGCCAGGTAGAGTACCGGACTTTTAATCCCTGAAGAAATCCGGCTGTCTCGGGTTCGAATCCCGACGGGCCCGCCTTTATAATGGTGCATGAATATGGGTCCCTTTATATATTGCCTAATGGAAAGCGTCGTTACTGTCAAGGTCAAAAACCCAGGCAAATCGGGAGCCTATTAAATATATCTAAGAATCTAAAATCGATGGGCCAGATGTCCGAGTAATCAATTTTTAGTAATTGAGTTAAAATTAATCAAAGCGCCGTCAATTATAATCCTTCCACTGGTAATATGATTTGCGGTCGCAAGATATAGGCTTCCAATAGCAACTGCAACGAGAATTAAAGCAATGAAAATAACAAAAATCTCTTTTCTCAATTATTTCAATACGTGACGAAATTATTTATGGATTTAATATCCAAATTGTTGCCTATTTTTAGGGAAAAAAATAACTATGGTTTATTTGTCGACTCTTGAGTTCATCCCATAATTTCTTGTCAGCCGGACCACTCCTAAGCATAGATTGACAGCAAGGACAAAAGACACCTTCAATAGAGAGTAACTGTACTGATAGAGTCATTGGAATCTTATCCAAACAAGAAGGAAGAATAAGGAATGCCCACTAGCACATTTTCTTGTTCTAATTGTAATGAGCCGTTTAGTCTATACCTCCCGGAGAATACGAAAAGAGCAGACTATAGGAAATGTGTAGAGAGAGACCAAAGTTATCATAATTTGGAGCGTATAAGACTGTGTCGAAATTGTGAGCGCAGAAACACAATCTACTATTGTACTGAAAGTCACAGTATGTTAATTACTGAAGATTAGACTATAACAACGGGCTCCCGAGGGACCCAAAGGTCTGATAGTTACTTTGATAGGCCCAATTAATGGTATACAACATATTAAAGACTTAATCTGTGAGCCGGTGAGAGGGGAGGGTTATCTACCTTATATTACTCGTTGTATACTTGGAATTACGACAAACAAGAAAGAACAGATTGAAAAATACCTAGTCTTTGAGACTCATATATGACCTAAATGCGGTAAACAAGACAATGATACACTTTGTGACCAGTGCCGCTATTGTGGCAGCATAATATGACTATCGGGTTTTGCATAGCGTTATCGCTTGTAACATTTTACCGGCAGTATGGAGATATATTGGCGACATCAACTAAGACTTAAAGATAGAAACTAGTCCACAAAATATTCTACCGATAAAAGTTTTATGGACCGACTCACTGTGTCGAAATCAGGGATGTATCGTCACCTTTTTGGATAGATACAATTTTCTAATTGATAATTAATGTCGGTATTACTAATCTAGTGAACTGCTCGGCTTGAATCTCGAACGAGCCTCGACTACACCTTTTAGAATTAATTGAATTTCAAAACAACTTTGCCAAAAGAGGTCAGACAGTAAGTATTATTTCTCTTCTTTATAATCCCGGCCTCCATAAGTCTATTTAGTTGCACATAATACTGCTTATGAGTCATTTTTAATTCGACATCATTTACGTTCGTGGCAATGGCATGGAAAAGTTCTAAAGATTCATTGTCACTTATCGCGTCTAAAACTTGTCTTCTTGATATAGATGGAGATTGTGTTTTCATTTCTATTACTCTACGGATTTCATGAAGCGAGATCAGTAAAAACCGCGTCGTCACTTTTTGCCGAAGGAGGTATTAAAATCTTGGGAAACTAAGATACCTAGAATTTGCAGAGCGTTACAATCGTCAAAATGTCAAAAATATCTCTCCGGTAATCTCTTCCTTAATTTTTGTTCAGGTAATTTCCTTCTAGCCGGCTTTAAAATAGAAGCGTATTATATGAAATTCCATCAATGACAGAAAGAGAATTTATGAATGATATAACTTAAAAAGCTCTCAGGAGGAGATAATACGGGTATTAGTTATCATACTCCCTGTTGACTCTACCTTATACTGAACATGACGTAATAATATTTGCAAGAGTGAGTATTACCAGGTATTTTCCACTTGAATTCAACTCTCTATTGCAATTGCGGAATCGCTTGCTCTTGCATTATTTCATTCTGAAGAACAGTAGCACATAGTACCAAGGGAGGGAGAGAGAGAGAGAGAGAGAGAGTAAAAGACAACCGATGGGCCAAGAATGAAAAGGGACTGACATGCCTGGCCGTGTCGGGATTGACCAGTAAGAGTCGGAGGTAAAATTCTTAAGCATTCTTTATTATTAAAAATTCCAAAGATGATGCTGAATTTTATGATGTTGAACAACAGTTCAATTACCTCTACTGCACATGGATATTCAGTTTTTTGCTCAACAATGTTATTAATTATTTTAATCTTGTCATCCACATCAAATTTCTCTTTTGTATTGGGCTCGGATATAACAGGAACTAATATTCCCAATACAATTTACGGTACAATGAGCGACGATAATATACTTGGAAAGAATGGAAAAGACAACTTGTATGGCAACGGAGGAAACGATATTATACACGGGGAAAATGGAGATGATTTTGTTGATGGAGGTCCGGGAAAAGATTCCCTTGAAGGTAATGATGGCAATGACGTTGTTCAGGGAGGTGCTGGAGCCGATAGAATTGATGGTGGAAAAGGGAATGACACGCTAATAGCATCATTTGCTCTTGGATCAGTTTCTTTCAGAGACTATGCCGTTGACACTATAGTTTGCGGATCTGGATTTGACACAGCATACATTAGTTCCGTAGACGGCGATTCAGCCGCGACTGATTGTGAAGAAATAATTACCGAGACTGGCCAGTAGTAAAATTTTTAGTCATATGGGTTCCCGATAAACTGCATTAAAATTTGAATACAACTGTCCTTAGATTAACACAAGATCGTTCTGTCCTCAGGATAAGGGGCTGAACAGTGACCTAACGTGCCGTCAATGGAGCCGTTTTCACCGTTATTGCAACTGCTCAAACTTTTTGGTACCAATTGGTGGAACTCAATACTCAGCGGAATGAATAATTTTTCTGGAGGGACGATATCTAGTCTGAAATAAAAGATAGATCTAGTTTATGTAAAAGTGTAATTCTCTTCCATGGCAATCCTTTATGACTCGACGGACTTATTATCTTTGGATTGTTTATCACTTGAATATCTTTTAGCTCGGACACCGAACGATATCGCACCTAATGCTATGAAAACTACCGTTGTGATCCCGAATGTAATAATTTCATCTGCCATTGTTCATTTTCCATTTGTGCCAGATAATTACTTTTCTATGATTATATTAGCGACGAGTGGTAGATACATCCGCCGTATAGTAATATCTAATATCTCATGATATTTAGTTATTAAAAAATTTGATTCGATTCAATTCTTTAATCTAGTTGAGTATTTTAATTCATGAGACTCGGTTATAGCTACTCTAGTCAGAAAAACAATTGCTTATTAGGGGCACCATACGAGATCCTAAAGGAACATTGCATAAAAATGAAAGCCTTCATAACCACTGCTGGCACTTGGATCATGTTCCTGGCACTCAGATGAAAATAACTATCTGCTGCCAATGCGGTGCTAAGAAAGTCAGTGAGATTGCTCGAATGGAAAAGGCTGAAACTATTTACTAAAGTCTGAGGGGATAAAAAGTTAGTCGTGAATTTAACAGATTAAACTTAATCTCGTCTACCATTTTATTAGGTTATAGTGCTTCTAACAAAACAAGAGTATCTATAATTTACAGTAGTCTATATGAGGTTAGAAGGACTTTTGATTGGATTACTAATTGTTGCAAAAAAGTATTACGAGAGACGCCTAAGAGGAAGCCGTAGGTAATCCTCCGGTAAATTAAGTTTAAAATAAGTCTAAAATTATCATAATATCAGGCCTGAATCAATCTTGAGGTTTTTTCACAAAAAAACAGAATATTGTTCGATCTGTGGTATTAATCTAAAGTTCAAGTACAAACCAGCGAAAACTTGGCAAATTCAGGGGAATTTATGTGGAGATTGTCATACCACTAAAATGAAGGAATATTTTGACAAGCAGGCTGAGGCGAAGCGGCTTGAAGAAATTAAAGAAAACCATTGCTCTATCTGTGGAAAACTAAATGAAACAACAAAGAAGAGACCAAGGTGGCAATGGAATATGGAAGCAGAGACTGTACTGTGTGTAGAATGTTTCGATAAGAGGGAACAAGAATATAAGATTAGACTAGACTTCTGCAATAACTGTAATGGCAAGCTAGGAATCATAAGATACAATCCTAAAACAAATTGGAAGGTAAATGGCCAATTGTGTAGGCGATGCTGGGATAATTTTAACAAAAAATATGAATTTAAATAATTAGTATTCAGATCAATTAGTTTCAGACTTGTCATTAAAGTTATAGGTTATGGGCAAAATCAGAGACTTTTAAATGGCTGTACGCTCATTATAGATTCCGGTGAAATATAGGTCTCGTTCCAATAAGATTAACAAACGCGCCTTGACACTAGGAATAGTTTTGGCCGTGGTTATAATTGGAGGGTCCGCCACTGCTTTTCTGTCCATGGGTCAAAACAACAGCAACCGGGCTGGCAATACCAACCAAGCAAATGAATTAATCCGACTGCTCGTTCAACCTGTAAGCCAAAACGCTAGTGCACTAGGAAATGACGGCGCGAAAATTACGATAGTGGAGTTTGGTGACTACCAATGCCAATCTTGTGCTCAGTTCCATAAAGGAGTCCGCAATGAGTTGATACATAGATATGTAAACACAGGAATAGCTAAATTTGTGTTCAAAGACTTTGTCATTAACGATAAACCCTTTGATAGGGCCTCTACCTTAGCTGCTAGGGCATCATATTGTGCGGGTGACCAGGGTAAATATTGGGGGTATCACGATGAAGTTTATAATAATTCCAAGGGAGAGAACACTGGATGGATCACTAAATCTAGTCTTGTTGACTTTGCGAGAGATGTGCAGGTTCCTGATTTGACGAAATTTTCAACCTGCCTCGACTCGAAAAAACATAGCGAAGTTGTGTTTGAGAACGATGGGCTGGCGAAATCGCTAGGTCTTAAGTCTACTCCAACATTCATACTAGTTTCAGCCGGAAAGCAACCTCTAGGGATTGTAGGAGCACATCCATTTAATGTCTTTCAGCAAGCGATCGCGGAGTTAGAAAAGGAATGAATTGTCTAAGTAAAAACTGTGCATATACCTAAAACTTTATTCGTAGATTTTTTGAGTTCGGATATGATACATTTTCTGAAACACTAAATTTTAGGTCCGACTACTAAGGGGAGAGATTTAATAACAACTCATATAACAGAAGCAGTCTTAGAATTGGACGTTGGAGGTAAATACTATACGGAAAAAGGCCTATTTTCAACCTGCATTCTTAATTACTTATTTAGTCATTATTTTCCTTATTTCCAAATGTGATGATATAGGTGCTTTAGCTTCTACCAAATTTCTTGATCCTGGTGATAAAATTGATACTTTTTATATGAATGGGATGATTACAAACTTTCCTTCATCCTCAAGTAATAACACACTTAAATCGAGCACGATAGAGAATTCATCTGCAATTGGCAATTGGACTCTTTTAGTCGAAAATGGGACTCCGAAACAATTTAACGCGACTCTACCCAGATATTTCGAAGGTCCATCAACAGGGGTGTTGAATATTGGCGGATTTTCAACTACTGCTCATAAACATATTCAACTTGGTACACCCGGATCTCATATTATCAGTGGAATAATCGATATATTAAGGAATGGAAAATTGATCCAAGACAATATTGGGGTAACAGTAATTATTTCTAATTTGAATCAGATAAATATCATTCTCGACAGTCCGAAAGCGGGATTTAAAAATCCTATTGTAGGACAGATTAAATCTGTAAAAGACGAAAACGGAAATAATATTGGGGTCAATATTACAAATGACGAATCACAGATAAATTCGGATATAAGTAGCAACTCCGACCAATCAATTCGAGCAGGCAATAACCTTGATCAAAATATAGTTTCGGGTTACGATCATAAATCATCTGGCGGTTCTCTGGGTCAACAGGATGGTGGTTCAGACGTAGGGGATGGTGGTTCAGACGTAGGGGATGGTGGTTCAGACGTAGGGGATGGTGGTTCAGACGAAGAGAATGGGGATTAGAGATTATTTTTTAAAAAGTTATTCCTACTTACTGTTGATCTCTTTATTTTGCATTGGCCTTGAAACTCGAATAGGACTGAATTTAACTTGAGATATATGCAAATGAATATTGATTACTTATCGATGGATAAAATATTACACTAGTATTTTTTGTAGACTATCCTAGTGGGGTTCAAAAATATCTTGAATATAGTGGTCACCCCTATTAGTTACAAATTATCTTACAAGAACAGATTTGAAATTATTGATTTCCTGTTTCTACGTTCCTTCATATTAGAACATAAATCGTTTTAATTTGCCATAATTTAATGGAACCTCACTTTAATTCGGGCATCCGTAATATTCGTAGTTATGCGGTTAAGACGGGTGATAAAACCAAGACGGGCTCGGAGGGATTTGAACCCTCGACCTGACGCTTAGGAGGCGTCCGCGCTGTCCATTCTGCACTCGTTTCTGAGGAAGAAGCGATCTGCGCCACGAGCCCGCCATCATGGGTAAATTATGTAAGATTTAAACATTCACGAGCATCTATTTAACGAGTGAAAAAGACGTTTATTTTCAATAGTAAGCTTGCTTAATATCATTGGTAATCCTCTTGATGCGCATTTCCTTAGGTGGTCAATATTAATCATATGTATTATTTGTAATTGTTAATAATTATTCATTTTCTTTCAGCAGTTACCTAAACGGCAGGATTTTGTTTATCTTTCTATCTTCCCTTCGATAAACTCTGTGAATCTAGTTTTGGCATCACTGTAAGACATCTGCACTGGTGGATGTTTGAAACAGTAGGCTGAAATACTTTCTAGAGGTCCGTTGATGCCCCTGTCTATGGCTATCTTCGTTCCTCTAATTGCATCTATCATTACTCCAGCACTATTGTATGCGTCTACTACCTTGAGTTTAATGTCAAGTTCTATTGGTACGTTGCCAAAGTATTTTCCTCTCATGTTTATGTAACATATTTTGTCATTGTCTAGGAATCCTACAAAGTCTGACGGTCCTATACGCATGGGTATGTCGTATGGTGCCATTGCTGCTACTGCACTTGTTTTACTTATTCTCTTGTCTTCTAGCCGTCCTTCATCTAGCATGTTATAAAAGTCCATGTCACCACCTACATTGAGCTGGTAAGTTTCGTCTATCTTCACTCCACGGTCTACAAAAAGTTTCACCAGAGTCTTGTGTAATACAGTAGCTCCCAGCTGGCTCATTACATCGTCACCAGCACAAGCCAAATTCCTTCCTGCAAACGCTTGTTGCCATTTTGGTGTTGAAGCAATAAAGACAGGTATTGCGTTTATAAAAGATACACCAGCATCAAGACACTGTTCAACATAGTATTGTGTGGCCTGCCTACTTCCCACAGGTAGATAGTTTATCAGGATCTCAGCCCCTGAATCCTTCAGTAATTGAGATATTTTTGGAGGACTCTTCTCAGAAATCTTCACCCGTTGGTTTAGATGCTTTCCCACCCCATCTAGTACTTCGCCTTTATCTACTTTTACTCCAATCTTGTCAACATCACAAATCTTGATAGTGTTATTGGGATCTGCAAATATCGCTTCTGCCAAATCCCTTCCCACTTTTGATTCAACGACATCAAAAGCTGCAACAAACTCTATATCTGATGGTTCGATTCCTCCAAGATTGTAAGCTACAAGTCCTGGGCCATCTAA
>Ga0114129_10011616_pt1 | contig 12538 bp, 10 predicted proteins | sample RhiMetdeltSRZDD1_FD_80071 | JGI IMG/M metagenome (GOLD analysis project Ga0114129, IMG submission 80071) | Populus rhizosphere microbial communities from Tennessee, USA - Rhizosphere MetaG P. deltoides SRZDD1 (version 2) (version 2) | ecosystem: Host-associated > Plants > Roots > Rhizosphere >...
ACGACGTTTTGTATCAGATCGTGAAGACATAAGGAGGACTGGAGAAAGGGATCAAAACTAGTGTTTCTCTCTTTCTCGCCTCCTCCTGTTTGATCTTGACAGTGAACGTCGGTGATTGATCAGACGGTTCACTGCACGATCACCGCAAGCAACAACACCAAGCCGAGCGCCGCGACCGCGATGATCGTCTCCACGATGCTCCACGTCGCGACGGTCTGCGGCACGCTCATATTCAAATATTCCTTCACGAGCCAGAAGCCGCCGTCGTTGACGTGCGACATGATGAGCGACCCGGCCCCGATGGCCACGACCAGCAGATCCCTGTTGACGGCGGGCGTCGCCGCCGCGATCGGCACCATCAGGCTCGCGGCCGTCACGCACGCGACGGTCGCCGATCCGACCGCGATCCGCAGCACCGCCGCGATCGCCCAGCCGAGGACGAGCGGCGACAGCCGCGCGCCGCCCATCGCGTGCGCGATGGCCCCGCCGATGCCTGCCGTGTCGAGCACGCGCCCGAACCCGCCGCCGGCGCCGACGACGAGCAGGACGCCCGCGAGCGGCGACAGTGCGTCTTCGGCGAAGCGCAGCAGGCGGACGCGATCGAACCCGCAGGCGCGGCCGAAGGTGTACAGCGAGACGAGCGTCGCGATCAGCATCGCGACGATCGGGCTGCCCGCGAACGCGCTCCATCGTCGGATCGTGCCGTCGCCGAAGAGCGCCTGCGTCAGCGCGGCCTGCAGCATCAGCAGCACCGGCAACAGGATCGTCAGCAGCGTCGCGAACAACGACGGCGTGCGGCCCGGAGGCGCCGCGGTCGTCAGCTGATCCGCGATCGCGCCGGCTTCGACGTGCACGCGGCGGCCGATCATCGCGCCGAACAGGGGTCCGGCCGCGATGGCCGCCGGCAGGCCCACGACGATCGCGTAGAGCACCGTGCGTCCCGTGTCGGCGCCGAGCCGCTCGACGGCGGCGAGCGCGCCCGGGTGCGGCGGCACCAGCCCGTGGGCCGCGGAGAGGCCGGCCACGAGCGGAATGCCCAGGCGAAGGAGCGGCGTGCCGGTCTGCCGGGCGAGGTTGAACATGATCGGCACGAGCAGCACGAGGCCGACCTGGAAGAAGACCGGCAGGCCGACGATGAAGCCGGAGAGCATCATCGCCCAGTCCAGCCGCCGTTCGCCGAGCAGGGCGATGAGCGCGCGCGCGATCACGAGCGCGCCGCCCGACTCGGCGAGCAGCTTGCCGATGATGGTGCCCAGGCCGATGACGATGGCGATGAAGCCGAGCGTGTCGCCCATCCCCTGCTGGAACGCGCGCGGGATGTCGGCGAGCGGCATGCGCGCCGCAACGCCGACCGAGAGCGACGCGGCCGCCAGCGCGACGAAGGCAGGCAGCCGCGCCCACGTGACGAGCACGATGACGGCGACGACGGCGGCCGCGGCGATGCCAAAGAGCGCGGCGGGAGCGAGCGGCGTCACACGCGGACGAGGTGCGGCGGCAGCTGTCCGCAGACGATGGCGTATCCGAGGCGGCCCTGCTCGATGGCGACGGTCGCCTGACGTGCCATGCGCTTGGCGGCGTCGAAATCGAAGCCGGGCAAATCGACCTTCTTCAACCCGGCGAGCACTTCGGTCACGAACAGGCGGCTGCCGATCGTGCGTACGAGCTCGCGCAGCGCGTCGTCATGCTCCTCGATCGTCGTGACCGTGAAGCCCGCACCGGTCAGCCACGCGCCGTAGCTGTCGGCGGACTGCGCGTCGGCGAGACATGCGATCCACGACATCAGGTCGTTCAGCTCGTGCGCGTGCCCGGGCGCGCGCGTGATGTCGCTGAGGCCGACGCGGCCGCCAGGCCCGAGCACGCGCGCGAGCTCGCGCGCCGCCGCGCGCTTGTCGGGAAACGTGCAGAACGCGCACTCGCAGATGATGGCGTCCGCCGACCCGTTCCCGATCGGCAGCGTCTCGACGTCGCTGCACGCGAACGCGACGCGGTCGCTCAACCCGAGCGCCGCCGCGTCCTGCTCCGCGCGCTCGACGTTCCGCCGGCTCAGGTCGAAGCCGGTCACGCGGCAGCCGAACCGCTGCGCGAGCAGGAGCGCGCTCGTGCCTCGTCCCGTCGCGGCGTCGACCAGATGGGTCTCCGGCGTCAGCGCGAGCAGCGTGCCGAGGCGCTCGGTCAACGCCGCGCCGCCCGGATGAAACGAGTCGCCGAGGAGCAGCGCGGCGACGTCGCTCTCGTACAGCCGCGCGCAGCACTGCTTCGCCTCCGTCGCCGCCGCAGGATCGATCGCGGGGCCGTCGCTCACGCGTGCGCTCCCTCGAACGTGAACTGCACGGGCACCGGATCGAAGCGGCGCCCTTCGGCGCGCGCGCGCCGCCGCTCGGGCTCGAGCGCTTCGAGCTGCGCGCGCGCCTGCTCGCGATAGCCGATCGTGTTGTACGCGCAGAACGGGATCTGCTTGCCGCCCGGCAGCAGGAACTCCTTGCAGCACTTCATCAGGTTCTTCTGGTTGAACGTCCACGGGTCCATGAAGTCCTGCGCCATGATCATGATCATGCGATCGGCGAGATCGCCGATCGTCACCGCGTCCGGGAGCCCGCACGCCTGGCACGACACGGCCAGCTGGTCGACCGACTTCTGCGACCCGGCGACCGACGAGGACGACCACAGGCCCTCGAGCGCCGCGCGCACGTCCAGGCTGAAGTCAGGCACGACGCGGTTCGCGATGTAATCGAGGTAGTCGTGCACGTTGACGACGCGCGGCAGCGGCAGCACCTGATCACCGTCGACGAACGCGTAGGTGACCGAGTTGCACGTCGGGAAGCAGCAGGGGACCGGGATGAAGTCGCTCCTGACGAACTTTCCGCCGCTCTGCTCCTCGACGAGCCGCAGGATGTCGGGGATCGTCACCCGCGTCATCGGGTCGTGTGCGAGATGGCGGCCGGCGTGGAACGCCGGCTGGAAGTTGACGCCGCGCACGGCGGGATGCGCGATCGCGAAGTCGACGATGCGGCCGACTTCGTGCTCGTTCACGCCGCGCTCGATGGCCGGGACGATCGTCACCTTGAGGCCGGCCGCGGCGAGCCGATCGAGCGCGCGGATCTTCTCGTCGACGATGTCGGTCTCGCCGCGCAGCTTCAACGACGTGGCGCGCTCGAAGCCGTCGAACTGGAAATAGAACGCCGGCTTCACCTCGGCCAGCTGCTCGACGAACTCGTCGTCTCGGGCGATGCGCCGGCCGTTGGTGTTGATCATCACGAAGCGGATGCCGCGCGCCTTCGCCGCCTTGACGAAGTCGATGATCTGCGGATGGATGGTCGGCTCGCCGCCGGAGAACTGGACGACTTCCGGCGCGCCCTCGGTGCGGACGAAGTCATCGAGCATCTGCTCGACTTCCTCGAGCGTCAGGCTGAACCCGGGACCCGCCGTCGAGAAGCAGAGCGGGCAGCTCATGTTGCACGCGCTGTTGACCTCGATGATGCCGAGGCAGGTGTGCTGCTGGTGATCGGGACACAGGCCGCAGTCGTGCGGGCAGCCGTGCTCGACGTGCGTGCCGCGCGCCAGCGGAATCGTCCCCGGCTTGTTGTACTTGCCGTTGGCGACGTACGCCTCGGCGTCGCCGTACACGAGCGCCTCGAACGGGCCGCACGTGGGACATCGCTTCCGCATGAACACTTTGTTCTGCCGCAGGACGACCTGCGCGTCGATCACGCGCCGGCACTCCGGGCAGATGCTGCGAGTCAGCTCGTAGAACACGTAGTCGGCATCATGCCTCTGCATGCGTGAATCCCTTCAGGCGGCGGACGAGCCGCCCCTGCGTGCTCGCGAGCCAGTTCGTCGTGGCGACCTCGCCGGCCATCTGCTGCAGCGCGGTCGCGTAGGTCGGGTAGGCGTGGATCGCCGTTGCAATGTCGCCGGCGGTGAGGCGCTTCGCGATCGCCAGCGCGATCTCGCCGCTCAGCTCGCCCGCGCGGCTCGCGACGATCGTCGCGCCGACGACACGGCCGCCGGCGTCCGTCACGAGCTTGATGAATCCGTCCTCGTCATCGTCGCACACCGCGCGGTCGATGTGCGTCAATTCCCATCGACAAACCGAGACGCGTCCCGCGAGCTGCTCGCGCGCCTGACGCTCGGTCGGTCCGATCTGCGCGACTTCGGGATCCGTGAACGTCACCCACGCCATCGGATTGGGTCGGCCGGAGGCGCTGCCCGGCAGGAGCGCGTTGCGGGCGGCCTCGAACGCCTGCCAGCCCGCGACGTGCGAGAACTGTTCGCCGCCGAGCACGTCGCCGGCCGCGTAGATGTGCGGCACGCTGGTGCGCAGGCGATCGTCGACGGGAATCCCGCTCGCCGAATACCGGACGCCGGCGCGATCGAGCGCGAGCCCCTCGACGTTCGGCGTGCGGCCGGCCGCGACGAGCAGCGCGTCGCCGGTCACCTCTCCGGCGTCCGATGTCACGACGACGCCGCTACTCGCGCGTCGCACGGATGTGGCGCGGCCTGAGACAACGCGAATGCCTTCGCGCTCGAACACGCGGCGAACGACCGCCGACGCATCGGGGTCGTCGCGCGCGAGCAGCCGCGGCGCGACGATCGTCACCTCGCTGCCGAGCCGGCGATAGGCCTGCGAGATCTCGGCGCCGAGCGGCCCGCCGCCGACGACGACGAGCGAGGGCGGCAGCCGGTCATTCTCGAAGATGGCGTGATAGGTGAAGTGCGGCACGTCCTCGATGCCGGCCAGCTTCGGCGCGGCGGGGGTCGCGCCGGTCGTGATCAGAAAGTTCTGGGCCCGCAGCTCACGATCGCCGACGCGCAGCGCGTGCGCATCGACGAACGCCGCGGGGCCGATCGAGACGTCGATGCCCTCGCTCCGCAGCTTCTCGGGCGTCGTCCCCTGATAGATCTGCGCGATCTTGCGCCGCACGTATTCGCGGACGCGTCGCATGTCCACGCGGACCGCGTCGGCCTCGACGCCGAGCTCGGTCGAGGCGCGCGCTTCGTGCGCTGCTTTGGCGGCGCGGATCAGCGATTTGCTGGGCACGCAGCCGGTCCATGTGCAGTCGCCGCCGATCCGATCCCGTTCGACGAGGGCCACGCGGGCGCCGAGGCGGGCGGCAAAGCGCGCCGCGGTCAACCCGCCGGCGCCGGCGCCGATCACGACCAGATCGAAATCAATGTGAGGCATCGAGCTGGACACTCCCGGACAAGAGATTACTCAAAAATCAGTTTCGTGTTTTCGTGCTTTCGTGGCCGATTGACCGCTCTCGTGTTTCGAGGCGGCGCAGCAGCCCGACCGCGACGACCGCCATCACGATCGTGCTGCCGATCAACCCGTCGATCGCGAAGCGCTGTCCCAGCGCGCCGGCGACGAGATTGCCGCCGAGCGCGCCGACGCCGAGCAGGAACGAATAGATGCCCATCGCAGCGCCGCGACCCGCGCGTGGGCCGACGGCTTCGGCGAGCAGCGAGAGCGCCGCCGGCGTGAACCCGCTCTCGACCATGACCAGCGCCGCGAGGACCGCCGTCATCGTCCAGCGGAGCGCGAGCGGCGCGCCCGCTGCGTGGTTGAGCAGCAGCAGGCCAACCGACACGGCGAGCATCGCGGCGAGCGACACGCGCAGCGCGACCACCGGCCGCGTCCGCGGCAGGACGACGCTCCAGATCACGAGTCCGGTGGCGAACACCAGCGAGTACGCGAACAGCACCCATCCGAGTCGATCGGGCCGCGTCGCGAGCAGCCCTGCGAGCAGCTGGCCGGGCCTCGGCGCGCTCGTCAGGAGGAAGTAGAATGTCGGTCCCAGCCACATGCCGACGATCATGTTCATCGCGAGCCAGATGGGCGCGAGCCGGCGCAGCGCGGGCTCGCGGATCGCTCGGGCGAGACCGTCGAGCGCCGCGTGCGCCCGGACGCGCGTCGCCACCGTCGCGCCGGCGAACAACAGCATCGCGACGGTCACGTACACGACGGCGAGCGCCGCGAAGGCGCCGTGGCCGAGCGCGCGCCACAGCTCGCCGCCGAGCAATCCGCCGAGCGCGAGCCCCGCCAGCAGCGACAGCTCGAAGTAGCTCATCGTCCTGGCGCGCAGCGTCGCATCGTCTGCGGTCGCGTCGACGATGTAGGCGAGGAGCGAAGGGACGGTCGCTGCCGCGGCGAGGCCTTCCAGCATGCGACAGACGATGAAGACGGACGCGCTGCGGGTGAGACCGAAGAGCAGCATCGCGGCGGCGGCGAGGGACGCGCCGCCCGCCATCAGCGCGCGCGGCGGCACGACGTCGGCGACGATGCCCATCGGGATCGCGCCGACGAGCTCCGCGGCGAAGGACGCCGCGCCCAGCACGCCGACGATCGCCGCGTCGTAGGCGGAGCCGCGCCGCGCGAGGTCGGCGATGTAGATGCCGACGAGCACGCCGCTCGCGCCGCCGGCGATGCGGAGGATGGCGTTGGCGGCGACGACGAGAATCAGGTGCGGTTCCAATATTCGCCAGCCAGGGGCGGCGGCCAGAATCTGCTTGACAGCGCGAACCGCCGGACGTACAAGCCACTCCCACTCGACGCGTTGAGCCAGGCCGCAGAGGCGATCGAGTGCTGATCATGCACGGCGCGGGTGACGCACGCGAGCACGATCGGTCGGATGCGACAGGAAGAGGCCGGCGGCGCAGGTTTACAGGCTGGTTCTGGACGATTCTGTGCGCGACGGCGGTCTGCCGGCTCGCGATCGCGGCCTACCATGGCCTCGAAAACAATCGCGGCGACTTCTACGCGACGCTGCCGGGGGCTTATGCCGAATCGTTGAACCCGACGCTCTGGAACAGCCCCGATCTGCAGCTGGCTGACGGATACCAGCGAGCCGAGTATCTGTACGGACCCACCCAGTACCTCACCCTGTTCCCGCTCGTGTTTCTCGATTCGTACGATTCGCTGGCAACACTGCTGCTCTTTCTGTACATGCCGCTGATCGTGCTGGCGGCGTACATGATGTGGAAGAGCTCCGGCCTCGTGGATCCGGTGCCCGCGTACGGTTACACGGCGGTGTTTGCGAGCACGGCCCTGTTTCTGCCGCTGCTCCAGGCCTACGGCCAGCGTGAGTTCGAGGTCGTCATTCTCTTCGTCATGACGTGCGCGCTCTACGCCGTCCTGACGGCGCGAGAGGGTCTGGCCGGCGCTCTCGTCGCGTACGCAACCTGGTTCAAGTTCTTTCAGCTCGCGTTTCTTCTCTACTTTGCCATCCGCCTCTGGAAGGCCGCTGCGCTCGGATTCGTGCTGATGTCGGCAGCGCTGCTGGTCGTCACGGAGGCCGCGCTCGATTTGTCGAAATTCCGTCCGGTCATCGACCTGGCTTGGTTCGAGGCCAGAGCCGCCGTCGTCGACGACGCCTTCTGCGAGGCATGGTCGCAGCCCGGGACGCGAGGCCACGCGGTGGCCAACACCACGCGGGCGAGCATCAAGTGGGCGCTGTGCAGCTTCAAGGATCGCTGGCCCTGGCTGCCATCCGCACAGGGCATGCACGCGGCAGGCGTGGCCCTGGTGCTGGCGATCCTGGCGCTCGGGTTCTGGCGCCTGCGCCACGGTCCCGTCGATGTGCGCGAGGAACGATGGCGGCGCTCGCTCGAGGTGGGCCTCCTCGCCACCGCCCCCTCTCTATTGCTGCACGCTCATTACTACTATCTCACCTTCACCATTGTCCCGCTCAATATGCTCCTCATCCGATATCTGTGCGAGCTCGAGGCCGGCCGCCGCTGCAAGCGCCTGTGGGCGTGGGGCGCCACCTATATGCTTTTGAGCGCGTTCGTGATCCCGCCGAGCGTCCTGTCCCACGTCCTCGGCATGGATGTCTGGCGAGTCTACATGCGGAACAACATGTACTTCTTCGGCGAGATGCTGCTGTTGTTGCTCGTGTTGTGGGAGTACCTCAAGCTGCCCGCGCCGCGCGACCGGAGCCGATCCTCAGGCTGACTGATCCTGTTCATTTCCCGGCGGCAAGGTACCGCTGCAGGAACGGATTCACTTCCGCGTTCAGGTCTGCGCGGGGAATGCCGTGGCCGGCGCCGGGAAAGACGACGACGCGCACGGTCGCGCCCGATGCCTGGAGCGCGGCACCGAATCGCCGCGCGGAGTCGGCGCTCGCGCGATCGTCGAGCTCTCCGTGCAGCACGAGCGTCGGCGCCTTGATCCGATCGACGTGCAGCAGCGGCGATCTGAGGCGGAAGGCCTCGTCGGACGAGCCGGCTTCAGTGCGGATGTTCTGCTGAATGCCTTTGGCGAGGCGGGGGAACGTTTCCTTCAGATCGTAGATGCCGCCGCCGAGAATCAACGCAGACAGATCCGACAGGCGCGTGGCGGCCATTGCCGAGACGACGGCGCCGCGGCTGTAGCCATACAGCGCGACACGCCGCGCGTCGGCGCCAGGCAGTTGCTTCGCGTATGCAACGGTGGCGAGGACGGCGTTCTGAGATCGTGGACCGCAGAAATCGGGTGGTCCGTCGGACCTGCCGTAGCCGGGCTGCGAGACGGCCGCGACCAGATAGCCGGTCGCGGCGAATCGCTGCAGACCGCCGCCCTCGATATACATGCGCGCTCCGATGCGCGGCCCGTCCTGATGACCATGGACGAGCACGACGACGGGCCATCGACCGTCGCCCGCCGGCTTCGTCCACACGATCTCGATGCGCTTCGACGAGTCGTCTGGATGGGGAACGAAGTCGATGTGAACGTCGGTCGTCGCCGGCTGCGCGCGTGCGATGCCGGCGGCGATCGTCAGCCAGCCGGCCAGCACTGCGGCATGACGCTTCTTCAAGACCATTGCCCTCCCTCCTCAACGCCCGTCGGCGTTACCGAGCGGCGCCTGCGGCGCGCAGCGAGGCGATCTCGTCGGCGGTCAAGCCGACCTCGGCGAGCACTGCATCGGTATGCTCGCCGAGCAGTGGCGCCCGCCGGCGCGCGTCGATCGGCGCCGCGCTCAATTTGATCGGCGATCCGAGCGCGCGCAGCGCGCCGAGCACCGGGTGCTCGACGCCGACGACCATCTCGCGCGCCACGATGTGCGGATCCGCAAAGACCTCGGCGTAGTTCTGGATCGGACCGCAGGGGATGTCATGTGCTTCGAACAGCGCCAGCCAGTGGCTGCGCGGTTTGGCGGCGGTGATCGATTCGATCTGCTCCGCGAGCGCGCGTTGATTCCGCACCCGGCTCGCATCGTCGGCGAGCTCCGGCGCGGTGGCCCACTCGGGATGGCCGAGCACGCCGCAGAGCCGGACGAAGATGCGCTGGTTCGCGGCGCCCAGCGTGATGTAGCCGTCGGCGCAGCGAATCGCCTGATACGGCGCGTTCATACGGTGCGCGGAGCCCATCGGTGCCGGGATCCCGATCCCGGAGAAGTACTCGGTCGCTTCCCACACCGATAGCGCGACGCCGGCTTCGACCAGCGACGTGTCGACCCGCTGACCTTTGCCCGTGCGGTGCCGGGATTCGATGGCCGCGAGAATCCCGACGAGCGCAAACAGGCCGGCGCCGAGATCGGTGAGCGGCACGCCCGCCTTCACCGGCGCGCCGCCCGGTTCGCCGGTCACCGACATGATGCCGGACACGCCCTGCGCGATCAGATCGAAGCCGCCTTTGTGGCTGTCCGGCCCGGTCTGTCCATAGCCGGAAATCGAGGCGTAAACGAGGCGCGGATTGGACGTGGCGAGGTCCTCGTAGGCCGCGCCGAAGCCGGCCATCACGCCGGGCCGGTAGTTCTCGATTAGGATGTCTGCCGATCGCGCGAGCCGGACGAGCACGTCGCGGCCGGCGGCGGTCTTCAGGTCGAGCACGACACTCCGCTTGCCGCGGTTGACGGCGTTGAAGCTCGGGCTCTCGTCGCCGACGCGTCCCGGCCACTGGCGGGTGGAGTCGCCGCCGGGCGGCTCGATCTTGACGACGTCCGCGCCGAGGTCGGCGAGGAGCATCGCGCAGAACGGACCGGCCATCACCTGGGTCACGTCGATCACGCGAAGGGCTTCCAGACATCCGGGCATGGGTATCGAGAGATTGTAGGAGGAATTCCTTGTCGACTTCGCACTCGTCGTACGAGACGCGCGGACCGCTGGCGACGCTGACGTTCAATCGTCCCGAGGCCCGCAACGCCATGACCTGGGAGATGTACGAAGCGCTCGTCGCCGCCTGCGACCGCGTCGACGGCGATCCCGGGATCCTCGTGTTCATTCTTCGAGGCGCCGGCGGCAAGGCGTTCATTGCCGGGACCGACATCGCGCAGTTCCAGAACTTTCGCGATCGCGAGGACGGCATCCGCTACGAGGAGCGGCTCGACGCGGTGCTCGATCGCCTGGAGCGCGTGGCGAAGCCGACGATCGCGCAGGTCGAAGGGGTCGCCGCCGGCGGCGGCTGCGCGATCGCGCTCGCGTGCGACCTGCGGATCGCAACGCCCGAATCGACCTTCGGCGTGCCGATCGCGCGCACGCTGGGCAACTGTCTGTCGGCGGCGACCTGCGGCCGACTGGTCGATCTCGCCGGCCCGGCGCTCGCGAAGGAGATCATGTTCACGGGCCGATTCGTCGGCGCGGACGAAGCCCATGGCCGCGGCCTCGTCAACCGCATCGTCCCGGCCGGCGAGATCGCGCAGACCGTCGAGGCGCTCGCGCTCGAGATCGCCGCGAACGCGCCGCTGACGCTGCGCGCGACCAAGGAGCTGATCCGCCGCCTGCTCGCCAAGCGTCGGCTCGCGCCGGGCGAGGACGCGGACGTCATCGAGCGCTGCTACACCAGCGCCGACTTCCGCGAAGGCGTCACGTCCTTCCTCGAGAAGCGAAAACCTCGCTGGACTGGCCGGTGAACGCTCGCTCCGGATGCATCGTGAAGGCGAGCACCGCGCCGAGCCCGAGCAGCGCGAGCGAGCCGGCGAACGGGAGATGCCAGTTGCCGGTTAGATCCGTGACGTAGCCGAACGCCAGCGGCGAGACGATCGCCGCCGCCGCGGATCCGGTGTTCATCAGCCCGGCCGCCGTTCCCGAGTACCGCCCGGCGATGTCCATCGGGATCGACCACATCGGACCGATGACGATCTCCGCGAAGAAGAAGGCGGCGCCCAGCGACACGACGATCACGCGCAGATCGCGCGTCAGGAAGATCGGGACGAGGCACAGCCCGGACGCGACGAAGCCGGCGACGACGACGTCGCGGCGCGCGCGCAGCAGATTGCCCGTGCGGTGGAGGATCGCGTCGCTGATCGTGCCGCCGAGGAGATCGCCGACTACCCCACCGAAGAACACCGCCGACGAAAAGAGCGCCGACCGCGACAGGTTCAGGCCGTACTCGTTCAGGAAGAACAACGGCAGCCAGTTCAAGTACACCCACAGCGTCCAGCCGTAGCAGAAGTACACCACGGTGACCGGCAGCATGCGGCGCGTCAGCGAGGCCCACGGCACCTCCGGCCGCGCCGCGACCGGCGTCGCGCCGGTCGCGAGACGCGCGAGCTCCTCCTGCGTGATGCGCGGGTGATCGGCGGGGTTGTCGCGGAAGTACCACACCCAGAGGACGACCCAGACGAGGCTCGTGCTCCCGAGCACGACGAAGGAGCCGCGCCAGGTGACGAGCGCGATCAGCCACGCGACAATCGGCGGCGTGACGGCGTTGCCGAAGCGCGCGAACGCGTGCGTGATCCCCTGGGCGAAGCCGCGCCGGCCGGCGGGCACCCAGTACTGCATCGCGCGCGTCGCGACCGGAAACGTCGCGCCTTCGCCGACGCCGAGCAGCACGCGCACCAGAAACAGCGTCGTCAGGCTGCCGGCCAGTCCGGTCAGGATCGTGGCCGTTGCCCAGATCAGCCCGCACGCGAACAGCGTCGCGCGCGGACCGAAGCGGTCGCCGACCCAGCCGCCGGACACCTGGAACAGTAAATAAGGATAGGCGAACGCGGAGAAGACGAGCCCGAGCTGCGTGTTCGAGAGTGCCAGCTCGCTGCGAATCGCACTCGCGGCCGTGCCGATGTTGACCCGATCGACGTACGTGATCAGGTACATCAGGCACAACAGACCGAGGACGACGTCGGTCGCGCGCGGCGGTCGGAGCTTCACCGGCCTATTCGTGCCGCAACGCCTCGATGGGGTCGACTCGCGTCGCTCGACGCGCCGGCACGTAGCAGGCGAGCGCCGCGACGCCGACCAGCAGGAGCGCGACGCCGGCGAACGTGATCGGGTCGGTCGGCTTGACGCCGAAGAGCAGTGTCTGAATCGAGCGCGTGAGGGCCAGCGCTCCCGCGATGCCGATGGCGACGCCGGCGAGCGCCGTGCGCAGACCCTGGCCGACGATCATGCCGAGCACGTTGCCGGAGCTGGCGCCCAGCGCGATCCGCACGCCGATCTCGCGCGTCCGCTGCGTGACGCTGTAGGCCATCACGCCGTAGATGCCGGCCACGGCCAGGAGCAGCGCCGTGGCCGCGAACACGCCCACGAGGGCGAGGTTGAAATTCCGCGAGCCGAGCGACGTCGCGTAGAGTTGCGACATCGTGCGGAAGCGCGGCGGCACGTCGGGGGCGAGGTCGTGCAC
>Ga0114129_10011617_pt1 | contig 12537 bp, 13 predicted proteins | sample RhiMetdeltSRZDD1_FD_80071 | JGI IMG/M metagenome (GOLD analysis project Ga0114129, IMG submission 80071) | Populus rhizosphere microbial communities from Tennessee, USA - Rhizosphere MetaG P. deltoides SRZDD1 (version 2) (version 2) | ecosystem: Host-associated > Plants > Roots > Rhizosphere >...
CGAACCAGCCGACCCACAGCAGCGAGGCGCCGATGAAGGTCAGGACCATATTGTGTCCGGGGCCGGTTTCCTTGCGCTTACCGAGCAGGATGCAGGCCATCAGCCCGGCTACGCCGGAATTGATGTGCACGACCGTGCCGCCGGCGAAGTCCAGGACCTTGATCACGCCGTCGGAATTGGCGGCGTTGAGGAAGCCGTCCGGACCCCACACCCAGTGCGCAACCGGGGCATAAACGAAGATCGCCCATAGGCCGATGAACCACAGCATGGCCGAGAATTTCATGCGCTCGGCAAAGGCGCCGGCGATCAGCGCCGGGGTGATGATGGCGAAGGTCAGCTGGAAGCAGATGTACACCGTTTCCGGGATCGTCGGCGCGAGCGGATTGGGGTTGCCGATGCCCTTGGCGATGTCGCTGACGATGCCTTGCAGGAAGGCGCGGTCCAGCCCTCCGATGAAAGGAGTTCCGGCTCGGAATGCCAAGCTGTAGGTGCAGATCAGCCAGAGAATGCTCACGAGACAGGTGACTGCGAAGCTCGTCATCACGGTGTCGCCCACGTTCTTCTTGCGGACCATGCCGCCGTAGAACAGGCCGAGACCCGGGATGGTCATCATCAGGACCAGCGCCACCGAGGTCATCATCCAGGCGGTGTCGCCGGCATTGGGCGTGCACTTTTCCAGCACGGCCAATTTCGGATCGGCGTTTCCGGCGCAAGCCGGGGGTGCGGCATCCGCCGCGGCCGCGGGGGCGGCTGCTTCCTCGGCATAAGTGCGATCGATCGCCGACATGCTGAGAAAGAGAGTGAAGAGAACCCCCAACGCGAGAGCCAAAAGCCCCGCACGGGTCGGTTTCTTGAACGTCATGGGTCTTAACTCCTGTCGCTAGACGCGGGGGGTTACAGGGCGGCGGTGTCGGTTTCGCCGGTGCGGATGCGCACGGCGGTGTCCAGGGTGAGGACAAAGATCTTTCCGTCCCCAATCTGACCGGTCTTGGCGGCTGTGGTGATGGTGTCGATTGTTTTGTCGACCTGATCGGTCGCTACCGCCACTTCGATCTTGATCTTCGGCAAGAAACTCACCGCATATTCGGCGCCGCGATAAATTTCGGTGTGGCCCTTCTGACGCCCATATCCCTTGACCTCGGTCACGGTCATCCCGTGCACGCCGATCGCAGTCAGAGCGTCACGGACCTCGTCGAGCTTGAAAGGCTTGATGATGGCCATGACGATTTTCATGGGTTACCCCCGCTTGGGCCCCCGTCCTGCGGGTGCAGGTTGTGGGCAGTCTTCGTTGAGCTCTGACGCGCGAAGCGACGCCGCGCGCGGCAAGTGCCACCGCCACGAATCAAGCCCCGTGCCAGTTCGCCGCATATGGGCTATGTGCGTGAAAACACAGACCGTTTGCGCAAAAGCCGGGGGCACCGTGCGACCCTTTGTCGGGGCCAGCACAAATAGCGCCCAGGTTTGCACAGTTTTTAATCAGCGCTTACGGCGGAATCGTTTGCCCATGTCCTGGGCATCGCTTGGCGCATGGACGCCTAGGTCAATGCACGACCACCGGTCCAATGCCGCGCGCGGCCGGAACGGTAGCCCCGGTGCATTATTGCAGGGCTTCGCCATGTTGGGTCAGGTCAAGACCCTCGATCTCGTGCTGCTCGCTCACCCGCAACGGAATCAGAAACGCGATCACCTTGAGCAGGATGTAGGTCAGCACCCCGGACCACAGCAGGACCGCAACCACGCCGTAGAGTTGGATCAGCAACTGCCTCGGATTGCCTTCGAGCAGGCCGGACGATCCCGGCGCGTCCGGGCTCGCCGACAGCGCCGCGACCGCGAACACTCCCGTGAGCAGCGTCCCGGTCACGCCGCCGATGCCATGAACGCCGAACACGTCGAGCGAATCGTCGTAGCCCAGCCACCGCTTGAGCCACGTGCAGGCCCAGAAACAGACCGCCCCGGCGATCAGGCCGATGACGACGCCGTGCCACGGCAGCACAAACCCGGATGCCGGCGTGATGGTGCCGAGGCCGGCGACGGCACCCGTGATCATGCCTAGCACGGACGGCTTGCCGCGTGTCCACCATTCCAGGAACATCCAGGTCAGCGCGCCGCTGGACGCGGCGAGGTGGGTTGCGGTGATCGCAAAGACAGCGCGCGAATTGGCGCCGAGCGCCGAGCCGCCGTTGAAACCCAGCCAGCCCACCCAGAGCAGACCGGTGCCGATCACCGCCAGCGAGAGGTCATAGGGCGAGAAATTGTCCGTGCCATACCCGTGCCGCTTGCCGACCACGTAAGCCGCGACCAGGCCGGCGATCCCGGCATTGAGGTGGACGACCGTGCCGCCGGCAAAATCGAGCAGGCCCGCCCGCGCGAGAAAACCGCCGCCCCATACCCAGTGTGCAATCGGCACATAGACGACAATGAGCCAGCCCGCCGCGAACCACAGGAACGCGGAGAAGCGCATGCGGTCAGCGACCGCGCCCGCGACCAGCGCCACCGTGATGATGGCGAAGGTCATTTGATAGACCACGAACAGGAGTTCGGGGATGGTCGGCGCAAACGGACTGGTGGCGTCCATGCCGATATTGCGCAGGAACAACCGTTCGAACGTGCCCAGCCAGGAGCCATCACCGACGAAACTCAGCGTGTAGCCGACGATGAACCACAGCAGCGAGCACAGCGCGGTGCAGGCGAAGCTCTGCGCCATGGTGGCGAGGACATTCTTCTTGCGCACCATGCCGCAGTAGAACAGCGCCAGCCCGGGGATCGTCATCATCAGCACCAGCCCGGTGGCGGAGATCATCCAGGCGGTATCGGCCGGATCGATCTTCCCGGCGGCGTCTTCCGCCCATGCCGGCGTCGCCGCCAAGGCCAAGACCGCCACCGCCGCAAGGCGGCGCGGGTGATTGATTTCTCGCTCCATGATGTCCCCCCTCGTGGCCTCGACGCTCACAAGGCGTCCACGTCGGTTTCGCCGGTTCGGATGCGCACGGCCTGATCGATGGCGGTCACGAAGATCTTGCCATCGCCGATTTGGCCGGTCTTGGCGGATGCGATGATGGCATCCACCACGACCGCGACGCGTTCGGACGGCACCGCCACCTCGATTCGAATCTTGGGCAGGAAGTTCACGGCATATTCGGCGCCGCGATAGATTTCGGTGTGCCCCTTCTGACGGCCGTAACCCTTGACCTCGCTGGCGGTCATCCCGTGCACGCCGACCGCGACCAGGGCATCGCGGACCTCGTCGAGCTTGAATGGCTTGATGACGGCAATGACGAGTTTCATGCGTCCCCCCTAAGTTTTGCAGACCATATCGGCGTTACGCTGAAAAATTAAGCGATTCCTTTGCCGAACGCGCAGGCGGTCGGATTAAGCTGTGGGCAGATCAGGACAATATGACTGTCCTATCCGGGAGGCGAAAGGGAATCAGAGAGCGAACGGCGCGACGGGGGTCATTCGCTGCGCTTGGACTTTTCCGTCGTCGCTCGGCTGTCGTCCGGCCTCCGTTCCCGCAGCAATCCCTCCTGCGCGACGGAGGCGACCAGGGTGCCGTCGCGGGCGAAGATCAAGCCACGTGAAAAGCCGCGCGAGCCCGAGAGATTGGGGCTGTCGTGGACGTAGAGCAGCCAATCATCCGCGCGAAATGGCCGGTGAAACCACAGCGCATGATCGAGGCTGGCGGCCATGAGAGTCTTCTCGAACACCGTACGCCCATGCGGGATCAAGGCCGAGTCGAGCAGCAGCATGTCGGACGCGTAAGCGAGTACGCATTGATGGATGGCCGATTCATCCGGCAGCCGGCCGGTGGCACGTATCCAGACGTGGAAGCGGCCGTTGTCGATCTTCTTGCCGAGATAACGGTCGAGTTCCACCGGCCGCCATTCGATCGGCCGTTCACGTTCGTAATAGCGCCGCACCGGATCGGGCATCAGCGGCAGCACGCGTGCTTTGATCTCCGCTTCGTCCGGCAGCTGCTCCGGCGTCGGCACGTCCGGCATCGGGGCCTGGTGGCTCATCCCCGGCTCGTCGCGGTGGAACGACACCGCCATGGTGAATATCGCTTCGCCGTGCTGGATGGCGACGACGCGCCGGGTGGTGAAACTCTTGCCATCCCGGATGCGATCGACCTCATAGATGATCGGCACTTTGGGATCGCCGCCCAGCAGGAAATAGGCGTGCAACGAGTGCGGCGGGCGACCGGCCACGTCGACCGTGCGGCAAGCCGCAACCAGCGCCTGGCCGATCACCTGGCCGCCGAACACGCGCTGCCAACCCACCTGCGGCGAGCGGCCGCGGAACAGGTTCACCTCCAGGCGCTCGAGGTCGAGGATGGCGAGAAGGTCTTGAACGGCAGAAGACATCGAAGCTCGCGGCTTGCGGCCCGCTCGGCTTGCGGCCGATGGCGGTTGGCATCGGGGCGCGGTATCACACGCGCTTCATGCCCCGAGTCAAGCGAACGGGACTGATCGCATCGCCACCCGCAGCTGATATCATGTGAACGGGGGGACTCGCCGGGACGCAGGACATCGACGTGATGGCAAACGAACGGACCCACGACCAGGTCGACGTGCTGATCGGCGGCGGTGGCTTCGCTGGCCTCGCGCTGGCCATTGCGTTGCGCCAGGGGCTCGGGCCCTCCTTTTCCGTCACGGTCGCAGATCCGGCCCTGGGAAGCGCCGCCCCCGACGGGCGCGCATCCGCCATCGTCGCGGCCGCGCGCCGGCTGTTCGAGACCATCGGCGTGTGGCACCAGGTCGAGGCGCAGCCCATTCTCGACATGGTCGTCACCGACAGCCGCCTGCAGGATGCGGTGCGGCCAACTTTCCTCACCTTCGAAGGCGACCTCGAGCCGGGCGAGTCATTCGCGCACATGGTCGAAAACGGTCCGCTGCTCGCCGCCCTGACGGAAAAGGCGAAGCAGGAGGGCGTTGTGCTGCGACCGTCAGCGGTGGCGGACATCTCGCCGCTGGCGCAAAACGCAGCAGAACATTCCTCGCGCGGGGCCGCACCTGTCGTCGAGGGCGTGCTCGCGGACGGCAGCGCAATCTCGGCGCGGCTTGTGGTCGCCGCCGATGGCGCGCATTCGTCGATCCGCCGGCGTGCAGGCATCGCCAGCCATGGTTGGAACTACGACCAGTCCGCCATTGTTACCACGGTGGCGCACGAGCGCGATCATAACGGGCGCGCCGAGGAGCATTTCCTCCCGGCGGGCCCGTTCGCAATTTTGCCGCTGAAACGCGACGCCGTCATAGGCCACCGCTCCTCGATCGTCTGGACCGAGCAGGCGCAAGAAGCGGCGCGGATTGTTGCGCTTCCCGACGCTGACTTTCACGCCGAACTGGAGCAGCGCTTCGGTCTCCATCTCGGCGAGATCGAAGCGGTCGGTCCGCGTCGAGTTCTTCCGCTCGGCCTTTGGGTCGCGCGCACATTCATCGCCCATCGCCTGGCGCTCGTCGGCGATGCCGCTCATGTCATTCACCCGATCGCGGGCCAGGGGCTGAATATGGGATTGAAAGACGTCGCCGCGCTCGCGGAAGTGATCGTCGATGCTGCGCGGCTCGGCCTCGATCCGGGCTCGCTCGCCGTGCTCGAGCGATATCAGCGCTGGCGGCGGTTCGACACCGTGGCCATGGGCGTTGCGACCGATGGTCTCAACCGGTTGTTCTCGAACCGATCGGACGTGCTGCGCTTGGCGCGCGATGTCGGGATCGGGGTGGTCGATCGGTTGCCGGCGCTGAAACGGTTCTTCATCCGCGAGGCGGCGGGCCTGGTCGGCGACGTCCCGAAGCTGCTGCGCGGCGAGGCGCTGTAGCGCCGCGCTCGTCCGAAGCTCGGATCTTACGGTCGCCAATTACACGAATGGAATCGCCAGCACGTGCTCCTTGAACGCGGGCCGTTGCTCGATGGCGGTGAACCAGCGTTCGAAATTGTCGAGCCCCGGCCGCTCCGGCACCAGGCGGCGGAAGCGATAGGCCATCAGCGCCACTGGGATATCGCCCATCGAGAGCGTGTCGCCGGCGACGAACGCGCTCTTGGCGAGCTGCGCATCCAAAATTCTCATCGCGGCCATGCTCTTGATCTTGCCGGCTTCGATCGCCGCGGCATCGCGCTTTTCCGGTGGTGTGCGAATGAGGCCCCAGAACACCGGCGTGAGCGCGGGCGCCGCCACCGAGATCTGCCAGTCCATCCAGCTGCTGGCGCGCGCTCGCGCACGCAGATCCGCCGGCTCCAGGCTGCCCGCACCGAACTTGGCGGCGAGGTAGCGCACAATCGAATTCGACTCCCATAGCAGGAAGCCGTCTTCTTCCAGCGTCGGCACCAAGCCGTTCGGGTTCATGGCGAGGTAGGCCGGCTCGTTGTTCTTGCCGAAGGAACCGCCGACGTCGATGCGCTCGTGCGGGACGCCGAGCTCACCCAGCGCCCACATCACCTTCTGCACATTGACCGAGGTATTGCGCCCCCAAATCTTGATCATGCCTTTTCCTTCCCACCAAGACTGTCATGCCCCGCGCAGGCGGGGCATCCAGTATCCATTGGACTCTGATGCGCCGCTTGAATGTCGCGGGGTATCGGATCGTCCGGCGTCGCCGATGAGGCCGGCGAGCGAGAATGATGACACCGAGCAAGGCGGCGTCAATCCAGCCGGCGTGCCTCTTCGGGCAGCATGATCGGGATGCCGGCGCGGATGGGATAGGCGAGCTTGGCGGAACGCGAGATCAGCTCCTGCTTGTCCGCATCGTATTCGAGCGGCCCCTTGGTCAGCGGGCAGACCAGGATTTCCAGAAGCTTGGGATCGACGCTGCCGGGAGGGCGGTCGGCGGGAGAGGTGGTCATGATGCACTCCGCGTTTACATCGCGACCCTATAGCACGGCGCCACGCTCAGTGGCGCCGGAAAGTGGGACGGCGCGCCGGAGCCGCCGACGCGGCGCGATCGCCCTTATGGCGAAAATTGATGCGGCCGCGGGAGAGATCGTACGGCGATACTTCCACGATGACCCGGTCGCCGACGCCGGTGCGGATGCGAAACTTGCGCATCTTGCCTGACATGTAGGCGAGAATCTGGTGCTCGTTGTCGAGGGTGACGCGGTAATTCCCGTCGGGGAGGACTTCAGTCACCGTGCCGTCGAATTCGAGCAGTTCTTCCTTGGCCATATGTTGTCTCCAGTCCGAGGGCAGTTACCGTGGCGCACGCTGTCCGGCATGGGCCCCGCGGTGACGCTGGCCGCTGCGCTTGGGCTGCATGAAGGCGATTGCGCCGATCTCTCCGCCATGCGCGGCCGCAGGTGCCTGTGCGGGGCGACGATGACGGTTGGCGGCGTTGGCCTCGGGCTTGCGCTCGGGTCGGTCGCGGTGCTGGCCGTTTGCATGCTGTTTGCGGTGTTGCTGCGGCAGGCGTGAACCGTTGGCGTGATGTTCGCGCGGCGGGGCGGGGGAGCGCCGGTCGCTGCTGTGCTCGCCAGCCGGGATGGACATCCGGATGAGTTTCTCGATGTCGCGCAGGAACGCCCGCTCCTCGGCATCGCAGAATGAGATCGCGATGCCGTCGGCGCCGGCGCGCGCGGTGCGGCCAATGCGATGCACATAGCTCTCCGGAATGTTCGGAAGGTCGTAGTTGATCACATGGCTGATGCCGTCGACGTCGATGCCGCGCGCGGCGATATCGGTGGCCACCAGCGTGCGCACGTGCCCTGCGCGGAAAGCTGCCAGCACGCGCTCGCGCTGGTTCTGCGACTTGTTGCCGTGGATCGCTTCGGACGCAAGGCCGGCCTTGGCCAGCGCGCGAACGACCTTGTCGGCGCCGCGTTTGGTGCGGGTGAAGACCAGCACGCGCTCCACCGACTTCTCCCGCAACACCTCCGCGAGCAGGCCCGGTTTGCCGGCGCGATCGACGTGGATCACCCGTTGTTCGATGCGCTCGACCGTGGTCGCCGCGGGGGTGACCGCCACCCGCACCGGATCGCGCAACATATGACTTGCGAGATCGGCGATCTCGCGCGGCATCGTGGCTGAGAAAAACAGCGTCTGGCGCTTGCTCGGCAGCTTCGTCACGATCCGGCGGATGTCGTGGATGAAACCCATGTCGAGCATGCGGTCGGCTTCGTCGAGCACGAAGACTTCGACGCGATCGAGATGAACCGCGCGGCTTTGCATAAGGTCGAGCAGCCGTCCGGGCGTTGCCACCAGCACATCGACCCCGTTCGTGAGCGCGCGGATCTGGCGGTTGATGGGCACGCCGCCGATGGCCAACGCCACCCGTGGCCGCAGATAGCGTCCGTAGGTCTGAAAGCTGTCGACGATCTGAGCGGACAGTTCGCGCGTTGGGCTCAAAACCAATACGCGGCAACTGCGTGGTTGCGGGCGCCCGGGGGAGGCGCCGAGGTGATTGAGAATGGGAAGCGCGAAGGCTGCGGTCTTGCCGGTTCCGGTCTGCGCAATGCCGACGACGTCCCGCGCCGCGAGCACTTGCGGGATGGTCTGGGCCTGAATCGGGGTCGGAGTGGCATATTGCTCGTCGACGAGCGCACGGGTGATGGGCTCGCTGAGTCCGAGATCGAGAAAGGAGGTCAAAGTGGAGTCTTTCGTGTGGGCGAAACGGACTGGCACGCCCAATGCTCGGATTGTTCCGACATTGGCACTTCTCGATGCGCAAGTCGGCTCAAGCCGACTGCAGGGCGGGCAGCCGCGTGTCGCGGGGAAATTGGACACCCCGCGTGGTCTGGGCTGTCGATGAATTCGATGCTGGATGAGACGGGTCGAAAACCAAGCCGTGGAATTCGTTCACGCGACCCGTAAACGGCCTTTGTCGATGAGAAAGCGTTTATCGACGCTAAGGATCGGCCGTTAATCTCAACGAATCCTCAGATAGCAACTTAATGCGGCGATTACAAGACGTAGTCGTCGTGGCGTTTCCGCCGCCTGCCCCGCCCCCGCTCGCCATGGAGATTATGGCGGGACGACGAGGTTTTTCACTGCAAGGGCGTCTCGCCGCCCGATGTCTTCTTGGCCAGCTCGATTTCGGTGGCCGCGACCAGGATTTCGGCGCGGGTCTTGAGGTCGGGCGCCTCCAACAGCGCTTGTTTCTCCGCCGTTCCGTATGGGGACATCATCGCCAGCGCGTTGACCAGGGCCTCGTTGGGGGCATTCTCGATGCCCTCCCAATCAGCCTTGAGATCGTTGGCTTTGAGAAAATCGGACAGCGCGTGCAGCAGGCTCGCGCGGTCGACATCTTCTTCGCCCTTGCGGGCCGTAAAGTCGTCGACAAAAGGCGTGTAGGTCACGCGGCATTGCCGGTATGGGGTGGACACGTCGCGCTCTTCTTCCACGCGAAAGCGGGCAATGCCGGTGAGCTGCAGGAGGTAACGACCGTCGCCGGTCTCGGCAAGCTGGGTGATGCGGCCGACGCAACCGACCTTATAGAGATTGGGCTTGTTTTCCGGGCCGGGATGCGCGGCATCGGGCTGAATCATCCCGATCAGGCGGTGTCCCGAACGCAGGGCATCGTCGATCATGGCGATGTAGCGCGGCTCGAAGATGTTGAGCGGCATTTGTCCGCGCGGCAGCAGGAGCGCGCCCGGCAAGGGAAAAACCGGGATCACGTCGGGAAGGTCGTCGGGACCGTCGTAGACTGCATTCATCGGCATCGTCGCTCTCCCATCGCGGCAATGCTGCCGAAGCTGCTCGCTTCGCCCGCGTCCTGAAGAGCGCCCTCCTCGGGTGTCCGGTCCGGAGGTAAAGACCGGACCGGCGGCGGGTTCTTCGGCACGAGCCGATCGCGTCGCGCGTTATGCGAACAGGATCGACGACAATCGCTTACGCCCGTTGACGGTGGCCTCATCGGTCGGGCCCCACGCCTCGAAGAACTGCACCAACTGTTTGCGCGCGCCGTCATCGTTCCATTTGCGGTCGCGTTTGACGATATCCAGCAGGTTATCGACGGCCTCCTGCCGGCGTCCCTTGCTGTTCAACGCCACGGCGAGGTCGAAGCGCGCTTGATGATCGAGCGAGTTGGTCGCGACCTTCTGCTCCAGCTCGGCAATGGGCCCGACCGATTGCGCCTGCTCGGCCACCTCGAGCGCCGCGCGGGCGGCAGCGACCGCGGGATCGCTGCGCTTGGCTTCCGGCACCAGCGCCAGCGTCTGTTTCGCCTGCTCGATCGCGCCGGTGCTTACGTAGCTGCGTGCCAGGCCGGCGAGCGCGCCGATATTGCCGCTGTCCTGCGCGAGCACCTGCGCGTAGAGGTCGGCGGCGCCCGCCGCGTCGCCCTTGGCCAGCGCTTCGTCGGCGGTCTTCAACAGGTCCTGTTCCTCGCCGCCGATGCGATCCTTGGTCACGCGCTCGATGAACGCCATCACCTGACTTTCCGGCAGCGCGCCGAGGAAGCCGTCGACCGGCTGGCCGTTGACGAAAGCGAACACCGCCGGAATCGATTGGATGCCCAGCTGGCCCGGGATCGAAGGATGCTTGTCGATGTCCATCTTGACGAGCTTCACCTTGCCCTTGGTGGCGCGCACGACCTTTTCCAGCACCGGCCCCAGCTGCTTGCACGGCCCGCACCATTCGGCCCAGAAATCCACCAGAACCGGCTGACGCTTGGACTCCTCGATGACGTCCTTGACGAAGGTCTCGGTGGTCGTGTCCTTGATCACGCCGGCCGGTGCCGCCGCTTCACCGCTCTGCAACATCGTCATTTCGTCTGTCCTTCCGCACCACCCGCGCCGGCCACCCGGCTCGAGCCACTGACTTGGGCCGTTCAAAATCGCCGAACGCCCCCGTGACAGGCTCGATCGGTCGAAACCTGAATATGGCGAATTAAATGGTGTCAACAGGGGTGTTTGCAATGACGAAACGCGCCGCGCCGCGCCTACATCCTTTTCCCGCTTATGGCCGGTGACGAGGCCTCCCCGGCGTGATGTCCCGGAACCGGGCGGATCCGTGAGGCCGGGCGCGGCTGGAACCCGCGGGCATCGCGGATCAGGTCCCGGCCTGCGCTTCGCCGGAATCTGTCATGGCCACGATCCGAGGTGGATGCCCGGTCGCCTGCAGGAATCGCAGCAAGTCCGCCCGCGCGATCGATGTGGTCATGGTGTTGACCAGCGGGTGGTAGTTGAGCGTTTCGTGCTGCATCATGGCGGCATCGAGCACCACGCTCACGCGCCGGTCGCTGTCGTTCAATGCCGCAAACGGCGTGACGGCTCCCGGCTCGACTCCCAGCGTCTCCCGCATGAGGTCGGCGGAGCCGAAGGAGAATCGCCCGCCCGCGCCGAGCAGCCGGTGCAGCGACTTGAGCTCGATCATCGCATCCTCGAGCGCCGTCACCAGGAACAAGCCGCCTTTCTTGTCCTTGAGGAACAGGTTCTTGGTATGGCCGCCCGGGATCGTTCCGCGCAGCGCGCGCGATTGCTCCACGGTAAACAGCGACGGATGCGTTACCGTCTCATGCGCGATGCCGAGGCGGTCGAGGAAGGCGAAGAGGTCGGAAGGCGTGGCGGGCATCATGCGACGCAAAGCGGATAACTGAGGAGATGAAAGCTAGTCGCTCTTCTGGCCGGCGGCGTCCGGTAGTCCGATCCCGAAACCCTGATTGATCGCCGCGAACATCTGATAGAAACCCGACAGGACCACGATCTCGACCAGGCCATGCTTGCCCCACGCGGCGACCGCCCGCGTCTGCAGATCGTCCGGCACCAGCTGCCATGCCATCGTCTTGGTCAGGATCGCATGCACGAGCGCGTAAGGCTGCGGCAATGCGTCGGTGCGCGCGGAGGCAATGCAATCGATCACGTCAGGGGGCAGCCCGGCGGCACGCGCATGCTCGATATGGTCATGCCATTCGAACCCGGCGCCGGTCGTGCGCGCGATGGTGAGCACGATGAATTGGTAGATGGTGCGCGGCAGCGCGCCCTTGAATTTTAAAAAGAAGCCGAGCTCCTCGATGCGGCGGGCGAGCTCCGGATGGTTGAGCAGGGCGAGATAGGGCCCGCCGAAGTGCTCACCGTGCGCCTGACGCCGCGCGGCCATCTTTTCGTAGAGGGCCTGCGCGTCGGAGGACAATGTCGACGGGTTCATATCGAGCACGGTCATGGGCATTTTCCGAAGGGTGATTTCCCGAGGTCGCGGGCGGCGCCTCGTCTATTCGTGGTAGGACCAGGCGCGGACCCCGGCGTTGAAATCATACACCGGCGTTGGACAGTTCTTGTCGGCCTTGACGTCGATCAGCGCCGTTGCGCCGGCGGCAAGGGCGAGCTCGAATGTGCCCTCGAGCTCGGCCGGATCGCGAACGGTAAAACCTTGTGCCCCGAGCGAGCGCGCAAAGCCCGCCCAATCGTGATCGGGAATACTGGTCAGTTCGGCGGGGAGGGCGCCATATTGGCGCGCACGCAGCCAGACATTGCCGAGCGCACCGTTGTTGATGACGACATAGATGATCGGCAGGTGGTAGCGCGCCGCGGTCTGCACCTCGATGCCGTGCATCTGCATGCAGCCGTCGCCGGTGATGACGGCGACGCGGGTGTCCGGCCGCGCGCACTGCACGCCGA
>Ga0114129_10011618_pt1 | contig 12535 bp, 8 predicted proteins | sample RhiMetdeltSRZDD1_FD_80071 | JGI IMG/M metagenome (GOLD analysis project Ga0114129, IMG submission 80071) | Populus rhizosphere microbial communities from Tennessee, USA - Rhizosphere MetaG P. deltoides SRZDD1 (version 2) (version 2) | ecosystem: Host-associated > Plants > Roots > Rhizosphere >...
CCAGCTGCTTCAGCTTGCGTTCCATATCTTTCAGATACGCTATGCGTTCTTCGGTTATACGGTTCTGATGCTTTAACAACTCAACCTGTTGACTATGTTTTTCCTGGTTGATCGTTTGCTGCATTTCCTTTTGCAGCTTTTCATTTTCTTTTATCAGCTTACTCAGTTCTTTTTCCTTTTTCTCAATCTCACGCAGGTCCTGCTCGGTACGGTTCAGTAACTTATCTAATTTGAAATGATCTTCTTCAACCAGGTTCCTTGCCCGCGCAATTAGTTTGGGATCGAGCCCAATGCGCTCTGCAATGGAAAATGTATAGGAACTACCGGGTTTACCAATAGTGAGCTTGTATAAAGGTAACAGGTTCTTTTCATCAAAGGCCATGGCGCCGTTGATAATGCCCGGCGTTTTATTGGCCATTACCTTCAGGTTCAGGTAATGCGTGGTAACTATTCCATATGCATGTTTGTGACTCAGCTCATCCAGAATTACTTCGGCAAAAGCACCACCAAGATGTGGGTCGCTACCGCTACCCAGTTCATCAATAAAGAACAGGGTTTTGCCGTTGGCATTTTCAATAAAATGCTTCATATGCAACAGGTGCGAGCTGTAGGTACTCAACTCAAACTCCAGGCTTTGCGTATCGCCGATATGGATCCACAGCTGTTTGAAAATGCCGAATACCGAATTGGGATGCACCGGCACCAGCAAACCGCTCTGGATCATCAGTTGCAGCAACCCTACTGTTTTCAGCGTTACTGTTTTACCTCCGGCATTGGGCCCCGAAATAACCAGTATGCGTCTTTTTTCATCGAGGGTTACATCAACCGGTATGGTGGCTTTTTTTGTTTTCTGATGATACAGGTACAGCAATGGATGATAGGCCTGTACCAGATGCACATGCGCTTTATCGTTCAGCATGGGGTAATTGCCGTTCATATCCAGCGCCAGCCTGGCCTTGGCTTGTATAAAATCGAACTCGCCCAATACCGTGTGGTAAACTTTCAGCAAAGGAGCATATACCGATAAGCGGGCGGTAAGCTGTTGTAAAATGCGGTATACTTCGCGCCGTTCTTCGTTTTCCAGCCCAAATATTTCGTTGTTCAGCTCAATGGTTTCTTCGGGCTCAATAAAAGCGGTACGACGCGTATCACTCTCCCCATGCAAAATGCCTTTTACCTGGCGTTTTTGTTCGGCCACAATGGCTACCACGCGACGGCCATTCAAAAATGCTTCGTCAATATCGGCGGTATACCCGCTCTTACTTAGCTTTTGAACGATCTTATCGAACAAACGGCGCAGCTCGGTTCTGCGGCGGTACAAACTGCTTCTGATGCGCGCCAGATCTTCCGAGGCATTATCTTTTACCTCGCCATTTTCATCCAGCACTTCATCAATCAGTTCTATTATTACTTTTTCGTAATAAGTATCTTCAATCACTTTTACCAGGGCAGGATAGGCCAGCCGCCGGTCGGCATCGAACCAGCGAAAAATATTGCCCAGGCTCTCGGCCAGTTTGCGAATGAGTATAAACTGCTCTCCGGTTAATACGCCGCCGGGAATACCCAGCAAACGCAGTTCTTTGGATAAGTTCAGCACGTAATCATTGGGAAAATACATGCTGTGCTCGATCAATAATTTGTATTCGTGGCTTTGTTGTAACTCAAGCTCAATAAATTCCTTACGGGTATGAATGCGCAATTCTTCGGATTTGCTTTTCGCATACTCTGTTTTGCAATGCTCACCCAGCAAAGTCTTGACTTTATCAAACTCCAGTTGTGATAACGCCGAATCAGGAAAAAACTTCATAAAATAACTCCTCTCGAACCGGCAAAGGTAAAAATAGTTTTTGGTTTGTGGTTTGTAAAGCATCACCTCACAACACATTGACGAAAAACAACATATCAGCCCCATCTTCGTTCTATTTAAACTTTCGGTATAATAACCCGTCTGAACAACAAACCAATTCGATTTTATGAAAGTAAAGCACTTAACACCCATCGTGCTGATGTTATTAAGTCTCACTGCATTACAGGTGCAGGCTCAGAACGAAACCCTCCCCGACGCCACCGGTTTACCGGGCGATAACTTTAGCCTGCAGGGCGCCCTCGAAATGTTTAAAAAAGCCGGCTCGCCCGAAGAATTTGAAAAATTATTAAATACACAGGATAATAAGGTAAATAACCTCGATCTGGACCAGGATGGCAATACCGATTATATAAAAGTGATCAATAAGAAGGAAAACGATGTGCAGGTTTTTGTTTTACAGGCGCAGGTTTCAGAAAAAGAAAGCCAGGACATTGCTGTTATAGAACTGGAAAAAACCGGTAAAGACAATGCCGTGATAGAGATCGTTGGCGATGAGGATATTTTTGGTGAAGAAACCATTGTTGAACCCGAAAGCGACGATAAATCGGCTTTTAACGAAGGCATGCAATCGATGGCTGGCGGCCCCAATATGGAAAATGAAATTGATTATTCACCAACCGGTATTATAGTGAATGTGTGGGCATGGCCATGTGTGCGTTTTGTATATGCACCGGCCTATACGCTGTGGGTTTCGCCCTGGAGCTGGCACGCCCGCCCAATGTGGTGGCATCCGTGGAGACCATTTGGTTGGGCAGTGTACCGCCCCTACCGCTACCATTATGCACCGCATTATGCTGTTGTAACTACCCGCCGTGTTGTATATGCGCCCCGCATTTATCGCCCCATGCGTGTTACCTCGGTTACAGTTACCACCCGTCATCGCGTTGCCGTGAACAATTACCGCGTTGCCCGCAAAACAACCACCGTTCGCACACACCATGGCCGGGCTACCAGAACCACTACCGTGGTAAGAAGAAGGAGAAGATAGAAAATCAATAAATATGCAGCAATGCCTTCCGATGAATCGGGAGGCATTTTTGTTTTTAGCACGTTGTTTGAAAAATTTTGCACACCTGAGCGCCATTGTTGTACATCCAACAGGCATTTTTGATAAAAATTTTCGAAATAGTGAATATGATGCTCCATATAGCGCACAACGCTCTATAATAACTTACAAAATCGCGCGTTGTGAGCTATTTCGTTCCTATTTTACGCTATTTCGGGGTAAATGTTCTCAATTTGGAAGTCATTGTGCGCTATTTCAAACCCGTTGTGCGCTATTTCGGGGTCGTTGTGCGCTACAATGCCGGTTTGTGTTGCTGCAAAGCACTTTTGCGTTCAAACAATGCCGCCTTATGTTCAAACAATGCCAATTTGCTACTCAACATTCAAACCATGTTGCACTACATTCCGGTCAATGTGCACAACAATGCCGGTTTGCATTGCTACAAAGCCTCCTTGTGTTCATACAATGCTGCTTAACGTTCGAACATTGCCGCTCTGCGTTCGAACATTGCCGCTTTGCGTTTCAACATAAATGCATTGTGCGCTATTTTGATGCTTTGGGGGGCTACATGAAGACAAATCCTCCCCAAACCTTTTGGTTTTGTATTTTGTTAACATCTGCAACAGTTCATCCTACGTAAATAAACCGTGTGTTAAGCAATTTATAAAAGCAATACAATGTCGGCCGGCTTACAAAACCGGCTTGTTTGCCCGGTTAACTTGCACGAACTTTAACAAATGCCAACAATGATAAAACAATATAGTATGAAACTATTTTTGACCGGCATGCTGGTGACCCTGGCCACTCTGTTCTCGTGTGCGCAAAAACAACATATAAAAAAGAATATAAGTAAGGATATGACAACGAATACAAACGGATCAGTAAACACACCCACCGATACCGCCACCTTTGGTACCGGTTGCTTTTGGTGTACCGAAGCTGTTTTTCAGCAATTAGATGGTGTTATTAAATCAACCTCGGGCTACAGCGGCGGACAGGTTTCCAACCCGAGCTATAAAGAGGTATGCACCGGCACCACCGGCCATGCCGAAGTGATTCAGGTAGTATATGATCCTGCAAAGATCACCTTCGATGAATTGCTCGAAGTGTTTTGGCAAACACACGATCCTACAACGCTCAACCGGCAGGGTAATGATGTGGGCCCGCAATACCGCAGTGTAGTTTTTTATCATAACAACGAGCAAAAAGAAAAAGCCGAAAAGTATAAGGCCGAACTCGATAAAAGCGGCGCCTTCGATAAGCCGATCGTTACCGAAATTTCTCCGTTCACCAAATTCTATGCGGCAGAAAACTATCACCAGGATTATTACAATCAGAACGGCTCACAACCGTACTGTTATTTCGTGATCAAGCCTAAGGTGGAAAAGTTTCAGAAGGTGTTTAAGTCGAAGCTGAAGCATTAAAAAATAAGGCATAAAGGCAACAAGGCATAGAGGCAACGAGATGAATACCCTTTATGCCTTTTTGCCTCCTTGCCTTGATTACTCAAGTCTCGTCGTCCTCAATTCGAGTAAATTCAAACCATTTGGGTGAAAATTCTGCACCCGTGGCTGCACCAGCCGTATCACTTCATCGTACCACAGTGGTACTACAGGTGCATCGTCGGCTATCAGTTGGTCCATCTGGCGGTACAACCGGTAACGTAAACTGTCGTTTTCAGTTACCATGGCCTGTTCGTACAAAGCATCAAAATGAGGATTGTTATAACGGGTATAATTGGGCGGAGCAGGGTTCTTACTATAAAATACGCTCAGGTAATTTTCTGCTTCGGGAAAATCGGCGATCCAGCTTCCCCTGAAAAACAACGCCTGCGATTTAGCGGTTTGCTCTAACAATAAACTTTTAGGCACTACTTCTACCTGTATTTTTATTCCTGATTCTTCAGCCTGTTTTGCAATAAAGCCGGCAATATCGCTGTAGGTAGGAATGGTAAGCAGTTTTATTTCGGGCAGCCCTTCCCCATCGGGAAAACCGGCCTGTGCCAGCAATTCACGCGCTTTGGCTGGATTATACGAATACCCTTTTACTACTGATGAATCGAACGATGGCAATCCGGCCGGTATAAAGCCGCTTTCGGCAGGCATGCCTTTGCTGTTGTACAGGTACATGATCATCTTTCGCCGGTCGAATGCATAATTGATGGCCTGCCGCACCAGTTTATTACGCAGGGGCGACTGGTTTGCCAGCGGGTTGCCGGCATCCATAAGTATGCCCAGGTATTCGGTGTTCAGATAACTATGCTTCGACAACACTATTTTTCCCTGCCAGTCTTCTCGCAACCGGCCTTTTTTGGTCAGCACTTCGTCTTTAAAAGAAGGATCGATATCATTGATAAAATCCAGTTCGCCCTGCTGAAACAACAGGAATTCGGTGGCCTTGCTATCGAAAAAAGTTATTTTAATGCCATCGAGATAGGGTAAGGGTGTTCCGGCGCTGTCGCGTTCAAAATAATTTTCATTTTTACGTAGTATCATGGCCTGCCCTTCTTCCCAGGCAACGAATTTAAAAGGGCCCGTGCCACAGGGATGGCTGCGAAAATCAGGTCCATATCTGGCGACTACCTCTTTAGGTACAATGGAACAGTATTGCATACTCAGCAAACCGAGTATAGGCGCAAAGGGCGCTATAAGGGTTAACTGAAAGGTTGAATCGTTCAGCGCCTTAAAACCCTTTTCATCGGCCACCCGGCCATGAAATATCCAGGCGCCGCTGCTGGCGGTTGCCGGATCAATAATGCGGTTAAAGCTCCAGGCAACATCATCAGCGGTTAGTTTTCGTCCTTTACCATTGGGAAAAGCGGCATTGTCGTGAAAAAAAACATCGGGCCGTAAATGAAACGTATATACTTTGCGGTCATCCGATACGCTCCAGCGGTAAGCCAGTGAGGGAACAATGTTCAGCGATTCGTTGGTTTGCACCAGGGTATTGTACAACTGATGAATAGCCCATATGATCGACTGGTTTTTGGCGCCGGCGGGGTCGAGCGTAGCAATGCCGGTGGCTTCGTTATAATGAAATACCTGTTTATTGCCGCCTGTACGACGGCCGCATGAATTGATCAAAATCACACCCAAAAAGACAGCAAAAAATTTAACTTTAACTTTCATATATAAATGCAAATGTGCTAATTAGCTAATTTGCTAATGTGCTAATATGTTCTGGTTAGCCGTAATATAAATAAATGGCCGGTTTTAGCATTAGCAAATTATCACATTAGCACATTATCAAATTTAAATAATAACATTGTGTTCCATACAAAACAAACCAACATGCAGCGCATGCCCCGTACCTTTTCATTTTTTATTTTTCATTTCTCATTTCTCATTTTCATAGCTTCTTCCTGTGCCGCCCAGCCCTTAGGCCATAAAAAACAATTTACCCGGCAGGATACTTTACGGGGAACCATTACCCCCGAGCGGGCATGGTGGGATGTTATACGGTATGATTTACAGGTTACTCCCGATTATACTGCCAAAACCATCCGCGGAACAAACCGGTTAACGATACGGGTTGTAAAACCCGGCAGCAAAATGCAGATAGATCTGCAGGAGCCATTGATCATCGACAACATTTCGCTTATAAAAACCGCCACCGGCAATACAGGCAGCAGTGAAGCTGCGGCCGATAAAACAACCCTGTTGTTCGAACGGGATGGTAATGCCTGGTTTGCTACGGTACCCTCATTACCCGTTAATTCAATACAATCCATTGAAGTGAGCTACCATGGCAAAGCGAGGGAAGCGATTCGTCCGCCATGGGATGGAGGCTGGATCTGGACGAAAGATAAAAAAGGCCGTCCCTGGATGAGCGTTGCCTGCCAGGGACTGGGCGCCAGCGTATGGTACCCCTGTAAAGATCATCAAAGCGATGAACCCGATAGCGGCGCTTCGTTAAGCATCACGGTGCCCGACACCCTGGTGGCCGTTGCCAATGGCCGGTTAGCCAATAAACAACTGAACAGCAATAACAGCACCGCTACCTATTCATGGCAGGTAAAAAATCCTATCAACAATTATAATATCATTCCATACATCGGAAAATATGTTACCTGGCACGAAGATTTTGCCGGTGAAAGCGGTAAGCTCGATTGCGATTACTGGGCGCTCGACTACGACCTCGACAAAGCCAAAAACCAGTTTAAACAGGTGCCGCTGATGCTGAAATGCTTTGAATACTGGTTTGGCCCCTACCCTTTTTATGAAGATGGATATAAATTGATTGAAGCGCCTCACCTGGGCATGGAGCACCAGAGCGCCGTTGCCTACGGAAACGGATTTCAGAACGGATACCTGGGCCGCGACCTGAGTGGCACCGGCTGGGGCAACAAGTGGGATTTTATCATCGTACACGAAAGCGGCCACGAATGGTTTGCCAACAGCATTACCTCCAACGATATCGCCGATATGTGGGTGCATGAAAGTTTTACGAATTATTCCGAAACGCTTTTCACTACCTGCCAGTATGGTGTAGAAGCAGGCAATGCCTATTGCACAGGCACCCGGCCGTTGATCCAAAACGATACGCCTATTATCGGGGCCTATGGGGTAAACCAGGAAGGCAGCAGCGATATGTACCCCAAGGGAGGCAACCTGCTGCACACGATCAGGCAGATCATCAACAGCGACTCCACCTTCCGCAACATCTTACGCGGCTTAAATAAAACCTGGTATCATAAAACGGTTAATGGCAAAGAGGTCGAAGCATATATCAGCCGGCAATCGGGTATTGATTTTTCAAAGGTGTTCGACCAATATCTTCGCACTACGCAAATACCGGTACTGGAATATTCAATCAAAGGAAATGAGTTGAAATTCAGGTTTACCAATCGCATCAAAGGATTTACCATACCGGTAAAAATAAAAACAGGCAGCGAAGAAAAATGGGTGCGCCCAACAGAAGAGTGGACCACCATTTCCGGGTCGGGCAATACCGGTACCTTTAGCGTTGACAGGAATTTTTATATCAATGTGACAAAGGTCAATGGGCAGTAGTTTCACAACTTAAAACTTACAACTTTTAATGAGCATACGGAAGCAAAGTATTATTTCTTCGGTATTGGTGTATATAGGCTTTGCCGTGGGTCTTTTTAATACCTGGCTGTTTGCAAAAGGCTTTGCCGAAGCGCAATACGGACTTACCGGAACTTTTATGGCCATTGCCAGCGTTATGCTTTCGTTCTCGAACCTGGGCATGTTGTATTATATCTACAAGTTCTTTCCGTATTACAATGATAACGTTCCGCCCGATAAAAACGACATGATGACGATTGCCCTGGTTGTGAGTTTTACGGGCTTTATTTTTTTACTACTGGCCGGATTTGCATTTAAAAACTTTGTAATTCAAAAATATGCTACAAACTCTCCCGAAGTGGTAGTGTATTATTATTGGCTTTTCCCTTTTGGCTTTGGCCTTTCGCTGTACTCCCTGCTCGAAGCTTTTGCCTGGCAGCTCAAAAAATCGGTGCTCACCAATTTTCTGAGAGAGATATTTTTCCGTCTGCTCACTACCATACTCATTGTGCTCGTGTTTGTTCGGGTTATAAAAACCTTCGACCTGTTTATTAAATTATATGCCTTTACCTATTTAATCATTGCAGTTATACTGCTCACTTACCTGATCGTTACCCGCAAACTGCACTTTACATTTACATTGAGCCGTGTAACAAAAAAATTCTATAAAAAAATAATTGTACTGGGGTTGTATGTATGGGGCGGAAGCCTGTTGTTGAATGTTTCACTTGTTTTTGATACCCTCGTGATCGGCGCTGTTGTAAAAAACGGAATGACTTCGGTTGGAATTTATACACTGGCGCAAAATATATCAAGTCTTATTCAGGCGCCACAGCGCGCCATTATCTCTGCCTCTATACAGCCGTTGTCGCAGGCATGGAAAGATAAGGACCATGCAACCATTTACCGGGTTTATCAGCGTTCGAGTATCAATCAACTGATCTTTGCCGTTGGCATGTTTGTGCTTATATGGATCAACTTTACCGACGGCGTATATACCTTTCATTTAAAACCGGGCTACCTGTATGCCCGGGATGTATTTCTGTTCATCGGGTTGATGCGCGTTATTGATTTGGGCACCGGTTTAAATGCGCAGGTTATTGGCACCAGCAGCTACTGGCGCTTCGATTTTATAACCGGCGTTACGCTAATGGTGCTTACGCTGCCCCTGAATTATTGGTTTACCAAACAACTGGGCGTAACAGGGCCTGCCATTGCTAACCTCATTGCCCTGACTGTTTATAACGGCATACGCTACACCTTTTTATTAAGAAGATTTAACATGCAGCCTTTTTCGTTAAAAAGTTTATATGCGATATTGCTGGGTATAGCGGGTTTTGCCGTTTCTTATTTTTTGTTCCGCAATTACCAGGGCCTGGGATGGATCATACTTCGCAGCACGGTGTTTATGCTGATATACGGCACCGGCGTTCTGTACCTCAATCTTTCGCCTGATATAATGCCGGTGTGGCAAACGGTGAAGAATCGATTAGGAATTAAGTCGTGAGATCAGTCGAACGATGCATGTAATCCATAAAACACGAAATCGTTTTCGTTCCAAATTAAATGTTAATACAACACCTTTACCAATAATTTTCCTGCAAAAAGAACATTACAAAACTTCATTAAACGTCAACCCAACACGCATTAAACGTCATAGCAACACGCATAAGTGTCATTTTACCATTTAACAACAGATAATAGTGTAATCAACGCTTATTAAAAACACCTGGATTTTACATAGAAACCTTTAGTGTCCCTGTATACTTTAGTATATTTTCCATTATAACAATCGATTGTTTGATGCGTTCGCCTCTTTTCTGTCGTTAATTTGTTTCAGCATTTAACGATGCGGGAGTTTTTGGAAAAAGCCCTGATGAAAGAACCCAACGATCCGTAGCTTAAAAGATCCGTAGCCTGTCAGCAATTTGCGATTCGTACCCTCTGGAACCGACCGTTAATCAATTTTGATCACAATTTTTAAAGATCATTTTATGAAAAGCTTGTCATTTGAAACCCCAGCCACCCCAGCCATTGCACAAACCAACACCACCAATTCAGTTTCACTTCACAAACTGGTAGACCAGCTGATGAACAGCTTCATACCTTTAGCTGTTAACAAACACAGCTTCATTATCAACGACATTGATGAAAATTTTCAGTTGCATGCCGATGAGCAGGTATTAGCCTTTGTAGTAGGTAATCTGTTGAACAACGCCATCTCAAGCTCAGAAAGCGTTTGCATTCGCGTAGAAGCCGTTAAACAAACCGATGGCGTGCACATTCGCGTTCGCAACAATGGTTCGTATTTTTACAGCAGCGTAGCCCATGGATTTTCGCAGGTAGTAGAAGCCGCCCGTACTTTAGGTGGAAATATCAATATCTATAACCAGCGCAACGAAGGAACAGTGATTACTTTGTCGATGGCAGCGTAAGTAAGAACTTACAACTACTTTATCCTTCCTCCTCCGGCATAGCGTGTTTTGAAATAGTCTTCATCGAGGTCGCTGATCATTACCCCGCTGCTGGTAGAAGCATGAACAAACTTATTATTGCACAGGTAAACGCCCACATGCGAAATACCTCCTTTAGCTCCGCGGGTCCTGAAAAATACCAGATCGCCCTGGCGCAGTTTCTTTTTCCTGATATGTTTACAATCGAGGTATTGTTCCTCTGAAGTTCGTGGAAGCTCTATATCGTAATACCCCAGCATAAAAGCCTGTGTAAAGGCGCTGCAGTCTATCCCCTTTCGGGTTTCACCGCCATACTTATACCGCACACCATACCAGTTGTCGATGGTTTCGATCAGCTTATTGTCGTTTATCATCTCTACAGGAACATCCAGCAAAATAGCATACTTAAAAAACAACGGCGGACTTAATTCAATGCCAATGGCTTTGCGATGTTTGCGGGGCAGGTCGTTAATAATATTTTCTTCTTCAGGCGTAAGGGCGGCCAGTTTTTTCGTTGGACTTACAACTCTTTTTGTTGGTGTAGTGTTGCCTGAAGCGGCGTTTTTTGTAGTGGTTGTGGAGCTTTTTGTGGTAGAGGCCAGTTTACCTGTTTTGCTGCTCTTCTTTTTACTGCCCCCGTCCTGGTTTCCTTCGTCATCACCCTCACCAATGGTAATGTTATCAATAAATTCGGGGTCTCCAACAGGGTACACGGTGGTATCGGCCGCCACCTTATCGTGGGGGGCCGGATGCCGGGCTACCGCTGAAGAAAGAGCCAACAGGACGGATATAAATAAAACCAGATGCTTCACAGGACTGGTAGTTTTGTTTTCAGAGTTTCTCCTCCCCCTTAGCGCGCGCGACCTGTCGGGTCCTGAGCGTTCGGGACCGGCCTGTTCGGCCGGGAAGAGCCCTCAAAAATAGCAAATACATTGCCAGTTGTGGTAAATAAATTCCCCCCGCAAGGCGGGGCCTGTGCTTCCCGCTATGCGGGACCAAAAAACCATCATAATTTCATAATATATTTATTCAGGCCGTGTGGATAGAATTTTATCCCGTTCACTATTGATTAAAGAACTTTATACCACAATTTCGTGTTTATATTCTGAGAGGCTTCCTATTGGAAATGAAGCATTTAAGCAGGAACCTCCTTATCCACCAATATCCAGAATAGCAGAAAGAATCACATAAGAACACATAAACTTTATAACTAATTCATGTGTAAATTTTCTCACTTACACGTTCATACACAATTTTCACTACTCGATGGCGCCGCGTCGATACAGAACCTGTATAAAAAAGCCGTTAAGAACAATATGCCGGCTATTGCCATTACCGATCACGGCAATATGTTCGGCGCCTTTGAATTTGTTGCAGAAGCCTATAAACACAAAAACGACGACGGCACCCTGAAAGTAAAGCCTATTGTAGGCTGTGAGTTTTATGTGGTGGCCGACCGCCACCGGAAAGTGTTTTCAAAAGAAGTAAAAGACCAGCGGTACCACCAGGTGCTGCTGGCAAAAAATAAAACCGGTTACCAGAACCTGGTCAAGCTTACCTCCCTCGGTTATATCGAGGGTATGTACAGCAAATACCCGCGCATTGATAAAAGCCTGATCGAAAAATACCACGAAGGCCTGATCGCCACCACCTGTTGCATCGGCGCCTATGTGCCGCAAAGCATCCTGCACGACGGCGAAGAAAAAGCCGAACAGGAATTTAAATGGTGGCTCGATATGTTTGGCGAAGATTATTTTATCGAGATCCAGCGCCACAATATCAAAGAGCAGGAAATCATCAACCAAACCTTACTGAAGTTCTCAAAAAAATATAATGTTCCGGTAATAGCTACCAACGACAGCCATTATACCGATCAGGACGATTATAACGCGCACGACATTTTGCTGTGCATCAATACCGGCGAAAAGAAAAGCACACCGGGGTACGACGATTTTGTAAACGACGACACCAACATTAAAGACCGCCGTTTCAAATTTCCCAACGACCAGTTTTATTTTAAAACAAAAGAAGAAATGTCGGCCCTGTTCAGCGACATTCCTGAGTCGATCGACAATACCAATATGATCGTTGACCGGGTTGAAGTGCTGAACCTGAAAAAAGACATTCTGCTGCCGGCCTTTCCGCTGCCAAAGGAATTTCAGGTGCACGATGACAGTAA
>Ga0114129_10011620_pt1 | contig 12534 bp, 12 predicted proteins | sample RhiMetdeltSRZDD1_FD_80071 | JGI IMG/M metagenome (GOLD analysis project Ga0114129, IMG submission 80071) | Populus rhizosphere microbial communities from Tennessee, USA - Rhizosphere MetaG P. deltoides SRZDD1 (version 2) (version 2) | ecosystem: Host-associated > Plants > Roots > Rhizosphere >...
ACGATCGGCGTTGCGCGCGGGAGCGCTGAGGCGGCGCGAGACATCACGTCGCGCGTGACGTGGGAGGGACTGGCCAGCACGATCAGCTCGGCTCCCTGCAGCGCTTCGCCGAAATTCGAAGTCCCCCGGACCGACTGCGGCAGGGGAAGCCCCGGCAGGTACTTGTGGTTCTCGTGGCGCTCGCTCAGCGCGGCCGCAACCTCGGCATCGTGCGACCACACGACCGCGTCCCAACCGTTGCCGGCCAGCACGGACGCGAGCGCCGTGCCCCAGCTGCCTCCCCCGATGACCCCTGCGCGCATGAGCGTCACCTCCGGACGCAGCTTGGCACGGCGCGCCTGCGCCGCGCGAGCGTCGCGCCCGCCGCCGCAGTGTCAGGGGGTGCTGCTAGGGTCGCGCCATGGTGAAGCCGGCCAGGGTCCCGCGCTCCGAGCACGCCTGCGCGAAGTGCGGCTACCGCACGGCGCGGTGGCTGGGACGGTGTCCCGAGTGCGGCGCGTGGGCGTCCATCGTCGAAGAGGTGCGCGGCTCCGCTGGCGGCGCCGACGCGGTTGCCATCGACCGCGTTCCGCTCGAGTGCGGCGCGCGGCTGCGCACCGGGATCGGCGAGCTCGACCGCGCCCTCGGCGGCGGCTTCGTCCGCGGCGCCGCCGTCCTGCTCGCCGGCGACCCTGGCATCGGGAAGAGCACCCTGCTGCTCAGCGCGCTCGACCGCGTCGCCCGGTCGGCCCCGCCCCGGCCCGTGCTCTACGTCAGCGGCGAAGAGTCGCTCGCGCAGATCCGCATGCGCGGAGAGCGGCTCGGCGCGCTTGCGCCGGGATTGCTGCTCCGTGCCGACACCTCCGTCGCCGACGCGCTCGAGGCGGCCGATCGCATCCGCCCGCAGGTGCTCGCCGTCGACTCCGTGCAGACCCTCAAGGCGCCGCAGCTCGAGGGAGTGCCGGGAAGCGTCTCGCAAGTGCGCGAGGTCGCCGCGCGCCTCGTCGAATGGGGGAAGCGCACCGGGACGCCGGCGCTTCTCGTCGGACACGTGACGAAGGAGGGCGGAATCGCCGGACCTCGCCTGCTCGAGCACCTGGTCGACACCGTGCTCTATTTCGAAGGCGACCGGAGCCACGCCTATCGCGTCCTGCGCGCGCACAAGAACCGATTCGGGTCGACGAACGAGATCGGCGTCTTCGAGATGAAGGGGAACGGGCTCGAGGAGGTGCGCAACCCCAGCGCGCTGTTCCTCGCCGAGCGGCCGCGCGGCGCATCCGGCAGCGCCGTCGCCGCGGCGATGACCGGAACGCGGCCGCTGCTCGTCGAGGTCCAGGCGCTGGTCTCCAAATCTGCCTACGGCGGGTCGGCGCGGCGCACGGCGATCGGCGCCGACGCTTCCCGCGTCGCCCTGCTCACCGCGGTGTTGGAGAAGAAGCAAGGGCTGGCGCTCTGCGACCACGACATCTACGTGAACGTCGCGGGCGGAGCGTCGCTGGACGAGCCCGGGGGTGACCTCGCCATCGCGACCGCCATCCTGTCCAGCTTTCGCGACACGCCCGTCGATCCGTCGACGCTGGTCGTGGGCGAGATAGGACTTTCGGGCGAGGTGCGCGCCGTCGCCCAGATCGAGCAGCGCCTGGCCGAGGCGGCCCAGCTCGGATTCGAGAAATGCGTATTGCCGGAAGGCAACGCACGGCGCGTGAAAGCGGCTCCACTCGATTTGCGTCCGGTCGGGACGGTAACCGCGGCGATGGAGGCGCTGATGCTCTGACCCCTCCATACCCGTTCCCACGTTGAGCGCTCGAGGTGCCGTCGGGCAGGATGACCGTGTGCACGATTCGACGCCGCCGCCCATCGCCGGGCTCAACGGGCCGGCCCCGTTGCCGCGCCCGCGTGGCGACGAAGAACGGCGCCGCCATCCACGCGCGCCCGTCGACCTGCTGGACGGCGTGAAGTTCGAGTCCGTGCAGCAGTTCCTCGCCGTGTACGCCGAAGACATCTCGGAGAGCGGCATGTTCCTGCGCAGCGAGCACGCCGGTCCGCTGCGCCAGGTGGGGGAGATCCTCGAGCTGCGATTCGACGCGGGCAGCCGCCGCATCGTGGAGGGACGCGCACGCGTCGTCCGCGTCCTGGAACCGAGCACAGCCGGCCAGCCGGGCGGCATCGCCATCGAGTTCGTCGAGCTCGATCCGGTCAGCCGCAAGCTCGTCGAGGCAATCGTCCGCATCAAGCTCGCCAGCGGCCGCCCGCGCTGATCGAGCACGCGTCCGCCCCGGCTGCGAGGTGCATGACACACTGCGCCCCGTCCCGGAACGGGCCGCGGCGCGTCACAGGCAAGCGCGGTCGATCGCCTTGCGCCAGCGGGCGAGGTGCTCGTCGCGCTCGTTCGGTGGCATGCGGGGGCGGAATTGCTTGCCCGCGCGCCAGGCCTTCGACAGCTCCTTGATGCCGGGCCAGACGCCGGTGCCGAGACCGGCGAGGAAGGCGGCGCCCAGGGCGGTCGTCTCCACCATCCGCGGGCGCTCGATGGGAGTCTGCAGCAGGTCGGCCTGGAACTGCATGAGCAGGTCGTTGGTGGAAGCGCCGCCGTCCACCCGGAACATCGGCATCGGCTTTCCGATGTCCTGCGACATCGCTTGCGCCAGGTCGTAGATCTCGAAGGCGACGCCCTCGAGAGCGGCGCGGGCGAGGTGCGCCTTCGTCGTGCCGCGATCGATCCCGCTGATCAGGCCGCGCGCGTCCTGGCGCCAATGCGGCGCGCCCAGGCCCGCCAGCGCCGGGACGAAGGCGACCCCGCCCGAATCCGCGACGTTCCTCGCCAGCGCCTCGACGTCCTTCGAGTTGCGGAACAGGCCGAGCCCGTCGCGCAGCCACTGCACCACGGCACCGGCGATGAAGGCGCTCCCCTCCAGGGCGTAAGCGACCTCGTCTCCGACCTGCCAGGCGACGGTGCCGAGGAGGCCGTGCCGCGACGTGACCGGGGTCCTGCCGGCGTTCATCAACAGGAAGGCGCCCGTGCCGTAGGTGCACTTCGCCTCGCCTTCGGCGAAGCAGGCCTGGCCGACCAGCGCGGCCTGCTGGTCGCCCGCGATGCCCGCCACCGGCAAGCCGTCCGGCAAGCCGCGCACGCCCTTCACCCTCCCGAACACGCCCGCGGAGGGCCGGATCTCGGGAAGCACCGCGCGCGGGACGCCGAAGAGCTGGCACAGCTCGTCGTCCCACTGACGGCGCGAGAGATCCATGAGCAGCGTGCGCGAGGCGTTGGTGACGTCGGTCGCATGCGTGGCGCCGTCCGTCAGTTTCCACAGGAGCGCGGTGTCGACGGTGCCGAAGGCGAGCTCGCCGCGCTCGGCGCGCACCCGCGCGCCCTTCACGTTGTCGAGCATCCAGCGGACCTTCGTGGCGCTGAAGTACGCGTCGAGCACCAGGCCCGTCTTCTCGCGCACCCACGGTTCCTTGCCCGCGGCGCGCAGCGCATCGCACGCGTCGGCGGTCCGGCGGTCCTGCCAGACGATCGCGTGGTGGATGGGGCGGCCGGTGCGCCGGTCCCAGAGGAGGGTGGTCTCGCGCTGGTTGGTGATGCCGACCGCCTCGAGTTGCGCGGGTTTGATCCCCGCATCGCGCAGCGCGGCCGGGATCGCCTTGAGCGTCGAGGTCCAGATGTCCTCGAGATCGTGCTCGACCCAGCCCGGCCGGGGAAAGATCTGGCGGAACTCGAAATTGCGCTTGCCCTTCACCGCCAGCCGCTGATCGAGGACGAGCGCCGTGGTGCCGGTCGTGCCCTGGTCGATCGCCAGCACGTACTTCGCCATCTCAGGCCTCCCGGAAGAACCGGAGGATCGCATCGCACACCGCCGCGCCCTCCACGTCCAGCGGCAGCACGTGCCCGCTGCGCGCGAACACGCGCACTTCGGTACCGGCTCCGAGCGCGCGGGCGAGCCGCCGCGCACCGCGGATCGACGCCGTCCGGTCGAGCGCGCCGTGCAGGACGATCGCCCGCGCGCGCACACGTCCCGCGACCGCCATCGCTTCTTCGGACAAGAGCCGCAGCTCGCGCCCCCACCGCAGCGGGATGGCCGAGTACGAACCGTCCTCGGGAACGGCGGTGCGCGGCGCCGGGGCGCCCTCGGGAACGCGATCGTCCGGCGGCGGCACGCCGAGTCGCGCCTGGATGTCGCGCGGTCCCTTGCCGATCACTCCGGGGACCGCCGGCAGACGCCCGACGATCTGCGTGAAGACCCACGACAGGCCCGCCATGTCCACGGAGGGCGCGAGCAGCGCCAGCGCCGACACGGGCGCGACCCCCTGCCGTATGAACCCCTTCGCGGCGAGGCGCACCGCGAGCAGCGCGCCCATGGAAAGACCACAGAGGTAGACGCGCCGCGCGCCGCGCAGCGAGAGGAGCGCTTCTCGCGCCGCATCCAGCATGTCGGAGCGCGTGACGGTCTCGAGATCGTCAGGCGTGGTGCCGTGTCCGGGGAGCAGCGGCCCGAGCGCGCGAAACCCTGCCTGCGCGAGCACCTCGCCGACGGGCCGGACCTCCGCCGGCGAGCCGGTCAGCCCGTGCAAGAGCAGGCACGCCTCGTCGCCCTCGCCCAGGCTGAACGGGTCCGAAGGGCCAGCCATGCGTGGGCGGCGCGGTACCACGTCCGAGGAGGACCCGCAAATGGACGTGTTAGAAGCAGGCCATGGCCGACAATCCGCCCCATGCGCCGGGCGCGCAGCAGGTCCAGATCCAGCTCCAGATCGACGACGCGATCGCGAACGGGGCCTACGTGAACATGGCCCTGCTCAACCACAACGAGACCGAGTTCGTCATCGATTTCATCTACGTCCAGCCGCAGGCGCCGAAGGCCGTGGTGCGCGCGCGCGTCATCAACAGCCCGCGGCACATGAAGCGCTTCCTCCTCGCGCTCCAGGACAACGTCGCGAAGTACGAAGCGCAGTTCGGCAAGATCGACGTGTCGGGGCCTGCGCCGCACATGCTGCCAGTGCACTAAGGCGGCGCGGGGCGAAGCGTCGTGTCGCCCTGCACGACGAGGTGTGTCCGGAGCTTGTGCACGACCCCTTTCATCCCCTTCATGCGCGCCAGCTCCTCCAGGCTCGCGAACGGACGTTTGCTCCGGCGCTCCACGATGGCCCGTGCGCGGCCGCGGCCGATGCCCGGCAAGAGGCGCAACTCGGCCTCGCTGGCGCGGTTGACGTTGAGGACTCCGACGATCGCCACCTTCCGCAGACGCGCGCGAGGCCGCGGCGCATGCACTTCGGGCAGCGGCAGGGGCTGCGATGCCGCCGGCGGCGCGGCGGCGAGCAGCCCCAGCAGGAGGAGCGCAAACGGCACGCGCCCTACTCCTGGCCGTCGTGCGCGGCGATCGACAGCGGCCCGCCGGTGCGCTGCTCGGCGCGGCGCTCGCGGTCATCCTCGCGCAGCTGGATTCGGCCGCCGAGCGGGAGCGAGTCGAGCACCACGTTGATCGACCCGTCGCGGTTGAGCCACGCCATTCCGACGCGGCTCCAGATCCGGCTGCGCAAGCCCGGCTTGTCGATGATGTTGTACGCGATCCACGGCTTCTTCCACGCGCTCCCTTCCGCCGGTCCGACGGCCTGGACCGGCGCTGCGCCCCCCTGATTGTCCATCCTCTCCCTCCCGCGACCGCTCCAGTGCGGCCACCGCGCCGAAGAGCACGTCACGTGCCAGCGCGGGCCCCTCTCGCGCCGGCACGCCGCAGGGTTCCAGAACGAGACGGGCGTCTCACGGCGGGCGCCACCGGTCTTGACCAGCGTGCCGCGCCGGCGTAGGAGGGCCGCGAAAGCAATACCCGCCGCCGTGGCGCCCGAGAGGGCCTTCGAGGGAAGCCGGTCGAAAGCCGGCGCGGTCCCGCCACTGTAGCCGGGGAGCCAGTCCCTTCGAGCCACTCGGCTTTACCAGCCGGGGAAGGCGGGACGGCGCGCAGCGAGCGGTGCTCGCTGCACACCCGGGAGCCAGGAGACCTGCCTGGCGGCGAGAGAACGCAATCCGCCTCTTCGCGAGAAAGAGGGGAGATTCGTGCCGTGCTTTTCCGCCGCCCTGCGGCCCTCCATCGCCGTCGCCCGCACCGCGGCGCTCGCACTCGCCTTCGCCCCGTCGCGCGCACGCGCCCAGGACCAGCCGCCTCGCACGGAGCCGGTCGAGATCGTGGTGACGGGCTCGCGGGGGTCGACGCGAGCTCCCGCTGCCCAGTCGACCGTCGTCGAGGCCGACCAGTTCGCCGGCGAGGTGCGCTCCGTCGCCGAGATGCTCAGCGCGTCGCCGGGCGTCTCGGTGCACGCGCTGGGTGGACCTGGCCAGGCGACGACGCTCTCGCTGCGAGGCGCGAGCGCCGATCAGTCGCTCATCCTGCTCGACGGGATCCCGCTGCACGGCCCCGGAGGAGGCGCGGTCGATCTCGCCACCCTCCCCGCGGCCCTGCTCGACCGGATGGTCATCAGCCGCGGCGTCCTCGGTGCGCAGTTCGGCGCCGGCGCCCTCGGCGGCGTCGTCGAGCTCGTCCCGGCGAGGCCCCGCGCCGATCGGGCGCGCGGCGAAGCGCGGCTCGTCGCCGGCTCGTTCGGCACCCTGGGCGCGAACGGCAGCGCCGCGTTCGGCGGAGCCGGCGAAAGCAGCGGCCTGTTCGCCGTGCAGCTCGACCGGACGAACGGCGCCTTCCCGTACGAGCAGCAGCTGACCCCCGAAGTGGGGGGCTCGCCGTACTACGAATTCACGCGCGAGAACGCGGACGCCTGGCGGGGCGCGACCCTGCTCCGCGGCTCGACGCCGATCGCGGGCGACGCCGAGCTCGACGTCTTGTTCCAAGGTTCGCTCGGCGAGCGCGGCATTCCTGGACCGGCGACCAGCCCGACGCCCAGGTCCCGCGAGGTCGACCGCAGCGGAGTGCTCGGCGCGCGCCTGCGCACGCCGGCAGGTCCCGCGCTCCTCTCCGCGCGCGCCTGGGGCGATCTCAGCTGGATCGGGCTGCGCGGCGTGTCGGCCGCCGGCGCCGACTGCACGGACGGAGACCCCGACTGTCCTCGATCGCGCCAGTCCACGGGTGCCGTGCGAGGAGAAGTCGAGGTCGAGTCGCCGATCGGAGACGCCCATCGCGTGCGCGCGTCCGTCGCCGGAGGGGTGGATCGGACCTCCGGAGACGCCACGGGCTTCCACCGCCGCAACGTCTTCGCGGCAGCGCTCTCCGACGACTTCCGCATCGGCCGCCTCGCGCTGTTCCCGGCGGTGCGCGCGGATGCCGTCGGCAGCGACTTCGGCGTCAGCCCAGCGATCGCGGCGACGCTGCGCCCGTGGAACGCGCCCGTCGAGCTCCGCGCCGGCGCCGGACTTTCCTTCCGTTCTCCGAGTTTCAGCGAGCTGTACGTCCGGCAAGGAGGGCTCGCACCGAATCCCGACCTCGCACCCGAGCGCGCGCGGTCCGTCGACGCGGGCGTGACCTTCCGCGGCCGCCAGCTCACCCTGTCGGCCGGCGCCTTCGCCTCCTGGTACCACGACCTGATCGTCTACGAGCTGTTCCCGCCCGCCGCGGTGAAGCCCTTCAACGTGGGAGCCGCGCGCATCGTCGGGATCGAGCTGCAGGCCGTCGCGGCGCTCCCGCTGGGCCTCACCGCCGAGCTCGCCTACACGGCGCTCGAGGCGACCAACACGCGGCCGGGGACGCTCGAGGGCCACTCGCTGCCGTACCGCCCGCCGCACCGGCTTTTCGTGCGCGTCGCCCACCACTCCGATCGGTTCGAGTCGTTCGCCGAGGCGAACGCGACCGCGTCCATGCCGCGCAACCAGTTCGACACCGCGTTCCTCCCCGCCCAGCTGCTCGTCAACGCCGGAGCGGGGACGCGCATCGCCGGATCCCTGTGGATCGACGTCGAGGCGAAGAACCTGCTCGACGACCGCACCATGCAGGACCTTTTCCAGTACCCGCTGCCCGGGCTGTCCGTCGCCGCGATCGCCCGGATGCGACTCTGAAGGAGCCCCCATGAACCGAGCTCGAATCGTCGCGTTGCTCTGCCTCGCCGCCTGCGGCCATGGACTGACGCCGCCCAAGCCGCTGGAGCACATTGCGCTTCCCGCCGGGAGTCAGCTCGATCCGTACGACGCCAGCCACCCCGGCGAAGCGCGCCCCCTCTACACGGCGCTGGTCGGCACGGTCGTCTACGCATCGCTCGGCAACCTGAACCCCAACACGTTCATACCCGCGGGACCCGGGTTCCTCGCCGGCATCGATCCAATCTCGGGAAAGGTCGACCTCATCAACCTCGGCGGGGCCGACCGGCACCAGTGCGTGAATCCCGGCGTCATCCGGCAGGACGCGCAGAAGATCTACGTCGCGTGCGGGGGCGACTTCAGCGGCACCGTCGCGGGTGGCCAGGCTGTGGTCGAGGTGGATCTGACGAGCCGCGCGCTCACTCGCGCGGCCGCGGCGCCAGAAGGCGTCGTCCCCAGCGGAGTTGCGGTGACGGCGAGGAAGATCTGGTTCGGCGACTCGGTGACGCCCCAGTTGCTCAGCGTCGACCGCGCCACGTTCACGCTTGCCGACGGAGCAGGCGCAGGTCAGCCGGCGATCGCGCTGCCCTGCCCCACCACGGGCAAGTTCCCGTTCGTCCCGTACGTCGGAATCGTCGCCGGCGATCTCTACGCGCTGTGCGCCACTACGGAAGCGGGCGTCCTCGCCCGCTTCGACGCGCAGACCGGCGCTCCGAAGGGATCGGTCGCGGTCGGCGCTCAGCCGACGCAGTTCGCCGCGACCGGCGACGGGCGGATCGCCGTGGTGAACTCGAACGACAACACGCTGACGCTCGTCACGCCCGGAACGACGCTGAGCGCCCAGCTCGCGCTGACCTTCAAGAGCCCGACCGCCACGTTGCAGGACGTGAAAGCCCGCAACCGGTTCGTCTTCACCGTCGCTTCCGGCAGCAACACCGTGCAGAAGATCGACCTGAGCGCGCCGGGCGGGCCGAAGGTCGTCGCCGAGGCGAACACCGGGCTCAACTCGAACCCGTTCAATCTGGAGCCGCTCGACGATGATACGGTGGTGGTCGTGAACTGGGCGACGAGCGACGTGGTGGCTCCGAAGCTGACGACGGTGCAGTGACGCGCCTGTTCGCGCTGCTGCTCGCCGGCGCCGTCTCGCGGCAACACCTCGGGCCTGCGGTCCCTGCGCAGGTCCGGCGCGTGGTCACGCTGGCGCCGTCGCTGAGCGAGATCGTCCTCGCGCTCGGAGCTGGCGACCGCCTCGTCGGCGTCACCCGCTTCGACGACGATCCCCGCGTGGCGAAGGTGGCGCGCGTGGGCGGGTACAATGACCCCGAGCCGGAGACGGTCCTCGGGCTGCGGCCCGACCTGGTGCTCGCGCAGCCCGCCCCCGAGAACCGCGGCCCGGTGGAGACGCTGGCGCGGCTCGGCGTCCCGGTCGAGGCGTTCGAGCTGACTGACCTCGAGGAAGTCGAGCAGGCCATGGAGCAGATCGGCGTCCTGCTCGGCCTGCGCGAGCGCGGCCGCGAGCTCCGCGCGGATCTCGAGCGCCACCGGGCCCGGGTGCGCGCCGACGGGGCGCGGCGCCCGAAGGTCCGGGCGCTGCTCGTCCTGGGCCTCGATCCGCTCGTCGTGGCGGGACCCCGCGGATTCGTCGGCGAGCTGCTGCGCGATACCGGCGCGGTGAACGCCGCGGACGATTCGGACCGCCCGTTCCCGCGCATGTCGGCCGAGGCCGCCGTGCGCGCGCAGCCGGACGTCATCGTGATCTGCGGATTCGATCCTCCGCCGGGGCGTCCACCGATCCCGGGGCTTTTGCGCGCGCGGATCGAGAAGCTGCGCTCCAACGCGCTGCTCCATCCCGGGCCACGCCTCGGCGAAGGCCTCGACGATCTGGTCGCCGCGCTGGGCGGGAAACGGTCGCCGTGAACCGATCCGCGGCTGCGCGCGCCGTGCTCGCCTTGCTCGCTCTCGTTCCGCTGGTGGTCGTCGCCGCGGCGGTTGGCCTCTCGCTCGGCGCCGGGAACGTCTCCCTCGGAGCCGCGCTGCGAGGCGTCGACCCGGACGCGACGGTGCTCTTCCGCCTGCGCGTTCCTCGAGTGGTCCTGGCCGCCGTCGTGGGAGCGGGGCTCTCGGTCGCCGGCGTCGCGCTGCAGGCACTGCTCCGCAACCCGCTGGCCGATCCGTTCGTATTCGGCCTGTCGGGCGGGGCGGCGATCGGCGCCGCGCTCTCCGTGGCGGTGACCGGCACGGTATTGGGCGCCGCCGGCATCTCGGCGGCGGGGTGGCTGGGGCTCTTGCCCACGCAGCTCGCCGCCGTGGCGGGCGCCCTTGCGGCGGCGGTGCTCGTGTTCACACTGGGACGCGCGCGCGGTCGCCTGCACCCGGAGCGCGCGTTGCTCGTCGGCGTCGTCTTCAACTCGTTCGCGTCGGCGCTGGTGATCGCTCTCGAATCCGTGCTCGCGCCGGAGAAGACGCAGGCGGTGCTGCTCTGGCTCGCCGGTACCCTGGGTTACGAGCCCGAGCCGGTCCTCCTCGCGGCGGGCGCCGTGGTGCTCGCCGCCGCCGCGGTGCTGACGGCGCTGGCAGGCCGGCTGAACCTGCTCGCCCTCGGCGACGAAGGCGCGGCCGCGCTCGGCGTCGACGTCGAGGCGACGCGCATCATCTGCTTCTTCGCCGCCAGCGCCGCGGTCGGCGCGGCCGTCGCACTGACGGGCCTGGTCGGATTCGTCGGCCTCGTCGTCCCGCATGCAGTGCGCCTCGTGGCTGGCCCCGATCACCGCGTGGTGCTGCCTGCCTCGGCGCTGGGCGGCGCGGCGTTCCTGATCCTGGCAGACGCAATCGCGCGCGTGCTCTTCCGCGGCCTCGGGACGGAGCCGCCCGTCGGAGCCGTAACCGCGCTTCTGGGCGCGCCGCTCTTCGTGCTGCTGCTGCGGAGGCGCACGTGAGCAAAGCGCTCCTCGCCGTCGATTCCGTGCGCTACCGCCACGGTCCCGATTCGCCCGAGGCCGTCGCGGGCGTCTCGCTGCGCGTCGACCCCGGCGAGGTGGTCGGCCTCATCGGTCCGAACGCCGCCGGCAAGAGCACGCTCGCGCGCATCGCCTGCGGCCTGCTCCGCCCCTCCCACGGATCGGTCCGCCTCCGCGGAGATGAGGCCCTCGCCCTGCACCGCCGTGAGCGCGCCCGCCGCGTGGCCTTTCTCTCGCAGGACGAGCCTGCCGATCTGCCGTTCACCGCGCGCGAAGTCGCCTTGATGGGTCGCGCGCCGCACCTGGGTCTGTGGGCGCTCGAGGCGACGGGGGATCGCGCCCTCGCCGCCGCGGCCCTGGCGGAAGCCGACGCGCTCGACCTGGCCGACCGCCCCGTCGCGCAGCTCTCCGGCGGCGAGCGCCAGCGCGTCTTCCTCGCGCGCGTCTTCGCGCAGGATGCCGCGCTTCTCGTGCTCGACGAGCCGACCGCCGCGCTCGACCTCGCCCACCAGGTGATGCTGGTCGCGGCGGTGCGCCGCCGGGCGCAGCGCGGACGCGGAGCGCTGCTCGTGCTCCACGATCTGGCGCTCGCCGGCGCGGCTTGCGATCGCCTCGCGCTGCTCCGCGCCGGCAGGATGCTCGCCGAGGGGCGCTCTCTCGACGTCCTGCGGCCGGACCTGCTCGGCGAGGCCTACGGAACGCAGGTCGACGTCGTCCCCGATCCGGCGACGGGTCAGCCGCTCGTCGCGCCGCGGATTCCGCGCTGAGTCACTCGAGGTACAGCGTGATCCCGGCTTCGAAGAATTGATCGAAGCCTTCGCCGTTCAGCCGGCGCCGCAGCATGATCTGCGCCCCGCCCTTCTCGGTGAGCAGGCCCAGCCCGGCCGACAGCCACCACAGATCGTGCGTCGCGTCCCACGTGGCGCCACCGCGGAGCGCGATCGAGTCTCCGACCAGCAGCTCGACGCCGCCGGCGCCACGGTGCTTGACGTTCTTCAGATCGGACAGGTCCGCCTTGTAGTCGAAGGCGAGATGCCAGTCGCGATCGTTTCCCCAGGAGATGCCGACGCCGCTGCTCACCGGGAACGACGGGATGGTGCTGGTGGAGACGTTCTGCACGACGAGGCCGTAGGAAAAGTTCCCTTTCCGCGCGAGCAGTCCCGCGTCCTGTGCGAACTGCCGCACGAGGCCGTCGGGAGTGGCGAAGCGGTAGTACTTCGTCTCGCCTCCGACGAAGTAGTTGCCGCCGATCGCGTACGAGTAGGCGAGGGCGCCGTACCAGCCTTCGCCGCGTCCTCCCGGTTGGCCGCTTCCCCAGCGCGAGAAGAGCAACCCGGTTCCGACGTTCGAGCTCGTCGTGTCCACGATGCTCGCCGTCAGGGCCTGTGCGGGGAAGTGCGTGTCGAGCACTCCGTCCACCTCCAGGTGATACCTGCGCTGCTGCGACATGCCGGCCGGGTTCACGGCGATGGCGTCGTTCCCCGTCGCGATCGCGGTGTGCGCGCCGCCCATCGCCGTCGAGCGCGGCAGGTCGACGAAAGCGGGCCACGGCGCTCCCGGGTCGTTGACGCTGTTTTGCGCCCGCGC
>Ga0114129_10011622_pt1 | contig 12532 bp, 16 predicted proteins | sample RhiMetdeltSRZDD1_FD_80071 | JGI IMG/M metagenome (GOLD analysis project Ga0114129, IMG submission 80071) | Populus rhizosphere microbial communities from Tennessee, USA - Rhizosphere MetaG P. deltoides SRZDD1 (version 2) (version 2) | ecosystem: Host-associated > Plants > Roots > Rhizosphere >...
CGGGTAGGTCCGACTCTCGTAGTGGCGGCAGTCGGTCCGCATCGGCATGACCTCAATCTACCGGAGCGTCCTCCGGATTCGACGCGGTACGGCCCGGCTCCCAGCGCGCTCTCAGGACAGCCAATCCGATACCGGCCATGCCGCCACGTCCGACCGGGTGACACGCAGTCCAGTTGACCTGCGGTTTCGAAGGTCGCCACCGCACCCGAATGTCGTCCTGTCCGGGCTGGTTATGGCGCGTTCATTAGCAAAGCGGTTAGCAGGGCGGGTGGTCCGCCCGTCGGTTACCCGGTGAAACGCGGCGCTACCACCACCGCCGCGGCTGGCGCGGCCGCGGGCTCCGGCGGTGGGCAGTCGTTGGTGACCGTCACCGGGTACACGATGTCGTCGCGTACCTCGGTCTTCACAGGATCGATGGAGGTGAGGGTGCAACCCGGTGGTGGCGTCTCACTGGTCGTGCAGTCGCTCGATCGGGTGATGAACACGTCTTGGGTCCCGCCCGTCGCCGGGAAGGTCAGCGTGTCCGTGAACGGCGGCGTCTGCCCGGGCGGCAACGCATCCGCGGCGCGTGGAACTTCGACCGGGACGCAATCAACGACGATCGCGAAGGTCGTCTGCGGCGCGGGCGCGCCGGTCACGGTCTTCGTGACCCGCAACGTCGCGCAACGCCCCGGTTCCGTGTCCGACGTCGTGACCGGAGTGGCCTCCTTGACTGGGACCGTGCAGTTGGGGGGCGGCGGCGCGGGTTGGGCGCCGGCGGCGCTGGTAGCGACGGCGAGCCCCGCGGCTGCCGCACTGATCACGAACACGCTGGCGACAACCCCACGCACCACGGAAGCTTTGAACATGATCTCCGACCTTTCCGCCGACCTCCCCAGAGGAAGGAATGGGGCACGCTACACGGGGCGCTCCTTCGCGCGCACGGACACACTCGCAAGCGCCGAGGACTGAGCTCCTCGAGATGGCGATCGCAGAACCGCTTCCCGGGTTCGGCTGGTTGTTCGCAGTGCGCGTGCTCGCACTCGCGGGTCGCTTCCGACCGCTCTGTAGCCTACCGAACACTTGTTCGCCTATTGCTCGGGCGGTCGCTGACCTGCCGACCCCGGAGCTCGTCGAGAACCAGCGCCGGTCGATCGCCATGCTCCCAACGGGAGTGGCCGCGCTGAACCGGGATGAAGCCCTCGAGTTGCTCGCGCAGTTCGAGGCCGCGCTGGTCGAACTCCGGAGACTGCGCGCCGAACTCAATGAGCCGTAGGGCCCGCGGCGCACGGCAAGCGGTCCCGTCAGCGGCGCTCTAGCCGCTCTGTCACTCTCAGATCCTTCCGGACACGTATAGGTACCCCAGCTTGCCGGCGTACCTGCCTGCCACGTCCACTTCCAACAGCTCGGTTATCTCCACCGAGGCGCTCACGGAAACGGGTTTCGTGCCCGTTAGCGAAACCGTGAGCAGTCGCTCGAGTTCAGGTAGGTAGCTCGCATCGTTAGGAGGAAACTTGAGCACGCAGAAGGAGTTAGGCGCATGCAGAATGAACTCCGTTTCGTCAGACGGAATCGTCTTAATGCTCTTGGCCACCGAAGTGACGGGGTCGATGGCGGCGACATCACCCACCTTGGGCATCGGTGCCGTCTTCGGCGGCGGCGCCGGCGGTGGCGCATCCCCCTTCAACAGACCAGCGTTCCGAAGCACATCGGCAACCACCGGGGAAATCACTACCGCCTCTGTCATTGTGTCTTCCGCCATCGCAATCCTCCCGTCACGCGAGCCAACCTTCACGAAGCCTCGCGTCGGCTGCCGACTGCTTCAACAGGAACCGGCGTCTGGTCGCATCCGCCGCCCGTTGATCGCAAGCTCGGCATAGGCATCGCCCCGACCGGCGTCCGTGCCACGGAGGCTCTAGCTCTTCAAGTTCGACGAAGCGGTTCTGTGCGCGTCAGCGAGTTGCGTCGGCGTCTCGACGGAGCCAGTCAGTCACATCGCCCCATCGGAATCGGCGATGCCCGCCGAGCGTCCGAAACGACGGCAACGTACCTACGTCTGCCCATAGCCGGGTGGTGTAAGTCGATACGCCGAACGCATCAGCAACGCCCTGGGTCGTGAGTACGTCTGCGTCGCTGTACGCGGGGTCGGTATCGAGCGGTGGCACCGGCCGCGGTTTGGCCTTGCGAATCCGTCGAGCGTGGGGTTTGCGACTTCGCGTTGCCGCGATCTGCTGCCGGAACGCGCTACGAATCTCGGTGAGCTCAGCCGCGGTGAACCACATCGGCCGGCACGCTGACCGCAGGCGTCGTTGTCGTCTCCCGGCATCGGGCGTCGCGTCGTTCCCGGCGTGAATATCGAACATTCGTTTGTGGGTGGTGCCGAACAGGTGTACGGTCGAAGTGGACGGTCGCTGACCCAGCCGACCTAGCCGGGTTCGACTTCGCCGACCGATTGGCCTCCGCCAAGTGTTCCCCACTCTGGGGATTCGCGTCCACCGGGCACTCGCCCGAGGGAGGACGCTCCAAGTAGGAGGCCAAGAATGCGCACCATCTCTTCAGCGCAGCCGGTTGCCGGCGCCGCGGCGCGGACACCAGAACATGTGTCGAACGATCAGCCTCAGGCGATCCCGCGACTGCGAGGACCGAATCGGAGCAGCTCTTTTGTTTCGTTCCGCCGGCGGTTGTGGCGGTCGTTGTTGTGATCACCGGGAACGGGACCCCTCGGCGTACTCACCGCTTGGCCGCAATACGGCGGATAGTTGGTGAAGCAGGCGAGTGGCTTGTCGCTGCGGTAGGTGGTCTGTCGCCCCAATCGATGAGCGCGACGCCTCGGGCCAGTCGCCCAAAGCCAGTCTCCTCACTCGCGGTGCATCGGCACGCTCTGCCGGCAAATACCGGGCGACCGCATATTTGCGCATCGACGCCAACGTGCGTGCACCACGTCGTCCGGCCGCCTTCGGCACCGTGACGGACCACAAGCTTGCTCCCGGTCGAGGTCGGGTCAACACCTCGTCGCGATCACGCTCGTCTTACACGTCCTTCCCCTGTAGCGAGTCCCGCGCCAGTACGCACGCGTGGCCACTTATCGGCGTGTCGGCGATACGGTCTGGGTGGCCAACACGATCGGTACGAGGCGGTGACATGGCGGAAGCAGACGCGTGGCTTGAGGAGCTCTCGTACGAGAATTGCATGGGCCTCCTGCGCCAGGGCGTGGTCGGTCGCATCGCAGTCGTTGTCGATCAGTTCCCGGTGGTCTTGCCGGTGAACTATCGGCTCGTCGAAACCAGTGGCCCCACTTGGATTGCGATCCGAACAAGGCCGGGAAACGTGCTCGATCGGGCCTCGATGCAAGTCGCGCTCGAAATTGACGGAATCGATTCCGCCCACCAACAGGGTTGGTCAGTGCTCGTGCGTGGAACGCTGCACCACGTCGATCCCGACGCGGCCGACTTTCGCGAGCGGTTCAACCCCGAACCGTGGATGACAACGGAGCGTGATGCCTGGCTCGTGATCGAGCCGTTTTCGATCACGGGCCGCCAGCTGCACGCCGCAGCGCCAGAGTGGGCATTTCATCCAGCCGGGTATCTGTAGCCGGCTCATCGACGATCGGCACGCTCGGCATTCGCCGGGTCTTCAGCAAGCCCACCGGACGTCGCCTGGGCGGCGGCGCAGGACACGACCGAGGTCCTCGCCGGGCTCGGCAGCGATATCGATGGTCTGTCGGATGTATGAGGAGAGAAAGACGGTCTGGTGGCGTGCCTTGACCTCGCGCACCGTCTTGCGAATTGCCATCTCCATCAGTGGGTCCAGGCCTCGTTGGTTTGTTTAAGGGTGCGCGTCAGTGCTCAGGTCGGTCGTGCGGAGCAGGAACCTGACGAAGCGGAGGGAGCCGATATATGCCCATTGAGCGGGGCGACCTCGCCCCCGAGATCGACCTACCGAGTGATGAGGGCGTCCAGTGGCGGCTGTCGGAACAAACGGGTCGGCCGGTGACGGTGATCTTCCATCGTCATCTGGCCTGACTGCCATGCCATGAGCACGCGGTCGCCGTGAGCGACCGTCTAGCCGAGTTCGGCGGCGCCGCGGTGGTGCTGATCACCTTCACGCGCCCGCGCAACCTGCGCGGATTCCGGCGTCGTCTCGCGCTCGCCTATCCGGTGCTCGCCGATGAGACCCGCGCCGTCTACCGCGCTTATGGACTCCAGCGCGGATCATGGTGGCGTGTGTGGGGCTTGAAGTCCGTGCGCGCCTACGGTCGGCTCTTCCGTCAAGGTCGGCGCCTCGAGCGGCCGAGCGGCGACACCCTCCAGTTAGGAGGTGACTTCGTTGTCGATTGGGACGGCCGCCTCGCGTACGCGTACCGGTCCAGAGGCCCTGACGACCGTCCCTCGGTGGACGACCTCCTCGACGCGGTGCGCTCGTGCCGCTGATCCCGACGGCCAGCAACCGGTGGGAGCCTCCTCCGTTGGCCGGGAGTCGAGTGTCTCTAGGCCTCTTTGACCACCGAGTACCAGACCCGTTCGGCGACCGTGTGCACGAGGTCTCCGATGCGGGACAGTCGGCGGTATACCTCGCGGCGCCCGATCACCTCGCGCAGGTCCGGGACCTGGAGGAGCGCCGACATCGCCGGTCGGTATGCGTGCTCGACGCGGCGCTGGCATTTGATCGCGGCATCGGCATACTGGGTGGCGTCCTCCTCGGTGCGGAGACAGCGGAACGCGTCGGCTAAGTGCCGCACGGCGTCGGCGAGCAGCGTGACCATCTCGTGCGTAGAAGCGTCTGGTTCTAAGTTCATGACCTCCATCTCACGCACGAGGTCCTTCGCAGCGTTGAGCACTTCGTCGAGGTCGGCCGACAGTGTGTAGACGTCCTCGGCATCGAGCGGCGGTGAGAACGAGTCGCGGACGGCCTGCCACAGCTCGCGTTTGGTGGCGTCGGCGCGGTGTTCGCAGTCTCGGACCGAGTCAGCGGCGGTGGTTTCGCCCTTTGACCACGCAACGAGGGCGTCCATCGCTTCGACGGTGATCGCGGCTTGGTTCCGGAGCATGGTGAGCAGATCAGGGTTCTCCGGCAGGAACCACCTTCTCGGAGTCACGTGAGCCACCTCCACGGCACCAGTGCGACGACCGCGAACACGGCCGTTGCGGGAACGGTCACGAGCCAGGCGATCAGAATGGCCCGCACCACGCGCCAGCGCACATGGCGCCAACGGCGCCGTCCCCCACCGACCCCGACCACGGACGACGCCACGACCTGTGTCGTGCTCACGGGTGCACCGATCACCGACGCTCCGAGCAGGACGGCGGTGGACCCGGTCTGGCTCGAGAGTGCATCGAGGGGGCGGATCCGGATGATGTGCCGGCCAATCGTCCGCACGATCCTCCATCCGCCCAAGGCGGTCCCCGCCGTAAGTGCGGCGCCGGACGCGAGTTCGACCCAAATGGGCGCCGCCAGGTGTGAGAGTTCGCCCCCCGCAACCAGCAATAACGCAACCACACCCACGGCCTTCTGCGCGTCGTTGGCGCCATGACTCAGCGCAAGACCCTCCGACATCAGCCACTGCCCGGCACGCACCGGACCGCGTACACGCCGCGTGCTCCGCCGCGCTGCACGGCGCAACGCGCGGTCGACCACGAGCCCCGCCAGCAAGCCCGCGGCCGGCGCGATCGTCAGCACCCCGGCAACACCGAGCACGCCGACGGGCTTAATGCCGTCAAAGCCGCCCCACTCCACGGACCCCGCGCCTCCCTCAGCGAGCGCAGCGCCGACGAGACCACCGAGCAGCGCGTGTCCCGAACTCGACGGCAGGCCCCGCCACCACGTGAGCCCGTTCCACGCCACCGCACCCGTCAGCGCTGCGCCGAGGACCGGAATCACCTGGTCCGACGGGACCGTGACGATGCCTGCGATCGTGCTTGCAACCGCGCTCCCGAGCAGGAGCGGGCCGAGGACATTGCCCGCCGCCGCGAGGAGCACCGCAGTACCAGGGCGCGCCGCACGGGTCGCGACGAGCGTCGCGATCGCGTTCGCCGCATCATGAACACCGTTCGTGAAGGCGAAAGCCAAAGCCATCCCCACCGCGACAACAAGCCCGGCGCTCATCAACGAATTCTCGTCCCTGGCGAACCACTGCCGGAGGACTCGCCAGCGCGGGACCTCTGCCCCTTGGCGCGACGCCGGCCGCTCGGTGACCATGGGGTCCACGGCAGAACGGAGCAACGATGGGAGCAGGTCGTGGGGCCGACCACGGCAACGGCATCGCCGGGCTGCAGAAGGTCAATGATCAGTACCGCCATCTCATCGAGGATGATGACGCCGAGCGCTCGTGAAACCGGAGTGACCATGGAACTCGAAGAGGTCCACATCCAGGCCCTGCCCCAGGAGCGGCTGTCGTCACTGATAGGACCGGCGCGCAGGCAGCGGTTCGCCGAGGCTGCTCAAGTCTCCCGCGACGCACTCTCGGGCCGTGCAGTCGTGAACGTCAACTCGACCGCGACCGGGGGCGGGGTCGCCGAGATGCTCCGAACACTCCTTGCGCAGGCACGCGGGGTCGGTATCGACACGCGATGGTTTGTCGTCAAGGGCGACCCCGGTTTCTTCGCGATCACCAAACGCATCCACAACCACCTCTACGGAGCACCCGGCGACGGCGGGCTCCTTGGCGCCAGCGAGCGCGCGCACTACGAGGACATCCTGCGCCCGAACGCCGCGGAACTTGCCAGCGTTGTGCGACCACGGGACGTCGTGCTGCTCCATGACCCGCAGGCGGCGGGTCTGGCACCCGACCTCGCGCGTGTCGGAGCCACCGTCGTGTGGCGGTGCCACGTGGGTGCCGACACCGCGAACGACTACGTGGAGCGAGCGTGGGCCTTCCTCCGCCCCTACCTCGGCGACGTCGACGCCTACGTGTTCTCGCGGGCAGCGTTCGCGCCTCCCTGGGCGGACGCCCAGCGGGTGTTCGTGATCCCCCCGTCGATCGACCCGTTCGCGCCCAAGAACCAGGAAATGGATCCCGACGAAGTCGAGGCGGTGCTGCGCTACGTCGGGCTCCTCGGGGGCGGCGGGCCTCCACCCCGCACCGGGTTCACCCACGCAGACGGGTCACCTGGGCGGGTCAACCGGCTCGCCGACGTGCTCCAGACCGGCCCAGCCCCACCGGCCGACGCCCCCCTCGTTGCGCAGGTGTCCCGATGGGACCGCATGAAGGACATGGCCGGCGTGATGACTGCGTTCGCCGACCGCGTCGTCGGGACCAGCGCAGCTCATCTCCTGCTCGCCGGACCGGTGGTGACCGGCGTCGCCGACGATCCGGAAGGCGCAGAGACGCTCGAGGAATGCGACGCGGTGTGGCGCGACCTGTCCCACGGTCAGCGCACTCGGATCCACCTCGCGTGCATTCCGATGCGCGATCCCGACGAGAACGCGATCATCGTCAACGCGATCCAGCGCCACGCCGCAATCGTGACGCAAAAGAGCATCGCAGAGGGCTTCGGCCTCACCGTGGCCGAGGCGATGTGGAAGTCGAAGCCGGTCGTCGCCTCCGCCGTCGGAGGTATCGTCGACCAGATCACCTCCGGCGCGGACGGGCTCCTCGTCGACGACCCTCGGGACCTGGACGGGTTCGGCCGGGCCATACGACGCCTGCTCGACGACCCGCCCTACGCCGCGCAGCTGGGCGACAGTGCGCGCACGCGAGCGCAGGCGGAGTTCCTCGGCGACCGCCATCTCGAGCAGTGGGCCCAACTCTTCGCCAAGCTCGACGAGGCACGCAGCTCGTGAATCAATCGGCGCGTGCGCTCTCGTCGACGTCAGCCCGCGGAGGGTTGATCCGCTAGCGCGTGCGCCGCATCCCCGGGAGCGGCGAGGACGGCTATGGGACGAGGAGGGTGAAGAAGTCGTCGCGCGCGGTCGTTGGTATCTCGGCCGTGCTCATCATGTGCTCCCAGTTCAGGCTCGATGAAAGGCATGGCTCGGTCGGCCCGATCTGAGCTCGAGGCGTAAACGCAACCGACGTGCCGATCGGGCGCGCCTGGCGGTACTCACCGTCGTGACGTTCTGTGCGCGCGTTCGGTGCGTGTCATCTCGGCGCAGATCAGCAGATCTATGTCCGCGGCAGCGGCAGGGACGCGGCTACTTGTCGGAGCCGCCGACGTCGATCGCCTCGCCCCCGCCCCCGCTGATCTCGACCTTGCGCGGGCGCGCCTGCTGCGACACGGGGATCGTAATCGTCAGCACCCCGTTGTCGTAATTCGCCTTCACGCCGGCGGTGTCCAGGTTCTCGCCCAGGTAGAGCTGGCGGCTGAACCGGGCATGGGGTCGTTCACAGAGCACGACCTCGGCCCTGTCGTGACGGGCCGGCCGTTCGCCCGTGATCGAGAGCATGTTCCGTTCGACCGTGACGTCTAGCTTGTCGGGGTCCATCCCGGGCACGTCGACCTCGACGATGAAGTCGTCTCCCTTGCGGTACACGTCGACCGGCAACCCGAGTGACCGGCTCCCGCCCTCACCGAACCCGGACCGCCCGAGGAGACGATCCATCGTCGAAAACGGGTCAAATCCCGACACTGTCATGGCAAGTCTCCTTTCTCTCGGCGATGCCACCGCCCTAGCGTCGATTGTCCCCATCGGCGGTCGATCGTCAACCGGGCGCTCCATCTGCGCACGTAATGCCCGTTCCGGACCGCTCATGCTCGACATAGATCCGCACAGAACGACGCCCTTGAGCGACTCCCCGGAGTTGTCACGGAACCGGCGATCTGTACGCCTCCTGGCCGGCAAGCCATCTGACTCGGGTTTGTGAGCTCGTAGGTCGCCGTCCGCTATCGGACGCCCCGTATCGGGTTCGGAACACAGAGTCGTTCCGAGCTGGACAACTCTCGTTAGTTCCAGCGACGGGACTCAAACCTTTCGTCAAGTACCGCGTCTTCCGATCGCACGTCCGCGAGCAGGCATCCCATTCACCGTGCTCTGCGCGTCCCGCGAGCTCGCCTTCGGCCGCCCGACGGCTCCTCGCCCCCTCGACGCGTACGGTCGTACTCGGGGGCGAACCAATCACGCAATTCGCGCCTCTGCCGGCGCCGTACGAACCCGAACACCACCGCGGCTATGACCAAGATCGCGGCGACAACGATCAGAATCCATACCCAAACTTCCATCGTGGACTTTCCCCTCGCGCGTACTACCCGGCGCACCGCGCTCGGAAACGACTGGCGTGCCCTGCCCGTTGCGTTGGCGAGTTCGAAGGACCTGTCCGTCGGATCGCACGTCGGTGAGCGGGGCGGACCCAGAAACCGTTACAACCTGACGTGTTCGCCTCGCGTCGAGGGAAGACAGTCGAAAGGAGCCTCGGGATGCAGTCGACCGGAGCGCAGAACCGGCGATCGGTCGCGCGCCCGACGTGCCGATATGTGCGCGCTCCCGGTCGCTCCGAGCGTCGTTCTGGAGCCGCGGAGCGTCAACAAGCGTGCGCCAGTGATGCCGCGGCGACATCCCAACGGACACGACGTGCGAAGATCAAGCATGCTTGCACTCACAACGTTGAATGCCGGATGGCAAACGTTCTTCTTCGCGACGGCGCTGATCCTGTTCGTGTTGCATGGCATCGGCTTCGATCAGCGCGCCACACGACTCCGGTTTGACGGTCTCGGTCTCGCGGTATTCGTGTCTGTGTTCTTCTGGAACGCATTAGCCGCGACCTAACGGAGCAAAGGCCATGAGCCGTCCGCTCCTCGTCCCAGCCGCGCTCATCGGGCTCGCCGGGGTGGTGGCGGCGGTCGGGGTCGGCAGCCACGGCGACCAGAGGGTCGTAGTGGCAGGCGATTCGCTGACGGCGCAGGCCGACGCGCAGATCAACTTCGTGGTCACAGCCGACGGCTGGCAACCGATCGTCCAGGGAGTGTCCGGATCGTCGATCACGAACCGCAACGCCGTCTTCGATTGGTCGACCCGGATCAAGGAGCTCGCCGCCCTGCACCCGGCGATCGCGGTGATCGAGCTCGGGACGAACGACTGTGGCAACTGCGGCGACGACCTCGACGCCGCCATCGATGGCCTTCTCGGGCCGCTTCGCCACGTCAGACGGGTGGTCTGGTTGACGGCGCAGACCGATATCGAGGTGACCAGAGACCCCGGACGCGTCAACGAGGCGCTGCGGAAAGCCACAGTACGGTGGCCCAACCTCGAAGTTCTCGATATGGGACGCCACTTCCTTGGTCATCCCGAATGGCACACCGGCGACGGTGTCCACCTCAACGAGACAGGGTCGACGGAGCTGGCGACCTTCATGCGTGCCGCGATCGACGCCCCGCCATCACCGAATCGCGTTCTGAGCACCGTGCCATGAGTGATAGCCGCGTCGGCTTCGCAGCACCTCGCCAATCGGTCGCTACTGATAGCCGGGCTGAGCCAACGCCCGATGCCCATGGCATCCTCTTCCGACCGAAGCCGCTAGTCGGGGAGCAGGTCGCGCAGCGCGCTTCGGGTCGCAGGGTTACGCAGTTTGGTGAGCGCTTGGATTTCGATCTGACGGATGCGTTCGCGGCTGAGCGGGACCAGATGGTCAACGACCGTCGTTACTTGTGGCTCTCGGCGTCGCGTTGCGCATCGGCCCGGTCGGCCGTTAACTGTCGCCGCCGCTACGCGCCGGAACCCCGGGATGCGTCAGCGCCGCCGGCCGCGGCGGCGACGCGGGCCGCGACCCCCAGAAGTCGTCGTCCACGGTTGACGCCAGTGAGCCGCGCCGCTTCAGCCGGACCAGCAGGTAGAGGTAGACGGCGAGGAGAACGTCGGCAATCCCCTGGGCGATCCACAGCATCGGGCTGACCAGCACCGCGAGACCGAGGCTGAGAATGGCACCGCCGATGAGGATCACCAGCACGAAGCGCCGCCGCTTCTGGGCCGGACTCATAGCCGAAGAGAATACGGCGGCGCGGCCCGGCATGGCACCTTGACCAGCGGCGGAGCGGCCGCCCACGGCTCGGGAACGAGTCGAGTTAGGCGATCTCGGACAGCATTCCGCCGGCGCGGGGCGGGACGCCGAACTGCTCGCGCACCTCGGCGAGCGGGATGTCTGCGAGCGCGAGATGGTCGATCGTCGTGAAGTCGCCGATGCACTCGGAACCCCGCCGAAAGCCTTCGGCCAGGAGATCGGGAGCGCCGTCGCGGGCTAGCGTGCCCGCCTTCGGGACCAAGCCGCTGGTGTCGAGGTACCGGGCCTCGTGCACCCCGAGGTTGCCGAGGAAGCCGATCCAGTGCGCGTCGGTGTCGGCGACCCCGAGCAGCATCGCTCCGAGCGCGATCTCACCCGGACCGGTCGGCTCGTAGCCGGCGATGACGTGACACATGTCGTGCGCTACGAACACGCCAGGGGATTTCAGGTCGTCGCCGGGCAGTTCGAACCCATTCCGGCGGTAGAACTCAACGTACTCGTACCCGAGTGTGCCGGCCGGGAGGTCGTGGAGCGCGTGGAGCCGCGCGGCGATCTCGGGGTCGGGTGCCGGGAGGTCCTCCCTGTAGGCGCGCAGTGACGGCTCGGCGATGCTCCCGAGGAACGGATCGACGTGGCGCTGGTAGTCGGCCGCGGCTCGCTGCGCGCCCTCGCGGACCAGTGTCCGCGACACGTCGAGCCCCGGCCCCGTCTCGCCCACCGCCTCGGCGTACTTCGCGACGCGCTCGACCTGCGCGTCCGTCAAGGGGTGCCGGCAAAGCTCGAGCAGGACCATCAGCTCGCGGAGCCGCCGCCGGTGCGGCGCCTCGGTGATCTCGGCCGCGGCGTCGTCCGGACCGAGCGGGCTCAGCGAGTCGATGTCGAGATCGGCACGGTCCCAGTAGCCGGCGACGATCGCCTGGAGCACCGCCCGTTGCTCTGCGGTGATCCCGCCGTCGACGTCGACAGCCCCGAGGAGGACCCGACAAACCGGCTCGACCAGGCCATCAGGCACGACTCTCGGCACGACGGAACACTAGCGAAGACCTGCCACCCATACGGCCCGGGCCGGCAGCGACAGGATCGCCCGTGAGCGATGAGGGCATCAGCGAGTAGCTGGAGATCGTCAGGCCAGGGAGTGAGAGGTGGTGATCGAGGCGACCTACGGCTGGTCGTTGCGTCACGAGCTAGCGCACAGACACATGCGCGCGCTTGGCGGTACTCACCGTCGTGACGTTCTGTGCGCGCGTTCGGTGCGCAGATGTCATCCAGCATCGATGGCCAAGGACGGTTCACCTGATCTGGGGGATGTCCATTCGTCAGCGTGCACGTATCGTCGATAGGTGCGTAAGCCGTTGATTGTGGCGGCCCGGTCGCGCCCGTGGCGTACGTCCCGGTGACCGAGTCGACGACGCTGGCCCTCGCCCTGCTCGTCTTGGGATGGGCAATCTTCTCGGGTGTCCTGGCGCGGCACAACCTCTCGGGTCCGCTGGTCTTTGCAGTCGGGGGATACCTCCTCGCGAATCCGGACTGGGGGCCGCTGGACATCCACGTCGACGCCCCCTCGGTCCATGTGGTCGCCGAGGTGACACTCGCCCTCGTGCTGTTCTCAGATGCCTCGCGGGTGAA
>Ga0114129_10011623_pt1 | contig 12532 bp, 12 predicted proteins | sample RhiMetdeltSRZDD1_FD_80071 | JGI IMG/M metagenome (GOLD analysis project Ga0114129, IMG submission 80071) | Populus rhizosphere microbial communities from Tennessee, USA - Rhizosphere MetaG P. deltoides SRZDD1 (version 2) (version 2) | ecosystem: Host-associated > Plants > Roots > Rhizosphere >...
ACACGGCAATGGACAGGCCGGATGTCAGTCGCTCCGTGACTCCCACGCTCCCGAACGCGCCCGTTAGGCGGTGCTGAATTGCCGCGACGTTGTCACCGATGACGAGCCGCGCGGCCGCGAAATCCACGCGTTGCCGGTCACCCGGCAAGACAGCAATGTTGACCTCGCCATCCCACGGCGAGAAGGCGGTGGCGTCGTACGCTCGAAAGCCGCCTCGCGCCGACAGCGCGAGCGACTGTGCCGGTCGAAGGTCGAGCGACATCTCTGCTTCGCGTGACTCCAGCACGGCGCTGTCGCCTCGGAGCTCACCAGCCCTGGCGGCGACGCGAAAGGCGCCTAACGCCAGCGGCGCCATCCCGCTCGCGAGGTCGACCGCGCGATACGACGTCCCATCCTGATCCCGAAAGCCGCGCACCCCACCGGCGAATGACGTGCGGGCGCGCTCTTCCCAGCCGCGTACGAGCCGGTCCATCGACGCGCTCCCGCGCCCCGCCGCTCGCTCGGCACGCACGGCGTCGACGGCGTTGCCGAACGCCCCGACGTCGGCGAGCGCCATCACGCGCGCTTCGATAAGAGTTGTCGATCACCGTGGACGTCACGAGACCTCGTCGCTCATGCGACGCAGCGCACGTTAGGCACGTGCGCTCGATCACCGCGAGCGATGGTATTGCGGGAGCGCTACGACTCGTCGGGCTCCGCGCGCGCCCGTCCCGCCGAAACCCGTGCCGGGTCGACACGCTTCTCCGGAAGCGCTTCTGTGTCGTTCGCCGTTGGCAGAACCGGCGGCGCTGGCGGTAACGATGCATTCGATTCCGCGGCGGTGGCAGCAGGCGTTGGCTCTGCGGCCTGTGTCACGCGGCGGACGAACGCGCTCAGCATGTCGATCGGCACCGGGAAGATTGTCGTCGAGTTGTTCTCGGTCGCGATCTCCGTGACAGTCTGCAGGTAGCGAAGCTGCAGCGACGCGGGCTGCGTCGACATCACTCGCGCCGCCTCGGCCAGCGTTTGCGACGCCTGAAGCTCACCCTGTGCGTTGATCACCTTCGCGCGCCGCTCTCGCTCTGCCTCGGCCTGTTTCGCGATCGCACGCCGCATCGATTCCGGAAGTTGCACATCCTTGATCTCCACGGCGGATATCTCCACGCCCCAGAAATCCGTGCGCTCATCGATGATCTGTCGCAGAAGCTCATTGACCTTCCGACGATCCGCGAGCAGCTCATCGAGCTCCACCTGCCCAAGCACCGAGAGCAATGTCGTCTGCGCGAGCTGGCCCGTCGCGTACAGGTAGTCCTGAATCTCCAGGATCGCGAGCCCGGGATCGGACACGCGAAAGTACAGCACCGCATTCACCGTCACGGAGATGTTGTCGCGCGTGATCACTTCCTGAGGCGGGATGTCGAGTGCGACGACGCGCATCGACACCCGCTTCATTCGCGACAGCACTGTCGGGATGAAGACGAGTCCTGGCCCCTTCGTACCCGTGTACTTGCCGAGGAAGAACACGACGCCGCGCTCGTACTGGTTGAGCACGCGGAGGCTCGTCAATACGTAGGTGGCTACCACCCCGAGTGAGATCAGCAGGAAGTCCATGGTGCGACCTCGCCGGTTAAGTCGTCAGGCGCGAGTCGTCTGGCGAAGGAGCCGCCAGGCCCAGACGGAAAGCCCGGCTGCGAAGATGGTGAGCAACACGAACCCGGGGTCTCGGGCCAGCCGCGTCGATTCCGAAACGACGCGCCAGATGTGCGCAACCGTGATGAGCGTGAAGACGGTGCCGGTGGTAAGGAGGTACGCTTTCATGGCCGAGGCTCTCCGGTAAGTGAGAAGGCGACACTTCCATCATATGCGCATGGTCCGCCGCGCGCGAATCGGCTACGATTCCGGGGAAACCAGCCTGGAGCACCAATGAAGACGATGATGCTGGCGCTGTCGCTGTCAGTGCTCGCCTCGCCAGTCGCCGCGCAGGGTGCCCCGCCGCAGGGCGCGGCGAATCAGCCGTACATCATGGAGTACTACTACAAGGTTCAGTGGGGCCACCAGCAGGAGTTTCTCCAACTGTTCCTGAAGAACCACTATCCGCTGTTACAAAAGCAGGTGGAGACTGGCCGACTGCTTTCGGTCAAGATCGAGACGCCGGCCAACCACATGACCGAGGAGGCGCGGTGGGATTACCGCGTCACGCTCACGTTCAAGAACTCAGCGATTGCCACGACGGCGAATCCGGATGAGCAGTCGATGATCAGGCAGCTCTGGCCGGATCAGGCGACGTTCACACGTGAGGAGCAGCGGCGGTTCGAGGTCCTGCTGTCGCACTGGGATCTCCCAGTTACTGACATCACGCCGGCGAAGAAGTGATAGAGTTTCATCGGCCGATCGACAGCGGCACGCAAAACGTTAGCGCACGGAGAAAAGCAATTGACCGCGAAGGACGTCCTTCGCGGTCATTTCCTGCTTTCTCTCCAATACTGCCTAACGTCAAAGCCACCCGGCGTCGCCCGCGATGCGAATGGCGTCGAGCCGATTCCGGGCACCGAGCTTCCCGATCGCGTTCGACAGGTAATTGCGGACCGTCGCGGCCGAAAGGTTGAGGCGCTCACCGATTTCCTCGGTGGATAGCCCGGACTCCGCCGCTCGTAGCACGTCGGCCTCGCGATCCGTGAGCGGACTCGAACCCGTTTCCACCGCGGCGGCGACGAGCTCCGGATCGAGCACACGTCTGCCCGCCGCGACGGCTCGGATCGCGTTCGCGAGCTCGGGAGCCGGCGCGTCTTTGAGCAGGAAGCCTCGCACGTGAATCTTGAGCGCGCGCAGCAGATTGCCCGGCTGGCTCAAGCCCGTGAGCACGAGCGTGCGACACGACGAGAGCCGCTCGTGCAACTCGGCCGCCGCACTCAGGCCATCGAGCCCTGGCAGGTCGATGTCGACCACGGCGACGTCGGGCGTGGTTCGCAACGCCGTCTCGACGATCGCGTCGCCCCGCTCGAGCTCTGCCACCACTTCGATGTCGGGCTCCAGCTTCAGCAACGCCACGAGCGCGCCGCGAATCATGTGCATGTCCTCGGCGATCAGCACGCGGATCATGTGACCACCTCGGGGACATCGACCCGCAGCCGAAAGCGACCGTCGCCGATCGCGCGAGCGCTCGCTGCTCCGGCGAGCGCCGCGGCGCGAGTCGCGAGACCACTCAGTCCACTGCCGCCCTGCGACGCCGGCATCGCGCCGTCGTTCACGATCTCCAGCCTAACGATCCCATCCTGTTTCGCGATCACGATCGAACAGGTCGTCGCGGCACTGTGGCGGAGCACGTTCGTCACGCCCTCGCGCAGCCCCCAGGCGAACAGCTCGTCGATCGCGGGCGGCAGTCGGCCGACGGCGACGTCGAGTCGCGTTTCGGTCCCCGTCGACGCGAGCAGATCCGCTGCCCGCTCGATCTCCGACTCGAGCGCGATCGGCGGCTCTCGATGGGCGATGTCGCGCACGTCACGCAACGCCGATCGGGCGAGCGAGACGAGGCTCTCGATCTCCATGGTCGCGAGCGCCACGTCGTTACGCCGGAGCAGGCCGATAGCGAGATCACCCTTGAGCGACACCGCGGAGAGTGATTGACCGAGCAGGTCGTGCAGGTCGCGCGAGATCCGCAGTCTCTCCGTTCCGATCGCGAGCTCCGCGAGGTCGGCTCGCGCATCGCGCAGCTCGTCCATGAGACGGACGAGTCGCGCGGCGCCATAGAGCCCCGCACTGCCGAGAAACTGAAGCGCCTCCCAGTAGAAGAACTCCCAGGCGCCCTGGCCGAATCCGGGGTTTATCGGAGCCTGCGTGAGGGTCATTGCGTACGATGCGCCAGTGGCGAGGGCGATCACGAGAATCGCCGGAACCGCGAGTCGACCCGGGAGCAGCATCGCTAGGGATGCGACCAGGAACCAGTGCAGCGTGATCCATCGATCTCCAAGTACCGGCAGCGGAAGCCATGTGATCAGGACGAGCGCGAGCAACGTCCACACCCAATACCGCGGGCGGACGCCTTTCGCCGCGGCGAGGCTGTGGCGAAGCTGTATGGCGCCTGCAAGAAGTGCCAGAACGAACGCGGGCCAGTTGATCCGGAGCGGTGCAGGCATCGCGAGACCAAGTCCGCCTTGCGCCGCAGTGAAGGCGATGAACGGCACGTGGCTGGCGACGAGAAGCCACCAGGCACGGCTGCGCACGGGCAAGGTCGGCACGAGCGGGACCGAAACGCTCATACGCGCCCTTTTCGGTTGTCGGAAGAGGACGCGGCGTCGTCCGACGACAGGGAGATGGCCAGCGATCCCTCACCATCGCGGCTCACCTCGATGCGGTAGAACGCGTTAGGCTCGTCGCGCAGCGCCCGGGCGAGCGACGCACGGATGGCGCTCGTCGCGTTCTGATCCGGCGAATCGAGCGCCACGCCCTCGGCGACCGCGATGTGTACGCTGGCGCCCGACGCCTCGAGCAACGCGGCCGCCGCCTCGAGCTCGGCGCGAATCGATGAATGGCGATAGCCGGCGACGACGCGCCTCGCCTGAGCCAGCGCGCGGCGAGAGTCGTGAACCAGCTTCTCCAGCTCGGCCTGCGCGCGTGACGGATCATGTGCCGCGATTTCGCTCGCGTCGTCGCCGCGCGTGACGATCTGATCCAGCGCGCTGGCCACACCGGCGCGAAGCTCCGCGTCGATTCGAACTCGTGCCTGCACGACCGCACGCGTCTCGAGCTCGCGTCCCGCAACGTCGAGCGCGCGAATCGCAGCCATGAGACGCAGCGGTACGTATTGCGTCACCGAGCGCCACGTGAGCGCGAACGTGAGATACGCGCCTATCTCCGGCGGCTGAACGGCCGTCCACTGCGTCCCGACGAGAACCAGCGGCGAGAGCACTACGGCAGCCGCCAATCCAACTCCCGCGGCACCGGGCACGACGATCAGAATCGAGACCGCGAGCGACGCGAACTGAAAGATCCAGGCGTGGCCGACGAGCTCGAGTGCGATCACGTGGACGATCGCGAGCGTCACGAGCGTGAATGCACCGGCAGGCGGACGCTCGCCGCGAATCCCGAAGATGACGTGTCGAATGTGCAGCGGAATCGCGACCGCCAACGCAATCAGCGCGGCACGAATGGCCCCGGGCGCGACGGGGAGATAGTGCAGGCGCCACACATCGATCGCGCTCAAAGCGATGTTCACGCCGATCGCGGCCGCCGCGAACGATCGCACGACGCTTCGCGTTAGGGTCGGCGCGAGCTCGGGCACTCGCGCCTCGCGATTGGCCAGGTCGGTCACGATCGGACTCGCGTTCACGGCGCCTCGTCGGCGCGGCGCCATCCCCCAGAGGAGCGCCGTCGACGGCACAGCCCGAAGCGCGACGCGGTCATCGGCGAGCATGGATGCAAGTCTCGTCCCGAAGCGCCATACGGACTAGACGAAGGTCTCATCGGATTCGAATGACAAATGTCACATGCGCGAGACCGATGACAAACGTCACGTTGAACTGACCACATCGACTTCTGCCGACATGATCGCCCCGATGCAACCGTGCGGACGAACGAACGCGACGCGTGCGTCGCGCCGTGTTCCGAATTGGATGAGGAGGCCGCACGATGAGAACCGGAATGCCGCAGGACAATGATGGTCGGCCAACCGTGAGCGGAGCACCCGAGCAGAGTCAACCGACTCGTACTGGTGGTCAACCCCCGAATGCCGTGAGACGTCGCGCCCGATCGAAAAAATGGCAGCTGCCGATCATCGATGGACCCTTTGCCGAATCGAAGGAGATGCTTGGCGGGTCGTCGGTTGGTCGGAAAGTGATGATGGAAGAGGTCTAATGGCGGCTGATGACTTCACTTATAGACCCTCACATAGTCGACCAGCATCGTCGCCGGAAGGATCGCATCCGACTTCGGATCACCATCGAACGTCCCACCGACGGCGAGGTTCAGAATCAGGAAGAAGGACTGATCGAACACCCAATTCCCGTATCGCAGGGCGTCGGACTGCGTCACCAGGTAGTGCAGCTTGTCATCGACGAAGAATTGCACCTGGCTCGCATTCCATTCGACGGCGAACGTGTGGAAGTCATCCGCAAACGAGCTCTGGGCGAGTCGGTACGAGTGCACGAATGGCGTATTGCCCGAATAGCCCGGGCCGTGGATGGCCGAGCTCGTCGACGTTAGGTCGCTGCCGTGGTTCTCCATGATGTCGAGCTCTCCGCAACGAGGCCACGGGGTCGCCGGAAAGCTGCTCCCCAGCATCCAGAACGCGGGCCAGAGTCCCTGCCCGGCAGGCAGCTTGATGCGCGCCTCCACTCGCCCGCCCGGCGCGGCGAGCGCATTGCCGCGGGTCGTCACCTTGGCCGACGTGTATCGGCACGCACCGTAGTAACACGTTAGGCCGTCAGGTGCCTTGCGCGCCACGATCTGCAGCTGCCCCTGGCCGTTGAGCGAGATGTTGTCGCTCGACGACGTGTAGTACTCCTTTTCCTGGTTGCCCCACCCACAGTTGCCCGACTGGCATCCGTCGCCGAGGTCGTAGCGCCACAGCGTACTGTCGATCCGGGACCCGGCGGGACCATTGAACTCATCGCTCCAGACGAGCGTGCGCGCTCCGGTCGTGGTATCGGGTCCGGTTGTGGTATCTCGACGCGGCGATGCCGTGTTGCCCCCACACGCGATCGGGACGGTGAGCGCGAGCGGAGCGCACCAGCGCCTCACGCGACTGCCTGCGAGTATAGAAATCACTCCGAACTCCCGTAGATTGCAGGAACCCAGACTTCCCGTCGTGGAGCACCCATGCGAATGTTCGCCTCAGTTCTGGTGGTAGCGCCACTGGCGTTATCGCTTTCGACACAGGATGCGAAAGCCCAAACGCAGCTGCTCGCGAGCGAGCCCGCGTCCGTTTCGCAAACCGTGGACGGCACGAAGGTCACGGTCACGTATTCTCGACCGCGAGCGCGCGGGCGCACGGGACTATTCGGGTCGCAGGTCAAATGGGGCAGCACCTGGACACCAGGCGCGAACCTCGCGACGCAGCTCGACGTGTCGAATGACGTGACGATTCAGGGGCAGCCGGTCCCGAAGGGCAAGTACTCCGTGTGGATCGTCGTTGGTCGCGAACGGTGGGAAATGGTGCTGGACAAGGATACGGCCCTGTTTCACACGACGCCGCCGAAACAGCGCGCCGGCCAGGTTCGATTCGCGGTGCCGCGCGAGAAGAAGCCGTTCACCGAGGCGCTCACCTGGTCGATTCCTGAAATGACGAGCACCGGCATGACGCTCGTGATGCAGTGGGACACCGTGTCCGTGCCAGTCAAGGTCAAGGTCCCGCCGTCGTACACGACGAAGGTGGCCGAACAGGTCGCGAGTCGAATCGTGGGAAGCTACCGCCTGCACTTCGAGCCGATGCCGGACCCGCCGAGAGATTCGACCGTCGTCGCAGAGGAGGAGGAGAAGCCAGCATCGGACGTCACGTTCACCGTCAGGTACGAAGGCGGTGAGCTGCGCGCCGTCATGGACCCGCCGATGTACAAGACCGAGCCTGGCTACAAGGAGTGGATGCTGCTCCCTGGTAAGGGCGACTGGTACAAGATCGGTCGATTCCACAACGGCGAGCTGGCCGAGATCTTCGACTTCATGCAGATGCAGTTCGACTCGGACGGCAGTCGTGCGAAAGGCTTCGAGGTCCGGCTGACGAACGACATCCTCATCGGCAAGGGAACGCGACTGCCGTAGCGTCTACAGGTTCTTCACCTCTGCCGCGGCCGCCAGGACCATGTCGATCTCGCTCGACAGGTTCCGCGCTTCCTGCGTTGCCGACGAGACGTCGTGAAGCGCGGACTGAAGGCCGGACGACCGCAGCTTGATCAGGTCGAGCCGCAGGCTGCCTAACGCCAACCCCGCGCTGTCGAGCTGACGCGCCAACGCGCCGCGCTGCTGCACGAGCTCATCGAGCGTGGCGCGCTGGCGGTGGAGGAACGCCAGCTGGCGTTCCCGTTCCAGTGAGGCGGCCTCCTGCTCGACCTTCGCGATGCGAGTGTCGAGCTCGTGACCTAACGCCGGGTCGATGCTCGCCTCCAGCCGATGGATGAGCTGTGCAAGGTGAGCGACTCGGTCCACGAGCGCTTTCGCGGTCGCAACGAGATCGGGAAGCTGCGCGCGATCGACCTTCGAGAGCTTCGCGAAGATCTCGAGAATCGCCGTGCGATCCTCGACGGCACGCCGGATCACGGCGCCTTCCGGGCTCTCCAGCACGGCACGCGGTGCGAGCTTCTCGAGCTGCTGCTCGAGCGGCGTCTGCTTTCGCCGGATCACCCAATGTGGCGGCGGCAGCAGCTGGCGCAGCCGGATACCGGCGTCGCGAAGCGATCGTCCGCGGCGCCACGTCTTCGTCCACATGTAGATCGGGACGAGCGGAGCCAGGACGAATGGCGGCGCCTCGCTGACACCGAACACGAAGCCGGCGATGCCGCCGGCTGTCGCCGCCAGCGTGAGCAGCACATAGCCGCGCATCGCCTTCATGCGGTCGAGGAGGTTCACCCGGCCGTGCCACAACCTCAGGTCCTGCCGTTGGTCCAGCGTGAGCGATTCGAGGTGTGGCGGCACGAGGACGAGGTCTGACTCGTTCGCTCGACCCGATGGCGACGGATCGCGATCGCGCCGAAGCCGTGTAATGCCGATCGACAGCCAGCGCTCCTGCTCCTCCCGGGACGGCGATGGGCGACTCGAGGTCGACGACGGCACCGCCGCCACGCGCCGCGAGCCCTCCGGCCGCGGCGAGGTGTAACGCACGGTCTCCCGTTGATCGGCGCGCCATGCCGCGCCTGACGCTTCGCTCGACCGGAGCGCGTCGCGCAGCGCCGCCGCTGTCGGCCAGCGGTCTTCGGGCGCCTTCATCATCGCGCGCTCGATCGTCTCCCGGAGCCCTCGCGGCGCATCTGCGCGCAGCTCCGCAATCGACCGCGGTCGATCGGTGACGTGCTTGAGCAGAAGCGCCATCGTGTTCCCCGCCTCGAACGGCACGCGCCCCGTGAGCATCTGGTAGCCGAGGACGCCCACCGAGTAGATGTCGCTGCGTCCATCGAGCTCGCGCTCGCCGATCGCCTGCTCGGGCGACATATACGTTGGCGTGCCTACGGCGATGCCCGTGGCGGTGAGCCGCGCGCCGGCCTCCATTGCCCATGCGATGCCGAAGTCGGTGACGATCGCGCGGCCCGTCTGCCGATCGAGCAGGATGTTGTCCGGCTTGATGTCGCGATGAATGACGCCGCGGAGATGCGCGTAGGCGAGCGCGTCCGCAATCTCGCTCAGAATGCGACGGACCTCGTCGAGCGGCTGGCGCGGCTCGCGCGTCAGGTGCGTCGCGAGGTTGGCGCCGCTGACGAGCGCCATGACGAAGTAGGCGATCCCCTCCCGCTCGCCGACGTCGTAGATCGGAACGATGTGAGGGTGCGAGAGCTGCGCCGACGTCTGCGCCTCGCGCGTGAAGCGCGCGCGGATGGCCGGGTCGTGCGCGAGCTCCGGCGGCAGAACCTTGATCGCGACCGGCCGATTCAGCCGGAGATCGCGGGCGCAATACACGACGGACATTCCGCCGCGTCCGATCTCCCCTTCGATCTCGTACTGCTGCCCGATGGCGGCGACAACGAGGTCGTGCAGCAAATCAGACATGACGGCTCTCCCCTCGGTCAAGTCGCCGCCATGGAGTCCCGCTGCGGCTCCCTGAAAGTAAGGCGCCGCGGCGCCGAGCACGACCGCCGCGGTGCCTTGGGCAACGACCACTTCACGAGGGGGTCGAGCCGCAGTGCGTCGAGTGGATCGCCTGCGGGAACCCTCCGAGCGCGAACGACAATGGACCGAGACCATCCATGGATGCGACGATCACCGGGTCCGCCTTGGCCGCGGCGAGTCCGAGCATCAGGTGATCCTCGATCACAATCGTGAGCGGGCTGACGACGGCGAGCGCGACGCCGGCTCCGAAGATCGCGATCGACAGCGCGCCATTCCCGCCTTCCGCCCGCCGCAACGTGCCGAACAGTCCGCCGAAGAACAGCAGGAGCAACGCGAGCTGCAGCTCGCCCAGGTACGAGACGCTGCGATACACGGCGTTGCGACTCATCTCCGCGTAGAACGCCGCACGCTCGGCCGCCGGCGCATTGATGGCGGGCAGGCTCGGGACGACGACCGCGACGAACAACACGGTGCCGATGAGGAAGAGCAGCGATGAGACGATGCCGCTGGTGAAGCAGGCGACATCGAAGCGGGACGGAGCGTCGACGCGCTCTTGCCCTGCTGGCGCGTACTCTCGCGAAAGGGCCGACGTGCTCACGGGGCGATTCCTGAAGTGGCCGGATGGAGTTCGAGGATGACCCGCCTGCGTCGACGGGCGATCCGGGTTGAGCGTACACGTTCGGTAACTGTCGCGCATGGGTCGTCCAACCCATGAGTGATACGGATAGCGCACGAGAAACCCAGATTAACCGCGAAGGACGCGAAGGGATGCCAATCGGGACACGTGCGGCCCGCAACGAGCCCGGATTGTAAATGAATGACCTCGGGACGCATGAGCATCCCGAGGCGCGTTAACAAGAATTCCGACCGTTGCGGCTACATCTCGATCGTTAGGGTTCCCTTCGCGTCCTTCGCGTCCTTCGCGGTCATGCTGTTTGCGTTGTTAAGGCACTTACATCGCGGCCTCGGCAAGCGGCCGAAAACGCTGCCGCATCATGTCGTCGCCGTGCGCACGCAGCGCCGAGTTGCGGACCGGCACCGGCAGACGGAGACTCGCCCCGGTGACCTGGCTCTGTTGCCGAACCCACCGCACTCGCGGTGATCGCCTAACGACGTAGTCGGCGAGCGCACGCTCGACGCTGGCCGCCGAATGCAGCGCGTCGGCCAGCACGCAGGCGTCCTCAATGGCGAGAGAACCGCCCTGCCCCATCATGGGCGAGGTCGCGTGCGCTGCGTCGCCAATCAGGACGACACGCCCGCGATACCACGCGTCCTGCGCCACCCACTCGATCGGCGATGCGTGGACCTGTTCGTCGGATTCCAGCGCGGCCAGGTAATCGTGCACGATCCGTCCAAAGTGATCGAAACGTTCGCGCAAGCGCGCCAGCCTTCCTTCGACCGCGTCATGCATGCGCGGGCCCGTGACATTGCCGAAGCCATACGTGTGTCCGCCGCCAACGGGGCAGAGTCCAAAGAAGCACCCATCGCCGAGCAGAAACTGCAGCTTGGTCAGTCTTCGTGGGCGAATCGGCGCGAGACTGCGAAACGCCATCTGGCCGCCGTAGACCGGGGTCGCGTCATCGACCGCAAGCCTGCGAACAGTGGATGCAACTCCGTCTGCTCCGACGACGAGGTCGTACACGGCGGTCGACCCGTCGCTGAGCTCGACCGACACCTCGTCATCGCCGTGCGTGATCGACGTGATGGACACGCCGAGGCGCGACGGCACTCGAGAGGCACCCACGATCAGCGCGCGCTGCAGCTCGGCACGCGCGATGCCGATGAACGGCCCCACGTCTCCCCAGAGCGATTGGAGATCCGTCTCGCAGAGTACGTCGCCCCGGTCATCACAGAAATCCCAATGCCGAATCACTGCCCCGGCGTGCTCGACGGGCGGGCCGACACCGAGCGTGCGCAGGAGGCGGATCCCGTTAGGCTGCACGGCGATCCCTGCACCGACGACTCGCCACGCCGGGCTGCGCTCGATGAGCGCCGGGGTGAATCCGCGCCGGTGAAGCGCGGCCGCCAACGACAAGCCGCCGATCCCTCCACCGACGATCAGAATCCGTTCAGCGCGCGCCATACCTGCCTCACAACCCGCGACTCATCCAAAGTCTCACGTTCAGCGGGCGCACGACAACCTGACTTTCGTCCGGACCAACCCCTCCGTTCGGCGGGTCCGGAACTCGGACCATCACCGCGACCAAGTCCGGTCGAGTGGTCGATCCCGGCCTGTACCGGTTTGGTGATCATTCCGGCGTGGTGGACATGAGGTTCCCCTAATCAGAGTCAGGATCATGAGTCGCAGAGATTCTTCGCGCGCGCAGACGATCAGCGCCGCTCAGCTCGTACGACATAACGTCTCACTCATTCTCTCAGGCGCGGTGCTCGCTACCGTCCTCTCGATCACCGCTGCCTCACGCGCCGAACCCCTAACGCTCGACGCCGCTTCGTTGCGTGCGCCCACCCTACAAGAGATCACTCCGAGCGACAATCGCACACCGGCGGGTCGACTCGACCATGGCGTGTTGACGGTGCGTCTCGATGCGCGGAACGGCATGTGGTATCCCGAAGGACCCGAGGGAATCGGGTTACCAGTCGCCGCATTCGCCGAGGAAGGCAAGCCATTGCAGAACCCGGGGCCCCTCATCCGCGTGCGTGCCGGAACAGAAGTGCGGGTAATTGCTCGCAACTCGCTCAACAAGCCGCTCACGTTGTTCGGGCTTGGCGAACAACGCGGGATAGCAGCCGACAGCTTCGTCGTCGAACCCGGCGCCGTCCGCGAGCTGCACTTCCGGGCTTCCAC
>Ga0114129_10011626_pt1 | contig 12531 bp, 15 predicted proteins | sample RhiMetdeltSRZDD1_FD_80071 | JGI IMG/M metagenome (GOLD analysis project Ga0114129, IMG submission 80071) | Populus rhizosphere microbial communities from Tennessee, USA - Rhizosphere MetaG P. deltoides SRZDD1 (version 2) (version 2) | ecosystem: Host-associated > Plants > Roots > Rhizosphere >...
CCGACGTTCTGGCTGCGGATCAGCCGCAGCCAGTCGAGCCGCTGCTCGTCGCTCAGGCGAATGTTGTCGATGACGTCGGTGTCGGTCACGCCTCTCCCTCGCTGCTTAGCATCGCCCAGGGAAGCGGCGGCGACAATAAGGGTGAGCGCGAGTGCGGCACAATCAGCCGGCGGCGCGGGACGAGTGCCCGATTTTCGTCTCGGTGCCCTGGATCAGCCTGACGATATTGTCGCGGTGCTTGAGCCAGATCAGGGCGGTCAGCAACAAAAACAACACCGCTTCGGGGACGTGGCCGAGCGCCAGCAGGGCCGCGGGCGTCAGCGTGCTCGCGACTAGGCCGGAGAGCGACGAGTAGCGCGTGAGTGCCGCCACCGCGAGCCAGACGAGGCAGAAGCCGATCGCGACCGGCCAAGCCAGCGCGAAGAGGAGCCCGATATAGGTGGCCACGCCCTTGCCGCCCTTGAATCCCAGCCAGACCGGAAAGAGGTGCCCGAGGAATGCGCCGAGCGCGGCGGCCAGCGCCAGCTCGCGATTGAAGAAATAAAGAACGATCAGGACCGCCACCATGCCCTTGAGCGCGTCGCCGAGCAGCGTGGCAGCCGCCAAGCCTTTGCGCCCGGTGCGCAGCACGTTGGTGGCGCCGATATTGCCGGAACCGATGGAGCGAAGGTCGCCGGCGCCGGTCAGCCAGGTCAGCACCACGCCGAACGGGATCGAGCCGAGCAGATATCCGAAGCCGAAGGCCGCGACGTAGGAGAAAATGAGCGACATGGCGAGGCGCAGCTCGCGCGCTGGTTCTAGGAATGGGAGCGCAAGCGTTCAGGGTGCGAGTCACCGGAGGCGCGCTTGGAGTGGAAGCCGGCCGCGTGGGCGTCGGCTTCCTTGGCGAAAATGAGGAAGTCCTTGAGCGTGTGATCGCCATCGCGCAAGAGCGGCGTCGGATCGCTGCTGTACCACTTGTTCTTTCGGCTCGCGACCACGAACTCCTCGACGTCGTTCTCGCAATAGGCGCAGCGCAGCTTGCAGGCGTCCGACGCTGCCGACTTTACGACATAGAACCGGTTGCGGACGTATTGAACCTCCATCGGCTCGTGCACGATGCAATTGGGGTTCGCGCAATGCATCCCGACCGTTCTGGGCTGATCGTAGAGCGGGTATTTCTGCCGCTCGAAGCCGCCCTCGAACCGGTGCAGCGACTTGCCCTTCAGCCCGAGCAGCAGCGAAATCAACGCCATGCGCACGGGCACGCCGTAGGCGGCCTGCTCGAAATAGACTGCGCGGCGGTCGGAATCGAAGGCGGCGTCGAGCTCGCCCACGCGCGGCAGCGGGTGCAGCACGCTCGCCTCGGCATATTTCGGCTCATTAAGGAACTTGCGGTCGATGCGCGGATAGGCCTGGTCCTTCTCGGCCCAGCGCTCCTTCTGGAAGCGCGTCACGTAAACGGCGTCGATCTTCTTGTCGGCGACGCCGCTGTCGGCCTCGAGCTCGGGGCCCGCGAACAGCGACTGCTGGTGCGGCTCCTCGGGCGTGACGTAGAGGACGTCGATCGAGGCGTCGTCGCCTTCGCCTTTCTGCACCGACACCATCTGGCAGCGGAATTCCTCGCGCAGCCGCTGGTCTACATGTGCCGGCAGCTCCATGCCCTTGGCCGCCATCGGCATGATGGTGGCGCCGAACCGCGCCAGTGCGTAGACGAAGGAATGGATGGTGCGCGAGCCTTTCAGGTCGCCGGAAATCGCGACCTTGAGGTTGCGCAGGTGCCGGTTCTTCTTCTTGAGCGTGAACAGGTCGCACAGCGTCTGCGTCGGATGCTCGTGGCTGCCGTCGCCGCCGTTGATCACGGGGATGGTCGAGTAGTCGGCCGCCAACCGCGCCGCCCCATCACGCGGATGCCGGATCACCATGATGTCGGCGTAGTTGCTGATGACCCGCACGGAATCGGCCAGGCTTTCGCCCTTGGCGGCCGAGCTGGTGGCAGGATCAGCGCTCGTGATGGTCTGGCCGCCCAGCCGGATCATGGCACTCTCGAACGACAGCCGGGTGCGGGTGCTGGGCTCGTAGAACAGGCTCGCGAGCACGTAGTTGGTGGCGACCTTGCCGCTGCGTCCGATGCGATAGGGGAAATTCGGGTCGGGCAGCTCTTTCAGGTAGGCTTGGGCGAGGTCGAAGACCGCTTCGATGTCTTTGTCCGACAGGTCGTTGATCGACACGATGTGGCGCGTGACAGGATGCGGTTTCGACGCCATGGGACCCCGCTCCTAACTGTGGCACACGCGTGAAAGCCCGTTCCTCCGCATCCGGTTCCATGCGGTGAAGGGAGCTTTTTTGCCGATGTCCATTAAAGCGGCATCTATAGGCACACTCGGCGGCCGGGGCAAGGCGGCTTTCCCGACGTCCACATCGGATTGCCGCCGCCCGTGCTAGCATCCTGGGCCGAGAGGTCATCATGGCTCTGCCTATTGGCGCCGACGAGGCCAGCAACCAGTCGCCGCCCTACGAGGACGTCGACCTGTTCGCGAGCGACCAGCCGCTGCAGGACGCGGTGCGAGCCTATGAAGGCGAGGCGGAAACGTCGGCGCTGTCGGCGTTCGGGCGACGCTGGGGGTCGGCCGCGATGATCGAGCTCGGCCGGCGCGCGAACGAGCAGCCGCCGAAGCTGGTCGAGCCGGACGCCAAGACCTTCAGGCGCGATACGGTTGAATTCCACCCGGCCTACCACCGGCTGATGGCCGAGAGCATGGCGGCCGGCCTGCATGCCTCGACCTGGGCTGCCGACGCCACCGCTGCGCCACCGCCGGCGCAGGTGACGCGTGCGGCGCGCTTCTACATGGCGGCGCAGGTCGAGACCGGCCATCTTTGTCCGCTCACCATGACCCGCGCGGCGGTCGCCGCGCTCGCCGCAGAGTCGGCGCTGGCGACCAGGTTCATGCCCAAGATCGCCGCGCGCAATTACGACCCGAGCTTCCGTCCGTGGCGGGACAAGACCGCGATCACCCTCGGCATGGGCATGACCGAGAAGCAGGGCGGCACCGATGTGCGCACCAATACCACGCGTGCGGTGCCGGACGGCGACGGCTACGTCATCAACGGCCACAAATGGTTCATGTCGGCGCCGATGTGCGACGCCTTCCTGGTGCTGGCGCAGGCGTCGGCCGGGCTCACCTGTTTCCTGATGCCGCGCTTCCGCCCCGACGGCGCGGTCAATGGGCTCCTGTTCCAGCGGCTCAAGGACAAGCTCGGCAATCGCTCGAATGCCTCCTCGGAGGTGGAATTCCTCGAGGCCTTCGCCTGGCGCGTCGGCGAGGAAGGCCGCGGCATCCGCACCATCATCCAAATGGTGCAGCTCACCCGGCTTGATTGCGCCATCGCCTCCGCCGGCCTCATGCGCATGGCGCTGGCGCAGGCGGTCCACCATGCGCGCCATCGCATCGTGTTCCAGAAGCATCTCGTGGATCAGCCGATGATGCGCACCGTGCTGGCCGACATGGCGGTCGAGGCCGAAGGCGCGCTCGCCCTCGTCATGCGGCTTTGCCGCTCGTTCGACCTCGCCGGCAGCGATCCGGGCGAGGCATTGCGCGCGCGGGTCCTCACGCCGGCGGCGAAGTTCTGGGTATGCAAGCGCGCCCCGGCCTTCGTCTACGAGGCGATAGAGTGCCTGGGCGGCAACGGCTACGTCGAGGACAGCATCCTGCCGCGCCTCTACCGCGAGGCGCCGGTCAACGCGATCTGGGAAGGCTCCGGCAACGTAATGTGCCTCGACGTGCTGCGGGCGTTGAACCAGGAAGGCGAGGGCGGCCGCGCGCTGATCAAAGCGCTCGCCGAAGAGGCGGGCGATCTCCCCGGCGCGCAGGACGCGGTTGCCGTCATCGAGAGCGCGCTGTTGGCCGCGGATGTTGAGGCCGGAGCGCGCGCCGCGGTCGAACGGCTCGCCCAGCTTGCGGCCACGGCCGCCCTGCGCGCGAGCGCGCCGCCGACGATCGCCGAAGCCTTCGCGCGGTCGCGGCTGGCGGCGCGGCAGGGCGCGACCTTCGGAACCAGCGAGATCGGCGCAGCGGACGCGGCAGAGATTTTGCAGCGGGCGCTGCCGTCATAGCCGCAAGCGGTCAAGCGCGCCCTGCAGGATATAGGCGGCGGCGTGCTGGTCGATTACCGCCGCGCGCTTCTTCCGGCTGACGTCGGCGGCGATCAGCTCGCGCTCGACCGCCGCAGTGGACAGCCGCTCGTCCCACAACGCGATCGGCAAGTCGGTGCGCTGCGCCAGATTGCGGGCAAAGGCGCGGGCCGACTGCGCGCGCGGGCCTTCGCTGCCGTCCATGTTGACCGGCAGGCCGAGCACGAAGCCGACCGCCTTGCGCTCGGCGGCGAGCGCGAGAAGCCGCGCCGCGTCGGCGGCGAAAGTCTTGCGGGCAACGGTCTCGACGCCGGCAGCGAGCCGCCGGTCGGGATCGCTGGCGGCCACGCCGATGGTCTTGCTGCCGAGGTCGAGCCCGATCAGCGCGCCGCGCGCAGGCAGCAGCGGCGCAATCTCGGGCAGCGGCAGGACCGGCGCGGACATGCGCGGGAGGTAGCACGGGCCGCACCACCGGGGCAAAGCGGCCCGCGGTTGATCTTCACCGCATGCGGCGTATTTTCAGCGCGCCCCGCAGGAGGACGCCATGCAGATCACCTGGTTCGGCCATTCGGCTTTCCGCCTCGACTTTTCCGGCAATGCCGTGCTGATCGATCCGTTCTTCACCGGCAATCCGGCGTTTGCGTCCGACAAGGCCGCCGCGATCAAGGGCGTCTCGCACATCGTCCTTACCCATGGTCACGGCGACCATGTCGGCGACTCCCTCGACATCGCCAAGAGCAACGGCGCCACCGTCACCACCAATTACGATCTCGGCATGTGGCTGGTGTCGAAGGGGCTGGAAAAGCTCAATCCGATGAACACCGGCGGAACCACCGATCTCGGCGGCTTCACCGTCACGCTGGTGCGTGCCGACCATTCGTCGGGCGAGATGGTCAACGGCACGCCGATCTATCTGGGCAATCCTTGCGGCGTGATCATCAAGGCGAAGGGCGAGCCGACCGTCTACCACATGGGCGACACCGATATCTTCTCGGACATGGCGCTGATCGCCGAAATCCATCAGCCCAAGATCGCGATGGTGCCGATCGGCGACCGCTTCACCATGAACCCGATGACCGCGGCGATGGCGGTGAAGCGCTTCTTCAAGCTCGAAACGGTCATCCCGTGCCATTACGGCTCGTTCCCCATCATCGAAGCGAACGCCGACAAGTTCGTCGCCGAGATGAAGGGCCATGCCACCAAGGTGCTGGTGCCCGAGAAAGGCAAAGCGGTCGGCGTTTGATCGCCAACCGCTCGTTGTGACACCGGTCGGCCACGAATTAGTGCGCGATACCTCCGCGGTTAGCCGAATTCCAACAATGCGCGACGTCCGGATTTACTTTTATAAACCAACCAGCCGAAAGACGACGAGCAGTATCGCCGCCATGCCGGTGAGCACGAGGAGGCTTGTGCCGGTCGACAGGTAGTCGCGCCCGCGCGCGACAATCGACAGCGCAAGCAGCAACGTCAAAGCCAGGTATGGTGTGGCGGACATGCGGGCTACCGTGAGCGATGGGTCATGATCGCGGCCACGGATTTGTCGTCAATATGCCGGTGCCGGCTCGACGTTGCGCCGCACCCAAGGCCACGGCGCGCCGGCGTTTACCAAGGGATCCGCAGGACGGATGTCGTCACGCGCCGCGACAGAAATCGCAGTGCCCGGCTATTGAACATCCGGCCGGTTCGGTGGTTTGTTTCCCGCATGGAAGCTGATCGGGGATCTGCATGAGCGCGGCCAAAACGGCGTCCGGCGTCCGGCGCAAGCTCATCGAATTCGACCAGGAGACCTGGCAGGCGCTCGACATCCTGGCGCGGGATTCGATGACCACGTGGCAGGAGCTGGCCGACGAGGCGTTTCTCGACCTGTTGAAGAAGCACGGGCGCCCGACTGATCTGCGCACCGCCTTGCGGCAGAGCGCGCGCGAGACCGGTGAAAAGAAGGCCAAGCGGTGACCGCCAACGGGAGGACGTGATGCCTAAAGCTCTTGCTGCGGCGGCGATGCTTGCCGCGACCATGGCCCCCGCGAGCGCCGCGGAGATCAAGGTCCTGCACGCCGGCGCGTTCACGCAGGTCCTGACCCCGATCGTTGCGGATTTCCAGCAGCAGACCGGTCACAAGGTGGTGCTGTCGCGCGAGACCGTCGGCGCGCTCACCAAGCGCATCGAAGGCGGCGAGACGTTCGACGTCGCGGTGCTCACGCCCGCCGCCATCGATGCGCTTGCCGGCAAGGGCAAGATCGCACCGGGCACCCGCGCCAATCTCGCCCGTGTCGGCGTCGGCGTTGTGGTCAAGCAAGGCGCGCCGCTGCCCGACATCAGCACGGTCGACGCCTTCAAGAAGACGCTGCTGGCCGCTAAGTCGGTCGCCTATATCGATCCGGCCGCGGGCGGGTCGAGCGGCATCTATGTCGCGGGCCTCCTCGACAAGCTCGGCATCGCGGACGCGGTGAAGCCGAAGGCCAAGCTCATCCACGGCGGCGCGGTGGCGGAGCACATCGCCAACGGCGAAGCCGAGCTCGGCATCCACCAGGTCAGCGAAATCCTGCCGGTGAAGGGCACCATCCTTGTCGGCGCCTTGCCGAAGGAGATCCAGAACTACACCACCTATGCCGCCGGCCTCGGCGCCAATGCCAAGGAAGCCGACGCGGCGAGGGCCCTGATCCAGGCGCTGAGCGGGCCGCAAGCCGCCGCCATCCTCAAGTCGAAAGGCATGGAGCCGGCCGGATCCTGAGACGGCGATCCCTCGCAAACACACGGACCCAAGAATGTCTCCGCCGAAGGCGCTGTTCTTCGACGTGTTCGGCACGCTGGTCGATTGGCGCAGCAGCATCGCGCGCGAGACCGAGGCGATCCTCAAGCCGCTCGGATATTCGATCGACTGGCTCGCCTTCGCCGATGCCTGGCGCGACGAGTACCAGCCGGCGATGGAGGAGGTGCGCTCGGGCCGCCTGCCGTTCTGCAAGCTCGACGCCCTGCATCGGCGCAACCTCGATCGCATCATGCCGCGCTTCAACATTTCGATCGCGGAGGAGGTGGCGCGCCAGCTCAATCTGGCCTGGCACCGCCTCGACGCCTGGCCGGATGTCCCGCCGGGACTGGCGCGGCTGAAGCGCCGGCATCTGCTTGCGCCGGTGTCGAACGGAAATATTTCGCTGTTGGTCGATCTCGCGCGCCGCAATGACTTCCCCTGGGACGCGATCCTGGGCGCGGAAGTCGCAGGTGATTACAAACCAAAGCCGCAGGTCTATCTCGCCGCCTGCGAGGCGTTCGATCTGCCGCCCTCGGACTGCATGATGGTGGCCTCGCACAGCAACGATCTTGCCGCCGCGCGCGCTTGCGGGCTGCAAGCTGCCCATATCGCGCGTCCCGACGAGCGCGGGGCCGGCAGGGGCGAAGCCGCGCCGAAAGTCGCCGTCGATGTTTCCGCCAAGAGCCTGGGCGATCTCGCCAGCCAGCTCAGCGACTAGGCCGGCTGCGCCCTCAATACGGCCGGACCGCGCCCTGCACCGTCGTGCGCAGCATCAGCCGGCGCTCGGTCGAGGGGAAGTCGGTGCGCGCATGCGAGGAGCAGCGATTGTCCCATAGCAGCAGGTCGCCGACGCGCCAGACGTGCTCGTAGACGAATTCGCGCTTCTCGGCGTGGTCGAACACCGCGTTGAGCAGCGGCTCCGCTTCCTGCTGCGGCATGTCGACGACACCGACCGTCATCAGCCGGTTGACGTAGACCGCCTTGCGGTTGGTGTCCTCATTGGTACGGAACACCGGGTGGATGCATTCGCCGAAAGCTTCGGTCCCCTTGTTGTCGCCCTTCTGCACCGAGCCGTAATTGTAGTGATGGATCGCCTTGCGGCCCTCGAGCTTGCTGCGGACCGCCGGATCGAGCGTTTCGTAGGCGGCGTAGCCGCTCGCGAACAACGTGTTGCCGCCGGTCGACGGAATCTCGACAGAATAAAGCAGCGTCGCCTTGTCCGGCATTTCCGAGTGGATCATGTCGTGGTGGAACATCATCTCGCCATCGGGCAGCGCGCCGATCGGCTCGCCGTTTTCGCGGATGTTCGAGATCAGCATGATGCCCGGAAGGATTTTCGAATAGCCCTTCGGGAAGAACTTGGGCGGCCGCCGCGGCTTGCCGGCTTCGCCGAAATAGCCGGTGACGCGCACCAGGTCTTCCTGCGACAGCTTCTGGTCGGGAAAGATGATCACGAGGTGATCGAGCCAGGCCTGGTAGATCGCCTTGACGGTGTCCTCGTCGGGCTTCTGGCGCAGGTCGATTCCGCGGATCTCGGCGCCGATGTGCTTGGTGAGCGGGACGACATCGAGCCGCGTTTTCGTGATCACGTTCATTCTGGTCTCCGACCTCGGCCTGCGGTCTTGTTGGTGATGTAAAACAGTAGACATCCGGCGCGCTCCGCGCAACCGGCCGGCCGTCGCAGGGTCCGCTCAAGTTGACAGGCCAAGGCGATTGCCATTATCCGAGCGATCCGGATTTCCGCCGTACGGGCGCGATTTATGCCGAATGCTCGAAGCTGGCTTTGGACGGCGTCGGCGATTGCCGCGCTCGCGATCGTGCCCGGCGCCGTACGCGCGCAGCCGGCCGAGCCGTTCTTCAAGGGCAAGGTGATCAACCTCTATATCGGCTTCGCGCCCGGCGGCACCTACGACTATTACGGCCGTCTCGCCGCCCGCTTCATGGGCCGGCACATCCCGGGCAACCCGACGGTCGTGGCGCAGACCATGTCCGGCGCCGGCAGCTTCCACGCCGCCAACTTTCTCTATGCCGCGGCACCGAAGGACGGCACCGCCTGGGGCGTGGTCACGCAGACGCTCGCGCTCAAGGAGGCGCTGCGCTCGCCCGGCGCCCAGTACAAGGCCGCGGAGTTCACCTGGATCGGCCGGATGACGTCGATCCTCGAAGTGCATTTCACCTGGAAGACGTCGAAGACGAAGACCATCGAGGACGCGAAGCAGCATGAAGTGCCCGTGGCCGGAACCGGCGCCGGCTCGCCGTCGGAAGGCTATCCGAAGCTCCTCAATGCGCTCGCCGGGACCAGGTTCAGGATCATCTCGGGCTATCCCGGCTCGACCCAGGGCATGCTGGCGATGGAGCGCGGCGAGGTCGACGGCGGGCTCACCTCCTGGAACACGCTCAAACGCACCAAGCAGGAATGGATTGCGAACCGCGACATCAATCTGCTGGTGCAATACGCGTCGCAGCGCCATCCGGAGATGAGCGCGGTGCCAACGGTGCTCGACATTGCCGGCAGCGCGGAAGGCCGGCAGGTGCTCGCGTTCTACATCAGCGGCGCCGAGCTCGGCCGCTCGCTGCTGGCGCCGCCCGGCATTCCCGCCGACCGGGTGAAGATGCTGCGCGCGGCCTTCGACGCCATGCTCAAGGACCCGGACTTTCTCGCCGAGATCGAGAAATCCGGCCAGGAGTTTCAGCCGGCGTCGGGCGACGAGGTGCAGAAGCTCATCCAGCAGGCGGCGAGCGCTCCGCGCGAGATTGTCGCGCGCGCGGAAGCCATCCTGCGCGCAAAATGACGGTCAGCACGATGCTTGCGCCCACTGAGCCAACGGCAATTCCGGTCGTCGACGTCCGCGACGGCGGACCGGTGCGCCAGGCGATCGAAGGCCGGGAGCGGGCGCGCGCATTGCGCGACGACTGCCTGACCTGGCTGCCGGGATTGGTCCGAATGCTGCTTCCGGTCATGGACAGCGTCACCCGCCGCTGGCTCAAGCGCTCGCGCTCGCCCTACGTCGCGGAGGCGGAAACCATCGCCGCGACACTCGGCTATCCCGGCATCTGGTTCCTCAACGGCTGCTACCAGTGGGGCTGCACCGCGCTGGCGCGCGAGCAGGGCGGCGCGCCCTGGCTCGTGCGCACCCTCGACTGGCCGTTCCCCGGCCTCGGCCGCCATCTGGAGGTGGCGCGCCTGCACGGCCCGGCCGGCGATTTCGACAGCGTCACCTGGCCCGGCTTCGTCGGAATCCTCACCGCGTCGGCGCCCGGGCGGTTCGCCGCCGCCATCAACCAGGCGCCGATGTGGCGGCGCACGCGGCGTCCATGGCTGCGGCCCTGTGATTTTGCCTTGAACGCGCTGCGCACCTGGCGCGTCCGGTCCATCCCGCCCGACCACCTCTTGCGCCACGTGTTCGAGACCTGCCGCAATTTCAGCGAGGCGAGGCGCCGCCTGGAGACGACGCCGGTGGCGCGGCCGGTGATCTATACGCTGGTCGGCTGCAAGCCCGGCGAGCGCTGCGTGATCGAACGCACCGAGGAGAGCTTTGCCAGCCGCGACGACCACACCGCCGCGGCGAACGACTGGCTGCAAAGCCGCGCGCCGTGGGAGGCGCGCGTCACCGCCGAGGCGATGTTGACGCGGACCTATGACGAGGCGGCTGAGAACAGCCGCACCCGGCGCGAGCAGGTCGCGGCCTGGCCGGGCGAGTTCGCGCGCGGCGATTTCGGCTGGGTCACGCCGCCGGTGCTCAATCCCTATACCCGGCTGGCGGTCGAGATGTGCCCGGCGACCGGCACGTTGCGCGCCATCGGGTTCGAGAAGCATCCCGACCGCGAGCTTGCCGAGCCGGCGACGCTTCCCTGTGAGCTCTCGGCCGTGCCGGCGTGACGCTTACGTCAGATAGGCCGCGGTCTCGGCCGGCACAGACGCGGCGTGCTCGCGCTCGCCGCTCTCCAGCGCCGCCAGGATCGTCCTGACCAGCTCGCGCGCCGACTCCGCGCTCAGCTCCACCGCGACACGCTCGCGCCCGCCCTCCGCCATGTTGACGAAGTCGATGCTGAGCGCGTGGTCGAGCTGCGCGTGATAGGGATGGTCGTAATAGACGTTGGCCGTATCGACCTTCATCCAGCCCTTCGCGCCCTTGGCGCTGCCGACCAGGGACGCTTGTTCGACGATATAGGAGCACATGCTGACCTCCAATCACGCTGCCGCGGCCGAGACCGACGCCGCCAGATGCTTGTCGAAGAACGCAAACACCTTGCGCCACCCGTCGGTCGCCTGCTCCGGCCGGTAGGCGGCACGGTCGACGGCGAAGAAGCCGTGCCCGGCGCCGTCATAGCGGTGGAACTCGTAAGTCTTGCCGAGTTTTTTCAGCACTTCCTCGGTGCGGTTCACGTCGGCGGGGGAGGGGTTCTTGTCGTCGTTGCCGAAAATCCCCAGCAGCGGACATGACATCCGCTCGGTGAGGTCGATCGGCGCCACCGGCCGCTTCGGCGTGATGTCGGCGGGATTATTGACGATCACGCGGCCGCCCCAGCAATCGACCGCGGCGTTGATGCCGGGGACCATGCAGGCGGCGAGATAGGTGTGGCGGCCGCCGGAGCAGAAGCCGATCACGCCGACCTTGCCGTTGGCGTTCGGCTGCGCGCGCAGGTACGCCATGCAGCCCGCAACGTCGCCCATCACCTCGTCGTCGGAGGCGCCGCCGGCCGGCCGGGCGCGGGCCGCAATGTCGTCGGGGCTGCCCGGCCCGAAACGGAAAAAGAGGTGCGGCGCGATCGCCGCATAGCCGTGATGGGCGAACTTGCGCACCACCGCGGTGATCCACTCGTCCCAGCCGGGCATGTGATGGATCACGACCACGCCGGGGACTTTTCCGGCGCGTAGCGGGCGCGCGTAATAGGCTTCGCCCTGGTCGCCGTTGTGGCCGCGGAACGATACCGTCTCGGCGTGTAGGCCTTCATATCCCATGATGATCCTCGCATGTCGGGGCTTGGTCGAAGACTATAACGCCGCAGCCGCCGTTCGCGTTCAACGGCGCGGGAGCCTCATTCCGTGCACTTGTGCAGCACCGCGTCCGAGGTGTGATCCTGGTCCTCGAAGTCGAGGGTGCGCTCGTCGTCACGGATGGTGAAGGTGACGTCGCCGAGGATGAGCTGGTCGCCCGGCACCTTGCACTGGAGATGCACGAAGAAGGCCCTGCCGTCGCGCTTGCGGTCCAGGATCTGGCAGGTTCCGAAATTCGCCTCGATGTGCCGGCGGGTGATCTTCACCAGGAGGTCCGGCCGCTCGGTGCCGTTGCCGTTGCACTGCAGGTCCCGGGAATAGGTGCCGACGATCGGGAAATCGTCCTCGCCGGCCGAACTCGGCGACAGACTTGCCATCATCGCCAGTACTGCCAGCCCCAGCGCCGCGTCGCGACACCTGCACACGACGACCCCCGCACCCTGCTTCCTCACCCAGGGCAAAGTCTAGCGGATGGCCGGGGTCCGGCCAACCGTCCATGCACAGGAAGCCGTTTTTGCGGACAGCTATTTTCTACGGAAGCCGTCGCGGACGACGTCGACGCGAGCCGAAGACCATATCGGCTTGGGCAGGTTATGCCGCGCCAGGGCGGTGCGGCAATCCACCTCGTCCCCGTCGCGGATGCGCCAGGTCGCGTTGTCGATCAGCCGCTGA
>Ga0114129_10011627_pt1 | contig 12531 bp, 11 predicted proteins | sample RhiMetdeltSRZDD1_FD_80071 | JGI IMG/M metagenome (GOLD analysis project Ga0114129, IMG submission 80071) | Populus rhizosphere microbial communities from Tennessee, USA - Rhizosphere MetaG P. deltoides SRZDD1 (version 2) (version 2) | ecosystem: Host-associated > Plants > Roots > Rhizosphere >...
GCTGTCTCGCAGCGCGCGAGTCCCGTCGGGCGTCGCGACGAAGGCGTCGAGCCTCAGCCCGGCCTGGGTGCGGCGGGCGTACGCCGCCAGCGGCGTGGTGCAGGTCCCCCCGACCGCCTCGAGGAACGCGCGCTCCGCGAGGGTCGCGGTGCGCGTCTCGGGGTCGGTCAGCGCCTCCGCAAGCTCCAGGATCCGGGCGTCGTCCTCCCGCGCCTCCACGCCGAGGGTCCCCTGCCCGACCGCCGGCAGCATCTCTTCGGGCTCCAGTGCGGTGGCCGTGGCGTCGAGGAGGCCCAGCCGACGCAGGCCGGCGGCGGCCAGCACGAGCGCGTCGTACTCCCCTTGGCGGAGCTTGCGCAGGCGCGTGTCGACGTTCCCCCGGATCGGTGCGGCCGTGAGGTCCGGGCGTCGGGCCAGGAGTTGCACGCTTCGACGGAGACTGGACGTCCCCACGCGCGCCCCCAGCGGGAGGGCGCCGACTCGCGTCGCGGTCGCGGCCACCAGCACGTCCCGCGGATCCTCGCGCCGCGGGAACGCCGCCAGCACCAGCCCCTTCGGGCGTTCGGCGGGCAGGTCCTTCAGGCTGTGGACCGCGAGGTCCACGCGACCTTCCCGAAGAGCTTCGTCGATCTCCTGCACGAAGAGGCCCTTCCCTCCCACGTCGGCGAGGTGAGCCGTGGCCAGGCGGTCCCCGGAAGTCCGGATCGGCACCAGCTCGACTTCGAGACGCGGCCACGCCGACCGGAGGCCCGTGGCGACCTCCTCCGCCTGCCGGAGCGCCAGCGGGCTGCCGCGCGTGCCGATGCGGACACGCTCCGTCACCCCGCCCGATCCCCCGGCCCCAGCGTCGCGGCGAGCGCCAGGCCGGCGATGCCGTCGAGGACCGGCAGGCGGTCGCCCGGCCGAGCCCCCCGGCGGGCCGGGATCGGCAGCGAGCCGACGTCGACCCGCCCGAGCGCGCCGAGCAGGCTCCGCTTGAGACCCGGGTGTGCCCGCTCAAGCTCCCGGAGCAGGCGTTTCATTCGGTGGCGCTGGAGCGTGGGATCCTTGCAGCCGGGGCACGCGCAGCAGACCACCGGGAACCCCCGGGCCCGGACGTACTCGGCGATCTCATCCTCCCACGCGTAGACGAGGGGCCGGATCACCGTGTGGCGACCATTGCTCGCGCGGAGCCGCGCGTGCATGCCCTTGATCTGACCATTGAAGAAGAGGTTCAGGAGCAGGGTCTCGATGAAGTCGTCGGCGTGGTGGCCGAGCGCGATCTTGTTGCAGCCGAGCTCGTCCGCGTACTTGTAAAGAGCCCCCCGGCGGAGCCGCGCGCAGAGCGAGCAGAACGTCTCGCCGGGCTGGATCTTCTCCTTGACCGTGAGGTTGATCCGAGCGCTCCGCATCTCGTAGGAGTACCCCTCGCGCGTGAGGTGATCCTCGATCAGGTCGGCCCGGAATCCCGGGAACCCCTGGTCGACGTTCAGCGCGAGCAGGTCGAACCGGATCGGGGCCCGGCGTTGCGTGAGACGGAGGAGATTGAGCAGCGCCCAGGAGTCCTTGCCGCCCGAGACCCCGACCAGGATCCGGTCCCCGGGCTCGATCAGCTCGAAGTCCCCGATCGCCTCGCCGAATCGCGCCATCAGGCGTCGCTCGAGCCGCTGATCTTCGCTCACCTTGGCAGTCGCCCCCCACGGACTCCCGATTGTAGCGCCCCCCGTCCGGCTACTTCAACCGACCGACCGTGCCGCCTACCCGTTCGAGCTCCCGGTTGTCCTGCGGGAATCTCGCGGCAGACGCCTACGCGGGGCGGTTCGGTTGACAGCGGGGCGCGCCTCGACCTAAATGACGCTCGTGTCCGACTCAGGCTTCAGGCTCGATGGCCGCGTCGCGCTGGTCACCGGTGGCAGCCGCGGCATCGGCCGGGCGGTCGCCCTCGCGCTGGCTCAGGCCGGCGCCGACGTGGTCGTGGCGGCCCGCAAGGCACAGGACCTCGAGCCCGTCGCCGACGAGGTACGCTCGCTCGGCCGCCGGGCGCTCGCGATCCCCGCCCACCTCGGGCGTCGGCCAGAGATCGATCGGCTCTTCGAGACCGCGCTCGAGACCTTCGGTCGCCTGGACGTGCTGGTGAACAACGCGGCCACCAATCCGGTCTTCGGTCCGCTGCTGGATATCGACGAGGATGCATGGGACCGGATCATGGCCCTCAACGTGAAGGGCTACCTGCTCGCCGCCCAGCGGGCCGCGCGGGCCATGGCGCCGAACGGCCGCGGCGCGATCGTCAACATCGCCTCGACGGCGGGGCTCCGCGCCAGCCCGGGGCTCGGTGCCTACTCGGTGTCGAAGGCCGCGGTCATCATGCTCACGCGAGTCCTCGGTCGGGAGCTCGCTCCGCTCGGGATCCGGGTCAACGGGGTCGCACCGGCGCTGATCGAGACCCGCTTCAGCGAGGCCCTGTGGAAGAATCCGGAGATCCTGTCCGGGTACCTCAGGAGCACCCCGCTCGGGCGTGCCGGGCAGCCCGAGGAGGTTGCCGGGGCGGTCGTCTACCTCTGTTCCGACGCCGCCAGCTACGTCACGGGGCAGACGCTCCTGCTGGACGGCGGACATCTCGCGTGAGCCCCGGGGTGAGCCGCGCGCTCAGGGAGTGTCCAGCGCCAGGTGCTCGCCTCCGGCGTATACGTTGAACGCGTCGTGGCGCAGGTAGCCCACCACCGTCACCCCCAGCTGCTCGGCGAGGCTCACCGCCATTTCGGTCGGCGACGTGCGCGAGACGACGAGAGGCGTGCCCATCCGAGCGCCCTTGAGCAGCATCTCGGACGAGACCCGCCCCGTATTGAGCAGTATCCGGTCACGGGTCGACACGCCCCGGAGCAGCGCCTCGCCGCATACCTTGTCGACGGCGTTGTGCCGTCCGACGTCCTCCGCCATGAACAGTAACCGGTCAGGATCGGCGAGCGCAGCCCCGTGGATCCCCCGTGACGCCCGGTAGCCGACCGCCTTCAGGTAGAGCTCCTTCATGCGCTCGAAGATCCGGGCGGGCTCGACTCGAAGCGATGATTCGACGCGCGGGATCACCCGGGGGTCGATGCGGAACGTGATGCCGCCGCCGCAACCCGAGGTGAGGATCCGCTCCTGGGGGAGCTCCACGTCCCGGACCAGCTCCACCTCCGCCCGCCCATCGACCTCGGACACCGCGAGCCGCCGGATCTCGTCGATCGAGCCGATGATCTTCTCGAGCCAGAGATAGCCCACCACGAGGGCGTCGAGCTTCTGGGGTGTGCTGAGCAGCGTGAGGAACTTCTGACCGTTGACGTAGACGGTCAGGGGCTGCTCCCGCACGACCTCACCCTTGACCTCGCGGAACTGCCCGGCTTTCCAGCTGTAGTAGGTTCGCATGGCGCCCGCCGTTCGAGGCTAGTCCCCGGCTCTACTCGCCGTCAAGCTTCGCGGCCCCCCTTGCGACTCCCCTCGGACGCCGCGCGCGCCAAGCGCCCGCCGTTCCGGGCAGGTCGCGACGGTGAGGCGGATCGTGCCGTCGGCTCCGAGCCAGGTAACCTCGTGCGGCCCGGGGGCCAGAGCCAGCCATCCGCGCTGGGCCGGCGCCCCGTCGATCGACACCTCCAGCCCCGCGCTGAAGGCCAGGAGATAGGGGCCGGGCGCGAGAAGATCGACCACGGAGCGCCCCCCACCCTCCACCGCCGCCACCTCCGCCCCGGCGACCAGCAGCCCCTCGGGGCCCGTCGTGTAATGCCGCCGTAGCAGGTCCGCCACCGGCCCGATCATCCCGCGGATTCGAAAATCGACGTGCGCGATGGGCGCCCGCGCCGCTCGCATGTCGTCCGCGATCACCTCCTCCGGGATGACTCCCCGGGCGACCCACTCGCGGACTCCTCGGATCAGCGCTCCGTAGCGATACGCGGCCGGGCGGAACACGTAGAGCGCCGTCCCGTCCAGGACCGCCTCGCCGGGACACGCGAGCCGGAGCTCCCGACGCATGAGTCGGAGGTCGGAGGTATTCTGGTCGCGGACGGCGAAGACAAGCATTTCCCCGGCGGGGACGACGACCGCCACTCCGATCGCCGTTAGCGCAAGGCCCCGCCGCCAGCGCGACGGATCCCGCCGCGCCCACTCTGCCAGGGTTGCCAGCATCAGGCCGGCATAGACCGCCACCACCGGAAGCAGCGGCAGCCAGGCGTGCTGGTACACGGCGGGGGTCCACGGGAGCAGCAGAGCCGCCACGCTGGTGAGGGTCGGTACGAGCAGCGCCCCGTGTACCGGGTGACGGAAGATGGCGAGGCCTCGCACGCGGAAGACGAGACCGAGGCTGAGAGTTGCGGCGAGAAACGTGCCCACCTCGCTCCCGAAGAGCGGCCAGGTCTTTCCGAAGTCGACAAATCCGAACGAGCCGCGCACCACGTCCCGGTAGAGGCCATGGAGCGCTGGCGCACCGCCGACCCCTCCGAACCCGGCCAGGAGGACGCCCAGCACCGGCACCAGGCCACCGACAAGCCACGCGAGGGATCCGGCGCGGCCTCTACCCCGGGCGGTGCCAGGCTCCGGCAGCCCTACCACGAGCGTCACCACCCCGGCGAGGGCAAAGACCGCCTTGATGGACAGCGCCAGCGCCGCGCCCTGCCAGGCTCCTGCCGCCCAGAGCCAACCCGGGCCGCCCGTCTCGCGCCAGCGCAGGAGCGCCAGGAGGCTCGCAAGGTGTGCGACAAGTGCCGGCACGTCCGGGCGGGTCTCCGTCGACGTTTCCGCGAACTGGGGGAGGAAGAGGAGGACTACCGCCGCCCACGCCGCACCGTCGGCCGAAAGTCGCCGCGCGAGCCGCCAGGTGAGCCCCACCGCGACGGCGGCCATGGCGGCCATCACGGCCCGAGCCGCGAAGTACACCTCGGGCTGGTCGGGCAGCCAGGCCGTCAGGGGCGCCATGCCGTAGTGGAAGAACGGGAGGTGGTGCTCCCAGAAGTCGCGGTACGGGACCTGGCCTTGCGTCACGAGCCAAGCCACGTGGAGATGCTGGCTCTCGTCCGGGTCGATACGCCGGTTGAGGACGACCCCGATTCGCAGGATCACGGCCAGCGCGATGACCGCGGCGAGCATCCCCGGAGCGGGTCGACGCATGGCGAGGCGCATCATACCGCGGCCCCGAGGACGGGTAGCCGGGCCCACGTTGACCGTCGGGTGGCCCCCTGGCTATACTCTCGGCTGACCGTCAGCCCGGGGCGGCTGCGGGCCCTCACCGCCCGTCCGATCTCGGACACGATGAGCAAAGAGCCGACGTCCGACGACCCTCCCGCCAACTCCCCCTGGGGTGGACCCTCCCAGCGTGGGCTCAAGATGCGCAAGCGGCAGGATCAGGACGCTGACCTGTTCCGTGCCGCTCTCCAGCTCCTCGACGATCCCGAGCGGCTCCGCCACGCGCTGCTCGAGCTCAGTCGGACTTACAATCCGGTGACGAACGCCAGCCTCCTGGCGGGGGAGACGCGGTACCGGGTCCTCGAGCTGGCGAATCGGGGGGAAGCCGACGGGGCCCGCCGGCTATTGGAAGGCGCCCTCACCCGCTACGTCGCGTCCGGGCAGCCCCCCGGGTCCGCCGGACCGGCAGAGGAGGCTTGACAGGGCGCCCCCTGAGCCCTAGCATCCCACCAGCGATTCGGTAACACCCCCGTAGCAACGCTTCGACGGCCTGTTCAGCGGCCGAGGCTAACGGAGGTGCGCATGTCCTTACCGTCCCGCCCGACCGACTGGCTCCAAGAGAGCCGCCTCGTGGTGGTCTCCGTAGACCCGGTGAGCCGACACCTGCGCCTCCGCGGCGCGCAGGACGCCTGCTCGGACATGAGCTGTGGCCCTGACACCGTGGTGGTCGCCGACGAGGAGACCACTTCGGCTCTGGATGCGCTCAGTCCGGGCGACATCGTGAAGATCGAGTCACCGGGAGCCGGACCGACGCGCATCGTTGTCCTCCGCCGTGCATGGGAGGAGTACGCCAGTCCGGAGCTCTAGCCATGGTGCCTCGCGAGCGCCGCTCGCCTCGGTCTCGTGCGGCGTCCTCGCTGATGCCCTTTGCTTGCCCACCCATCGCCGGGCTGGGCACCCTCGGTCCGAGTAGCCACGCGAGAGGAGAGCGGCCATGAGCCTGTCTCGACGTGACTTTCTGAAGTGGTCGGGCACCGCCTCCGGCGGCGTGCTCGCGGGGACTCGCGGGGTTGACCTGGCGCCCGTCGAGGCCGCCGCCACGGACCTCCGGATCAAGGAGGCCAAGGTCTTCCCTGGCGTCTGTCCCTACTGCGCGGTCGGATGCGCCCAGCTGATCTACGTGAAGGACGGCAAGATCGTGGACATCGAGGGCGACCCGGACACCCCGCACACCGAGGGCGCGCTCTGTCCGAAGGGCTCGTCGACGTACCAGCTCTCGGTCAACGCGCGTCGGTGGACCAAGCCCATGTATCGGGCGGCCGGCAGCGACCGCTGGGAGGAGAAGCCGCTCGACTGGATGATGGAGCAGATCGCGCAGCGCGTGAAGAAGACACGTGACGCGACCTTCGTGGAGACCGCGAAGGTCGGCGACAAGCCGGTCACGGTCAATCGCTGCGAGGGCATCGCCTGGCTGGGGTCCTCAGTGCTCGACAACGAGGAGAACTACCTGATCGCGAAGCTCTCCCGGGGGCTCGGCCTCGTGAACCTGGAGAACTCGGCTCGGCTCTGCCACTCGGCGACGGTGCCGGCGCTCGGCGCGACGTTCGGCCGTGGCGCCATGACGACGAACCTGATCGACGTCATCAACGCCGACGTGATCATGCCCACCTCCAACTGGGCCGAGTGCCATCCGGTCAGCTACAAGTGGGTGATGAAGGCCAAGGAGCGCGGCGCGAAGATCATCCACGTCGATCCTCGCTTCACGCGGACGTCCGCGACCGCCGACATCTGGGTGCCGATCCGCTCCGGCACGAACATCGTGTACTTCGGGGGCCTGATCCGGTACGCGATCGAGAGCAAAAAGTATTTCCACGACTACGTCGTCGCCTACACGAACGCCTCGCTCCTGCTGGATCCGGGCTTCAAGACGCCGGCCGACCTCGACGGGCTCTTCAGCGGCTACGACGCCGGCAAACGAGTCTACGACCAAGCGACCTGGAAGTTCCAGCTGGATGCGGACGGATATCCCAAACAGGACAAGACCCTCAAGGACCCGAACTGCGTCTTCCAGTACCTCCGCCGGCACTACTCGCGCTATACGCCCGAGATGGTCGAGAAGGTGTGTGGGATCCCGAAGGACCTCTTCCTCAAGGTGGCCGACATCTACTGCTCGGCCTCGGGGCCCGACAAGACGGCCACCGCCTCCTACGCGCTCCAGCTCAACCAGTCGACCAACGGGGTGCAGCAGATCCGCGCCCTCTGCATGCTGCAGCTCGTCCTCGGCAATGTCGGACGCCCGGGCGGCGGCGTGGTGGCCCTTCGCGGCCACTCGAACGTCCAGGGGGCCACCGACTTCGGGACGCTCTATCACATGCTGCCGGGCTATCCGGCCGAGCCGCTCCAGGCGGCCCACCCCACCCTCACCGACTACCTCGAGAAGACGACGCCCAAGGGCGGCTACTGGGTGAACAACCCCAAGTTCGTGATCAGCCTGCTCAAAGCCTGGTGGGGACCGGCCGCCACCAAGGCCAACGACTACGCCTACGACTACCTTCCCAAGCGGGAGAAGGGCGACGCGTACTCGCACCAGCACTTCACGGTCGGGATGGTCCAGAAGAAGGTGAAGGGGTTCATCTGCAACGGCCAGAACCCGGCGGTGGACAGTCCCAACGCCGGTATGGTCCGCCAAGGTCTCCGCAATCTCGAATGGATGGTCGTCGTCGATCTCTTCGAGACCGAGACGGCGGCCGTGTGGAAGGCACCGGGGACGGATCCGAAGGCTTCCCAGACGGAGGTCTTCTTCATCCCTGCCGCTCCGGCGGCGGAGAAGGACGGGTCGATCACCAACACCATGCGCCTCGCGCAGTGGCACGTGAAGGCCGTCGAGCCGCCCGGCGACTCACGGTCCGACGCGGCGTTCATCGTGGATCTGGGCACCCGGCTCAAGGCTCTCTACACCGGCTCCCGCGCCAAGAAGGACCGGCCGGTTCTCGACCTCGTCTGGGACTACCAGCCCGAGGGACCGAAGAAAGAGCCGAAGATGGAGCTGGTCCTCAAAGAGTGCAACGGCTACGCGACCGAGGACATCCCCGACAAGGACAAGCCGGGTGAGTTCCTCTACAAGCGCACGCAGCCGATGAAGACGTTCGGTCACTTGCGGGACGACGGCTCCACCGCCTGTGGCAACTGGATCTACACGGGGATCTATCCGGAGGAGGGCAAGAACCTTGCTCTCCGGCGCGAGAAGCCGAAGGGCGATGACTACATGGCCCACGGCTGGGGTTTCGTGTGGCCGGCGAACCGCCGGGTCCTTTACAACCGCGCCTCCGCGGACCCCTCGGGGAAGCCCTGGAGCGAGAAGAAGAAGCTCATCTGGTGGGACGCCGAGGGGAAGAAGTGGGTGGGCAACGACATCCCCGACTTCCCCGGAACGATGGCGCCCGATGCACCGCGCGCCAAGGACGGGCCGTTCAAGGGCATCTCAGGGACGGATGCGTTCATCATGAACCCGCACGGCCTCGGGCAATTCTTCGCGTCGGTGCTCGACGGGCCCTTCCCCGAGCACTACGAGCCCTTCGAGTCGCCCACCCAGAACCTCCTGTCCAAGGTCCAGAACAACCCGGTCGCCAAGGTCTACGACATCGGGGACCTCAACAAGCTCGGGACACCGGACAAGTACCCGTTCGTCCTGACGACCTATCGGCTGACCGAGCACCACGCCGCCGGCATGTCGCGGCACGTGCCGTGGCTCTCCGAGCTCTTCTTCGGCCACTTCGCGGAGATCGGGCCGGAGATGGCCAAGGAGCTGGGCATCCAGAACGGGGACATGCTCAGCGTCGAGACGCCCCGGGCCAAGATCAAGGTGCGCGCCCTCGTGACCGAGCGCATCAAGCCGTTCGTGATCAACGGCAAGAAGGTCTACCAGGTCGGGATCCCATGGCACTGGGGGTACCAGGGCGTCATGAAGTCGGCGCGAGGTGACGTCACGAACGACCTCGTCGCGAGCCTCGGCGACCCGACGACGTTCATCCAGGAGTCCAAGGCACTCCTCTGCAACGTGCGGAAGGAGGCGTAGCCATGGCCCGAACCCTCGCGATGTTCACGGACGTCTCGCTGTGCATCGGGTGCCGCGCCTGCCAAGTCGCCTGCAAGCAGTGGAACCAGCTGGCTCCCGAGGAGCCGGAGTGGACCGGCAGCTACCAGAACCACCAGCACTTCACCGACAAGAGCTACCGGCTCGTGCGCTTCTTCGAGGAGCCGGACGACAAGGTCGGTGTCCGCTGGCACATGATGTCGGACGTGTGCAAGCACTGCGCCCAGGCGGGGTGCCTCGAGGCCTGCCCCACCGGCGCCATCTATCGCACCGAGTTCGGAACCGTCAACATCAACCAGGACATCTGCAACGGCTGTCGCTACTGCGTCTCCGCCTGTCCGTTCGGCGTGGTCGCCTTCAACCACGACACGGGCACCGCCACCAAGTGCACCTTCTGCAACGATCGCATCCACAACGGGCTCGGGACCGCCTGCGCGAAGGCATGCCCGACCCAGTCGATCCGGTTCGGCTACCGGGACGAGCTGGCGGCGCTCGCCCGGAAGCGGGTGGAAGAGCTCCAGAAGCAGGGGTACAAGGACGCCCAGCTGTACGGGGAGGACCAGAACGGCCCCCTGGGCGGCCTGAACGCTTTCTTCCTGATCACGGGGAAGCCGTCGATCTACGGCCTACCGGCGAATCCCAAGCTTCCCCAGCGCAACGTCTTCGTCGACTCCCTCCTATCGATCGGCTCGGCGATCGCCGTCGGGATCGGGGCCGTGGTGGCGTTCCGCTCGCGCGGCGGGAAGGGGGAGAGCTGAGATGGAGCCCGGACTTCTCAAGAGCGCCGACTGGCCTCTCCTGATCGACGTTTATTTCTTCCTCGGTGGCATCGCGGGGGGGGCCTTCGTGATCGCCACGATCGCGAATCTCTTCGGCTCCGAACGGTACAAGAGCGTGGTGCGTGTCGGCTACTACGTTGCGCTCCTGGCCGTGATCCCCGCGCCGATCCTGCTCATCGTCGACCTCGGGATCCCGACGCGGTTCCTGCACATGCTGATGGTCCCGAAGCCCTCCACGGCGATCGGCGCGGGGGCCCTGACCCTCGGCCCGTTCCACCTGAAGCCCCTCTCGCCCATGAGTGCGGGCGCCTGGGCACTGCTCGTCTTCAGCGGGTGCGCCTTCCTGGCCGCGCTGGACGTTCTTCTCGAGCAACGTGGAGGCCGAGGGTTCCCAGCGCTCCGAATGGTCATCGGCCTCATCGGGTCAGTCTTCGGGCTCTTTCTCGCCGCGTACCCGGGCGTCCTGCTGGGCGCCAGCGCTCGCCCGCTGTTCGTCAACGGTCATTGGCTGGGAGCGCTCTTCCTGGCCGTGGGGGCCTCGACCGGCGCGGCGATGATCGCGCTGGTGCTCGCGGTGACCAGTGGGGAGCGGCGGGACGCGCTGGGCGCCCTCATGCGGACGGTGGCGGTCGCCCTCGTCGTCCAGGCGATCGCGCTCGTGCTCTTCGTCGTCACGGTGAAGATGAGCGGGTCGGTGGGGATCAGCCGGGCCCTTGCCCCACTCCTGTCCGGCGAGTACAGCCTCACCTTCTGGCTGGGGGCGGTGCTCGTCGGCCTGGTCGTGCCGCTGGCGCTTCAGTTCGCGGGCGGCGGCCTGCGACGGGCGTCCGCCGGGATCACCGCACTCGTGGCGATCCTGGTGCTGGTCGGCGGCTTCGTCATCAAGTACGTCCTGATCGCCGCCGGCCAGGCCACCTGACGGCGTCGGCCTCCGGCGACCTGCCGGTGGACCACGCCCTGCTCGCGGAGTGGCGCGCGCTGCTCGAGCGTCGCGCCAGCCTCCGCGAGGCGCTGGCCCCGTGCGAGCCCGTGCTCGAAGCCTGGGCCAGCTGGAATGACCAGAGTCCTTCGCCTCTGCCCTGGACCGCGGAAGCGTGCCGCCTGCCGTGGGGCAAGGGTGAGCCGTTGCTCACGCGAGCCCAGCCCGAGGTCTCCAACGCCGATCTGGAGAAGGTCCTCGGGCCAGCTCTGGACGCCCTCGCCGCCGCAGGCGTCGAGGGCGAGGCACTTCAGAGCTTCGCCGTGCTGTGGGACGCGGGCGGTATCACCCTGCGAGACCTCCTTCCCGCGCCCGGGCGACTGGGGGCCGGCTGGCTTCCGGAGCGCACCCATCTCTCGCTCGAGAGCCTGGGCTTTCTGGCCGTGGCGTCACTCCGGCCTGTTCTGACGCGATTCTTCGCGACTTGCCGCCCGCACCTCGAGCCCGGCCTGTGGGGTCGGGGCACGTGTCCCTTCTGCGGCGCCCCGCCCGGCTTCGCCGAGATCCCGGAGGACGGACAGCGCCGACTGGCCTGCCACGCCTGCGGAGCCGCGTGGATCTTCTCGCGCACGCGCTGCCCCCTCTGCGGCACGCTCGATATCAGTCAGCTCATCCGTCTGGTGCCCGAGGGTCTCCAGGAAGAGGGGTATGCGATCACGGCGTGCAAGGCGTGCGGCGGCTACCTGAAGGAGCTCGACCGACGGGTCCGCTGGAACGCCGGGACCGCCCTCGTCGAGGACTGGGGGTCTCCGCACCTCGACCTCGTCGCCCGACGCGCGGGCTATTGGCGGCCCGTCCCGGTCCTCGTGACCGTCGCCGACTGAGCGCCGGGTGGCGCACCTCTTCCTGATTACGGATCGCGCGGAGATCGATCGTCGCCGCCGCTTGCTGGATCCGGGCGAGGTCGTCGAGGTCTGGGAGGCTCTGTACGCACCCGACGTCTCGTGGCTCGGTGAGCCCGAGCTCCGGCGAATCGCCTACCAACGCGCGGGCGCCATCCCCACCCCAGGGCTCTTCTGGATCGGTGAGTCGGCGAAGACCGCGCTCGACCGGACCGGCGCTCCCGTCCCTCACCTGCTGGCAATTCCTGAGGCGAGCATCCCCGTCTACTACGGCCCCTGGCTCCGCGACACCGAGTCGCTGCCCTCCGAGGAGTCGCTGAAGGCCCGGGTGCTGTCCGCGCGCGGCATCGCGGTCGCCTGGGCGACCTACGACGCAAGCGGCGCCCGGCTCGAGTACCAGCCCGCCGACCCGATCGATCCCGTCTTCTTCCTGCGTCGCGCCCGGGCGCGGGCGCTCCACGCATGGCGGCTGTTCCGCTCCCGCGCGGAGGCGGTTCGGCACGCCGCCGAGGTCTTGAAGGGAGACGAGGACGCCGGACGCTGGGCGGAGGCCATTCCGTCCGCCGACTTCGACGATCTGGTGCGGCGCTTTGGCGTCAGCCCTGCGTCCTGACCATCGCCCCGGACCGCCCGGCGCCTCGGCCGCCGGGGAAGAGGCTCCACGGGTACAGCACACGCACGAGATACAGGCCGTGCGGGGGAGCGGTA
>Ga0114129_10011628_pt1 | contig 12531 bp, 10 predicted proteins | sample RhiMetdeltSRZDD1_FD_80071 | JGI IMG/M metagenome (GOLD analysis project Ga0114129, IMG submission 80071) | Populus rhizosphere microbial communities from Tennessee, USA - Rhizosphere MetaG P. deltoides SRZDD1 (version 2) (version 2) | ecosystem: Host-associated > Plants > Roots > Rhizosphere >...
CAGGGCCTTAGCAATCCGTGTAGGCGCTTTTCCAGGTCGCGCGCCACTCACCGGAGCTTCTCTCACGTACGCCGAGTCTGTTTCCATCACTGTACTCGATGCCGATGACAATCGCCGGCCGTTTGGATTGCCCGAAACCGAGAACGGCGAGAAGCTCACTTGCCTGTGTCGATTCTTCGGATCCTGCAGTTCTGTTCGAGTAGCGCACGGTATACGCATCCGAACTACCATGTGGTCGCTCGCCGACCAGGAGGAGATGCTCAATTCGCGGATTGGCTTCTTCATTGACAACGCGCACGACATCCGCAACGACGACATCGACAGAATCGATGCGGAAAGTGAAAGCAGATCGTACTCGGAAAGGCAGTCCGCGAAATGTCGGATCCGAGGCACTTGGAAGAGTCGCTGCAGCACGCGCCAGTGATGCAGCCAGCGAAGCAGAATCACTGCTGCGCAATGCTTCAATCGAATCAAGTGGGATCGATTGGGCGCGATTGCTCGAGAAGCCCACCGTCCAGCCCGCCGGTTTTCCCGACAGCCTGGCGAGCGGCCATCCGTAGCAATCCTCCTTCGCTGTGTCTCCCGGTGAGAGTGGACCAGCGCGGATCGCCGACGCCACTTTTCCGCTGCGACCAAAAAGATCGAACGTCAGCCCTGCGACAGGCGCGTTCATACTTTCCACAGTCGACACTGTACTGTCCGTCGCTTCAGGTACGATCACTGCCACCGTGTCCATGCTGTTTTCAAATGGGGTGATCATCACTGGTCCTGCATCAGGATCCCATCCGGTGTTAGCCGCTGGTGCTCCCGGGTAAACAGGGGGAAGCGAATGCGCAGAGTCCGCATTCGATCGACCGCGGTCGCCGCATGCCTCGCAGATCACGAGCAGAGTAACGACTGCGCAACTGACAACTCTGCCACCGAACATGCCAGTAATTTGACGGCTGGCGGCGCACACGTCGAGAAGCGTGAGCTGCTACGTCACCATACGTATTTGTGAACCCCGCTGGAAAGTGTAGAGTTGAGGCGTACTCCACGGAGTCTGCATGGAAACAGCGGTTACAGGTTCGCTAACTAGTGGTCCCGACTCCCAGGCCAAGCAGCTGGGCGTAACCGCTGGCGGCGACCTGAATCCGCCGATGGCGAGATTTCGCGAGCGATTCAGCTGGGCACTCTACGACTTCGCGAATACGGTGTTCTCGATGAACATCGCGACGCTGTATTTCACAGCGTGGCTCGTAAAGGATCTCAATCACTCGAATACACTGCTGGCGACGGTCAACGGAATTGCATCAGCGCTGGTTGTGATTTCGATCCCGCTGTTTGGTGCTATTTCCGATGCCACCCAGCGCCGAAAGCCATGGGTTGTTGGCTTCACGCTCGTTGCCTGCGCATCCACAATCATCATCGCTGCATTTGGGCAGCTCGGTCTGCCGCTCGTCGGAGAGGGAGTCGTTTCATCGACCGGCACTCAACAATTCTTCTCTCCGGGTGTTGCTCTAATCGGAGTACTGGTCGCCTTCATCGTTGCGAATTACGCGTATCAAGGGGCACAGCCTTTTTACAATGCGATGTTGCCCGAGCTCGTTCCGGTTGATCATCGCGGTCGGCTGTCCGGGCTGGGCGCCGCATTCGGGTACGTTGGATCGATCACCGGTGTCATTCTGACTTTTCCGTTTTTCACCGGCGCGCTTCCAATCATCGGCGCAATTCCGCAGAAGACTGTCGATGCATTACGGAGCCTGGTTCCGCTGACGAGTTATGGTGGCAGAGTATCGACGTTTGTTCCAACCGCGATTCTCTTTCTTCTGTTCTCCCTGCCGCTCTTCATTTTCTGCCGCGATCACAACGTAATCCACCGCCGCAGGCGAGTAGCCTGGCGCGAAGCGTTTCAGGATGTGCGTCATACGCTCGCTGAAACGAAGCGGTATCCGGGCACGCTCCGGTTCATTCTCACGTCTTTTCTCTATCAGGACGCGATGGGAACCATCATCACCAACATGGCCCTGTATGCGATCGTCGCGATGGGGTTTGAACAAGGATCTGAGGCCGGTCTGTTTGTCATTCTTACCCTCCCAGCCGTGGTCGGTGCGTACGGTATTGGCAAGCTTGTCGACCGATTCGGCCCGAAGAGAACTCTGTCATGGGTGCTGGCTGCGTGGATCGTCTTGCTGGTATCGATGATTATCGCGCCATCACGGAATGTCTTCTGGATAGTCGGTGCGTGCATTGGATTGATCTATGGAGGTGTCTCGACAGCCGAGCGGCCGCTGCTCCTAAGTCTCGTTCCTGACATCGAGGCTGGTCGGTTTTTCAGCCTGATGGTGCTCTCATCCCGGGCGGCGGCGGTGGTTGGTCCATTTGTATGGGCATTCGCGGTCGACGGGCTCACACCGGTATTCGGAAAGGGCATCGCTTACCGAGCAGGCGTTGTCACAGTAGCCATTGGGATGGCGTTGGCTCTTTGGACGCTGCGGCGTGTGCCCGACAACTTTAGCCGGGCGGCACGCAGATGATCTATGGCATTCTAAGATGGATTGCCGGCGTCGCTCTCCACTGGTTTTATGGCGACATCCGGATCATCGGCAAGGAAAGAATTCCGCGCAACGTACCACTCCTGATCGCAGTCAATCACCCCAACGCGCTCGTCGATTCGTTGGTAGTCGGTTGGTTGATGCCGCGACGAGTGGTGATGACAGCGAAAGCTACACTGCTCGAAAATCCTTTCATCGCGCTCTTGTTCAAGACCGTCGGCGTTGTCCCTTTGCGCCGCGCGAGTGATGAAGCGCGCAATCAGGTCGAACAACCGCTGAATCCGGCGCGTAACTCGAGTGCGTTCCGCGAAATGTTGCAGGTATTAAAAGGAAACGGGGCAGTGCTGATTTTCCCGGAGGGAACCAGTAACAGCAAGGAGCTCGCTCCGCTGAAGTCTGGCCTCGCCCGCGTGGCGCTTCAGGCGAGAGACACGGCCGGTATTAAATCAGTCCACATTGTTCCGATCGGACTGTTGTTCGAGAACAAGGCTGTACCAGGGAGCGTCGTCGGAGTGCGAGTGGGTGAGCCGATTGACATGGACCAATGGTCAGTCTCGGGAGATCACGTTGCGTTGACCTCCGAGCTCCGCGAGAGATTGCAGAGCGTGACGGGCCGCGCGAACATACCCCCGCAACTCAGCGCGGAGCCGCCTCACCATGGTGCGATCAAGACGGCTGGAATTGGATTGGCGGCCGCCTGGGGTCGGCTCACGCACCGGCTGCCGATACGAATAGCGCGACGGCTGGCAATGAGAATCAGCACTGATGCCGACGAGCCTGCGATGTTCACCATCGTCATCGGCGTGGGGTTAGTGCTCGTCACCTATGCAATCCACCTGACACTGATCGGGACGCTTGTCCACTCCGTCTGGATTGCCTCGCTTTATCTTGCCGCCCTACTGGCTGGGGCTCACTGGGCTGCCTTCGAGCCGCATCTGAAACGCTGAATCAGAGCTTCGTTTCGAGCCAATTGTCACCGACACCAAGATCGACGACGAGCGGCACCGACAATTGTGCCGCGTGCTCCATCTCGTATTTCACGAGCTCCTGAACCGGATCCAGTTCCTCCGGCATTACCTCAAAGACAAGCTCGTCGTGAACCTGAAGCAGCATTTTACTCTCCAGCTCTCTGGTCCTCAGCGCATTGTCGATTCTGATCATGGCAATCTTGATCAGGTCGGCTGCCGATCCTTGGATTGGAGAGTTAGCCGCAGTCCTCTCGCCAAATGCGCGAATGTTGAAGTTGCGCTCACGAAGCTCGGGAATGTACCGACGCCGGCCAAAGATGGTTTGCACAAAGCCGTGCTCACGCGCGAAGGCGACCATCGCATCCAGATAATTGCGCACACCCTGAAAGCGCTGGAAATAGCGGGCTATGAATTCCTTTGCCTCGGCGTGTTCGATCCCCAGCTGCCGTGACAGCGCGTGGGGGCCCTGTCCATAAATAGTCGCGAAGTTGATAGTCTTCGCCCGAGACCGCATTGTCCCAGTCACCTGGTCGAGCGGAACGTCGAAAATCAATGCGGCTGTCTGCCGGTGGATATCGCCGCCGGCACGGAACGCTTCGACAAACGCGGGATCACTCGAGAGATGAGCAAGCAACCGCAGCTCGATCTGTGAATAGTCGGCAGCGAGCAAACGCCAGCCTTTCCGCGGGATGAATCCACGACGAATGTCCCGACCGAGCTCACGCCGGATCGGAATGTTCTGAAGATTCGGATCACTGGATGACAATCGACCGGTAGTGGCGACGGTTTGATTGAATGACGTGTGAAGTCGACCAGTTCTCGGATTTACCAGCCGCGGGAGTGCGTCAAGATAGGTGTTCTCGAGCTTAGACAGCTCACGATGTGTTATCAGTAGGGTCGGGAGCTCATGTCCTTCTTCCGCCAGCTCTGTCAGTACGCTCACGTCGGTCGATGGTCCGGTGCTGGTCCGCTTGAGCACCGGCAGCTTCAACCGATCGAACAGCACTTCCCGCAGCTGGAGGTTGGAGTTGATGTTGAACTCGGTTCCAGCAGTCTCGTAGATCTGGCGCTCGACTGCTTCACGGTCGGATTGAAAGCGCTGTTTCAGCGAAGCGAACCATGGCAGGTCGATGGTAATGCCGCTCCACTCCATCTCGGCCAGCACTTCGACCAGAGGAAGCTCCACACCGTCAAGCAGTCGCATCAGTTCGTGCGACTCGAGCTGAGGCTCGAACACTTCGCGCAGACGCAGAGTCATGTCCGCATCTTCGCACGAGTAATCGCGGGCGGCTTCCACCGGACATTCATCGAACGCAAGGGCCGTTTTGCCTTTGCCACAGAGGTCGGCGTACGAGATCATCGTGTGGTCCAGGAAGTCGAGCGCAAGCACATCGAGTCCATGCGAGCGACGACTGGGGTCGAGAACATAGCTGGCCAGCATCGTGTCGAAATCCAAACCTGCCAGCTGAATACCCAGAGAGCGCAACAGCAGCAGATCGAACTTCCCGTTGTGCACCGTCTTGCGCACCGAAGGATCTTCCAGCAGATCACGCAATAGCTTCATCTCGGGCGACTGCAGCGGCGGAAGGTTGCGTACCGCAGGAGATCGCATCTCTCTCCAAACGCGCGCGGCAATGCTCAATGGCGCTTCACCATTGGTCTTCTTCTTTCGGCTTGGTGCTTCCGGAAAAACTTCGTCACCCCCGCGAATCAGCCCACGCTCTTCCGGCGCGTCGGTCGCGGCTCGATCACCCGCCAGATCGACCAGCAGCTCTCCCTGAGTATTGCGCGGCAACCGATGCTGGAACGGAAAGTAAAAGGCTTCTCCGCCACCGACTCCGATCGAGATCGAAATGAGAGATGAGCGCAACGGGTCCGTCGGTTGAGGACTATCCGGATTTGGCAGCGCCTCTGTATCGAGGGAGATGATCTTGGCTTCTCTCGCGCGGGCCACCGCCCGAGCCACGAGATCTATCGTATCTGCGGTGATGTAGTTGAGCGCCTTACGGGGTTTTTCTTCCACCGGTGCCTGGACGACGATCTCTCGCGCCAGCGCGTGGAACTCCAGCTCGATGAACAGGTCGCGAAGGCGCTGGTGATCCGGGGTCTTGACTCGCAGCGCCTCGAGATCGAGCGAGACCGGTAAATCGTCACGAATAGTGACTAATTCTTTGGACAGGCGGGCATTCGCGGCGTGTTCGAGGAGCGCCTCACGCGGGCGCTTCTTCGTGATCTCCGCAGCATGCTCCAGAATCGATTCGAGATGACCGAACTGGCGCACCAGCTCCGAGGCAGTTTTATCGCCGATTCCGCGTACACCGGGAATGTTATCCGATGAGTCGCCGACCAGCGCCAGATAATCAGTGACGAACTCGGGCGCTACACCAAGGCGGTCTTCCGCATTCTCCACATTTACCCAGTGCTCTTCGACGTTGGCGCTGCCCCCGCGGCCGGGGTTGAGCAGCCACACGCCCGGACGCACCAGCTGCTGAAAATCCTTGTCGCCGGAAATAACAACAGCATTCACACCAACCTTCGCACTTTGCGACACCAGAGAGCCGATTACATCGTCGGCTTCGTAGCCGGGGAGTGTAAGGATCGGGATGCGATAGGCATCGAGCATCTCACATATCCTGTCCATGCCACGATCAAAATCCGATTGCAGCTCCTCGGTCAACTTCTCGCGCGTCGCCTTGTACGCGGGGTAGCGTTCGTGACGGAACGAGAGACCGGAATCGTGAACCCAGCCAAGGTACTCCGGCTGGTGCTTGGTGATCAGTCGTTGCAGGAACGTGGCGATTCCATAACTGGCCGATGTATTCTCGCCCTTGCTGGTTGTCAGCGGGCGGGCAATCATGGCGAAAAATGCGCGATAGATCAGCGCATAACCGTCGACGAGGAAAAGCCGCGGTTTTTCAGGACCTTCCATTATGTGAATATAAAACGCGCTTTACTCCGGGCGGCGGGCAATCTGGAGCTCCCGCCGCAGTGCCAGCTGCGCTAGTGCTGTCGCCGCGCGTTGATAGCGAGAAACTCGGTCTCGCTTGGACGTGTCAGTCTCCAGCGGCCTGTCTCTTCGTAGAAAACCAGCTGCGTGTTGTACTGACGATACTGCCAGATCTGGAGTCGTGTAGACCCGCCCATTTGCGTAGTCGTCAGGGTACCACTGACGTTGCGCTCGAATATCTGGTCCGGTTCGCCGAGCGCGACGTAGACCGATCCGCGGTCCGAGAGCCAGCCGGGATTACGGTCCGTCCGGAACTGCCCATTGGCAATCTGAATTCGAGCGAAATAGGACTGCAAATCCTCGTTGATCGGAGTTTCAGGAACAGGATCGGTAGCTCGTAGGAACTGTGCCCATTCCGTAGCCCGTCTTTCAGGAGCTGCGTCGCGCAGCGCATTTAATCGCGATGAAACGGCGAAGAAACGCAGGTAGCCGAGCATGTCCTCGTAGGACATTAGTGGAATGTCTTCACCGAAGCTGACGAACAGCGGTGCACTCGCCGTATCCTGCGGAGCATCACGGCGCGTGAAATAGACTTGCGCCATTCCTACTCCGACCGTTGAGATCGGCACGTTGACGATACCGCTGAACAGTCCACCGCGTCGCGCAAGTTGTGTTGAATCGCGCCAGACCTGCGCTCCTTTCTCATTGCGAACCACGAATACGACAGGCAGTCGAGCGCCCTGTCCATATCCCTCCACATACACAGCAACAGTGCTATCGCGACCAAAGACAGCGCTCGACCTCGGGCTAGCCAGCAATCCAGGTACTGAGTCAAGCGTGGACCGGCCAGTTGCTTCGTAGACCAGTGTCGGAGTCGAGAGGTGACCGGGCGTCAGCGCAGGAACACTGATCGAGACCTCTTGAGCGCCTCCCCGGGATCCGCCGACATCACGCACGTTGGCTGACAGTACATACGTCCCCGGTGCGACATGGAAATAGTGCTGGAAGATGATGCTCTCGTCAGTGCGGTTTATCTCACGGAAAGAACCGACCCTGACGATTTCCATTGCGTCGACCTTGGCCGCTTCGACGGTGCCACGGTTAAGCGTCAACTTCACTTCATACGGCGCACGATAACGATCGCCTTCTCTGGTAAACGTCAGAGCCTTGTTCGGTAGGGATAGACTCACCAACACCAGCGTTGTATCCGGCGAAGCGCTGGCGAACGCCGAGATTTTCCCAACGAACGGAACAGGAGCTGGCGCTGCTATCAAACCGATCTGCCGGTACAGTGTACTCGCGTCCAGCACCGCGGACCCCAGTGTCGGCACTGTGTTTATGCCCGGCTCAGAGCTCGGGCTCGGCGTTCCGGCGCTGCTGCATCCGGTAACTACCGATGCCGCTGCTGCAATGAGAAGTAAAAAAAGTCGTGATGATTTGATTGGCATGTGCGGCTAATACCCTATCCGGCCATCTCTGTTTCTGTTACCTTCGCGGCGTGTCTCGAGAACAGATGGTCGGTACCCGAGTCGCGGGCTACACAATCAAAAAAGAGGTTGGCGAAGGCGGAACGTCGGCCGTGTACCTGGCAGACCATCCCAATCATGGCACTGTCGCGCTCAAAGTGCTACGGGAAAAGTTACGCCAGGACAAGACAGCCGTCGCGCGTTTCGTTCGCGAGGCGAAATACGGCGCTCGTGTTAAACACCCCAACGCCGTAGAAACGATCGAGATCGGTCAAGCGGACAACGGTCTGCATTTCCTCGCGATCGAGTGGGCCGAAGGCGAACTGCTCGAGCGCTACGCGAAACAGAACGCCCCGATGCCCGCCGAAGAGGTCGCCAACATAATCTCGCAGATCGCCGCCGCAGTCCAGGCAGCACACGACGTGAACATCGTCCATCGCGATCTCAAGCCTGAGAACGTGATGTACGATCCACGAACCAGGCTCGTTAAGCTGCTTGACTTCGGAATTGCGGCTGACACACAAGCATCGAGTGACGAGAGACTCACTCGTGCCGGATTTTTTGTCGGTACTCTGATGTACATCGCACCGGAAGCACTATCCGGTGAGATCGTAACTGCTGCTGCCGACCAGTACAGTCTGGCGACTATTGCGTACTTTCTTCTTACGCGTTGTTTGCCGTACACCGCCAAGGCACCACGAGAGATGTTCACTCAACTGCTGACGATGCCGCCGGTTCCGCTCAGGAATGCAGGTGAAGGGTTGAGCTTCTCACCGGAACTGGAAGCCGTCCTCACACGCGCACTGTCGCGATCGCCGGCCGACAGGTACCCGACAGTCGTTGCTTTTGCCAACGCTTTTACAGAAGCAGCACGCGTACCGCCAGAGGAGCCCAATATGCTCAACAAGTTCAAAGGGCTACTTCGCCGAAATCGATGACTCGTCGGAGTCGACTGGCAGCCACAAAGTAAACGTCGACCCTTTACCAAGTTCGCTTTCGAGCTCGACGATACCGCCAATGAGTGCAGCCAGTCGGCGAGAAATCGGCAGCCCCAGCCCGGTCCCACGTTCCGCCGAATTACCACGCGGGCCGGCATCTATCTGCTCAAACTCCTCGAAAATGCGCGTCTGATCGGCCGGGTCGATGCCGATTCCCGTATCAATCACCTGGATGCCGATCCAATGTGTTGCCGGATGCCCACGCTCGACAGCCATGCCTGTCTGACTGCTCGCCGGCTGCCCACTATCCGGAAGAGCGTCGACCAGCCGTGTGCGAAGGACGATTCCACCTTCGTTGGTGTACTTGATGGCGTTACCGAGCAGGTTCATCAGGATCTGCCGCAAGTGAGTCGGGTCAGTGCGGATGCGCGGCAGTGCTGCGCCCATGACCAGTGACAGGCTGAGTCCCTTCTCGTTGACCAGTGACTCGATCTCGCTTGCCACATCGAGGACGAATGGACGAAGGTCGATCGTTTCAGTGTGAATCTCCAGCCGGCCGGCAGCCATCTTCGCCAGGTCGAGTACCTGATCGACCAGGTGTCGAAGATGGTTCGCAGAGGCTTCGATGCGTTCAACCGGCTTGACTTGCCGCGGTGCCAGCTCGCCGTAAACACCTTCACGAAGAAGATCGACGAAGCCGACGATTGCATTGAGGGGCGTACGAAGCTCGTGCGACACGTTCGCCAGAAACTCGCTCTTCATCCGATTTACTCGCAGTAGCTCCGATGACAGGCGCTCCAGCTCCTTGGAGCGCTCGACCAGACTTCGCGCCTGACGACGTTCATGACGAAGGAGGAGTGCCAACCCGAGGACTGTCGCCAGTGAGATGACCCAACCAACCAGCCCTGTCCAGCGATCAATCTCCAACTGGGGAAACGCGTGCATTGACTCGAATCATAAGAATCCGTAACCTCACGCACCATGACCGATCAGGAGTTGTTGATCACGCTTTTGGCCGAGCGATCCAGCAAGAGGGGTCATTTCATCCTCGCGTCGGGGCGAGAGTCACAGTTCTACATCGATGCCCGACTTACAACCATGAGCCCCGATGGGCTCGCAGTAATCGGGCGGCTTGGGCTGTGGACTCTGCAGCAATCCAGCTGGCAAGTAGAAGCAATCGGTGGCCTCACGTTGGGTGCCGATCCGATTTCTTACGCCATCAGCTACGCGAGCGCCGGCTCGGCGCGACCGCTTCGGGCTTTTACAGTGAGGAAAGAAGCCAAAACTCACGGAACGGGCAAAGTGATCGAGGGCCCGTTCAGGCCGAATGATCACGTCGCAGTAATCGAGGATGTGATCACCACCGGCAGTTCCGCCTTGCGCGCGATCGATGCCGTTCGCAACGCAGGCGGAACAGTCAGTGGAGTTCTGGCAATCGTTGACCGTCAGGAGGGCGGACGCGAGGCACTGGAATCAGCCGGGGTACCAGTGATCGCTCTGACGACAGCCAGTGAGATCATGGCAATTCTCGAGAAGCGTGGCGATCAGCGGGAATCACCTTCGGCATCCACCCCGGGTAAGCCGCCGAGGGCCTGAAGCCGCACAGCACATCGACGTAAGGGAGAATCATCTCTCGGCGAAAGAACTGCAGCATTCCCTGTCCGTCGAAGGTCGCTCTGAACTTGACCGGTGACATCTTCATCACCGTTCTGACATGACGGCCAAAACTCTGGGGTGACGAGTAGTCGAGATGGTTAGCCACTCGAGCTACTGACAGGCCGGGGTTTTCGAACAGGCGGGCAGCACGTATGAGCCGCGCCAGCGACAGGTACCGTTTCGGAGCCGGCAGTTTCGCGCGAAAGAAACGGCTCATCAAAGTACTGGGCAGAATGTTGAGGTGGCGTGACAGCTGGCGTACTGTCGAAATCCGCGGTGAGGTCTCAAACAGCAGCTCGAAAAAGCGCCAGCAATCTTTCGACACCCCAGGCAGATCCCGACTGATTTGCGCAAGAGCAGAGCGCTGGAGATCATTGGATCCTCGGGACGCGAGAAGATTCCGCAGCGTCTGCCAGCCAGCCGGGATTCGCGCATCGACCAGAGTACGGATCCCCAGTTGACCCAACGCAAGTGTGGCGTGCGGTGTGAAGCTCTGGGTTTCGGTGAGAAGGGCAACAGCCGGTACTCGCGGAAATTCACGCACCATTGCAGCGACATGACCTGAATTCTGGGTACCGTATTTCGTGACCGAGATGAGCACGAGATCAGCTTTCTGCTCACGGAGATCTGATAGCACTTCGTCGAGTGATTCACGGTGCAATGGCTCACACAAGCCTTGCGCAGCTGCATCAACACGGGATCGCTCGAGGGGCGTCAGGATCGTCGAAACAGGAGTCCGCGAACTTCCCGGCTTCGGTAGTGAGGTCATAGCTTCCTCGCGGGTTAGGTGAACGGGTGACAGAAACCGCCACACTTTAGCGGAACCACGTCAGACGGCCGTCACACCTGAGCGGAGCAAAATCAGGAGACCGAAAGACCGGTCAGTCGTTATATTCCGGGAGGCAGATGGTTGGGCGATCGCGTATTAGTACCGTTAAGGTACTAATACGAGGAAAGTCCGGGCTCTAATGGACTGGCTGCCAGGTAATGCCTGGGCACGAACGACGAGAGTTGTTCGCGACGGAAAGTGCCACAGAGAACAGACCGCCGCTCGCAAGAGCGGCAAGGGTGAAACGGTGAGGTAAGAGCTCACCGCGTCGGCGGTAACGGCGACGGCACGGCAAACCCCAGTCGGAGCAAGGCCAAATATGCGGCGAGAGACGTCCATCTCGATGAAGACGCCGCGGGTAGGCTGCTAGAGAGTATGGGCGACCATGCTCGTAGAAAAATGATCGTCCGGATTACGAAGGTAATCCGACAGAACCCGGCTTATAGATCATCTGCCCTCCAACAACCTCCGATGCTCACGTATCGGAGGTTGTTTCTTTTCAAAACTGTCTCGCTGACAAGCTCGGCAACAATGAAGGAAATCATCTGGAGGTCGATACTTATCTTACTGGCAGCGGCATGCACGACAGGCCGCGTACCGGTTTCGCCCCCGACTACTTCTCCTTTACCACAACCCGCGGAACCGCGCGATGTTGAGTCATGGAGTTTCCGCTACAGATCGGACACGCTGCAATATCGGATTACCCGTAGTGCTGCTATTGAAAGTCATGGGGATTCAGGCACTCATCGGGAAATATCGACCAGCAGCACGCACGAGATCCTCAGCCTGACGGTCACTGACGATACAGTCCGTTATACCGCGACTGTTGACAGTTTTTCCACAACTACACAAGGACTCATCGGTTCCGTCCAGGCCGTTGTTTTACCAGTGCAGATCTCAGGTCAACTGGATTCCGCGGCGTCACAGCCTGACTCGGTAGACACGAGCATAGCCAGTTCAGCTTGTGATCCAGTTCAGTCCAGTCTGGTGGGTGACGTGCACAGTCTATTGATCAGAGTTCCAGTGCAACTCACACCTGGTTTTTCGTGGCGAGACTCAACAGTAAGAACAGCCTGTTACGCAATGATTCCGATGAGGGCTACACTAATCCGGAGATTCTCAGTCGTTGGCGAAGCAGAATACGCCGGCAAGAGTACCGTTCTCATTCAGCGAACGGACAGCATCAGCGCGCA
>Ga0114129_10011629_pt1 | contig 12530 bp, 9 predicted proteins | sample RhiMetdeltSRZDD1_FD_80071 | JGI IMG/M metagenome (GOLD analysis project Ga0114129, IMG submission 80071) | Populus rhizosphere microbial communities from Tennessee, USA - Rhizosphere MetaG P. deltoides SRZDD1 (version 2) (version 2) | ecosystem: Host-associated > Plants > Roots > Rhizosphere >...
GGAAATCGGGCACCGCCACCGATCTGACCGAGAACGTGGTCCGCGACTACGCCCTCCGGAACGGTCGGGTGGACACCAAGGTGTGCGCGATCGACGACACCTGGTCGGGTCTGAAGCACGTGATCCGTAACACTGATCGGATCGGAGGGGTCAGGTGATCATCCCCGCTCGCTACAACGGGCCACCGCGCACCGGCAACGGCGGCTGGTGCTCCGGCCTGTTCTCGTCCACAGTGGACGGTCCGGCGGCGACCGTGACCCTGCGCCGCCCGCCCCCGCTGGAAACCGAGCTGACCGTCGTACGCAAGGACGGCCGCACCGACATCCTCAACGGCCAGCACGTCGTGGCGCAGGCGATGCCGGCCGAGCCGCCCGGCGGGCTCGTCGAGCCGGTGCCGCTGGCCGAGGCGGTCGCGGCCTCGCCGTCGTACCCAGGCTTCACCGACCACCCGTTCCCCACCTGCTACGTGTGCGGCCCCGACCGGGCCGAGGGCGACGGCCTGCGCATCTTTCCGGGCGTCCTGCCCGACGGCCGGACGGCGGCCCCGTGGCGGGTTCCCGCCGATGTCGACGAACGGACCATGTGGGCCGCGCTGGACTGCCCGGGCGGCTGGGCGGTTCTCGGCCCCGGCCGGCCGTACGTGCTGGGCCGGATGACCGCGCACGTCGAGCGGGCTGCCGCACCGGGCACCGATTGTGTCGTGATGGGCCAGGTACTGGCGCGGGAAGGCCGAAAGGCCACGGTCAGGTCGGCGGTCTACGCTGCGGACGGCGCCCCGCTCGCGCGGTCCGAGGCCACGTGGATAGCCATCTGATTGGATACTGTATGCAGGTGACCGCCACTATCGGTGACACCCATCGTCCACTGCGTGACAAGGTCGCTGCGGAGCTGCGCCGCCGGATCGTCGACGGGATGTACGCACCGGGCGACCGGCTCACCGAGGACCGGCTCGCCGACGCGTTCGGGGTCTCCCGCAACCCGGTCCGCGAGGCGATCCGCATGCTGGAGACGGAAGGTTGGCTGGTGGCGCAGCCGCGGCGCGGCGCGATCGTCGCGCAGCTTTCCGTTCAGGACGTCGAGGATCTGTTCGACATCCGCCTCTCGCTCGAGGTGCTCGCCGCCCGGCTGGCCGCCGAGCGGTCCGGCGCCGCCGCGGCCGACGAGCTCGACGGCATCCTCCGGCACGCCCGGGAGGCGACCGAGGCGGAGCAGCTCGACCGGCTCGCCGAACTGAACACCGCGCTCCACGCGGCCATCTGCGCGCACTCGGGCAACGCCGTGCTGCACGCGATGATGGCGTCGCTGCACACCCGGCTCCAATGGGTGTACCGGCGGACCGCGGCCGAACGCGCCGGTCACTCCTGGGCCGAGCACGACACGCTGGTCGCCGCGATCCGCGCCGGCGATGCGGACGCCGCCGGCGCGGCCGCCCGTACCCACGTGCTCAACGCCCGGGCGACGGCGCTGGCCGCGCATGCGTTCGCGCGGCCGGCAACCGCAGCGGCACCGCCGCACTGACGTCCGGCGCCGAGCCGTCGTCGGCCACGAGGTGGCAGGCGACCTGCGCCCCCGAGCCGCCGACCCGACGCAGGAGCGGCACATCGACCGCGCACCGCTCGACCGCGACCGGGCAGCGGGTGTGGAACCGGCAGCCGGGCGGTGGGTCGACGGGGCTCGGTACGTCGCCGGCCAGCACGATCCGCTGGCGCGTGCGCTGCACCGCCGGGTCCGGGATCGGCGCGGCCGACAGCAACGCCTGGGTGTACGGGTGGCGCGGCGTCGCGAACAGCTCGGCCCGGTCGGCCACCTCGACGAGCTGGCCCAGGTACATCACGGCGACCCGTTGCGCGAGGAACTCGACCGAGGCCAGGTCATGGGTGATGAACAGGCAGGCGAACCCGATGTCGCGCTGCAACCGGCCGATCAGGTTGAGCACCGAGGCCTGTACGGACACGTCCAGCGCCGACGTCGGCTCGTCGGCGACCAGCAGGGCCGGCGACGCGGACAGCGCGCGGGCCAGGCTCACGCGCTGCCGTTGCCCGCCGGACAGCTCGTGCGGGTACCGGCGGCCGACCTCGGTACGCAGGCCCACCTGGTCGAGCAGCTCGTTGATCCGGGCCCGGCGGGTGACCGCGGTACCGATGCGGTGCAGGCGCAGCGGCTCCCCGATGATGTCGGCGACGGTCATCCGCGGGTTCAGCGATGACGACGGGTCCTGGAAGACGATGTTGAACTGCCGCCGCAGCGGTCGTAGCGCCCGGCGGGAGAGCCCGGCGATGTCCCGGCCGGCGATGCGCACCTGACCCGACGTCACCGGTACGAGCCGGGTGACGCACTGGCCGAGCGTCGTCTTACCGCTGCCCGACTCGCCGACCAGCCCGAGTACCTCCCCGACGCCGACCGTCAGGCTGACGCCGTCGACCGCCCGTACCGGGCCGAAGTGCTTGACGAGGTCCACGACCTCCAATGTGGACGCCATCACGCCTCCACAGTGGACGGTACGGAGAGCGGGTGCCAGCACCGTACCTGGTGGCCGGCCGGCCCGCGGTTCATGGCCGGGCGGCGGGTACGGCACAGGCCGTCGGCGTACCCGCACCGGTCGGCGAACGTACACGCGTCCGGCGAGCTGGCGAGAACCGGTACCCGGCCGGGGATCTCGCGCAGCCCGCCGTCGGAGTGCCGCGCCGGGTTCGGTACCGCGTCGAGCAGGCCGCGCGTGTACGGGTGGCTCGGCCGGGCGAACAGCGCCTCGGCGTGCGCCTCCTCGATCGTGCGACCGGCGTACATCACCACGACCCGCTCGGCGATGTCCGCCACCACGCCGAGATCGTGGGTGATCAGCAGTACCGCCGTGCCGATCTCGGCGCGCAGCGTACGCAGCACGTCGAGGATCCCCGCCTGTACGGTCACGTCGAGCGCGGTGGTCGGCTCGTCGGCGATGATCAGCCGCGGGCGGCACGCGACCGCCATCGCGATCATCACCCGTTGCCGCATGCCCCCGGACAGCTGGTGCGGGTACTCGCCGAGCCGCCGCCGCGGCAGCGGGATGCCGACCAGCTCGAGCAGCTCCACCGCGCGCTCCCGGGCCGCGGCGGTACCCATCCCCTGGTGCCGGCGCAGCACCTCCCCGACCTGCCGGCCGACGGTGAGCACCGGGTTCAGCGACGTCATCGGCTCCTGGAACACGTACGCGATGTCCCGGCCGCGGATCCGGCGCAGGTCGCGCTCCGGCAGCCCGCGCAGGTCGCGCCCGGCGAAGCCGATCCGGCCGGAGACCGCGGCACCGCGCGGTAGCAGCCCGGTCAGCGCGAGCGCGGTGACGCTCTTGCCGCAGCCGGACTCGCCGACCAGCGCCAGCACCTCCCCCTCGCCCATCGCGAACGAGGCCGCGTCGACCGCGAGCACCGCACCGTCCTCGGTCCGGAACCGCACGGTCAGCTCCTCGACGTCGAGCAGCGGCCCCACGCTCATCGCCTGCCCTCGCTCCGGCGCTCGGCGCTCATCCGCCGTCGTGGTCCGGGCCGCTGCCTCACGCCTCCGCTCATCGCCGCGCCTCGCGGGGATCGAGCGCGTCGCGCAGCCCGTCGCCGAACAGATTCAGCGCCAGCGTCAGCAGCACGATCGAGACGCCCGGGAAGACCACGAGCCACGGGCCGTCGCGGAACAGCGACTCCGCGCTGGACAGCATGCCGCCGAGCGACGGTGTCGGTGGCCGCAGCCCGAGGCCGAGGAACGAGAGGACCGCCTCGCCGAGGATCGCCGCGGGTACGGCGACAGTGGCCTGCACGATCAGCGCGTTCACCGCGTTGGGCAGGATGTGCCGGCGCAGCAGGACGCCGTCGCCGGCACCACCGGCCACCGCGGCGGCGACGTAGTCCATCCCCCGCAGGCGGAGCGTCTCCCCGCGGGTCACCCGGAAGACCTGGGGGATCTGGCCGACGCCGATCGCGATCGTCGCGGTCGCGAGGCTCGGCCCGAGAATCGCGGCGAGGCCGACCGCGAGCACCAGGAACGGGAACGCGAGCAGCGTGTCCGCCAGCCGCGAGAACAGCGGGTCGAGCCAGCCGTAGAACCCGGCCAGCAGGCCGAGCGGCACGCCGACGGTGAGAGACAGGGCCACCGACATCACCCCGACGCCGACCGAGGCACGTAGCCCGAACAGCACCCGGGAGAACTGGTCGCGGCCCAGCTCGTCGGTACCGAACCAGTGCGCCGGGGACGGCGGTTGCAGCGAAGCGCCGAAATCGGTGCGGTCGAACGGGAACGGCGCGACGACGTTGGCGAGCAGCGCCGCCAGGACGGCTACCACGACCACGACCAGCCCGATCGCGGCCAGCGGGTTGCGCAGCACCCGGCGCAGCGCGCGGCGCCGGCCGCCCGGCGGGGTCTCGCGTACCGGCGGCTCCACCGTGTTCAGCTCGAGCAAGCTCATTGCCGCCCCCCGCTCACAGTGCCGCACCGCCGACCCGGATCCGGGGGTCGATTACCGAGTAGAGCAGATCGACCAGCAGGTTGATCACGATGTACGCGGTCGCGGTGACCAGCACGAGGCCCTGGATCATCGGGTAGTCGCGGGTCAGCACCGCGTCGACGATCAGCTTGCCGAACCCGGGCAGCACGAAGATCTGCTCGGTCACCACCACCCCCGAGATCAGCGCGCCGAGCTGGAGCCCGACGATCGTGGTGACCACGATCAGGCTGTTGCGCAGGGCGTGGCCGACGACGACCTGTCCGGCGCCCAGGCCCTTGGCCCGCGCGGTGCGGATGTAGTCCGAACCCAGCGCCTCCAGCATGGCCGAGCGCGTCTGCCGCATGATGACGGCGGCCAGCGCGCTGCCCAGGACCATGCCGGGCAGCAGCAGGTGCCGCAGGCTTTCCACCGGGTTGCTGAAGAACGAGACGAACCCCGAGGCCGGGAGTACGGGGTACGCGATCGCGAACAGCAGGATCACCATCTGGCCGAACCAGAACACCGGGATGGACAGGCCGAGCAGGGCGACCGTGTTGGCCGCCCACTCGGCGGTGGTACGCCGCCGGACCGAGGCGACGATCCCCGTACTCAGGCCGATCACGACCGCGACGACGATCGCGAACGTGGACAGCTGCAGGGTCACCGGCAACGCGTGCCCGATCGTCTGCGAGACGGGCAGCCCGGTACGGGCCGACGTACCGAGATCACCCTGGACCGCCCGGCCGACGTACCGGATGTACTGCACGACGATCGACTGGTCGAGCCCGTACGCCCGGCGGATCTCGGCGAGCGCCTGCGGATCGCTCTCCTCACCGGCGAGCGCGCGTGCCGGATCGCCCGGCAACGCGCGCACGCCGATGAACACCACGATCGTGGCGAGCACGAACGTCGCCGCGGACTCGATGAGCCGGCGCAGCACGTACCGCCACACGTCAGCTCCCTACCGCGAACCCGGCTTCCCCGAACCGCAGGATCCCGTCACCGAACAGTTTGACGCCGCCGACCTTGGCCGAGACCCCGAGCAGGTTCTTCGCCCGGTACAGGTAGATGATCGACGCGTCGGCGCGGGCCTTCGTGATGATCTGCCCGTAGAGGTCCTTGCGCTTCGCGAGGTCGGTGGTCGACCGGGCCTGCGCGATGAGCGAGTCGATCTCGGGGTTGCTGTACCCCGAGATGTTCTGCGAACCCTTGGTGGTCAGGAAGTTGGCGATGTTCCCGTCCGGGTCGACCCGGCCGGACCAGCCGATCTGGAACAGCTGGAACTTGCCCTTGTCGGTCTGGTCGAGCGAGGCGGAGAACTCGGTCGGTTGCAGCTCGATCTCGAAACCGCCCTCCCGCGCCTGGGCCTGGATCGCCTCACCGAGCCGGCGCGCCTGCGCGTCGGTACCGATGACCATCCCGACCTTGACCGGCGTGGTCACGCCAGCCTGGCTGAGCAGGTTCTTCGCGGCCGCCGCGTCGTGCTTGGGGCACGCCTGGGCCGCGTCGCTCGACAGCTGGCTGTCCGGGCTGATCGGCCCGCAGGCCGGGGCGAACTGGCCACGGAACACCACCTGGTTGATCGCCTCGCGGTCGATGCTCAGCTCGAACGCCTGGCGTACCTTGGCGTCGGTCGAGAGCGGCCCGGCGTACGGCGCGGCGAGCGTGCCCGGCGCCTGCCCGACCCCGCTGGAGTTGGCGATGTTCACGGTGATCCCCTGGTACCCGAGGGATGCCGAGGTCAGCAGGCGCAGGTTGGCGTCCGACTTGAGCGCGTCGACGTCGGTCGCCGCGACCGCGTCGAGGATCTCGACGTCGCCGGAGCGCAGGTTGTTGAACCGGGTACTGGGTTCCGCGATGATCTTGTACGTGACCTTGTCCAGGTGGACCTTGGCCGCGTTGTAGTAGTTGGTGTCCTTGACGACCTCGATGCGGTCCTGGGCGACCCGGCTGCTGAACTTGTAGGGACCGATGCAGACCGGGTTGGTGGCGAACTTGTCGCCCTGTGCGGTCAGTGCGGCCGGCGACATGATCATGCCGGCCCGGTCGGCGAGCACCGCGGCCAGCGGGGCGAAGGGTGCCTTCAGCCGGATGGCCACGGTCGAGCCGTCGACGACGTCGACACCGTCCACACTGGACAGCTCGCTCGTACGGGCGGACCCCTTGAGCGTACGGTGCCGGTCGAGCGAGGTCTTGACCGCGGTGGCGTCCATTGTGGACCCGTCGGCGAACTTGAGGCCGCTGCGCAGTTTGACCGTGACGGTCTTGCCGTCGGCGGAGACGTCCGGCAGCGCGGCCGCCAGCTGCGGCACGACCGCGAGCTTCTCGTCGACGTCGTAGAGCTTCTCGCAGATCGCGTTGAAGACGGTGCGGCCGACCAGGGTCCGGGCCAGCGTCGGGTCCAGCAGGTCGGGCTCGGCGGAGAGCGCGACCCGCAGCTCGCCGCCGTTCCGCAACGGGCGGTTGTCCGGTCCCGCGCTCAGGGGGCTCGGCCCCGGGGAGTCGATGGAGCTACAGGCGGTGGCCGCTAGGACGAGCAGCACCGCGGCGCGGCGAAATACGTGCATGTGGGGGCCTCCAATCCGATGGAGGCCATGAACGTATCCTGTATACAAGATACGGGTCAACCACTTCGTCCCGGGTGTCCACATCGGACCGACATCCTCCCAGGAGGGGTGCCGTACGGACACAAGTCGTCCTAGGGAAGGATGCACGCTGGCGTCGCTGCGTCACGATGGTGGCGTCACAGGGGGAGGAGTGAGATGTCCGACGGACAGATCGTCGTCTCCGGCCTGACCAAGCAGTTCAAGAAGGTCAGAGCCGTGGACAACCTGTCGCTGACGATCGAGCCCGGCCGGGTCACCGGCTTTCTCGGTCCGAACGGCGCGGGTAAGACCACCACGCTGCGCATGCTGCTGAACCTGGTCACCCCGACCGCGGGGACGGCCACGATCGGCGGCAAGCGGTATGCCGACCTGCACGATCCGCTCCGCCATGTCGGCGCGGTGCTCGAGGCGTCGAGCGCGCACAAGGGCCGCACCGGCCGCAACCACCTCCGGATGATCTGCGCGGCGGCGGGCTTCCCGACCCGGCGTGCGGACGAGGTCCTGGAGCTGGTCGGGTTGACCCCGGCCGCCAAGCGCAAGTTCAAGGGGTACTCGCTGGGCATGAAGCAGCGCCTCGGGATCGCCGCGGCGATGCTCGGTGACCCACGGGTGCTGATCCTCGACGAGCCGGCGAACGGCCTCGACCCCGAGGGCATCCGCTGGATGCGCGGACTGCTGCGCGCCCTGGCCGACCAGGGTCGCACCATCCTCGTGTCGAGCCACCTGCTCTCGGAGATGGAGCTGCTCGCCGACGACGTCGTGATCATCGCGGCCGGCAAGCTCGTGACCCAGGGTCCGATGAAGACGGTCGTGAACGGCATGTCCGACACGGCGGTCGTACGGGTCGCCACGCCGCAGGCGGACGAGCTGACCACGGCAATCACGGACACCGTCACCGGGGCGACCGTGCAGCGGTCGGACAACGGCACGCTGCTGGTCTCGGGTACGGACGCCCCGTCGGTCGGACGGGCCGCGCTCAAGGCCGGCGTCGAACTGCACGAGCTGACCACCGAGCGGCCCGACCTCGAAGCCGTGTTCCTGGAGCTGACGGCCGGAAAGGCGGGGATCCGGTGAGCGCAGGAGCGAGGCAACGGCCGGGACCACCGCGGACGAGGAGCGCCGAGCTCGGGAGCGAGGAGCAGGCATGAGCGTAGTTACCGTACCGGCCACCCAGTTCGACCAGCCGGGGCCGGCCGCCGGACGGTTGATCAACAGCGAGATCGTGAAGATCCGGACGACCAACACCTGGTGGATCTTCCTGCTCGGCTCGCTCGGGACGACCGCTCTCGCGCTGCTGGTGAACATGCTGCAGGCCCACTTCATCCTGACCCAGCCGACGCCGGAGGGCATGTCGGCGGAGGACGCGGCGACGTTCGCGCTGCAGAAGGACTCGATCGTCCAGGCGACGAACATCTACACGTCGGGCCAGTTCTTCGGCGTACTCTTCGTGATGCTCGTCGGCATGGTCATCGTGACCAACGAGTTCCACCACCAGACGGCCACGACGACGTACCTGGCGACGCCCCACCGGACGGCCGTGATCTCCGCCAAGCTCGTCGCCGCCACGCTGATCGCGGTGCTGTTCTGGCTGATCACGACTGCCGTCGACCTTGCCGCCGGAGCGATCTTCCTCAGCGCCGAGGGGTACCCCGCATCGCTGGGCGAACCCGAAGTGATCAAAGCGATCCTGTTCAACCTCATGGCGTACGTGATCTGGGCGATCTTCGGCGTCGGCTTCGGGATCCTGATCCGCAGCCAGCTCGGCGCGACGATCACCGGGACGGCCGTGTACCTCATCGGGTACCCGGCCGCGTTCATCATCTTCAACCTGATCCACGAGTTCCTGATCAAGAAGGACTGGGTATTGACGGCGATGGTGGCCGTACCAGCCGTGGCGTCCCAGGTCGCCGTGTCTCCCGTGAAGGGCTGGCCACAGAGCCCGCCACAGTGGGTAGGCGTGGTGGTACTCATCGGGTACGCGTTGGTTGCCGGGCTCATCGGCATACTCATCAACCGCAGGCGTGACGTCTCGTAGATCACACGCACAAACGATCACCGGGCCGGCGTCGATGACGCCGGCCCGGTGCCGTGCGCGTAGCCTTGACAGGCATTCCCGTTCACCGTCGTCGCGTGGAAGAGGCAACAGCGGCCGTGTCGACCCAGCAGACTTCGCAGGACAACCCCCTTGCCGGCTTCGGGCCCAACGAGTGGATCGTCGAGGACATGTACCAGCGGTACCTCGCCGACCCGGCGAGCGTCGATCCCGCCTGGCACGACTTCTTCGCCGACTACAAACCGGCCGTCGAGCCGCCGCAGGCCGCACCGGTGAAGCCGGCCGAGCCGGCCGCGCCCGCACCGCCGGCCGAGCCCCGGGCCGCCGCCCCCGCCCCGACCGCGCCGGCCCAGGCCCCACCCACCACGCCACCCCAACCTGGAGCGCCGACGACGGCGAAGGCGGCGCCCGTACCCGCGAAAAAGACCGCGGAGCCGGTGGGCGCGACGACGCAGCCGCTGCGCGGAGTCGCCGCCCGCATCGTGGCGAACATGGAGGCGTCGCTTGCGGTCCCGACGGCGACCAGCGTGCGCGCGGTGCCGGCCAAGCTGCTGGCCGACAACCGCATCGTGATCAACAACCACCTCACCCGCGGTCGCGGCGGCAAGGTGAGCTTCACGCACCTCATCGGCTGGGCGCTGATCCGCGCGCTGGCCGAGCACCCGGAGATGAACAACTCGTTCGCGCAGTCGGCGGACGGCAAGCCCACGCTGGTGATCCCCGAGCACGTGAACCTCGGGCTCGCGATCGACCTGCAGAAGCCCGACGGCTCGCGCACGCTGGTCGTGCCGAGCATCAAGGCCGCCGAGCGCATGGACTTCCGCCAGTTCTGGCAGGGGTACGAGGATGTGGTCCGTCGAGCGCGGCGCGGCGAACTGACGATGGACGACTACGCGGGTACGACGATCTCGCTGACGAATCCCGGCGGGATCGGCACCGTCCACTCGATTCCGCGGCTGATGACCGGGCAGGGCTGCATCCTCGGCGTGGGCGCGATGGAGTACCCGGCCCCGTACGCGGGGATGTCCGACGAGACCCTGGCCGACCTCGCGGTCAGCAAGATCATCACGCTGACCTCGACGTACGACCACCGGATCATCCAGGGTGCCCAGTCCGGCGAGTTCCTCAAGTCCGTACACGAGTTGCTGGTCGGTGAGCACGGCTTCTACGACGAGATCTTCACGTCGCTGCGGATCCCGTACGAGCCGATCCGCTGGGTCCGCGACATCGCGCACACGTCCGAGGGGCAGATCGACAAGGCGGCCCGGGTCATCGAGCTGATCCACGCGTACCGGGTGCGCGGCCACCTGATGGCCGACACCGACCCGCTGGAGTTCGAGATCCGCCGGCACCCCGATCTCGACGTGCGGGAACACGCGCTCACGCTGTGGGACCTCGACCGCACGTTCCCGGTCGGCGGCTTCGCCGGCCGCGAGAAGATGAAGCTGCGCAACATCCTGGGCGTGCTGCGCGACTCGTACTGCCGCCGCGTCGGCGTCGAGTACATGCACATCCAGGACCCCGAGGAGCGCCGCTGGATCCAGGAACGGGTCGAGAAGCGCTACGAGAAGCCGACCAGCGAGCAGCAGAAGCACATCCTCGGCCGGCTGAACGCGGCGGAGGCGTTCGAGACGTTCCTGCAGACCAAGTTCGTCGGGCAGAAACGGTTCTCGCTGGAGGGCAGCGAATCCACGATCCCGCTGCTCGACGAGGTCCTGCAGGCCAGCGCCGAGGCCGGGCTCGACGAGGTCGTCATCGGCATGGCCCACCGCGGGCGGCTCAACGTGCTCGCGAACATCGTCGGCAAGCCGTACGAGAAGATCTTCTCCGAGTTCGAGGGGCACATCGACCCGAAGTCCACCCAGGGTTCGGGGGACGTCAAGTACCACCTGGGTACGACCGGCAAGTTCACCACGCCCGACGGCACCAGGCTGACCACCGTCTCGGTCGTGGCGAACCCGTCGCACCTGGAGGCCGTGGACCCGGTGCTGGAAGGCATCGTGCGCGCCAAGCAGGACCGGCTCGACCTGGGCCTCGAGGGGTACACGGTGCTGCCCGTCCTCGTACACGGCGACGCCGCGTTCGCCGGCCAGGGCGTGGTGGCCGAGACACTGAACCTGTCGCAGCTGCGCGGCTACCGTACGGGCGGCACCGTACACGTGGTCGTGAACAACCAGGTCGGCTTCACGACCGCGCCGGAGTACTCCCGCTCGTCGCTCTACTCGACCGACGTCGCCCGGATGATCCAGTCGCCGATCTTCCACGTGAACGGTGACGACCCCGAGGCGGTCGTACGGGTCGCCCGGCTCGCCTTCGAGTACCGGCAGGCGTTCAACAAGGACGTCGTCATCGACCTCGTGTGCTACCGCCGCCGCGGGCACAACGAGGGCGACGACCCGTCGATGTCGAACCCGTTGATGTACTCGATCATCGACAGCAAGCGCTCCGTACGGAAGATCTACACCGAGGAGCTGATCGGCCGCGGCGACATCTCGGTCGAGGAGGCCGAGGAACTGCTGCGCGACTACCAGCAGCAGTTGGAGACCGTGTTCAAGGCGACCCGCGACGCCGCCGGCCCGCCGGAGGTGGAGACGCGCCCGGCCCGGAGCCGCCGGGAGCCGCAGCCCGAGCCGATCGTGCGTACGGCCGTCGACGCCGGCCTGATCGCGCGGATCGGCGAGGCGCACCTCGCGCTGCCCGACGGCTTCACGCCGCACAAGCGGGTTGTCCAGCTGCTGCAGCGCCGGGCCAAGATGGCCGTCGAGGGCGACATCGACTGGGGCTTCGGCGAGATCCTGGCACTCGGCTCGCTGCTCGCCGAGGGAGTGACCGTCCGGCTGTCCGGCCAGGACTCGCGCCGCGGTACGTTCGTCCAGCGGCACGCGACGGTCGTCGACTCGCGTACCGGGCTCGACTACCTGCCGGTGTCGTCCGTGGCCGTCGACGGCGCGCGGTTCTTCGTACAGGACTCGCTGCTGTCCGAGTTCGCCGCGATGGGCTTCGAGTACGGGTACTCGGTCGAGAACCCCGAGGCGCTCGTCGCGTGGGAGGCCCAGTTCGGCGACTTCGCCAACGGGGCACAGTCCATTGTGGACGAATTCATCTCCTCCGGCGAGGCGAAGTGGGGCCAGACGTCCTCGGTCACGATCCTGCTGCCGCACGGGCACGAGGGGCAGGGGCCGGACCACACGTCCGGCCGGCCCGAGCGGTACCTGCAGCTCTGCGCCCAGGACAACATGCGCGTGGTGATCCCGACGACGCCGGCCAACTACTTCCACCTGCTGCGCCGGCAGGCCCTGTCGACCAAGCGCAAGCCGCTGATCGTGTTCACCCCGAAGTCGTTGCTGCGGCACAAGCTGTGCGTGTCGCCGGTGGCGGACTTCACGTCGGGTACGTTCCAGCCCGTCATCGGTGACTCCAC
>Ga0114129_10011630_pt1 | contig 12529 bp, 12 predicted proteins | sample RhiMetdeltSRZDD1_FD_80071 | JGI IMG/M metagenome (GOLD analysis project Ga0114129, IMG submission 80071) | Populus rhizosphere microbial communities from Tennessee, USA - Rhizosphere MetaG P. deltoides SRZDD1 (version 2) (version 2) | ecosystem: Host-associated > Plants > Roots > Rhizosphere >...
GCTATTTCAACATAGACTACAGAACTCTGCGGCGCAGGAAGAAGGAGCGTTCTACAGTTGTCCAAGCCTCTTCTGGTGCTGGTCTGATCCATTGCTTAAAAGTTGCGCCTAGTCCTGTCATAGCCCGTGTAAACAACTTAAGTAATGGTTTATCCCATCCTCTGGTCAAACCCGCATCCCTGACTCCTTCTTGAACGAGGTAGCTAAAATCAGCTTCATGCAAAGTAGCGAAGAGTTTATAGGTCTCTGTCCCACCTACCGGGTTTTTGTCGGTAGGATCAAGAACGTATGGGAACGTCTCTGGCATGTATAGATCTATGTTGTCTCCCTCACGTATACCGATTTCGATAAACTGTCCGGGGGCAAGTGGCTCACTGGCTCCTACAATCGGATGGAGCAAACCAATCTTATTGGTCAGTCCAAAGTTCAGTATGCTCACATAGATGGGCTTCGTGTGGTGGTTGATGATTTCCGCTCCAATACGATCCCCTGCTTCGAAAACGATCAGGCCGCTCGCCTCTTCAGGCTCGGCCACTACCCAGGAATGATCGACGGCTTGGCGCTTGAGAATGAAGTCCACCTTGCCTTGGAGCGGATCAGTATCGTTGGCATTACGTAATGCCAAGCCCTGTCTGTAACGCGCAATTTTCTCCAGATTGTCACGTAGTACAGCTGCCACACCGGCCTCGCTCACGGGATGAACCGGCATCATGAGCCGCCCGTCCAGTCCCACGACCGCCCAAACAGGTTCGCTGACTGCCCCTAATTGAGGCACTGGATCTCTTTTAGCAACCTTGTCCCGGGCTGGGATGATGTAAGCGCGCGCCTCAGCTGGCTCGCTGGCTTCCACTTGATGTAATAAATTGGATTTTTCGAGCAGCTCAGCTAATGCAGCCGTCTGTGTTTCATATCCGGCGGGTGCCTTCACCTGTACTGCCAGGCGCATCTCGCCGTAGGAGTGAGAATGCTCGACCGCGCGGTACCCGATTGTGATCGCATCCTGTTGGAGCTCTTCGATAATTCGGGCCTCCGAGGTCACAGCATGCACAGAGGTGATCTCGACCAGCCCCAGCTTGCGGGTCTGTTCGTCGACTTGCTTGGTCGACTGGGGGTAAATTGCCCACTGTGAGCCGATTGTTAATCCGTGGGCTGCTCCCGCGGCTAGATTCACCTGCTCTCCTCGGCGGGCCTTCACAGTCACAAAACGAATTGGATCAATATCTTGTATACCGAACAACTCCCTATCGCGAGCGCCTTCCATTTGGGGGTGCTGGCGCGGCTGGTTTGCCGTTACCAGGATACTCGCCCGCTCGAAAAGATCGCGATAACTGGTTCCAGGGGAGGCCTTGACCAACTCCTGGCTCAGGAAATAGGTCAATGTACCGTGAGTGATGGTCTCTTTTTCCTGGCGGGTTTGGTATTCATAAGAGCTTTCCTCATCACTGCAGCCCGCAATGAGCACATAGCGCTTGCCTAGTGGAAGCCATCCACTCGGACCTGCCATTTCATTAGTGAGCGCGCGCGTGATCTCAGATGACACTGGTGAAGGTGGTAACTCAACTACACGTCGCGTGTCAGGCTCGACCCAACGTGAGGCAGTACCGAAGAGATCGCGGCTGATCGTACCGGAATGGCAGCAATCAAACAGTAGTGTGACGTAAGGCGTCTGTTGCGTAACCTGCAGCAGCCAGGCGTAAATTTCATCGTCCGTGATGTCCCGGTTCTCATATGAGCCTCGTCCGCTATCATAAGGCACGATTGTCTCGTCGAAGCCATCTGGTTCATCGCCTTCGCGGTCGGTCATTTGGGAGCCATGGCCACTGTAGACCAAGACCAGCATGTCATCCTTGGCGACACGATCAGCCAGCGTGTGGAGTGCAGCCAGGATACCGTCGCGGGTTGCGGTGCTGTTCAGCAGCATCGTGATGTGACTTTGTGGGAAGCCAAAGTTTTTCTGTAAGATGCCGGCCATTAGTACCACATCGTTCACACAACCATGAAGCTGATAGCGAGGGGCCAAATTGGTGTACTGATTAATACCGATTAACAGCGCCCATTTGTTGATACTATTGTTATTGCTTGACATGGTGATTTCTCCTTCTGCGCTCGTATTTGGCCTATCCTTAATCGGATTCTAGCGATCAGGATAAAGGGTGCGTAATAAAAGGATCATCGAAGAGAAGATCATTGATATTCGAGAAGGCATGCTTGATGAAGTGAAGTGCAAATGGATAGGCGTTAGCATTTTCCAAATGCGTTGAACTGCGGCTGATCAGGTGCTTCAAGTAAGCTAGCATCGCGCCGTCTCTCGTGATCGCATTCTCGTTTTCAAGTGGTGTGCTCATCTGATTCATCGTGTGATGGGCCAAGGTTAAGTTTGCATAATGGACCTGGGTAGCCCTAGCAAATGAAGGCACCCTAGGAATAGGGATCTGAATTCTTCATACCAATTCTCCTCCAGAGAAAAACCTATTTGACTTTCCTCAATCGCACGATCAACACGCGTGCATAACCCTGCGTTCGTATGGGATAACTCTCCATGGTGATGTAGTCACCGCGGTTTACTTGGCCATCGCCATCCACATCTAAGTGCACGCTTATTATGTACTGGGTGTGCTCATCAGGGACCGGAACGCGCAGGTCAAATGAGCGCGTTCCACTTTGACCTGGCTGATAACTGATGTGGCGAATGACCTGTTCTGCCACGATACGCGACGGAGCATCTGCTCTGCTTACGTCTTCCAGGCGCACGTAAGCAGTCCCACCGGAGAAAGCTTCATTGCCTTCTCCGAAGACAATCTCTCCCCGTACCAGTTGGACCTCGTTCGGCATTCTCTCCAGTCAAATCAGGATCATACAAAGGGCTTCATCAAGCTCTGGATTTGCTTGGCGTGCGTAACGTCGATGTTCTTATGGCGCGGAGGGCGCAGCCGGGGCAGGACCTCCGTCGATCACGTCTTCGGCTGGCGTTGCCTCAACATTAGGCGGTTCACTCTCGGACTGCGATGTGACGCTGGCAGCTTCCTTTAACTGTGGTGGACCTGCATCAATGTAGCTTTTTGTTCGCGCCTTAGACCGCTTCACCTTTGGCATTTCCTCATTGGCTTCTAAATCCTTGTTCATCTCATACCTCCTAACGTGCCCAGCGGTTCCAGCCCAGGACTGTGTATCGAGCTTCAATATTGACCGGTACAGATGAAAGATTCTTTATCTCAATGTAGTATTTGAGTAGTGTCTCGGCCTGACGCTCAACTTGAACCTTCCACTCAACCTGAGGTGCCTGATCCTGAACAGGTCCAGTTGGCACCACCATCCACACAACATACCAGTATGCAGGCCAACTGTGGGTAAACCACCGGGAACTTTGACCGCCAGAAATCGTTCCAGTAAATTGGACGCCGGTCCAAGAGCGCGAAGGTTCAAGCATTGGATACAGCTGCCGAATGGCCGCAATATCGCCGGCGCTCAGCGCGTTGCGTTGGCCAATCTGCTGGCCACTGACTGAGATGATGGTAGCCTGACCGTTCTTGCTGAAGGCTGTCGGGCCATAATGCATGATCGAGCCAAAATCATAGTTGCCGATATCATCGCCATCGGTGATATGCTGGTTGAAGTTATGGCGTTGGTTGTCCACGATATTCTCCCAGACAATTTGAACGTTTTGATCTCGATCTTCACGACTTTGTTCATGCCAGAGTCCTAAAGCGTGGCCGATCTCGTGTACCGCGGCGCCAAACCCACAGCCTGGTGCAAGTGAAATCACTTGTATGCCGCCTTGCATCCCAACCAACGACCAACAGCCATCCCGCTCCTCGAACGAGACGAAGTTGGGATACTGAGCCGTATTCGCGGCGGTCCGCTCAACGAAGCGGATGTTGGTATTCGCTTCCCAATGCTGGATTGCATCCAGGACGCGCTGTCGCAACCCGGGCTGCGTGACCCAAGGCATGAGCCCACCTGGCCACCGGAAGCGAATCCCGGGGATGCCAATGCCCCGATCCGATTCATCCGGTAGCTGAGCTTTGCGCGCCTCCATCTCTTCGAGGGTACCCAGGATAATATCGCCTTCAAAGACTGCCAGGTTGTTGATGACCGAATACTCAACGGGTTTACGTGCGAAGGTATTGCCATCAATAAACCCAACTTTTTTTTCATTACCAGGGCGGAACCATTCTGAATAATCGTGGTCTTCACTCTTCTGAGTCTCATCTGTGCTATGTGATTCCATAGTTGGTCTCCTTTCTCATTCCGAAAGACATTTGGGCAGCGTCGGCACCTGGCACGAAAAGTGCCCAGCCACCTTTACACACGGGCGATTCGCACTGGAGTAATTGTCGCTGTCCAGAGTTCCACTGGATTGTTCGAACTGCGTTCGGTATCGTCTTCTATCATCGACCTCGTAACGTGCCGCGTCAGGTTCTCCTCAATGACCTGCTGAACGGTTTTACCTACCTCGAGGGAATTCAAGTCGACATCTCGTCGTGTCGTGCCAATGGCAATGAGACGGTCCGTGACAAAAGGCAACGCTGATCCGCCATCCCTAAGCACAGGTAGTTTATCCGCCGAGGCTGGAAAACCTCTGCCAAGCTCACTCCTTGACCACAGCACATGACTGGCACCTGCTCTCAAGATTGCATCGCCCATCGACTGGACAAAGCCACCTGCACTACAATCCAGCAGTGTGACTTGAAGAGTCCAGGATGATGAATTGGAAATCTTGACGCAAGACCGAGAGCCCGGCTGTACAAAATAGATCCCTTGCTCGTCTCGGTTAACTTCGGGCAGGTTAGGATCAGCCAATTGTTCCCGGGTCAGGGCCTGGAGAGCGGCCTGGTCAGAGCAATCCAGCAGGCGGACGCTTAGACTCCTGCTCAATTGCGGATCATTGCAGTTCTTTGCCAGCTGTAAAACACTATGGTAGCGAAAGTACCAGTTGAGGCCCGCCCGCAATGCTTCCACCTCCTTGGGTAGCACAAGCGCTAGGACTGGCTCGACATCGTTCCCAATCGTCCACCCTCCATCGGGTTGAGTGACCACCTCGATATCTGCATCTGGCGTGCCGGCCGGCACAACTTCCAGAAGTGCAGACTTACGAAGCTGAGCAGCCAGTTTGGCATTCTCTGGCTTGACCATCAGGCGGAGCCGTTCACTTTCGCCCGGTTTTACTAAACGGCCTCGGGCACCTTCTGGTAGATCGAAGTCTGGACCAATGGCAGTCGCTACAGAAGATGCGCGTTCGGCCATCACAACCTGAAGCCGTCCGAAGGGCCGGTCATCTTTCGACCCTAGCTCCGGAAACAAGGCTGGAGTCGGACCATAGACCGCGACTTCACTACCCTGGGTTAATCCCATCAATGTCCCGGCTCCAATCTTGTAGCGCCCATCGGGTTGGCGGAGGATGCTATATCCGATATCCTGCTGCTGCCAGGGCCCACCGAAAACGCGGCGTTCGGTCCGTCCAATGTACCAGGGTACTTGAAATCTCCGACCGAGTTGGGAACAGCGAGCGCTTACTTTCTCGAGCAGCTCTGACCAGATATCTGCCCAACGTAACCTGGTCCGCTCTTCGGCCATTCTTCCTTGCAAAAGGCTCATCAGACTATACGTCAATATTCCGTGCGATCGTTCCTCACCGGGATAAACTCCTTCACCTGCCTTTTCGTCAGGCTGACAGGCGACAATCACTAGATAATTGGGATCCAGATTTTGAAGAAGCCGGCCCGGACCGAGGCTTCGTGTAGAGGACCAATCCGACAAGCCAAGCGCGGCCATATCGGGTGGCTCAGCAGGTCTGGGGTTGCCCACCAGATGACGATCGGCTCCCTGAGACGAGTCGCTCAAATCACGGGTGGCTCCGGCAGAGTGACAGCAATCCAGGATGATTGTAAGATCATTCGTTCGCCTGGCGATTGCGTTGATCAGAGCATTCGTCTCGACATCATAGAGATACTCGATATTATTGCCATCATGTGGCACGAGTGCTTCGTGCCATACAAGGCTTCCTGACCAAGTTTGCTGGTCGCCATGACCTGAATAATAAATTAATACTCGATCATTGGTTTTTACCTTAGGGCCGGCGGCCAGATCTATCAAGGCCTGGATAACATTGGCCTTCGTCGGTGGCAGGGTCTGGTTCTGAAACCGTGAGGTGATGGGGCGGCGGGGATCGGCAGCGGCCAGGCGGATCACACGGATGTGTTTCGGAGGGATGCCAATTCCGGGCGGGTCGAGCAGAAGATGCTCGATCGCGTCAATGTCATTTACACAGCCACCGAGACTGTTGTAGCCTGGCGGGTAGGCATCAATTCCGATGAGCAAAACATGATAAGTGAGAGCCTTCATATCAGAACCTCATTAAGATTGCTATCTTCCTTCATGATAAACGAGAGTGGACCTTATGAAGAGGGATTGTTGAGACACTTGCCTAGAATTCCAAAAGGTTGAGGATGGAACATCCCCGTAAGCCAGTAAGCGCTGTTATTCTGTAACAGCACTTTATCCCGCGGCTCTCACTTTTCTCTCAAAAGAGCATCAAAAAATTCTCAAAGCAGCCCGGCAGAAGCTTCACTCCGGGCTGCTTTGAGAATTAGGTGCTCATTGGAGGATTTGTTACATTTGTTCGTTCGTAATTCTTCTGTGATTGCCAGATCTGATATCTCCTGGTTTGACAATATGCTGCTGAGTTTTATTTAGAGATATAACACACGTGTCACGGGATGGTTCTGCTCATCTGGTCTTCGGAATATCTGATGATCAACGGCATTGCCCACCGAATTTATTCTTTTGCCAAATAATCAACTGGATTCCAGCTGGCATTGACCAGGCGCTTCATCATAGGTGAAATCTGGGCAGAATGTATCGTAAAGGAGTTAACCTTTTGAGAAAAATTTGATGCTAATTTGATAGAAAATTGAGAGCTCAACCGTATAATACTGAAATCATCTTGCTGCTCACCCAAAGGCGCAACGATAGGGACAAGCATTAATTTGTGTTACAACGGCATGAAAAGTTACGAACCCAATCTTGCTTATCGACATGATCCTTCGCTTGAAAATCATTCTCAACGGTTGCCCCAGACTGAGGCTGAACACCATCCTGCCATCCAGCCCGTAACCCTAGCTCATCCAATGTTTAAAATGTATCGAATGCTTGGTAATCATTTCATGCAGCACGCATTAGCAGATACTTCAAATGGTGAAGATGAAACAGAAGTTGCACCGGAAATGATGGGAGCGATCCAGCGTTCTAGAGGTGGCGGACAAACGTTGGACAGCCGCATTCGTGGGCAAATGGAGTCTGCGTTCGGAGCGGAATTCAGCGGCGTGCGAGTTCACGCTGACGCGGAAGCCGATAAACTAAACCGCACTTTAAATGCACGTGCCTTCACCATCGGCGAGGATATCTTTTTCCGCCACGGCGAGTACGGTCCCAGTAGTTCGAATGGTCGCGAACTGATCACGCACGAACTCACCCATGTCGTGCAGCAGACTGGTGCAGTGCAAATGAAGCTTAAAATTGGCGAACCAGGGGATGAGTATGAGCAGCAGGCAGACCAATTCGCCAGACAAGTTACGCAATCGTTTCATATCTCGCCCGCAGGGGTAAGAACACGTTTCAATCCAATTCAGCACACAACGATTCAGCGCCAAAAAGATGGTCCTGGCGAAGAGTTGAAAACCGCGTTTGCCAGTATCGTGGAACGGGCGCTTTTGCGATCAGAAATGATCTTTCATCGCCGTAAAATCCAAGCATTAAGAAAAGACCTTACCGTCACGTCCTTATCCTCCAAGCGTGAAGAACTTCAGCAGGAAGTCTTTAAACATGAGACGGAATTGTTGAAGGCCCTGGAGAGTCATATCCCTTTGTTAAAGCAGTATCTTAAAAATCTCCAAGGTATTAGTCCATTTATTGATATTTTCATTGCAGAGGATGCGGTAGAGCTGAAAGAAAACGAGGTCGAACTGAAAATTCTCGAACGAATTTTTAGGCCTGAAACGGCAGCCGCCTTTGCAGAAAAGTACAAGAAAGAGGTACGCCCCCTGCCAGGTGGTGGATGTATGACCGCCGTGTACAAAGGTCTCGAGAGCTTGTATTCTCCAAAAGAATCCACTGCGACGAGGCAAGAAGTATGGAAAGACTCTCAGGAAATTCTAAAGAAAACGAAAATCGACACTAATAGCGTAGATCGGATCATGGAGACGCTGCGGAAGCATGGGAAGGCCGGCGACCCCTTGACACTCAGATTTACCCCGAGAAAGAACATATGGGTGCCGGGCCTGCAAGAGACAGTTCTTAAGATGGTCAATCCAGAATACCCCGGCTGGTATTTCTTTGGACTTTCTGTTTCTGGAGGATGGCATTCTGTTGTACTCGCTGTTGACAATTCCCAGGGAGGAGCTCCCCAAATCTATTGGATGGATCAGTATTCGAAAGGGTTTACCAATAACGTCACAGGAAAACTTGATACCAAGTTGAAGGAAAATTGGTTGACGCCGACCTATGGATATGCCGATACCAAAGTCTGGCCCCTCCTCCCAACTTCAGATACAGTTGTAGAAATCAAGTAATAGGATACACGAGAGCCAGGCTTAGAAGCTATGATTGAGGAACTCGATAAAACACTTGAACAACCTTTGAAACGCGAGCTGCAATCAACGCGGATGTCACAGGTGAGCAACACATTCACTACACCCGCCACGGCATGTTATCAGCTGACTTTTGGTAGGCAATAGATTGATTGCAAACTAAAGAGTAAATCATAAATTCATTCAGGAGGTATCCAATGGCTGAAGTAAAAAACTTGACGGACAGACTCGTTTCCATTCGAAAGAACGATGGACGAACTTGGCACTTACCGCCCAAATTTTTGGGCGAGATCGATGATGCTCTGATCATGAACAATGCTCAGGTGAAGAAACTTGAGGAGAGGCATGTCATCTCTGTCCAATCGGCCAAGGAAGAGACAGCTCCAGTCAAACAGCCTACAAAACAAAAAACTGTGTCTGGGAAACCTTCAAAAACGTGAAAATCTGAAAAGGAGCAACGAAAATGACAATTGGAACCTACCCTGGTGTGTATATAAGAGAGGTTTCCAGTGGCGTAAGACCCATCGCTGCTGCAAGTACCTCCACTGCGGCTTTCATCGGTGTCGCCGAGAGAGGCCCGATCGGGCAACCCAAGAAAGTTTTCAATTTCACCGAATATGAAAATCACTTTGGTGGTTTTATCAATAATTCCTACCTGAGCCATGCCGTGTTCCAGTTCTTCAATAATGGGGGTAGCCAATGCTACATCGTGCGGGTCGCTGGAGCAGGCGCAGCCACAGCCAGTCTGGTCCTGAATGACCAAGGGACGGCCGCTCAGAAAAGCCTGACGATCGATGCAGTCAGCCCAGGGGACTGGGGCAATTCGTTGGCGATCGTCATCAGTAAAGGCACAAACGATGAAGTGAACGAGTTTAACCTGTCGGTCTTTAGGGAGAATGACGCCACGCCATTGGAGACTTTTTCGAACTTGAGCGTAGTGCCCAGTGATCCAAATTTCGTGGATAAGGTCATCTCGTCGTCAAACCATATTCGGGCTACGTACAATCGGGAAAATCCCAATACAGGAAAGGGTACCAGTAGGAGCAACGGTGTGCCTGCTGTCGGAGGGCTGACCATACCAGCTACCAAATTTCGCATCAATATCAATGGTGATGGCTACCAGGTAGTTGATTTACAAGATGCGATAGGTACGGGACCAGGTCAGGTTGCAGACTTGAGTACAGTAGACAATGTCGCTAGCGCGATCCAGTTTGTAGTTAGGAAATTGACGCCACAGCACGCGACTTCTCCGGAGACCAAGAAAGCATTTGAGGACTTTACCGCGACCAAGGAGTCTGGTGATGAACTTCTACTGACGTCCGGATTGGCTGGTTCAGCATCCTCGGTGCGCGTGGCCCCCGCTGGCAGCCTGGTGGAGGATGCAAGTGGTTCGTTAAAGCTAGGTCAACTAGTGGGTGGGATAGAGACACTAGGTGTAGCAGTCACTCGCCCGGCAGTCAATCCACCAGGATCCCCGCCGGCCCATTTGCAAGGGGGTTCAGATGGAAGTGACATAACTGGTGATCTTCCATATATTAATGCCTTTTCAGCCCTCGATGCCGTCGAAGACGTGAGTTTGCTCTGTGTGCCTGGAATTGGTTCTCCGGATGTGATGGGAGCCGCAATGAATTACTGTGAGAACAGGTCCTTGAGTGACTGTTTCTTCATTGGCGATATGACCCGGGATGATGACACTATCGAAGAAGCTAAGATCTTCCGCGATCTTATTACACCCAAGAATTCCTACGGCGCTGTTTATCTCCCCTGGCTGAAGATGCTTGATCCCACAGGGCAATCGGTTGAGCCCATTCTGGCACCGCCGTCTGGTTATGTCGCTGGGCTGTATGCCAAGACGGACGCGCAGCGAGGTGTTTGGAAAGCACCAGCCGGCACCGCTGCCGCTCTAGGCGGCGCCGTTGGGTTAGCAGTGAATTTCAACGATGTCCAGCAGGGAAACCTCAATCCTATTAATGTCAACGTCATTCGCCAGTTTGCCGCCTCCGGTACGGTACTGTGGGGCGCGCGTACCATTACCTCTGATCCGGAGTGGCAGTATATTCCCGTTCGACGCCTGGCGATCATGCTGCGGGTCAGCATTTACAATGGCATCCAAGGGGCAGTATTCGAGCCAAACGATGAGCCACTCTGGTCCCAGCTGCGTCTCAATATCGGCGCGTTCATGATGACCCTCTTCCGTCAGGGGGCCTTCCAAGGTTCAACGCCATCGCAAGCGTTCTTTGTTAAGTGTGATAATCAGACGCCCACTCAGGCTGACATTGATCTGGGTATAGTCAATAAACTGGTCGGTTTTGCACCCTTAAAACCCGCAGAATTCATCGTTGTCAAGATCAGTCAGAAAGCTGGACAGGCATCTGCTTAATATTTCCGGTCAAGCAAAGGAGAAACACACATGGCTGAGAGTTTTACTTCTAAGTTTACGGTAAATACTACCCGGTTTGATCCTTATCTGGGTTTTCGATTCAGGGTCAAGTGGGATAATTTATACGTTGCCGGCTTAAACAAGTGTAGTGCCCTAAAGAGGACCACTGAGGTCACCCCATGGTACGAGGGTGGCGACTCCAGTGGCCCGCACCAAATCCCAGGCAAAACGAAATATGATCCAATCACCCTGGAAGCCGGTGTGACCTTCGACCGCACCTTTGAGCAGTGGGCCAACTTGGTGAACAATTTCCAAGGCGATCCAGCGATGTCATTAGCCAATTTCCGTAAAGAGATCAGCATTGAGGTGTTCAACCTACAGGGTGTTAAAGTGCTGGCTTATAACGTTCATCGGTGCTGGGCGTCTGAATACCAAGCCCTCCCTCAGCTTGATGCAGGCGCGAATGCTGTGCTAATCACCACCATCAAGATTGAAAATGAAGGCTGGGAACGTGATACCTCGGTAACAGAGCAGAAAGAAACATAAGCGAGCGAGGATGATGGAAGGATATAAGGGGTTTTTACCAGGCGGCTTCGTTGACGGAGCTGGACTGTTACATCGGGAATTTGAACTGGCCGCGCTGACCGGGCAGGATGAAGAACTGCTGGCTGACGCACCTCTGAAGGAAAGCGCTTCCCTGGTGACCAAGGTGATTAGTCGTTGTGTACGGCGCGTAGGTGATATTCATCCTGTTAACGAGGCGGTGACTCGCCAGCTCCTGGTGGCTGATCGGCAGTATCTGCTCCTCAAACTGCGTCAGATAACGTTTGGCGATCACGTGCACGCAGATCTCTTCTGTCCATGGCCTGATTGCGGAAAACGAGTTTCTATTGATTTCAATGTGGATGACGTGCCGGTGCAGGCGTCCACGGACAAAGGTCCACTCTATCACATGACATTATCTCCGGCTGCGGCTGGAGAGGCTGATCCTGTAGATCGTGAGATTCACTTCCGGCTGCCGAATGGGGCAGACCAGGAATTGATTTCTCCCTTGCTCATGGAGAACGAAGCGAAAGCGTTAACGCTGCTCCTGGCGCGTTGCATTCAGCGCATTGGGGGATCTGTGCTAACAGAAGAAAGCCAAATTGAAGCATTGTCGCCGTTGGCGCGAAAGGAAATCGAAACCGAGATGGAACGGTTGGCCCCAAAGATCGAACTGGATATGGAGATGAATTGTCCCGAATGCGGACGGCTCTTCGTGGCGCCTTTCGATCTCCAAAGCTTTTTCTTTGGTGAGCTGCGGGCCGGCGGCGATCGGCTCTATCGCGAAGTCCATTATCTGGCATATCACTATCATTGGAGCGAGCATGAAATTATGGATATGACAGTGGAAAAACGGCATAAGTATGTCAACCTGCTTGCGGATGAGATCGAGAGGCTGAACAACGGTGAATGACGCTGAAGGTTTGTCAGGCAACTATTTACATCGCCTGCTCGTGGACGGCTCCCGGAAATTCCGTTACCGCAATCGCGTGCGTGCTCTGTTGGGTCTGCCCAGGAGTGA
>Ga0114129_10011631_pt1 | contig 12529 bp, 12 predicted proteins | sample RhiMetdeltSRZDD1_FD_80071 | JGI IMG/M metagenome (GOLD analysis project Ga0114129, IMG submission 80071) | Populus rhizosphere microbial communities from Tennessee, USA - Rhizosphere MetaG P. deltoides SRZDD1 (version 2) (version 2) | ecosystem: Host-associated > Plants > Roots > Rhizosphere >...
ACGGTCGAGCGCTCTGCCAATCCCCACATTGCCGGGTTCACGTCCGTGTATGCCGCTTCGACTATCTCATGCGGGAGCGATGCGCCTGCCTGGATTGCGGCGAGAATCTTGTTCTCGCGCATCGTTCGATGGTCGATGTATTCTTCGATCTTCTCGCGAGCCGAACCGATAGCCGGGCCGTGCGCCGGGAATAGCACCGACAGCTTCGGCAACGCCACCAGCCTGCGGAGAGAATCGAAGTACTGCTTCATGTTGCCTTCAGGCGGATCTATGACCACGGTCCCAATGCCAACCACGAGGTCGCCGGTGATGATCGCTCCCGTGATCTCTTCGTAGAAACACAAATGCCCGCGCGCGTGTCCGGGCGTGTGCAGCGCTCGCAGGCGCCAGCCGGGATCGCCTTCGAGCTCGATCAAATCGTTGTCTTCGATGAACCGATCGACGGTCACTGTGTGCTTTATTCGATCGGCAGTAGATCGGTGAGCGGCGACCTGAATCCCCAGGCGCGCTTTTAGATGAGCCGCGCCGCCGATGTGATCCGGGTGGAGATGAGTCACTATTATTTCCTTTACGCGACGGCCCTCCGCGGTCAGCTCGTCGATAAACGCATCAAGCGACTCCTGTTCTTCTTCGTAAGGCGAGGCCGGATCGATGATCACGACGTCATCGCCGCCGATGACGTAGCAGTTTGTGTGCGTGGCCGGAGGCAGCGTCGGAGTTCGCACTGGAAAGAGAAAGATGCCAGGTCGAAGCTCGATGCGCCGGACCACGCCGCGCTTCGCTTCGGGTATAAACGTGAGTGCTGAAGAAAGCTGTTCGATCCGATCGGCGTGAGCTGCGAGTGTTCGGATTATATGAAGCGTCGGCGGCGCCATCGTGATCTCGCCGCGCATCCATTTGGCGAGAGCTTCAGCCGGTCTGATCCAGTCGCCAGTCTCGAGTTCTCCTGTTTCGATCAACGCTTGCTGCCCCTCAGGCATCCACGCCAGGAAGAACCATGTATCGAAGCGGCGCGGAGCAAATGCCGGAGTTACCCACCTGCCTGCGGACTCGAAGTCTGAGCCCTGGATTTCCAGGCCGTCTGCGTCGAGCAGTTCCTTGAAGCTCCTCAGACCTTCGTTCATTGCGCGCCGCGCTTCGACAATTCGTTCCGGGGACAACCGTTCAGCTCCGCGCGCAAGCAGCACGCCGGTTTCCTCGAAGAACTCGCGAACAGCGCAGGCTCGCATAACGGCATCATCAGCGTCGCAGCCCGCGACTGAGATCGAGGCGTCTTCTTTGTCGAGCTGTCCGCCGGGGAACGCGTGAAATCCGCCCATGAACTGCAGCTTTGGACTTCGCTTGACCCAGAAGACCTTTGGGTCTGTTCGATCTTTTAATAGGATGATGGCTGCTGCATCTTTAGGTGTGACCGGCATGCACGTGAATATAGCACGAGGCGAGCATGGAGTTCAGGCTTTAGCCTGCTCACTTGGTTTCCGGCAATCAAAGAGACCAGCTAAAGCCTGAACTCCACGCTCCGCTGCTGTTGCCTGTCGCCGAAGAAAAACTATAATGGCCGTCAATGGCGCTCCAGAAGTTCGATTCCCGCAGAGATTACTACAGCGTGCTGGGCGTTAAGGAAAACGCATCGCATGAGGACATTGATCGCGCCTATCGGAGCCAGGCTCGCAAACGACATCCGGATGGCGGCGGCAGTGACGAAGCAATGAAGTCGCTTAACGAAGCGCACGATATCCTGAGTGACCCGGAAACTCGCAAGGCTTACGACGCCGAGCGACCTCCCAAGCGCGCGGCTTATCAATCATCGCTGGCGTTCGACCCGGAAGCCGCTTCGCGAGCGGGGACGTTGAAGATTCCAGTCGCCGATCCCGACCTCGCCGGTCTATTGATGGGCGCCGCGGCCTGCTTTGGGCTGGGTATACCGCTTCTATTGCTGGTAGAGATGCAGTGGGTGTTTTTTCTGTGGCCGTTGCGAGTCCTATCGCTCGGAGCGTTGGTGCTGGGTGTGCTTATGGCCCATTCGGCGCTTGTGTTGGAACGCAGAAAACTCAGGAGAGACAAGCCGGATTATTCACGCAACCTTCTCGTCCTGCACGAGATTGTTTTCTGGGTTGGAGCCGCAGTGATCCTCGGAACGATCATAGTGCTTCTCTATGTTGCCTAGAGAAGCGCGCCGCTGGGGCGCATTGAAGGGGCTACTGACGAACGACCTTGGTACCCGCGGCCACCGATACCTTGAAAGCGCTGCCGCTCAGATTGCCGTTCATCTTTATATTGGCCAGAGCAAAGCTCGTCACGTTGTTGTTCTTCTCTACAACCTGATACCTGATCGGCAACCACGACGATTGGTCTACCCAAAGCGTCAGTTTCTGCACGGAAGATTTGGCTCTTGGCGTTAGCTCGAGCTTGGCCGTTGAGTTGGACCCGACCGGTTCGTCTCCCAAGTAGACGATGTTGTACTGGCTCTTAAGCTCAGGCACGGATTTGTAAGGGGTCGCTATGAAGGAGAATTCCTGGTTCTTCGAAGCCTGTGCTTGCCGGGTGGTGATGATTTCCTGGTTTATGCGAGGTTGATAGAGAATGATTTGATCGCATATGACCGCGACAACCTGGCCTTGCGGGTTATCGTAGTTGATTCGCACTTTGTCGCACTTTCTGTCGTGCAAAAAGTAGATCCTGCCACTGTAGACTTCTTTGCCGCCGATCTGCATGTCGCGTTTCTCTTGGCGCATATCGGCTTCGATCGTTCTGATCGAGCGCGCAGCGCGTTCCATGTTCGCCAGCACCTCGTCGAGCTTACCGTTCACGGCCGCCGAGGCCGGAACCAGTGCCGTAGCAACGAGCGCTGCGGCGTGGAATAACAGCTTACTTCGTTTCATGTTGCTTCTCTCACTTCTCATTTGCGAACCATCTTGAATTATTTCTGCCAGACCACGTAACTGGTCCGGCCCGAACTGTCCACTACTTTTTCGATGCGCGAAATCCTCACCGCGTGTCCAGCCTCCTGCTGAAGACGAGCCTCGATCGCCGGTTCGGGATTGTTTTCGTCAATCTGTCCGATCTCATCGACGCTTAGAATGCGGACCGTCTCCTCGCGATGCTGGTCAAACACTCGGTTGGGCGCAAATAGAATGAAGGCGAGTATCAGCACGCACATCACGTCGTACTGCCAGCTTCCTCGCTCGTAGGACCAAAAGAGGATTTTCTTCAGCGTGCTTAGTATGATCATCGCGAGCGTTCTCGAGCTACATCTGCCGCAACGGTAGACCGAACGACGTGCCCGTCTCGCATTTCGATTACGCGATCGGCACGCGCCGCCGCTTCCCCGTTGTGAGTGATCATAATAATCGTCTGGCCAAACTCCTTGTTTAGCTGACGCATCATGCTAAGAACTATTTCAGAATTCTCTGTGTCCAGGTTTCCTGTCGGCTCATCCGCAAGAAGTATAGCCGGTCGGTTGATCACCGCGCGAGCAATTGCCACGCGTTGTTGCTCGCCCCCGGAAAGCTCGAGCGGCTTGTGGTGCATCTTGTCTTCGAGTCCCAGGAGTCTCAACACGCCGCGTCTTCGTGCCGGGTCTTGATTGTTTTTTCCGGCGTAGATTCTCTCGGCGAGCTTCAAGTTTCCTTCGGCGGTCAGAGTAGGGAAGAGGTTGAAGCGCTGGAAAACAAACCCTATTTTTCGACGGCGCAAATCCGTGCGCTCGGCATCGGTCATCGCGGTAAGGTCTTCGCCTTCGATGATCACACGTCCCGACGTCGGCTTTAACATGCCTCCTACGATGTGCAGCAATGTTGATTTCCCGCAACCCGACGGACCCATGATGGCAACGTATTCGCCCGACTCCACCTGAAGCGTCGCTCCGCGCAAAGCCCCAACGTCCACCTTGCCGACATGGTAGACCATTTTCAGATCAATTGTTTCTAAGACTGTCATTGGTCTGTAGTCAGTAGTCCGTAGTCAGTAGTCCGTAGTCAGTAGCTACGGACCACGGACTACTGACTACGGACTAATCATAACTTATCGCTTCGACCGGATCGAGGTTGGCGGCGCGCATCGCCGGATAGATCGCACCTATGATTCCACCCAGCACTCCTATTAACGCCGCGATCAGCAGCCACTTCGCCTCCAAATCAACCAGCAGCCTGGTGTTTGCTTCGAGCCAGAGCTTACCAAGCATTGCTGCGACAAAGCCGAATAGCACTCCCATCCCGCTGATTAGGGCCGCCTCTTTCTCAATCGTCATCACGATGAATCGCTTGGACGCGCCCAGGCTTTTTAGTATTCCGATTTCGCGCGTGCGCTCGATGATAGTCGTGTACATTGCGAGCAGGATGACCAACACGCTGATTACGATGCTGAGGCCAATTACGACATCCAAGAAAATCTCCAGCGGCGCGAGTCCTTGTGAATAGAGCGCAGGTATTTCAGTGGTCGAAATGACGTGGTTGCCGGGATAGTAGCGCTGCAACTCGGCTATGACCTGGTCCGCAAGCTCCGGCCTCTCGCATTTCACCATCACGAATGTGCAATTCTCAGCGCCGCCCAGTAACTGCTGCATAGTGCGCAGCGGAATCTTCACCCGCGCGAGCACCGGCGGCTCGTAGATTGCTGCCACCCTGAACTGGTGGCCGAGCACCGTTATCCTGCTGCCGATTCGAACACGTTTTCCGTCGGTGTCCCTGCCGAGGTCGGCATAATAACGATCGACGATGGCTTCGTATTCCGTGCCGGGCGTGATTCCGTCCCCGAGACCGTGTCCCTCTACGAGCCTAAGATGCGTCGTATTAGTAAAGCTCGAGTAATCGATGCCGTCGACCATCTCGAATCCGATTCCCGCGACGCTGCCTTGCACGTACTCTCCGACAGGCGACGCCGCGGAAACGCCAGCGATCGGCGGCTTTGGTTCAATATCGGGATCCTCGGTTGTAGGTTGAACGCCCTGAAGAATCGCGTCGGCGTATCGAGACGACAGCATAAGCGGATTGCCGGCCAAGGACACATTACCGGCTGGCAGGAAACGAATTTCTGCATCGACGCTTGACTGTCGCCGCGCCGCATCGCGCATCATCCCGCGAGCAAGCCCGACAAAGAGCGTGACCAGGACGACTCCAAGCGCGACTCCGATGATGCTGATTGCTGTGCGCAGCGGACGCTGGCTGATGTTTGCTGCGATCAGGCTGTCCATTACTTGTTCGCGGACATTGGTGCGTTCGGTTTCCGGGGTGGTTCTGTTGAAGCTTTCCGCGGCGCGTCCAGATTAATCTCCTGCAGCTTCTCTGTGTTGTCCAGCTCAAAGGTTGGCTGCGGCAGCTCTGCGTTGACTTCCACGGTATCGCGCAGAAGCATCAGGTCAAGCCGATATCCATCGTTACGCCGGTCGATAATCACCCGACCCGGCCACTCCGATTTGCTATCGGGCAACGTGAACCAGTTGGCGTATGTCACGTCGCTGGCAAGTCTGCCAACGCCGTTCTCGAAAGTCTGCTGGCGCACCAGAGGTGTTTTATCCTGGCTGCGGTCAAACCAAAACTTTCGCCGAAGCTTGAGCTGTTCCTTGTCGTCCCGCTCCAACACGTACACAACGTAGTAGCTGCGCTCGACCAGACGATTCTTCTTTCCCGGTCTTGTATCCGCCTCGACCTGGCGAACCTCTTCGCGAAAAACGTTGGGCCGGTCGTTCTCGGTGATGGGCTTGATAAGAAACGAATCGGTGATGTGCTGAGGCCGCATGTTGACAAGGCCGCCGGCCTTGGTTAGCTGAGGGTCTTTCGTCTCTTTGATCTCTGAAGCGTTCATACGCTCGATGTCGGCGAGATTCGTGCCGTAGACGAACCGCCGCTTCTCTTGTGGGCGATACACTGCCAGCTTGAATCTCTGCCCATCGCTGACCATGTCCGCGACATTCGCGCCTAGAAAAGTTACGCGCATCCGCGTATTCTCCGGCCGTTTGAATCTAATAAGCCCGGTTGCCTCCGGAAACTCTTCGGCCTTCGTACCCTCGCCGGTGAAGTAATTCCAGACAGTGACGTCAGCCTGTGCGGAGAAGGTCTGAATCTGGCTGTATGAATTGATCCGACTGATGAGTTCATCGGTGGGGATCGCCTGGCTCACGGGCAGTAATTCATTCACGTTGACCTTGCGGACGCACGCGGAGCCGAGCAGAGCCGCAGCTAGAATCAAGAAGATCGAGAGGTAACGAGTGCTTTTCACGTTTAATTAGTCCTACCTACTGAATACAGAGGCCGCCCTTGCTAACCGCGCAAAGTTAAACGCTAGCAAAGTATTCAAACCATTGTCAACAAACCCTTCCCGGCGGTAGCAGATGGCAGGCCCACCAAAGTTAGGGCCCGCCGCTCGATTACATTGCGGCAGCGATGTATCGCCCTTTAGTATTCTAGCTTAGGAGCCGCGTATGCCCAGATTGAGGAAGGCCATGCTCAAGAATGAGGAGCCGGGAAGCTTGTTCGAAGCCTCGGATGATCAGCCAGCCGCGATGAGTGAGAACGAAACAGGGGATCGGCCGCTCGCCGACAGGATGCGTCCGCAGTCCCTTAACGAGTTCGTCGGGCAACAGAAGATCGTCGGGCCGGGCCGCGCGCTTCGCAGGATGATCGATGAGGACCGCTTGCAGTCGCTTATCTTTTGGGGACCTCCAGGCACCGGCAAGACCACTCTGGCGCGCATCATCGCCGACCAGACCGCCGCGCGTTTTGTTCCGTTCAGCGCGGTTTCAGCCGGCATTCGAGAAGTGCGCGCGGTCATGGCTGAAGCCGACGAGTACCGCCGCCGCCTCGGCAAACGCACGGTTGTGTTTATCGACGAGATTCACCGATTCAATAAGGCGCAACAGGACGCGTTTCTGCACTACGTCGAAAGCGGCACGATAATCTTGATTGGCGCCACGACCGAGAATCCTTCGTTCGAAGTTAATTCAGCCCTCCTCTCACGGTCGAAAGTATTTGTCCTCGAAATGCTTACGACTGATGAAATCGTGATGATACTCAAGGCAGCGCTCACGGAGCCAAAGCACGGATTTGGTGAACACCGCATTGACGTAACCGAAGACGTCGTTCGCGCGATTGCGGTGTATGCGTCGGGCGATGCGCGAGTGGCGCTGAACACGCTTGAACTCGCCGTATCAATCACGGAGATGGATTCAATAGGCGCGAGGGTCATTACCGAAGACGTGCTGCGCGAAGCGATGCAACGCGCGGCTATCCGGTACGACAAGGCAGGCGAAGAGCATTTCAATCTGATCTCGGCGTTTATCAAATCGATTCGCAATTCGGACCCTGATGCTGCCGTCTATTGGCTGGCGCGAATGGTCGAAGCCGGTGAAGACCCGATGTACATAGCCCGGCGGCTGGTCGTGCACGCCTCCGAAGACATTGGACTCGCCGATCCTCTGGCCTTGGTCGAAGCGGTTGCGGCCATGCAAGCGGCTCACTTCGTCGGGTTTCCGGAGGCGAAGCTCGCGCTGACGCAGGCTGCGCTGTACCTGGCAACTGCGCCGAAGTCGAACTCGGTGCTTGCGGCTTACGGCGCGGCAGCGAAAGACGCTCTCGAGACCGAACGCGAGCCGGTGCCGTTGCATCTGCGAAACGCAGCTACGGGATTGATGAGGCACTTCGGCTACGGAGAGGGTTACGAGTATGCGCACGACTTCGAGTCGGGCAGAGCTGAAGAGATGGAGTGTCTGCCCGACGGGTTGAAGGGGAGGAAATACTACAAGCCCTCGAAGCGAGATCGGCTGAAGGACACAAACGACACGAACGACACGAACGAATCAAAGCGTTGAGAAATTAACCGCTGATATATTCGCCGACTGACTGCGCGCATCGCCGATTTGCGCAGATCAGCGTCGATCTGCTAGCCGGAGGCAGCGAGAATCTGCGGTTCATTCATTCCGGTTCGTGCACCTCTAGCCCGTTTGTTCAGGAGTTGACCAATGGCTGAAGTCAGGGTTTCTTCGGACGGATTTTTGAAGCAGCAGATTACCGCCGGGACTCATACGCTGGTTGCGGATGAGCCTCGTGAAGCGGGCGGTAGCGATGCTGGAGCCGACCCATATTCGTTATTGCTCGCCGCGTTGGGAGCTTGCACGGCGATGACTCTGCAGATTTATGCGCGCCGGAAAGAATGGCCTCTGGAAAAAGTGGAAGTCAGGCTGCTGCACTCGCGTATTTACGCCGAGGATTGCAATGATTGCACATCCAAAGACGGAAGGATCGATCGAATCGAACGGCACATTTCGCTCACTGGTCCGCTAAGCGAAGAGCAGAGAACGCGCCTGGTCGAGATCGCGGCGCGGTGCCCGGTCCATAAGACACTCACATCCGAGATCTCGATCAAGGATTTCTTGGCTGATACTCAACAGCGAGCGTGAGCACGGTTGCCCAACGCCGGCCAAGAAGCTTTTTGGCGCGCCGTCTAATTACTCACGCACCAGCCGCTGCCGTTCTGCCTGTATCTCGCGGCGCCACCTTTTTCGTGATCAACAGGATTAGCGAGCCGATTATCCAACCCACCAGTGGAGCTATTATCAGCCCGATAACCAGATGGGCTCCGACGTGCCCCCAGTTCTTGCCATCTCCACCACCGCTGTACTCGGGCGCACTGAATATGTTGTCTTTGTGGGTAAGAATCGCAAGGACTATGCCGCCTGCGACGATCAACTGGGCGAGCACAGTCTGTATCCAGATCAGCGGGAGCAAATGCTTGTAGCTACCGAACCCGCTAGTGTGAACCTTTATCGCGACGTACACTACTCCAAGCAACATCACGATACTTACACTGAGCCACTTCGCCGACGAGTTGGGAACGCCTGCCAGCGACAGCGCCAATCGCGCGAGGCCGACGATCACGATCAACCAGAGAATTATCTTTTGGAAGCGGACATACTCAGAAAAACTCTTTCCGAATATCTTCATCGTGTGTCCTCCTGAAATTTAGGCTTGGATGGCTCGCAATACTACCACTGAGCTCGCTTGTCCGACAAACTTGAGTTTGTCGTCGCAGGCGCTTATCTCGACAAACTGAAGTTTGTCGGACAATCAAATTTGAACTTGCCTCGATCCTGCCACGGCTGATACTGATTAAGTATGCCATCAACCACAATCACAATCTCGACGCGCCGAGATAAGCAGGTGCTCGATATCACAGACCGAGTGCGGCAATACGTCTCAGAGTCCGGAGTACCCGACGGGCTGTGCAATCTCTTTGTTACCCATACAACGGCGGCGCTCACCACCGGAGAGTCAACCGAGGGCACCGACCTAGACCTTATGGAAGTGCTCGAGCGGATCATACCCAAGATCAAGTTTCGTCACGAACACGATCCGTCACACGCGCCTGATCATATGATCAGCTCGATTGTCGGCGCTAGCCTGACGATCCCGGTTGCGAGAGGAAAGCTCCAGCTCGGAACCTGGCAAGGGGTCTTGCTTGTGGAATCGAACGGCCCTCGCGAGAGGAGAGTAATCGTGACGGTTCTCGCCGCGTGACTCCCCACGGGAGCCTTTGGTGCTGATCAGCAATGGCTCGGAAACACCGGCCTGTCATTGAGCGTACAACTCTCGCCGAGCAGTTGCGTCGATTTGATTGGACGCGGCGAAGAGCGTACGATTCGGCATGCTTGAAATCAGCGAAGGTCACCATATGTTTTGCCCGACATGCGGACGAGACAACTTGAGTGAACGAAAGTTCTGCTCGTCATGTGGAACCAATCTTGAAGCAGTCTCCCAGGTGTTGTCTGGAGGACCCGCTAACCTCTTCACCAGGCTTGATACTGGTCTCGATCACTTTATCGCGCGATACGCCGAGCATGTTTTCAAAGACGCTCAAACTGACGCGGCCGATCGAAGCGTCGCCAATTCCTGGAAGCTGCTTGGAAAGGGAGCCCTGACATCGTTTGTCGATCTGTTTCTATCGCTGATCATATGGAACGTATTCACGCTGCGCTTTCAAATTCTGTGGATCTCGACGCCTTTCAGGTTGCTGTCTGAGCGGAGCACCCGTCAGAAGAGGCTGAAGGAAGGGCTCGAAAAGGACACGCTGCCCAAGCTTCCTGCGTCGCCGGAAGAAAAATGGTTGGCCGGCGCGATTGTAACAGTCAGCGAGCACACGACTGAGAGACTGCAAGAATATCAACCACCGAGGAAGGATGAGACTCGATCTCAAGATTGATTGATTCGGATCAGTTCTATGTCTAAGGCAAATTCCAATACAGTCAGCATAGGAATGCGGGCAAAGACTGGACGCGCCATCGCGGTCGTACTGGCCGGCCCCCTCGATTCCCCACGCGTAATCAGACGCGAAGAGCTAACAGTTTGGGATCCGGCCATTCCCGCTACATATCAGCCTTACCACGAAGTCATGGAACTCCCCTGGGAGAAAGCACAGGTGGCGGTGAAAAAGACGGAGCGCAGGATCGGGGCTATTGCAACCAAGACCCTTGCGCGTCTGGTCGAGGAACTCGGGGCTGAGGGCTTCGTAGTCTGCGGAGTCGGAATAGTCGGCGCCGGAGATCGGATCCTCGAAAAGATCGGCAGCACTCACATAAGAGCGCACGCGGCCGAGGGCGTGCTGTTCCGTCAAGTTCTAGAAGCCGGCGCGGCGGCGAACGGTCTGCCAAACCGAAGGTTCGATGAGAAGACTCTGGAAGTGACGGCAGAATTGGAGTTGAAACCTACGGGTTCAGAACGTAAGTCGATCCTCGCGGAGATGGGTCGCGCAGCCGGCAGCCCATGGCGGATCGACGAAAAGGCCGCGGCGACGGCGGCGTGGCTAGCTCTCTCGGCGCACCTTCAGAAGTAGCAGAAGCGCGTCTTTGCGGGTCTTGGCGTCTTTGCGCGAAACGGGTCTTACGCATGGGAGAAAACGTTTCACGCAAAGGCGCCAAGTCCCGCAAAGACGCAAAAGCCACAAGAAGCAAGGTTGTCAATGTCCCGCCCGCTTGACTGCAAGCCACGCATAGCCAACAATGTCGTCGTGGCGCAGGCTCCGCGATTCCAAGCGAGAGCAAACCTACGATTTGCAAAGAGTAGTGCGGTGCAATCCGTATCGCCCATTCCTCAGCCGCAGTCCAATCGATAGCGCGGCGGGCGCGAGCGATCTCGACTTCTGTTCCAGACTGGCAAATTAGACTAAGTGCGGAGGAAGAACTATGGCCGGGCGACTCGGGCCGAGTACGCAGCCAATCGTCGAGACTGGGATTGACGGATTGGACGCTATTCTGCGCGGCGGGTTAGTTCAGAACCGGATGTATCTTGTCGAGGGTGATCCGGGCGGCGGGAAGACCACACTGGGTCTTCAGTACCTGCTCGCGGGGGCGCGGCGCGGCGAGCGCTGTATGCTGGTGGCGCTCTCGGAGACCACCGAGGAGCTTGAAGCGATCGCGGCCGAACACGGATGGTCGTTAGAGGGAGTGGACATTTTCGAGCTGCGTCCCTCGGAAGAGAGCTTGAGCGTCGATGCGCGTTACACGATGTTTCACCCATCCGAGGTCGAGTTGACGGAAACGACCAAGACGCTACTAACCGAGGCGGATCGAATCAAGCCCGTGCGCCTGGTCTTCGACTCGCTCTCCGAGCTGCGCCTCCTTGCTCAGAACCCGTTGCGTTATCGGCGGCAAATTCTCGCTCTCAAGGAATTCTTTTCGCGCCGTCAGTGCACAGTTCTCCTGCTCGACGATCAGGCAAGCAGCCAGCCCGACATGCACCTTCGGAGCGTGGTTCACGGCATCATTAGCCTGGAACGGGAATCACCGGATTACGGAGTGTCTCGGCGCCGGCTGCAGATTATCAAGATCCGCGGCTGGGGGTTCCGCGAGGGCTACCACGACTTCTTAATAAAGCGTGGCGGGCTGGAAGTATTTCCGCGCGTGGTGGGTGCTGAGCGCGCCACGCGATTTGCTCGCGAAACGGTTGAGAGCGGACTCAAGCCGCTTGACAGCTTGCTTGGCGGCGGACTGGCCCGAGGCACCAGTACTTTGATTACGGGCCCTGCCGGCTCGGGCAAATCGTCAATCGCCGCACAATACGCGGTGGCGTCGGCGGCAAGGGGTCAGCCTGCGTCGATGTTCTTATTTGACGAAAGCATCGGAACGCTGTTGGAGCGGTCCGCCGGTCTTGGCTTTGACATCAATCCGTTGATCGAAGCCGGCCGGTTGCGCATTAGTCAGGTTGATCCTGCCGAGATGTCCTCGGGCCATTTCTCTCACATCGTGCGAACGGAAGCTGAACAACAGGGAATCAGGCTCCTGGTGATGGACAGCCTCAACGGTTATTTGAACTCGATGCCGAGCGAAAAACTGCTAACCATCCACCTTCATGAGCTACTGACCTATCTCGGACAAAAGGGTGTGACAACGTTGCTCATCATGGCGCAGCACGGATTGGTCGCCTCTTCAACCGAAGCGCCGGTGGATACGAGTTACCTGGCCGATACCGTGATCCTGACGCGATTCTTCGAGGCGGCTGGGGAGGTGCAAAAGGCGATCTCAGTCATCAAAAAACGAACCGGC